>Ga0187871_10000258_pt1 | contig 50479 bp, 38 predicted proteins | sample June2016WEW_16_1_FD_132988 | JGI IMG/M metagenome (GOLD analysis project Ga0187871, IMG submission 132988) | Peatland microbial communities from SPRUCE experiment site at the Marcell Experimental Forest, Minnesota, USA - June2016WEW_16_10 | ecosystem: Environmental > Terrestrial > Soil >...
AGCAGACCGGCGAGCATTTTGAGCGTGGTGGTCTTGCCCGCGCCGTTCGGGCCGAGAAACCCGACCAGTTCGCCAGGTTCAATCTGGAAATGCACGTCATTGACGGCAACGGTTTGTTCGTACTGCCGGTGGAAAAGCCCCTTGACCGCGCCCGCAAAACCCGGCTGCTTTTTGTAGGTGCTAAACGCCTTGGTCAGGCCGTTGACTTCAATGACCGGCATGACGGAAGTTTTGAGTGACGAGGAACCGGTGTCGAGCGCGGAATCAGCGCATCAACTGCTTTTCCAGGTAATGAACGACCTGGCGGACGTTGGCGTCCACTTCCATGCGGTCTTTCACCAGGCGGCAGGCGTGAAGGACGGTGCCGTGATCGCGACCGCCGAAGGCTTCGCCGATGGTATTGAGTGAGCTTTCGGTCATCTGGCGGGACAGATACATGGCCACCTGGCGTGGAAAGGCGATGTTCTCCGGCCGGCGTTTGCTGGTCATGTCGGCCAGCCGGATGTCAAAGTGTTCGGCCACCCGTTTCTGGATGACCTCGATGCTGATGGACAGCCGGCCCTCCTCATGGAGGATTTCGCGCAGCAGCCCTTCGACGACCTCAATCGACAGCTTTTTGCCGGTGAGCGATGCGTAGGAGGCGACGCGGATGAGCGCGCCTTCGAGTCGGCGGACATTGGTGCGAATGCGGCTGGCGAGGAAATTCAGGATATCCTCGGGCAGGGTGACGCCCATGAGCTGCGCCTTTTTGTTGAGAATGGCGAGGCGCATTTCGATGTCCGGCGGCTGCAAATCGGTGACCAGACCCCATTCAAAACGGGAGACGAGGCGGTGTTCAAGGTTTTGAATTTCGCTGGCCGGGCGGTCGCAGGTGAGCACGATTTGTTTGTGTGCCTCGTGCAACGCGTTGAAAGTGTGGAAAAACTCCTCCTGAATACGCTCCTTGCCCGCCAGAAACTGGATGTCGTCAATCAACAGCACGTCGGTTTGGCGGTATTTCTTGCGAAACCGGGCGAGCTGGTTGTTTTGGATGCCATCAATATATTCGTTCGTGAATTTCTCGGAGGAGACATAGGCCACCCGCGCGCTCTTCTTGTTGCTGGCGACGTGCTGGCCGATGGCGTGCAGCAGGTGGGTCTTGCCGAGGCCGACCCCGCCGTAGAGAAAGAGCGGATTATAGGATTTACCGGGGGCCTGGGACACTGCCAGCGCGGCGGCGTAGGCAAAATTGTTGTTGTTGCCAACGACAAAGGTCTCAAACGTGTTTTTGGGATTAAAACTGATTTCCCCGTTATGAAAGGTTCGTTCGTGGCTGGACTCGGCGGCTCTGGTGGCTTTGCCCAAAGCGGGAGCGGAGGACGGGAGAGCCTGGGCACTGCCCCCGGCGGTGATCTTGAATTTTACCTGCAATTGGCGTCCGGCGGCAACGGTCAGGGCATCCTGCAACAGGCTGAGATAATTGTCCTTAAGCCACACCTCACAGAATTCGTTGGCTACCTCCAGGGTGACGTGGTTGGGTTCGACCGCGTTGGCGCGCAACGGAGCAAACCACATGTTGTAAGTTTCCGCATTCAACCGGGAACGAATATGTTCCCGTGCCGAATTCCAAATTTTTTCTGCCGAGATCTGCATTTGCGTTTTGTCAAAAAGCCCGTTTTTTAAGCGTTTTATTCACCTAGCCCTAAAGTTGGCGTTTGACCCCGCCCGCCATGCTTGCTCACCCAACTTCAAATTCGCCGTTTTCCCAACACGTTCACTTCCACACCCTTATTAATCAAAACCCCGGTTTCAATGCCAATGCAACACGCTGATCCACAATATGTTGCTAATTATAAAAACCAAATCCTGATTTCACGCCTTCTGCAATCCTTGAAACGCCACGACCAACTTGTGCTTACGCGAACTTTTTACGCGAATGGGCCGGGCGTTTCTAGGACAACATATTAACTTTTGTTCACGAGTTATTCACATTACGCCTCCATCCTGTTAAATCGGGATGGTTTCACGGTTTGCTGGCCGCTTTGGTAAATCAAAAATCCGATTCTTGCACAGAAGAAAGAGTTTCCGGTCCACATGCATCCTTTTCCCTCGGCGCTTAAAGCGCCTGTTCCCCTGTTTCGCCGGTGCGAATGCGAGTGGCGTTCTGAATGGAACTGACGAAAATCTTCCCGTCACCGATCTTGCCGGTTTTGGCCGCTTTGATGATCGCCTCAACGGCCGCGTTCACCAGTGAGTCAGCCAGCACCACTTCAATTTTGATCTTGGGCAGAAAATCCACGACATATTCACTGCCGCGATAAATTTCCGTGTGCCCTTTTTGCCGGCCAAAGCCCTTGACCTCGGCCACGGTCATGCCCGCAACGCCCAGCGCATTCAAAGCAGATTTCACATCCTCCAGTTTGAAAGGTTTGATGACAGCCTCAATTTTCTTCATACGCTTTCCTTTTGTGCCTCGCGAAATGATATTAACAGTCCATCCCGTCCTGTAAACAGGAATTTTGCCCGGTGGTTTCGATTTGCCTGGAAACGCCTCAACTGCCGAAACCGGGCGCCTGAGGGCATTCTGCGCTTATCAGAATGGCGGCACAAAGTATAACAGCTTATACTTTTAGTGCGCCAGTTGACTGCAATAAGAGTATATGATTTACTATGGTCAAGGTGCGGCGGTAATTAGCTGTCGACAGTGTTCTTTGATTTTCCAAAACCGTTTTCGATCCGGGTTTCAGTACACTCCCGGATTGGAGTTCTTCGTAATCCTACGTACGTACTCATTCGAAAATTCCCCGGGTCTCTCGGCCATCCCCTGGCAGTTTGACCCGGTTTTTGTTTCCCGCACCAATTTTGATGTGCTGGAGCGTTCGTTGACACCATTTTTCGCGGCTGTTAGCTTGGTTCCTTCTGGAAGCCACGATGGACTATAAAAACACACTGAACCTGCCGCGCACCGATTTCCCCATGAAGGCGGACCTGGTCGCCCGGGAACCGGAACGGCTGGCAAAATGGGAAAAGACCGGACTTTACGGGAAAATCCAGGCCACCCGCGCCGAGGCAACGGCCAAATTCGTCCTGCACGACGGCCCGCCGTTCGCGAACGGCGACGTCCATATCGGCACTGCGCTGAACAAGATTCTCAAGGACATCATCGTCAAATACAAAACCCTGCGTGGCTTCAGCGCGCCGTATGTGCCGGGCTGGGACTGCCATGGTTTGCCCATCGAATTCAAGGTTTCGCAGGAAATGCGCAAGGCCGGCGACGCGAGTACCGATGCCGTGGCCATTCGCAAGGCTTGCGAAGGCTATGCCCGCAAATACATCGATATCCAGCGCGGCCAATTCAAACGCCTCGGTGTGCTGGGCGATTGGAACAACCCTTACCTCACGTTCAACCAGGAATACGAGGCCGATGAACTGCGCCTGTTCGCGGATATTGTTGAAAAAGGGCTCGTTTATCGGGGAAAAAAGCCGGTTTACTGGAGCATCCCCTGCCGTACGGCACTCGCCGAAGCCGAGGTCGAATACAAGGACCACGTCAGCCCGAGCATCTACGTTAAGTTTCCGGTGATCGGCCTGGCAAATACCTTCGTGCTGATCTGGACGACCACGCCATGGACGCTGCCGGCCAACCTGGCCATCGCCTTCAACAATGAATTTGACTACGTCCAGGTTGAGGTCGGCGGTGAAAAATTCATTCTATTCCGTGGTTTGCTTTCCAGTGTCGCGGAAAAATGCGGCTGGACCAACTGCCAGGAGCAACCTTTTCCTGCTGGGAAGCTGGCTCAGTTACAATATCAACACCCCTTTATTACCCGCCGCACCGGCAAGCTGTACCCAGCCGAGTTCGTCACCCGCGACACGGGTACCGGCTTCGTCCACATTGCGCCGGGCCATGGTCTTGAGGATTACGGTCTGGGTTCAGCTGTTGGCCTGCCGATTTATTCGCCGGTGGATGATGATGGCAGGTTCGCTTACACAAATGAGCTGCCGGTTGAGCAACAGATGCCGAAGGAAATGGTCGGCAAATCCATTCTCGAAAAACACGGGAAAAGTGACGCCAACGAAGCCGTCCTCCACGAACTGCGGTTGCGCCACGCCTTGCTCCACCAGGAAAATTATCATCACAGCTATCCGCACTGCTGGCGCAGTAAAACGCCGGTCATCTTTCGCGCGATGGACCAATGGTTTATCGAGATTGACCACGTCGTAGGACAGGCTTCCAGCCTGTCTCCAGCTAAAAAGGAGTCAGAAATAGGCGCGACGCCTGTCCTGCAAAATTTCCGCACTGCCGCGTTGAATGAAATCGACCGTGTAAATTGGATTCCCGACTGGGGCGTCAATCGCATCAAAGCCGCGGTGCAAACCCGTCCGGACTGGTGCATTTCGCGCCAGCGCACCTGGGGCGTGCCCATCCCGGCGTTTTATGATGCACAAGGCGGAGCCATTCTCGACGTGCAGATTATCCGCAACGCCGCCGATTTGATTGAGAAACATGGTTCGAACGTCTGGTTCGAGAAATCCGCCGCCGAATTGTGGTCGCTCCTGAAACCACAGGGTTGGCAAGGTGCGGAACCGGTCGCCAAGTCCAACGACACGCTGGACGTGTGGATTGATTCCGGCAGTTCGTCGCGCTCGGTTTTGATGCGGCGACCGGAACTATCTCATTCTGCAATCCGCAATCCGCAATCCGCACTTGATTGGCAGGCGGACATGTACTTGGAAGGTTCGGACCAGCATCGCGGCTGGTTTCAATCGTCGCTGCTGCTGTCGCTGGCTGGCAACGGCGCGGCGCCGTACAAAACCGTGCTTACCCACGGCTTCATGGTGGACGCCGACCGCGAGAAAATCTCCAAAAGCAAGCAGGGGCAGGGCGGTTACGAAAAACCGCAGACCTCCGAGGCTTACGTGAAAAAGTACGGCGCGGACATTGTGCGCCTTTGGGTTTCGTCACAGGATTTTCGCAACGACATCATCGTAAGCGAGGAACGCATCGCCAAGGTCGCCGAAACTTATCGCGGCATCCGGAATGCCCTGCGTTACCAGCTCTCGAATCTTTACGACTTCGATCCGGCCAGGCACACCGTGCCCGACGACCAACTTACCGGTCTCGACCGCTGGATTCTGGGCGAGTTTTCAAAGCTGGAGCAGGAGGTCATCAAGGCCTACGACGCCTACGAATTCCATGTCGTTTACCAAAAGGTGAGCCAGTTCATCGCGGTGGAGTTGTCCTCGATTTACCACGACGTCATCAAGGACCGGCTGTACACCGCCCGTAATGGCACGGAACAGCGTCGCTCGAGTCAGACTGCGTTGTATCGGCTCGTGAACGGTTTGTGCCAGATGCTTGCACCAATTCTGGCGTTCACAGCGGATGAGGCCTGGGAATCTGTGCTGGGAAAAAAAGTGAATTCCGTTCATGAGGCGAATTGGCAGCCAACTTCATTTACAACTCTTGAATCTGAACAAGTCGAATGGGAGGAACTTTTTAAGACCCGAGAACAGGCCCTTCCTTTTCTCGAAGAAAAGCGCAAAGCGAAAATCATTGGCAAATCCCTTGACGCAAAATTGATAATTTCGGGAACCACGGATTCTTCTGTTGAAATTGAAAAGCGTCATCTTGAAGACCTTCGTGAATTGTTAAATGTTTCGCAACTTGCGGCTCTTTCAGGCGGTTTGCCGCTAGGAGATTATAAAACCTATTCCATCGAAAAAGCCGAAGGCCAGAAATGCGAGCGCTGCTGGCATTGGGAAGTGGATGTTGGTAAAAACCCGAAGCATCCAACAATCTGCGGTCGCTGCGTTGAAGCTGTGTTGCAATTCAAGGCATAATTGAGTCGGCGAGCCGGCATCCAAGAGAGATACATTCACCTGACGACTTCACCCGCTTCAATGTCAACGGCTTTAAGCATTTCCCCTATGGGATAGCAGCAAAATACATTTCGGATATTCGTTTGCAATAAGTTCACGCTTTAGCGTGGCCCGAACAAGCTAAAGCTTGAACTCCAGCCTGGCTACCGGCGGTGAATCGGCAGCCGCAACACTTCCACCATTTTCCGGGCAATCAGGTGCCGGCGTTCTTCTGTGACCTGGCCTTTCGGGCCGTCGAAGCGCACTTTGGGCAGCAAATAAATTCTGTCGCAACGCACCAAGGTTTTCCAATCCAGCCCATCGGCCTCGTCCAATGTTTCCTCGGTGGATTTCGCGCCCCGGTTCACCTTGGCCGAGGTGCAAAGCAGGGCGTTGACTTCTTCAATGTCGGGATTCTGGCAGGTTTCATCGTTGGAAATGATGACGGCGGGATGCCGTCTTTCCTTGCTGAACGGAAACATGACGATGTCCCATTGCCTCACGGTTTTCCCTTTTTATTCGAGATCTTTGGGGGCGCGGATCACCGAGGCTTTGGCCAGGCGGTTGTCCTCCCGAATTTCCACCCGGCTGTAGGCGTTTGCGAAATAATGCGGCGGACGGATGGGAATAGGCTCGATTTCAGGGGCTTCCTGCAAAACGAACCGCTGCCGGCCCTTGACGATATAAACCGTTTCCCCCCGGCCCGCTTTTTCCATCAAGCGGCCCAAATACGTCTTGGCATTGCTCAACGTGAACAGTTGCGACTGCAGATTGATCTTCGGCTTTCGGAAACGGGAACGGCTGGCAGTTTTCATAGGCTGAATGTAGCCTGCATTCAGGCTGGTGTCGAGCATTATCTGAATTGATACTTACGCCGGTTGCTGTTGCGTCAGGCAATGCAGCGAGCCGAAGCCCCACACCAGGTCAACGGCGTGGATGCCCACGACCGGGCGGTCCCTGAACAGTTCACCCAGAATGCCGAGCGCGATACGGTCGTTCGGGTCATTAAACGTCGGGACGATGACGGCGGCGTTACAAATATAGAAGTTCGCATAGCTCGCGGGCAAACGGACGCCGTCAAAATACAATGGCGCCGGCATGGGCAACGCCACGACATCCGGCCGCAAGCCGTGCTCGAGGCGCAAATCGTGGATGCGTTCCCAATTTTCTGCCAGCGGGCGATAATTCACGTCCCTGGAATTTTTTTCGCGGACGAGCACAAGCGTTTTTGGATTCACGAAGCGGCAGATGTCGTCGATGTGTCCATGCGTGTCGTCGCCGACCGGGCCTTTGGCCAGCCAGAAGATGTTTTTGACCCCAAGATAATTTCTCAGCGTCGTTTCGATTTCCGTTTTACCCAGGCCGGGGTTGCGAACTTGAACCTTGGGATCGAGGTAGCATTGCTCCGTCGAGAGCAACGTGCCGCGGCCGTTCAACTCGATGCCGCCACCTTCGATCACAAACGGCCGGCCGCCGCATTCGGCGTGAAAAAGTTTCTTGCGCAACGCGCGCGCGGCGGTTTCGGGCACCTTTGTGTCCTTGCGCCAGTTGTTGTATTTGGCCCAGCCGTTGAAATGGAAATGCACAATGGCAGTTTCGGGTTTGCCCTCACCCGGCCTTCGGCCACCCTCTCCCATCCGATGGGAGAGGGACCGGGGCGAGGGCCGCTTTAAAAAAATCGGACCGCTGTCGCGCGTCCAGCCGCGGTTCGTCGGATGCACCACAAACCGGATTTTTTTCAGATTGCAGCCGGTGCGTTGGAGGACGCGGCGCGCCAGTTTTTCCTCAGCCGGGTGGCGGACGAGCAGGCGGACGATTTCACTGGCAGAAATGTTTCGCACCATTTCGCCGTAGACCCACGGGATGGCTGCGAATTTGCCCGGCCAGTCGCTGGCGTTGTGCGGCCAGCCGAGCCAAGTGGCTTTATGCGGTTCCCACTCGGCAGGCATCGAGAAGCCGAGTTCAGCAGGCGTTGAGGTATTGGCCGATTGCCGGTTCACCATAAAGGTGCGCGGAACATAACGACTCCGGGCCCCTTGGGAAATCTCGAAAGAAATCGGGTCACCGGTGAAGCCATGCCCGGATCGGGGCCACTGTAATCCTCAACTATTAATATCGACCACATTGCGAATTAGTTCAAATTAAAAATTTTACTAAAAGTTGTGGTTGTTTGATGAAAAATCATTCGACATGGTCGAAGCTGAACTAGGAACAGCGATTGCTAACAACGGTCTGGCTCTTATGAAGATGCGCTTGAATCAAATCAGAGACTGGGTGGCCGTGGCCAGCACGCGACTCACCCGGATTTTGGCTTTTCCTGCGATATATGTGATTTGCCTTCAGGCAGTTGCTACAGAAACACGGGTTATCACGTTGCCCATGGGGACGACGGGTGCCCAAATCCAACAGGCCTTGGACATGTTACCGGCAGGCGGCGGAGAAGTGCTATTGCCGCCCGGGGTCATTGAAATTCACCAACCCATTGTATTGCAGCGCGACCATCAAACCCTTCGGGGTTTCGGGAAAGAGACCATCTTGCGCCTGGCCGACGGTGCCAATTGTCCGGTCGTCATCATGGGCGAGCCGGTTAATAATCCCCGACAGACCATCCGGTACCTCTGTCTCAGTGACCTGTTCATTGATGGGAACCGCGCCCACCAGCAGCGCGAACTCTGGCAATCGATCGGTGAGGGTTCACAAATCCATAATAACGGCATCACGGTGCAGAACGTAAGTGATTCGGTGGTGCAACATGTGACCTCTGCCCGTTGCCGTTCCGGAGGCCTGGTCACCACGCGCGGGGTGCGGCGGCTGACCGTGCAGGATTTGACGGCGTTTGACAACGAGTTCGACGGCCTTGCCTGTTACCACACGGAGGATTGCCTGTTTACCGAGCTTTATCTCCATGATAATCCCGGGGCCGGCATATCGCTGGATCTGGCTTTTACCCACAATGTCATCAGCAACGCCGTGTTGGTGGCCAACGACCTTGGCATTTTCATGCGCGCCAGTTGCGACAATCAATTTTACAATATTTCCATCCAGGACAGCCGTCACTACGGGGTCTTCATGGCGCATGCCGAGCGGCAGACCCTGCGGGGCTGGCAACCGGCTCCCCAGACGGAGTGTGTCCGCAATGCCTTCACCAATCTCATCGCCAGCAATTGCGGCAGCGCCGCCTTCCGCGTGAATGACACCACCTGCACCAATAATATCATCGTCGGGGCCCAATTCCGTGATGATATGCAAGGCGGGCTCTCCATGGTCCGGCCGGATTTGGTGATTGTGCAATAAGTCCGATGGCACTTTTGCATGCGACGCAATTCTGAGCGTCGTGAAAAACTCGCGTCTCCCGGCAGGTTCTGAATTTAGGGTTGGCATCCGCGCAAACATTTGTATCGTGGGGCAACGCGGAATTTTTCAGAATCCACCTATGAATAAAAAAGCGCAGCGCCAGCCAGTTGGCGGACCGGTTTCCCGTTTCATCCAGCATCATTTCCGACATTTCAATGCCGCCACGCTGGTGGACGCCGCGCGCGCCTACAGCGCGCACCTGGACGGCGGCGGGCGGATGATGATTTGTCTCGCGGGCGCCATGAGCACCGCCGAACTCGGGTTGTCCCTCGCCGAAATGATCCGCCGCGACAAGGTGCATCTCATCACCTGCACCGGCGCGAATCTCGAGGAGGACGTGTTTAACTTGGTGGCGCATGATTATTACGAGCGCGTGCCGCATTACCGGCATCTGACGCCGCGCGAGGAGGAAAAACTGCTCCAGCGCCATCTCAATCGCGTGACTGACACCTGCATTCCCGAAGGCGAAGCGATGCGCCGCATGGAGGAAGCCATGCTCGAAGTCTGGCTGGCCGCCGAACAGGAGGGGGAACGGTTTTTCCCGCACGAATTTTTCTATCAGGTCCTTCGCAGCGGCAAATACCGGAAACATTATCAAATTGACCCGAAGGATTCCTGGATGCTCGCCGCCGCCGAGAAAAACCTGCCCATCGTTGTGCCCGGCTGGGAGGATTCGACCCTCGGCAACATGTACGCCGCCGCGGTCATCCGCGGCGATTTGAAGAACGTTCATACCATCCGTACCGGCATCGAATACATGACCTGGCTGGCGGATTTCTATACCCGGACGACGAAGAAAAGCCCGCTCGGCATGTTCCAGATCGGCGGCGGCATCGCGGGCGATTTTCCCATCTGCGTCGTGCCGATGCTGCACCAGGATTTGGGCCGCACGGGCGTGCCGCTCTGGGGTTATTTCTGCCAGGTCAGCGACTCGACGACCAGCTATGGCAGTTATTCCGGCGCCGTGCCGAACGAAAAAATCACCTGGGGCAAGCTGGCCGTGGACACGCCGAGTTTTATCATCGAATCCGATGCCACCATCGTCGCGCCCTTGATTTTCGCGCACGTGCTGGGGTGGTAAACAAGTTGTCCGTTTTTTTGAACGGGTATGTCTGACGGTTGACAAATAAGAAGTCAGACAGAATACCATGCGACGGATAAAATATACTTTTCAAAGCATCAGGATACTGGCGTTGATGGGGGTTGCATTGGCTGGTAATCAGACATTTGCGGCGGCTTTCATTTACAATAATTTTGATTCAACAGCAGGACTGATTTTAAAGGCCCACGCCAATTCAGTTGATGGAAAATTAAGGCTTTCCCCCGCGATTCCGGGATTGGGACTTGGCGGCGCGTGGCTGGATGCCAAACAACTGGTCAAAGACGGCTTTGACACCACATTTCAGGTTCAAATCACCGACAAATACGTTTATGGCGCCGACGGCTTGGCGTTTGTAGTTCAGAATAGTCCCACCCCGGCACTCGGCTATGCGGGTTCCAATATTGGTTTTGGCGGCCTCACGAACTTGTTAGTGGTGAAATTCGACGACTATCATTGGCAGGATCAGACGTTTGTGGCTTTCGACGAGATCGCCGTTCTGGCCGCCAGTTCACCCACGACGGTGCTCTGGGATGGGGTTGCCAATTCCATCGCATCGGTGGCAAAGGGAGTGGTGTTTTCCGATGGTCGGATTCACACCGTGAGAATCGTTTACCACCCCGGCAACCTGCGGGTGTATTTGGATGATCTCGAAAATCCCCGGATGACCGTTTACCTCAATCTGGCCGAGGTCGTGAACCTGGATGAGGGCCGCGCCTGGGTGGGCTTCACGGCGGCATCGGGCGCGGATTGGCAGAACCAGGATTTGATCAGTTGGGAGTTCGATTCACATGCCGGGCCGGCTCCCGATGAAGCGCGCATTTCGACCCAGGCAGAAATGACCCACTCAGCCCCATCTCCCGCGCCGGTTTATTGGGGGAACACCACGCCGGTTTCTCCAACCACACCGCTCCCGGTTGACCCTTCATTTGGTTATCGTTTGCCCGACGACGCGGATCCTGCAAATCAGATTGAAGCTTCAACGAATCTGGTTGAATGGACTCCGCTGACCAACGCAGTGTATTATTTTCGGGACCCGGAATCCACGAACTACCCGCAACGCTTCTATCGCTTCCAGAAAAATTGACAGCGCGAGATTGAATTCTTGCCCGGTTCGTCCCATGCTCCGTCGAAAATGAAGCCGAACGATTTTTCCGATGTGCGGGCGCTCGTCACCGGCGGCGCGGGTTTCATCGGCAGCGCGCTGGTCTGGGCGCTGAACCGGCGCGGCTGCGAGCGTATCATCGTTTGCGACCGCCTCGGCGCGGATGAAAAATGGCGCAATCTCACGCCGTTGCGCTTTGCCGATTATGTCGAGGCTGACGATCTGTTGCCACGACTGCAGAACGGCGCGCTGGGCAAATTCAATCTGGTGTTGCATCTGGGCGCCTGTTCGTCCACGACCGAGCGCGACGCGGGTTTTCTCGTCCGCAACAATTACGAGTTTACCCGGGACCTGGCCGCGTGGTCGCTCGCGAACCGGACGCGCTTCGTTTATGCCTCTTCCGCCGCGACCTACGGCGACGGTGTGGCGGGCATGGAGGATGATGACGCCAAACTCGACACCTTGCGCCCGTTGAACATGTACGGTTATTCAAAGCACCTGTTCGACCTGCATGCCAAACGCGCCGGATTTTTGGGCCGCATCGTCGGGCTGAAATATTTCAACGTCTTCGGCCCGAACGAGGATCACAAGGGCGACATGCGGTCGGTGGTCCACAAAAGCTTCGGGCAGGTGCGCGAAACCGGGGTCATCCGCCTTTTCAAAAGCCATCGCCCGGATTACCGGGACGGCGGACAGAAGCGCGATTTTCTTTACGTCAAGGATGCCGTCGCCATGACGCTCCATCTGGCTGCGGATGAAAAGGCCGGCGGCCTGTTCAACATTGGTTCCGGTGCGGCGCGGACCTGGCTGGATCTGGGGCACGCGGTTTTTGCCGCGCTGAAGCGCGAGCCGAAAATCGAATTCATCGAGATGCCCGAAGGCATTCGCGACAAGTACCAGTATTTCACGGAGGCCAATCTGGCCCGGTTGCGGGCCGCCGGTTATACTGCACCCGTCACCCCACTCGAGGGCGCGGTGAGCGATTATATCGGCAATTATCTTGTGCCCGACCGACGGCTGGACCCGGCGGTGGCATAAAATGAATTAGTAGCAGCGGACGTTGGTCCGCCCGCTTTTGGCTTTTCGAAAATCAGAGCCGACTCACGTCGGCTGCTACGTTAGGGAGAATTTCACCGCCATGTAACTTGCTGGCAACGGTGTTTTGGTGTCAATCTGGGTCGAAATGAAACTGAAATCGTTCATCTGCTTTTGCGGGTTGTACACTTTGGTTGGATTCAATTTCGTTTTCTTTGCTGGTCAATCGCGCGCAGAAAACTTGGCTGCCACCACTGAAACCGTTGGTCGCAACCCCGATGGTTTCGAGACGCCGGTGAATCAGCGCGTCACGCCCGCCGGAACCTTGATTGAGCTGCCCGGTCTAAGACCGAATGCGCTCGCGCTGGGTCCGGACGGCCAACGGCTGGTGACCGCCGGTCTGACGCAACGACTAGTCGTAATCGATCCGGCAACGGGAAAAATCCTGGAGCGCGTCCGGTTGCCCGCGGATGACAACCTCCCGGCGTCGGAACCGACCTCCAGCAGTATTCTCCAGCCGGACGAAACGGCCAAGCTCAGTTTCACCGGCCTCGTTTTTTCGCCTGATGGTTCGCGGATTTACCTGGCCAACGTCAACGGCGACATCAAGGTTTTCGGCGTCGATCCGGACCATCACATCGCGCCATTGCATTCCATCCCGCTGCCGGCGGCCAACGCGCCGGGGCGCAAAGCGGAGATTCCCGCCGGCCTCGCCGTCTCGACCGACGGCAAAAAACTCTACGTCGCGGGCAATCTTTCAAACCGGCTCATCGAACTCGATGCCGCAACCGGGAAGGTGTTGCGGACCTGGGACGTCGGTGTCGCTCCGTTTGATGTTGTGCTGGCCGGCCATAAAATTTATGTGAGCAACTGGGGCGGCCGGCGGCCGGACGCAGACAGCGTCACCGGTCCCGCCGGCGAAGGCACGCGGGTGCGTGTGGATGCGCGTTCCATCGCCAACGAAGGCTCGGTTTCGGTGATTGACCTGAACCCCGAACTCCGACCTCCGACCTCCGAAATTGTAACCGGTCTGCGCGCCTGCGCCATGGTGCTGTCACCGAACGATCGCTGGCTCGTAGTCGCCAACGCGGGCAGCGATACGTTGACCGTGATTGACACGCGCACGGACAAAATCGCCGAGACTCTTTGCGCGCGGCAAAATCCGGCGGATTTGTTCGGCGCACAGCCGAACGCGCTGGCGTTCGACAAATCGGGCAGGACGCTGTTCGTCTGCAACGGCACACAAAATGCCGTCGCCGTTTTCCACTTCAAGCCCGGCAAATCCCGGTTGCTTGGCCTGATTCCCGTCGGCTGGTTTCCCGGTTCGATTGCGTACGATGCCCGGCACCAGGAAATTGACGTCGCCAACATCAAAAGCATCAGCCCGGACATGGAAATGGCGGCCAAAGGGCTGGGCAACGGCCCTGGCTACAACACGAAGCAATACTCTGGTTCGTTGTCGTTGGTGCCGGTGCCGTCCAAAAGAGAATTGGCGGCATATACCGGGACAGCCCTGGCTGACTTGCGTTATCCATTGCTGGTGCAGGCCGCGTTGCCGGCGCGGCCAGATCAACCCGCGCACCCCGTGCCGGAACGCGCCGGTGAGCCGAGTGTTTTTCGCCACGTCATTTACATCATCAAGGAAAATCGCACCTACGACCAGGTTCTGGGCGATGTCGGAGAGGGCAACGGTGATACGAACCTGTGCGTGTTCGCCGAAAACGTCACCCCCAACCAGCACCAGCTCGTCCACGATTTCGTACTGCTGGACAACACGTATTGCTGCGGCATCCTGAGCGCGGACGGCCATCAATGGACCGACACGGGCATCGCGACGGATTACGTCGAGCGCGAATTTGCCGGCTGGCCACGCAGCTATCCGGCGGGCGGTTTCGGTGAGGGAGGCCGGGACGCGCTCGCCTATTCGCCGGCGGGCTTCATCTGGAACAACGCGCTCGCCCACGGCAAGACGGTTTGTGATTTCGGCGAATTTACAACGGCCCAAAAAGCCTGGAAGGACACCACACGCAAGGGCGAACCGGGTTTTCTCGATTGTTACCACGATTTTCTGGGCGGCTCGAACGCCATCGCGTATTCCTGCGAACCGGACATCGAAGCGTTGCGGCCTTATATCGAGACGAACACGATTGGCTGGGATCTGGACGTGCCGGACGTGTGGCGGGCCGCGCAGTTCATCAAAGACCTGAAACAATTTGAAGCGGCGGACAATCTGCCGAACCTGGTCATCCTCTGGCTGCCGAACGACCACACCAGCGCCACCCGATTCGGTTCCCCCACGCCCGCGGCCCAGGTGGCCGACAACGACCTGGCGGTCGGGCAGGTCGTTGAGGCGGTCAGCCACAGCCGGTATTGGACGGACACCTGCATTTTTGCCGTGGAAGACGATCCGCAAAACGGGTGGGACCACGTGAGCGGCTACCGTACGACGGCTTACGTCGCCAGTGCCTACACCCAACGTCGGGCGGTGGTGAACACGCAATACAACCAGACCAGCCTTTTGCGCACGATGGAACTCATGCTCGGTTTGCCGCCGATGAACCAGATGGATGCCACGGCCACGCCGATGTTCGATTGTTTCACCAACACCCCGGATTTCATGCCGTTCACCGCCGTGGCCAACCGGGTTCCGCTCGACCAGATGAATCCGCAACCAGGAAAAATTTCCGATTCCCTTCTGCGCCGGGACGCCTCTGCTTCCGCCCGCCTGCCGCTCCAAAAGGAGGATCAATGCCCGGAGGATGTGTTCAATCGCATCCTCTGGCACGTGGCCAAAGGGTCCCAAACACCGTACCCGGACTGGGCGATAAAAACGGTGGACGATGACGATTAACCCATAATTGATTTCTCCATCCGCGCCTGAATTTGCGGCGGGCTGGACAATTTTAAGCCGCAAAAAAACCAGCAACATTTCTTGTAATTTTGGCTGTTTTTTGCCTAAGTAATGGATAAGTCCTTTAATCGAGTATGGAAACCACCCAGCCCATTCCGCCCATTCCTGAACCGCAACCTGCCGAATCGCCGGCACCCCCGATGCCGCTGGCCGGCAAGTTGATGAATGTCATCGCTGCCCCGGGCGATGTGTTCGATGAAATCAAGGCCACGCCACCGCACGTCGCCAACTGGCTCATACCGGTGCTGATCTATGCCGTGGCTGGCGTGATTTCCATCTGCATCCTGTTCGCGCAGCCCGCCATTCGCCAGACCATCCATGATCAGCAGGTCAAGGCGCTCGATAAACAGGTGCAACTGGGCAAAATGACCCAGGCCCAGGAAGACCAGGCGTTGCAGGTGATGGACAAATTCATGGGACCGACGGTGCTGGCGATTAGTGGCAGCTTTGCCATGGTCATTTACAGTTTTGTTTCAGTGTTCTGGTGGGCACTGGTGTTGTGGCTGCTCGGACGGTGGTTCCTCAAGACGCAGTTTACTTACCTCAAGGCCGTGGAGGTTGCAGGATTGGCGTCCATTATTCTGGTTCTGGGACTGATCCTTTCAACGCTGCTCGCCGTGATCCTTGGCCGGCTTTATGCCGGTCCCAGCCTGGCGCTGCTGGTGAGTGATTTCGATCCGGCGCGGCGAAGCCATCTCCTGCTGGGCGCGGCCAACGTCGTTTATTTGTGGCACACGGGCGTGCTGGCCCTCGGATTGGCGAAACTGTCGGCGGCCCCCGCGACCCGGGCGGTGATCGTTGTATTCAGCTATTGGATCCTGGCGGAATTGCTGCTCATCGCCATCGGGCTGGGGCAGTGGGCATTGTAAAAATAGCGATAAAATATAATTCCCCGAAACAAATTTCCGTTCATCCTGTCTCTATATCTGACATCATGGCAAGACCCAAAAAACGCCGGAAGCTCCTCATTTTTTTGATCATCGGAGTGGTGCTCGTCGCGTTGACGCTGGTGGCCGTTTTCAAAAAGCGTGAACCGGTCATCACCGTGCAGACGGAAAAGGTGGCGCGCCACAGCCTCACCAACCTCGTTGTGGCCAATGGTCAAATCCAGCCGGTCGTGCAGGTCACCATCAGTCCCGAAGTCAGTGGCGAAATCATCGAACTGCCGGTCAAGGAAGGCCAGTCGGTCACGAAGGGCGATTTGCTGTTGAAAATCAACCCGGATGTTTACATCGCCGCGGTCAACCAGGCCCAGGCCGGTTACGAATCCGCCCTGGCCGCCAAGGACTCGGCGACGGCCAACCTGGAAAAGGCCGGGGCCGACTACCAGCGCAACCTGACATTGTTCAACAGCAAACTGCTCTCGGAGTCGGACTTTGTCGGGTTCAAGGCCGCGCGGGACGTGGCCAAGGCGCAACTCGACAGCGCCGACGATCAGGTGAATGTCGCCAAGGCGGCGGTGGAAAGCGCGGAGGAGCAACTGGCCAAAACCACCATCGTTTCACCGCTCACCGGCACTATTACCAGTTTGAATTCCGAGGTGGGTGAACGCGTTTTGGGCACCATTCAAAATGCCGGCACCGAGATCATGACCATCTCGGATTTGAATCAGATTGAGGCCCGCGTCAACGTGGGGGAAATGGACGTGGTGAGCATCGCGCCGGGGCAGAACACCCGGCTGGAAGTGGATGCCTTCAAAGACCGGAAATTTACCGGGGTGGTGACCGCCGTGGCCAATTCCGCCCTGGGCACCGGTGCGGGCAGCTTGCTCAGCGGCGGCAATAGCGGCAGCGGCCAATCGCAGCAGGCCACGCAATTTCAGGTGCGGATCCGCGTCAATGAAAAGGAACCAGCCTTCCGTCCCGGCATGTCGGTGACGGCCGAAATCGAAACCGAATATCGCACCAACGCCCTGACCGTTCCGCTGGCCAGCGTCACCACCCGTCCCATGAAACCGGCGGTAAAAGTCGATCCACCGAAAACGGGCGGAACGAACGCCATGGTCTCGGCCGCTTCGGGTACGAATACCGTCGCCGGTACGAACGCAGTCGCCGGCACCAATACCATGGCGTCCGCCATGAAGGACACCAAGGAATCCTTAAAACCGACCGACGTGGTCTTCGTGGTGGAAGGTGACCACGTCAAGACCGTGCCGGTGAAAATCGGCATTTGCGACGACAACTACTGGGAAATCGCGGACGGCCTTACCAACGGTGAGGAGATCGTCTCCGGTGGTTACCGTGCGGTCGGCCGCGACCTCAAGGACGGCTCGAAAATTCGCGTCGGCCCCGCTGAGACGGGCGCGCCGGAGGCAAATCCGTGAAAAAACGGGCATCTGGCGGGCCACGGGTCGCCTCCCGCCTCCCCGGTTGTTGGACGGAGCCGACGACCCGCAACCCCCGTATCCTCCGTTCCCATGTCGCTGATCCAGCTTGAGAAAATTTCGCGCCGTTACCAGATGGGCGCGGAAACCGTTCACGCCCTGCGCGACGTGTCGCTGGAAATCCGGCGCGGCGAATACGTCGCCATCATGGGGCCGTCCGGCTCCGGCAAATCCACGTTGATGAACCTGATTGGCTGCCTCGACACACCCAGCACCGGTCATTATGGATTGAACGGCGCCAGCATCAGTGAAATGAACGACAATCAGCTCGCGGAGATTCGCAATCGCGAAATCGGTTTTGTCTTCCAGACCTTCAACCTGCTGGCGCGTTCGAATGCGCTGCACAATGTGGAATTGCCGTTGATTTACGCCGGCGTGGCCGCCGAGGAACGCCGCCGCCTCGCCCTCGAGGCGCTGGCGCAGGTCGGCCTGGCGGACCGCGTTCATCACAAACCCAATGAACTCTCCGGCGGCCAGCGCCAGCGCGTGGCTGTCGCCCGCGCCCTGGTCAACAAACCTTCCATCCTGCTGGCCGACGAGCCGACGGGCAACCTGGATTCCCGGACCGGTGAGGAAATCATGGCGCTGTTTGACGAACTTTTCCGGAAAGGCAACACCATCATTGTCGTCACGCACGAGGAAGATATTGCCCGGCATGCCCGTCGCATCATCCGCCTGCGGGATGGATTGATTGCCAGCGACGAAACCGCGACCAGATAATTTTAGACAGCATGGACAGAATTTTCAGAATGAAACTATGAAGGGCGAATACGACCTGGCCGGTAAAGTAATTGGTCTGGCGATGGAAATTCACTCCGCCTTGGGCGCCGGTATTTTGGAATCCATTTACCACCATGCCCTGGCGCACGAACTGGAAAAGGCGGGAATGCGGTTTGAGTCGAAGAAGCAACTCAATGTCGTTTATGACGGAATTTTGGTCGGAGAATTTGCCGCGGATTTTCTGGTTGAGGATGAACTCATCGTTGAATTGAAGGCGGTCCAAAGTTTGGCGACTGCCCATGAGGTGCAGACGGTGAATTACCTTGTCGCTACGGGAAAAGATGTTGGGTGGCTGCTCAATTTCGGTGGCGAGCGGCTGGAATTCAAAAAGAAATTCAGGCTGCCAAAACGCAAGCCAGCCGAAACGAAAGTTCGTTCTGATCATTCTGTCCATTCTGTCAAAGAATGAAGTTGTACTCCGAAATTCACGAGGGGCTTGGCATTTCCTGGAACGCCCTGCGCGCCAACAAACTACGCTCGGTGCTGGCCACGCTCGGCATTGTCATCGGCGTCCTCACCGTCACGCTCATGGGCGCGGCCATCAATGGCCTGAACCAGGCGTTCATCAGAAACGTTTCCGCGCTGGGGGCGGACGTGTTCTATGTCTCCCGCTACAAGTGGTTCAATGATTCCTATGAAGACTGGCTGGACACGCGCAAGCGTCCCAGCATCAGCCTCGCGGAAGCGGATGCCCTGGCCCAACAACTGACGCTGTCTGACGCCGTTGCGCCCACCGCGGATAATGGAGACTCGGTAAAATACAAAACCCGCAGCGCCAGCAGCGTGGACATCATCGGCACGACGGAGGCCTACCTGCAAACCAGCGGAGTGGATGTGGCCGAGGGCCGGTTTCTCACGTCGGCGGACGCCCGGGGTGGCCAGCCGGTTTGCATCATTGGCAACGATGTGGCCACCAATCTTTTTCGCAACGACCCGCCGCTCGGCGAGCGCATCAAGATTGAAAACCAGTCGTTTCTGGTGGTGGGCGTCCTGGACAAACAGGGGACCATGTTTGGCTACAGTCTCGACAACCGGGTCATCATTCCCCTGAGGCAATATCTGGGAGTGATTGAGGAATATCCCAGCATTGAAATTCAGGTCAAAGCCGGCGCGCTGGGCCACCTGGACGAGGCCCGTGAGGAAGTGCAACAGGTGATGCGCCGGGTCCGCCACCTGCGGCCCAGCCAGCCTGACAATTTTTCCATCAACCAGCAGGACCAGATCGTGAAATGGTTTCACGACCAGACCGCCACCATCGCCATCATCGGTTTGTTTGTCACCAGCCTGGCGCTGTTCGTCGGTGGCATCGGCATCATGAACATCATGTTCGTTTCCGTGGTCGAGCGGACGCGCGAGATCGGCGTGCGCAAGGCGATCGGCGCCAAACGCCGCAACATTTTGCTGCAATTTCTCATCGAGTCCGCCTGTATTTGCCTGTTGGGCGGCCTGCTTGGGTTGGCCATCGCCTGGCTGGTGTCGCTGGCGGTTTCGCATTGGCTCTTTCCGGCGTCCCTGTCCGGCACCGTGGCAACCATGTCCCTGTTCGTGTCGTTGTTGACCGGGGTGGTTTCCGGTTTCCTGCCGGCCTGGCGCGCGGCGCGAATGGACCCGGTCGAGGCGTTGAGAAGCGAATGAAATTCACCCGACTCACAGCGCTGCTGGCCGAGGCCGTGGAAAATTTCTCCATGGCCCTGAACGCGCTGACGGTGCACAAGCTGCGCTCAACGCTCACGTTGCTGGGCGTGTTGATCGGTGTCTTTTCCATCATCGTCGTCATGACCGCCATGCGCGTGCTGGAGCGAAGCGTCGAAACCAACCTGAGCCAGCTGGGCGGCCAGACCTTTGCCATCCAGAAATGGCCGGAAGTCCAGTTCGGCAACCAGTCCGACTGGGAAAAGTACTGGCGCCGCAAGGACATCACGCTCGACCAGGAGCAGACGGTTGAGGAAAAGGCCACGCTGGCCGCCGCCGTCGGCACGGAGGGCAGCTTCTGGGGCGGTCAAATCCAGACCCGCTACGCCAAAACCGCGCCCACCGTGCAGATGTATGGCGAAACCCCCGGCAGCTTTCTGACGCACAACTGGACCATCGAGGATGGCCGCCTTTTGGTGGACAGCGATGTGGACGGCACCCGCGACGTTTGTGTTCTGGGCAGTGCCCTGGCCAAAACGGTTTTTCCGTTCGGCTCCGCGGTCGGGCAGGAACTCAAAATCAACGGCATCAATTACACGGTGATCGGGGTGCTGGCGTCCAAGGGCGCTTCGTTGGGGGGCAGCCAGGACAACTTTGTGATCGTGCCCATCACCACCGCGCTCGATCGTTATGGCCTGCCCTGGATGGGGCTGACGATCCTGGTGCAGGCGCACAATTCAGCTGTTTACGCCGATTGCGAGGACCAGGTGCGTGGCATCCTGCGCGCGGCCCGCAAGGTCCGGCCGGGCGCCCCGGACGATTTCGAGTTGTTCTCCAACGATTCGTTGATTGAACAATTCAACACGTTTACCCGGGCCGTGCGCGTGGGCGTGATGGTGGTCAGTTCCATCGCGCTCATCGCCGCCGGCGTCGGTATCATGAACATCATGCTCGTTTCCGTGACGGAACGGACGCGGGAGATCGGGGTGCGCCGGGCCATCGGCGCCAAAAAACGGAACATCATGACGCAATTCATCGTGGAAGCCATTGTGTTGTGCGAGGTCGGCGGTGTCATCGGGGTCGTGTTCGGCATTCTCGGCGGCAATATTCTGGCCTGGTACATGAAGGTCCCGCCCGCCATTCCCATCGACTGGATCGTCCTGGGTCTGCTCATTTGCTCCATCGTGGGCGTTGTTTTCGGAACTTATCCGGCCTACAAGGCGGCGAATCTCGACCCGATCGATTCACTGCGATACGAGTAAATGCCCGGTCGGCCTGGCAGGTTTGGCAGCGTTTTTGCTTGAACGGTGACCGTCAGGACATAGTCTAACAGCGACAAGGAAATTTTCAGGAGAAATTGCAACAATGCGATGGTTATGGTTTTCAATTTGCGCCATTCTGGGTCTGGCGCTGCTGGCCTGCGGTCTGCTGGTGCCCATGCATCTGCGGGCCGTGGACGCCGGTGTCCTTGAACAGGCCGGTCGCAGCGGCCCGATGTTGCTCGAAGAGGGGCGGACCCTGGCGGGTGAACAGAAATTGGGCACGGCCCTGATGCTCATGCAGGCGGCGCGCCTGGCGGAATTTCCCGGTTGGGACCGGCTCGGTGACACGATCACCAACCTGGCGCAGCAAAATCCGGCGGCCCTGGCCTGGGGCGATGACGCGCGCGTAAAAAATCTTTTCGCCGGCAACGCCCAACCCCCGGCCGGCAGCGCCCAGCCGTTTACCGATTTTATCATCCGGCAGGAAAACCGGGAGGCGGCACTGACCCAACTGCGCGATTCGCCGGTTCCAGCGGTCCAGGAATTGTTGCGCAGCCGTTCGTTGAACAATACCGCCCTCTTTCCGCCGTCGTCCTCGGCCTCGGGCCAGGCCTTCGACGCGGCGGTTTGCATCGGCGGACTGCTCCTGGACAACAACCATCTGACGGCAAGTTTGCGGCGGGAAATCGACAATCTGGGGGCGCAGGCCAATCGCGGCGGGGATACGAAACCGCTGGAGGCAGCGCTGATGGATTTCATGTCGCTGGGCGAACGGTTTGATTGGGACCAGTTGGTGGCGTTCGTCGCGCAAATCCCGGACACCGGAACGCTCCATCAACTGGCCGGGCAAGCCCGCAACGCCGGAACGCAATTACCTGTCCTCTTTGCCGCCGTGGAACTGTCGGGCAAGCCCGTGGCGGTGGCCGGCTACCTCGGCAAGTTCAGTCAGACCGGCCTCAAAGATCTCGGCGCCGGTTTGCATTACGGCGCCGGCGGCGTGGGTGAACTCGCGCAACGCGGGCAGCGCTTTTACCGTCCGGATTGGGAACGGCGCGCGACCGCGTATGCGTCCGTGGGCGGTTTTTTTGACCGGGCGGCGAGCTACGGTTTTCAACAGCCGCAACTGGCGCTGGCGGCCAAATGGCTGGCCTATTTGCTCAGCGGTTTTCTGCTGGCGGCGGCCATGCACTGTGCGCGGCCTCCCGTTACGCTGCTCGAACGTCCGTTGCAGGTGCGAGGATTCCATCTGATCCGGGAGTTTTTATTTTCGCTGGGGTTCCTGCTTGTGGTATTGCTCCTGAGCGAGCCGTTTCTCGCCCAGGAAAGCCAGAAAGGGGGTTTCTCCTTTCGACTCATGCCGCTCATGACGAGCGGCGTGGTCCCTGCGGGAATTGCCGGCATCCAACAAACCATTATGAACCCAATCATCCTACTGACCCTGCTGCTGTTCTTCGTGTTGCAGGCGCTGCTCTACATCGCGTGCCTGGTGAAACTGGCGGAAATCCGCCGGCAACAGATCCCGCCGCGCATGAAGCTCCGGCTGCTCGAAAATGAAGACCACCTGTTCGACGCCGGCCTCTACCTCGGCTTCGTCGGCACCATCATCTCGCTGATCATCGCCTCGATGGGGCTGGTCAAATTCAGCCTCATGGCCGCGTACTCCTCCACGTCGTTCGGCATCATTTTCGTCGTCATCTTCAAGATTTTCCACCTGCGCCCGGCCCGTCGTAAACTGTTGCTCGAAGCCGAAGCCGGAGGCGGGTCCACTGCCGGCTATGTCCCGCCCACTGCCGCGTCAACTCCCGCCCTGTAATCATGAACCGCAGCATTCTCATCGTCATCTGCGATTTCCTGCTGTTGAGCCTGTTGACGTTCTCGACGGACATGAACCATATGGCGGATGACAGCACGCCGCCGCCGACAAAGGTCGTGGTCACCGTCAATCCCGTCGCGAACCCCGGCAACGACCTGACCGCCGTCATGAAACAGGCGCTCGAAGAGGCGCGCCGGAACCAGGAACAAATCCAGCAGCAACTGGCGGAGGCCCGCGCCGCCGCCGGCCAGCAGCAGACCCAGTTGAGCCAACGCGAACAGCAAAACCAGCAGTTGCAGCAGCAATTCGCCGCCGCGCAGGCCAATATCGAAAATTTGAACAGTCAGTTGCAGGAAAACACAGCGCGCGCCCAACAGCAATCGGAACTGGCCGCCACGTTGCGATTGCAACTGGAGCAGTTCGCCCGGACGAACCAGCTGGCCGAGGCCGAGAAACAACAATTGTCCAATCAGCTCCAACTGGCCGAGGTGGAGGCGCATGCCGCCGCGGAACGGGCCGTCCTCATGCAGCAGGAGGTCCAGGTCCAGCAGGCCGAAAACGCCCGCCTGGCCGAGGGCTTCAAATCCCTGGCCACCAATTCCAGCCAGTTGACCCAGGAAATTCGCGCGAACACCGCCCTGGCGCCGAACACCATATTCAGCGACTTCGTTTCCAATCGCGTTGAAGCCGGAATTTTTGCCTGGCGCACCGGCCTGTTCAGCATGGATACCACCAAAGACAAAAAGACCGGGACGGTGATTGTCACCGACGGAACGAATTTTTTTGCGCTGTGCCACGTGCAGGACACGCCGGTGACCCTTTGGGACCCCGGCACCGACTGGGACAAGTTTGCAGGTACCCTGGCGTGGGGCAGTGCGCAGGCGTCGATCCGTTCACTGTCCTTTGACGCGCAGGACCCGCGTGTGGTGATGATGTCGGTGACGCCGGCGGATGCGCGCCGGTTGGGTTGCAAAATCTACCGTCTTTCCGGCGACCCGTATAAATTCCAGGACGCCGTGCTCGTTGGCGCGGACGAAGGTTACTACGGCGAATGCAATTTTCAGATTGAACCGAGCACGCCGCAGTACGTGAAACTGGACCACAATCTGTTTAAAGGATTGTTCGGTAAATTCAACCCGTCGCGCGGCGACCTGGTTTTCAGCCGCACCGGCGAATTGCTGGGCATCATGGTCAACAACACCTACTGCCTGACGGTCCGCAATTTCAACGCGGCCGCAACCTTTGTCTTCGGCCAGGACCTGCACGACCAGCACACGGGCGGGACGCTGTCGGAGCTTTACGGCTACGTCTTCCAACTGCCGCTGCGGTTCCAGTAGGCGGATTTAATCTTCCGCGAACAGGTATTCCAAATCCGTGGCCGTGAGGCTGCGGGCGAAACCTTCCTCGCCGAGCACGTCGGCGATGGTCTGTGCTTTGTTCTGCTGCAGTTCCCAGATTTTTTCCTCGACCGTGCCGGGCGCAATCAGCCGGTAGGCATTCACCGTCTGTGTCTGGCCGATGCGATGTGAACGGTCAATGGCCTGCGCCTCGACGGCAGGATTCCACCACGGGTCGTACAGCACCACGTAACTGGCGTTGGTCAGGTTCAAGCCGGTGCCTGCCGCGCGCAGGCTCAGCAAAAATACGCCGGGGCTGTTGTCGCCCTGGAAGGCGCTGACAACCTGTTGCCGGTCCTTCGTCTGGCCGGTGAGAATGTGGGTTTTGATCTGCCGCGCCTGACATTCCTTTTCCAGCAGGTGCAGCATCTGCACAAACTGGCTGAACACCAGAACCTTCTGGCCTTCCGAAACCAGCGGGTCCAGCAATTCGAACAGCGTCTCGGTCTTGCCGGACGCAGTGTCGCTGCCGACCAGTTGCGGGTGACAGCAAATCTGACGCAACCGCGTGAGCGCGGCCAGCACGTGCATCTTGCTCTTGTTGAGGCCCTGTTCCGCGACGGCGTGCATGATTTGATCGCGGCTGCGGCGCAATTCGGCGAGATAAAGTTTCCGTTGCTCGTCGCCGAGCGGGCAATCGCGCCGTTCCTCGATGCGGTCGGGCAGGTCCTTGGCGACGTGTTTTTTCAAGCGACGCAGCAACAACGGCCGCAGTTTGGCCGAAAGCCGCCGGCGCGCAATGCGCTGCGCGGACTCGGTTTTTTCGCCGCGCGCCTCGGCCGTCGGAACGGCCTCTTCGCCGGCGCGCAGGCGCGGTTCGTACGTCTCGATAAATTGTTCCTGGTTGCCGAGGTAGCCCGGCTGTATGAAATCCACGATGCTCCACAAATCGAGCAGCCGGTTTTCCAGCGGCGTGCCGGTGAGCGCGAGGCGATGCTCGGATTTAAGCTGTTTCACCGATTGGGTGACCTGCGCGCCGGGGTTCTTGATGAACTGCGCCTCGTCCAGAATCGTCGCCCGGAACGCAAATTTCTGCAATTCCTCCAGGTCGCGGCGGAGCAGGGCGTAGTTGGTCACGATCAAATCGTGCTGGGGAATCTGTTTGCGCAGGTTGTGCCGCGCCGCGCCGCTCTCCAGCACGAGCACTTTCAGGTTGGGCGTGAAGCGGTTCGCCTCGCGCCGCCAGTTGTGCAGCACGGATGCCGGGCAGATGACCAGCGACGGCTTGGGATTTTTCGTGTTGCGTTCCTTGAGCCACGCCAGCCAGGTGAGCGTTTGCAGCGTTTTGCCCAGCCCCATGTCGTCGGCCAGAATCCCGCCGAGCTTGATCTTCGTCAGGTGCGACAGAAAATCAAAACCGTCCTTCTGATACGGACGCAAATCCGCCTGCAATCCCTTGGGCAAATCCACCGAAGGCACGCCCTTGAAATCGCGGATGTGCCCGCGCAACGCCTTGGCTTCGGGCGAATCCGTGAAGCGCGCAAAGCCGTCCTCGTCCAGATGGGCGACGTGTTCCAGGCCGACCTTTTGCGGCACGGCGATCAGGCCGTCCACGCCCATGTCGGCCATGGCTTCGTGCGCCCCCTGCACGGCGGTGGTATCAAGTTCCACCCAGCCGGAGTTGGGCAGTTTGACGAAGCGGCCGGTTGCGCTGGCGAGGCGTTCCAGGTCCGCCTTGCTGAGTTTGAGCCCTTCCGCCTCCCACTCGGCCGAGACGGCCAGCCAGTCAATGCCGCTGCCCTTGACGACGAGCCGCGGCTTGAGCTGGCGCGGTTGGAGGAACAGGCGGTGAAACGCCGGGTTGCCGAGGAACTCGGCTTCCTTGGGGCGTTCCGCCCACGCGCTGGCCAGCGAACCCAGGAAATTTTCATTGGCATCGCCGATCCACAGGCCGGGTTCGGAGGTGAACCAATCCAGCTTGCGGAGCCATTGCGCCGCCGGTTCCAGGCGTGGATCGTCCAGGATTTCCGGTTTGTCGGCCGGGCGCTTTTTGGATTCGTTCGCCACCCATTCATGGCCGTTCCAGAACCAGACGCTCTGGTCGCGCTGGCTTTTGGCGAGCAACCGCAGGCGCACGGTGTCGTCGAGCAATTCAAAGACAAACTGCGGTGCGGCCTTGTGCGTGACGCACAGTTGTTCCCAGTTCACGCCGTGATTGGACTGGGTCTTGCGCAGGTGCAACAGCAGGCGATGGCTGAGTTTGCGCACCGGCACGGACGGTTTGCTGGCGAGATATTTCAGCAGGGACGGCGGCGGCGCATTGCGCAGCAGGTAAAAAGTGCCGTTGACCAGCGCGAGCGGCGGCTGGCGGTTGAAAAATTTCACCCCGGCCACGGAATGGTTTTTGCCGTCGGGCAGCACGACATAGTGGGTGAAGGAAAGTTCCTTGTCGCCGTTTTCGAGATGGGGCGACAATACGGCAACCTGTCCGTGGAATTGCAGCGGTTTGCCGTCGCATTCGAAGCGCGGGGTATGACCCCAGCGCGCCAGCCATTGGAGTAATTCGGCGTCTGACAGAACCAATGTGTCCGCGTCCCGCGCGGCGGAGTTGCGTTGCGTATCGGCAATCCATTGGATGAATTCCCAGTCGGCCGGCGGAAACAACTCCTGTTCATGGGTGGCGCGGACGACGAGATCAATCATGTCGCGGAGCGTGCGCGCTTTTTCGCCTGTGCGCGGACGCGACAAAAGAAATTGCACGACAAGGCAGTGGCGCGAAGGCTCCTCGGGATCGGGCTCGGGGCGGCAAACGACCCGCAGGACGGCGCGCGGGGTGTCGAGCAGCGGCAGGGCGGTCGGCGACAGCCAGTGTTCGAGCTCCTGCACGAGCTTTTGTTCCTGTTCGGCCTCCTCGGCCTGGGCAAAACGGTCGGGGCTGGCGTGCGGCTGCAGTTCGGGCGGCACGGAGCGTTTGGCCCGCAGGAACAGGAAGGCCAGTTCTTCCAGGCGCGTCTTGCCCCGGGCGTTCAACAACCGCGGCCACCAGCTGGTATCGGGAAAATCACGGCGCGAAAGCGAGAGTTTTTCGAAGTAATCCTCGAGCAACAGCCACGAGCGCTGCGAATCGGGACAGGCGGCGAAGCCGCGCAGAATGTCCTCGCGTTCGTTGACGGTGGCCTTCGAATCAGAAAGTTCCCGGCGCAAATCGGCGAACGCGCCGTAGGTTTGCGACAGCACCTTGTGATGCGCGTCGTACTTTGTCGTGCCCGCCGTCCGCGAGCCGTTCCCGTTTCTGACTGAGACTTTCGGCATTCGAATAGACTAGGCTAACATTCCGTCATAAGTGGCGGCGTTGGTCAATCAGAAAGCGAAGAAATTTATGCACACCTTATCGTCAGCGCGTTGACATGCCGCGCGTTTCGGCTATAATGGACGGCCTTTTTATGAACCCAAATCCGCATGTGGCCGTGGTCGGCGCGACGGGCGCCGTCGGCATCGAAATGATCAAAACATTGGAAAAGAGGAGCTTTCCGGTGGGCCAACTGACGTTGCTCGCCTCGGCGCGGTCGGTCGGCAAAAAGCTGAAATTCCGCGGCCAGGATGTCACGGTCAAGGAACTGACGAAGGATTCCTTCGCCGGCATTGACATCGCGCTGTTCAGCGCGGGCGGCGGCATTTCCAGGGAATTTGTGCCCCTCGCCGCCAAAGCCGGCTGTGTGGTGGTGGACAATTCCAGTGCGTTTCGCATGGACGCCGCCGTGCCGCTGGTGGTTCCTGAAATCAACGCCACCGACGTGAAAGGGCACAAGGGGATCATCGCCAATCCGAATTGCACCACCGCCATCACCCTGATGGCGCTGTATCCGCTGCACCAGGCGTTTGGCTGCAAGCGCATTTTTGCCTCCAGCTACCAGGCGGTTTCCGGTGCCGGCGCGAAGGCGATGGAAGAATTGAAGCGGCAGGTGAATGAAATCGTTTCCGGCAAACCGGTGACGAAGGAGGCTTTTCCGCATCAAATCGCCTTCAACGTGTTGCCGCAGGTGGATTCATTTCTGCCGACCGGCTACACCAAGGAGGAAATGAAGATGGAAAACGAAGGCCGCAAAATCATGCATCATCCGGCTTTTCGGGCGAGCGTGACGTGCGTGCGGGTGCCGGTCTATCGATCGCATTCCATCGCGGTGAGCGCGGAATTTGAAAAGCCGGTGAGTGTGGACGCCGCGCGCAAGGTTTTGCAGCAGGCGCCCGGCCTGGATCTCGTGGACGAGCCGGAGAAGAGCAAGTATCCGATGCCGCTGTTCACCTCGGAGAAATACAATTGCGAAGTCGGCCGCATCCGCAAGGATTGCGCGCTGGAGAACGGGTTGTGCTTCTGGGTGAGCGGCGACCAGTTGCTCAAGGGCGCGGCGCTCAACGCGGTGCAGATTGCGGAAGAACTGCTCAAATAATTTTCGTAGCAGCCGACGTGAGTCGGCTCTAACTTCCGCCGGATAAGAATGAGCGGACTCACGTCCGCTGCTACAGTAATTGAATCACGGCTTGACCGTCTCCCTGGTGTAAGCGACCAGGTTCTTGATGTTCGCCTTGGCGGCGGCGTCGCGCACCTTCACCACTTTTCCCCACGGCGCTTTTTCATCGGCATTGATGGCGAGTACGAGTTGCGGATTTTTCTGCGCCCGGGCGACCAGTTCGCCCTGCAACTGTTCGAACGTGACCGGCAGTTTTTCCACAAAGTACATGCCATTGGAGTCAATGCTCACCACGAACGGCGGGTTTTCATTCGCGCCGGCTTTTTTGGCCTGCGACGATTCAGGCAACTGCAATTTCAACGCCGCCTGTTGCTTGAATGTGGTCGTCACCAGCAGGAAGATCAGCAACACGATGAGCACGTCAATCAGCGCGACGATGATGACGGCAGGCGTGGTGCGGCGTTTGCGGACAAAAAAACGCATGTCAGGCAGGGTCCATGGTCCGGGGTTTGACTTCCGGCACGGGACGTTTGGCGTCGGGCTTCCGGGATTTGGCGTCCAGGGTGGGAACCTCGGTAGGCGGCGTGTTTACCGTCACCGGATTCGGGACAACCGGCGCCGTTTCGGAATATTGCCGGCGAATGAAGTCATCGCAGAGCGCCTCCATCTCGACGGCGAACACCTCGACTTTTTTGCTGAAATAACTCCAGAAAATCAGCGAGGGAATCGCAATGAGCAGACCCATCAACGTCGCGTTTAAAATCAGCGCGATGCCCTTGGCCAGTCGCGCGGCGTCGTTCAAACCGGTGACGCCGATGTCGCTGAACAAGGTCATCATGCCGGCAATCGTGCCGACCAGGCCGAGCAGGGGGGCGATGCCGACGATGATTTCGAGCACAACGAGGCCGCGTTCGAGCCGGATGATTTCGTGGCGGGCGGCGGTTTGCAGCGCGTCCACGTTGTCAGCCTTGGGCCAATCCAGCTGCTCGGAGGCCAGCAACAGCAACCGCCCCAGCGGCGAGGGTTTCCGTTGACAGACCCGACACACCATTTTGGCGTCTTCGCGGGTCCGGCAGGCCGCCAGGGCCTGCGTGATTTCCGCCGGCACGACCTTGTTCCAGCGCAACGCCAGCGCGCGCTCGACAATGAACGTCAGTCCGACGACCGAAGTCAGTCCCAGTAAAATGTAAACGATGTCACCCATAAATTTTTATCGCTTGCCGAGTGTACGATTAATAACCGGAGTAATAAAAAGTAAACTGAACATCACAATAATCGCCAAGCTCGAGCCGCATATTGGTTGGCCAGCGTTCAAACGGGGCGTTGTCCAACACGGATTTTTGACAAACATATCCCAACAGATCGCCGACGGTATTATCCGCGAACCTCATATCGGTGATACTGCCGTCGTAATTCAAGCGAAATAGCAATACCACTTTTCCGGTGCGATCCAGCGTAAATTTTTGACTTTCCAGCAAATTGAACCAGCGCTGCGACACCGCAGCGATGAAGCGGCGGTCATATTCACTGAATCCCGTTACTTTGACATCGAGCGATGGCACGATGGCGTGTTGACGGACGCCGCCATCCTGTTTCATCTGCTGGCCAGGCAACTGATTCAGCTGGGCGAGCGCCTCTTTGAGTGTGCGCGGTCGGGGTGTTTCCACCGGCTGGGCATCAGACGGTTTGCCGAGCGTCAAATCACCGGCGTTTTGCGGTCGCACCTCGGCGAGTTGTTCCTGGGAAGGCTGCATCGCTGGTTGCAGTTGGGAAGAATTCGGGCGTGGGGCATCCTCGGTCTTTACGATTTCGGTTTGCTTGCCGTTTATTTGCGGGACTTTTGTATTGCGATCTGCCTCCGGATTGGCCGCTTGTGAATTATGCACTCCAAAGTACGGGGTATTTTTTGGGGCCGGGGTTGCCGGCTGCGCCGGATTCACATCGACAAACTCGATCGGCACACCCTCGCGAACCGGCGTCGGCGTCGGTTTGATTTTGGTGAAGAGCATCAGCGGGGGCAGATGAAGTTTTTGCCAGAGATTCAGTTCCTTGCCGGCTTCATAACCGCCCCAGGCCAGCAGATGCGCCAGCAGCGACAGGGCAAAGACCCAGGCGAGCCGTCTTGATTCAAGACTGCTGAACCGCAAGGAATCCAATTGTGTGCCGGCTCCGGTCATGACCGCCTAGCTTGCCCCAGGACAAACAGGGGAGCAACTTCTTTGCCGGGTTTGGAGCGGTATTTCCTCCGGTTGGTTCAAAAATTACGCGTTGCATTTTGGGCCGGGACTGGCAGTCTTGTCTGTCCACGTCGGGGCGTAGCGTAGCCTGGTAGCGCGCTTGTTTCGGGTACAAGAGGTCGTGAGTTCGAATCTCACCGCCCCGACCATCCTTCCAATTTCCCGGCTGCTTTTTTCCTGATGTGACAAAAATGGTGGGCGCTGAGGGATTCGAACCCCCGACCTACTCGGTGTAAACGAGGTGCTCTTCCGCTGAGCTAAGCGCCCGCCGTGGAAATCGTAGTTCAATCTGCACCGCCTTGGCAATCCGGCGATAGGGCAAAAGTCAGAATGAGAATTCAATTCAGCCTGACTGGCTCAGGCTCATGCCACTGCGACATGTCAGACAGAGTTACTTGGTCAAAAGCACGCTTTGGCCAGTGGTGGGTATACGAGAAACCGCTTTTGGTTCCCCACCGGTATTTTCAACGGCGCGTTCACAAGCGCGGCTGCGTTTTGATTTGTTGGAGACGACCGCGCAGGGCGAATGTCAGCGCTTTGACAGTGATCTCCGAAGTGTGGAACGGCTTCCCCATCAGATCGTCGCCGCCGTTGCGACTCATTTTTGAGCGCGCGTCGAAATCGCTCTGGCCGGTCACAAACACCACCGGCGTGGTGCGATTAGGAACGGTCTCGCGAATTCTTTGGCAAAGCTCAAAGCCGTCCATGCCAGGCATTACCACGTCCAGAAAAATAATGTCAAAAGGTTTTCCCAGCGTCAGGGCGAGCGCCGCTTCCCCATTCTCCGCGCTTTCCGGCTTTGTAAAAGCCGTTTGCAGGGCGCCGACAAGAGCCCGGCGCGCCACGAGATCATCGTCCACCACCAACATGCGAATCGGCGGATTAATGGCCAGGTCCGCTCTCAGTCCCGGCAAGCACAAGTCAGCAAGCAAAATCACCGCAGAGGCCATGGTCTCCAGCGCGGATGGAGTGGCATGCTTGGAATCCTGCAGCATTTTTCTGAGCAGTCCTTCCAGTGCCACACTCAGTTGAAATGCCGGATGCGCGACCTCAGGACCAGGCTTGGGAATCAATGAATTAATGCGAAGGAAACCATCCACCAGTAGGGTCTGTCGCGTCTCCGCGTTCGAGATCTGAAGAATCGTCTGACAAAGTTCCCACAAGGGGTCGAGCTGTTTTGACGCGCGGATCAAGAAGGCGTTGGTGATCTCGTTCATCTCCGCCGGTGGCGATGTCGAAACAGACAGTCGCGCGGCGATGGTGGAACTTGGAACGGGACGCGGACTATCCATGATCGTCACCGATGAATCCATTATGCCACGGGTCTGGTCGAGTTTCGGCAGAGGTTCCGGATTTCGCCCCCGGAGACGTCCATGCAACGCAAGCGTGAGCGCTTTGACAGTAACTTCAAAAGTGAGAAACGGTTTTCCCATGAGATCGCTGCCGCCGCTGAGGGTGGACTTGCAGCGGGCGTCGAAGTCGCTCTGACTGGTGACAAAGACCACCGGAGTGGTACGGTTGGGAATGGTGTTGTGAATTTTTGTGCAGATCTCGAACCCATCCATACCCGGCATTTGTACGTCGAGGAAGATGACATCGTAAGCCTGCCTGGTGGCCTGGGCCAAAGCCGTTTCGCCGTCTACCGCGAAGTCCGGCTGGCTGAATGCTTTTGTCAGCGAGTGGGCCAGAGCCTGGCGGCTTATCATATCGTCGTCCACGACCAAAAACCTGAGGGGACGATCCTTCAGGAGATCCGGTGGCAATCCCGGCACGCACAAGACGTCCAGCAAATCCAGACCACCCGCGACGGTTCGCAGCGTGGAAGGCGTCACGTTTCTGATTTTTTCAGTGAACTGTTTGAGCAGCCCCTCCAAAGCGGAAGCTGCCTGCCACGCCGGAAGCACCTCCGGTGCGCTCGCATCGTCTTTTAGCACCCCCATCTTGAAGTAAAGATTCGTTAGCATTTGCTGCCTCACGGGGTCACTCGACTCCCGACCGATGGCCAAAAGAAGCTTTCTCTGCGTGGCCAGGCACTCCTTGGCCCGTACATAAAATTCGTTGATCGAATTGGCCTGCCCAGGCAGGTCGATGTGTGGTGACGCGGAAGGACCAACTCGGAACGCCTTAACGAATTCGACAAAGGCTTCCTCTTCCGCGCGAACTTTTGCCGAAAGGTCCATCCCGGTGACCGGGGCAAGCACCCACGGATTATACCCCCGATTCAGGTCCGCGAGAACAGGCGGGGCAAATCTGTGGAGAATCAGACCTCCGGTCAAAACGAACACGACGGCGTAAAGGATCAGCTTAAGAAACATCCCAAACGAGCCGGTCGGAGGTGGTGTGGGAGCCGCCACGGTTTTCCGATTGAAGGCCAAATAGGCACCGGCGGCGACGGGAACGTTTGTGCGAACGGCGTTGGGGATGGCCATACGCCTCCGGTAGAGTTCCTGGTGTTCTTTGTAGAGGCGATGGTTTATGTCCCACTGAATGGATCCTGGTCTCGGTATGGAATTCTGGAATTCGATGGCGTTGGTCAGCGTGTCTCCGCGCAATGGAAGGCACCAAAGTCCCGCCGCGAAGAAAATCAGAAACGATTTCATCCAAGACGTCCGTGCTGCACCAGGAATCATTCGATGGGCAAAACCGTTCGCACCCATCCTAAACTGGTTGATCAGCCCAAATAGAATCATTTGGGGAGCTGCTTGCGACCGCCGGCCAGCCGCACATCCCTCGAATGCTGATTTTGGTTCCATTTTTCTGATCATGCATGAAGTTCAACTCGACCGGCGAACTTTTCCACTGGCTGCGAAATCAAGGTGCCACCGTCTGGCCTGCAGGCAAGGTGGCCCACTGGCTGCGTTTCGTTACCAAAAAACTCGGAGTCAACGGCGGAAGTTTGGTCGGATCGCGAAAATTTAAGTCAAATGACCAGTTGCGTTTTGGGGGGGAATAAATGTTGTTATTGTTGTTCCAGGCATTGGTGGCGTAGAGACTCGGGAACATCTTGACCATCGAACCATTATAAGTGAATACGTTGGCCAAACCCCAGGTTTCAAGAAAACGCGGGAAGTTTTCCATGCCGCCGCTGTAGTGTTCCGAGGTCGTCTCGACGACGCCCGTCAGAAATGCGGCGTTGACGGTGGTGGAGGATGCAACGCGCGAACCCACCGTGCTGGTGCTGTTTGCATCCGACCAACTGTCGGACAGAATCGTGATGGCGTCGCCCACCAGTGAGGCCGGCTGGGTGGTGGAGGTGTCGGCGGTTCCTCGAGTCGCGGAGTCCGAGTTGTAGTCGCCTTGAACGTAAAGTGGCCGGGCCGTGGCCACGGTCAGCCCGTTGGTCGGCAGTTGAGCGCCGTTATACACACGAACTGCTCCCAAAGTGGTCGTGGTGCGGGTATCCAAAACATAAACAGAATTCAAAATCAAATTCGACCCACCGATGGAGTAACGCAGACTGGTATTGGTCAGGCTCCAAGCCGCGAGGTTCCCAATGTTTAGATCAATCGGCTGGACGGTTTTGCCCTCACGCGCGTCATAAAAAGAGTTTGTGGTCGTGACAAATGTCGCCAATTCATCGGTTGGTATGGTGGAAGCTGGAAAAATGTCAACCCCGCTTTGTGCAGTGACCCCGCTGTCGGAAACGGTCACGATCATCTCACACTCATTATAATATCGTAGTAGGCCAAGGGCCGAGGCGGGGTCTTCAGTGCTCGGCGGCGGCTCGATGATTTCCCGGATTCCCACCGGGGTGTTGGTGGTTCCGATCGGAAGGGTCATGAACGGAACGCCAGATTGCGGTTGAGTGGATGATTCCACATAAGCCGCCGGAAGACCACTCGGACTTCCGCGCGGATCTAACGGATCCCGTTGATCGAGGACTTCCAAATGGGCGCCGACATCGGATTCAAATGTCATGGAATTGTCCGGTTCAACATATAGATATCCATTGGCATGCACCGGCCCGGTGATGTCGAACGGCTGGCCACAGCTGATTTCCATGTTTCCCGAGGAAAACATCATATATTGAAAAACCGGGATGGTTTGCAGTTGCAATTGCTGCAGCACTCCCACGGTGAGATCTTGTGGACTGGCAGTGTCTTTGGCATCCGATACCACAGTGTAAATCGAGACATAGGCCTGCAGGTTGGAATAAGGCGGGTCTATATAGGTATAGCTGATTGAAGCCCCGGGTTGCACATAAGTCTGGCCAAGATTCCCGCTCGCGTCATTGAACTGCCAGGTGCTCCAGTAGGTGGAATCCACCGACGAGGGTACCATGGTTTTGTAGTTGTTCAGGTTGTTGGCGACCGTGGCATCACCGTAATACAGGAAGTCATGCGAGATCTGGCTGACCACCTTTTCCGTGGCCGCTTCCGCCGCTGCTTCCGACCGGGTGTATTGGATGGAACGGTAGGTCAACCGGGTGCTGGTGGACGACCAGGACATCACGCCAGCCAATATGGCCAGAGCAACGCCCAGCATCACCATGGTTAGCACCAGGGCGTTGCCGGCTCGGTGCGGCTTTTGAGTGGTAAAAATGGTCTTCATGGTGGCACGACACGCTGTTTAATGGAGGTTTCCAGTTTATAATAATCCGCGTCCTGCATGAAACGTGCGGGTTGATAGAATTCAAGCATAACGTGAATCACCGAGTTGTTGTTGATGTTGGTTAGCACAGTCCCCGAAAGGTCTTGCGCGGAAAAGGCCAAGGTATTGGTGACCGAATCGGCCAGGATCACGGTGCCCATCTGGTCCGTCCGCCGAAAGGTCTGATCTGCCAGATTGACAAAATAAATGATATACTTGTTGGTGTCCGTCGTCTGATAAATGAGCAGGCTGTTGCCCTGTTGCGTCTCCCCGGGCAGAAATCCCGCGAAACCGCCGTTCGTCATATTACCCACATACACACTGTTACAACCATGAATTTGGTTCATCAAATTTTCGATCGTTTGGCGGGACCACTGGGTCACCATGAGTTTGGTATTAGTCATCTGAAACATTCTTAAACCAAACAAATTCGCGGAAAGGATTGCACTGACCACAAGCAGAAACACCGTCATCGCGATGAGGATTTCCGGCAAAGTGAAGCCATCATTCAGCCTTTGTGGACGAAGGCGACTTGAACCGGGAAATGGAACTGGAAGCTTCATTGATCAGCGGCCCGAATGGTTTCAATGGAGTTGGTGACCCACTCGGCTCCCCTGAATTGCCAGATGCAATCCACGCGAATTCTCCTGAGCGGCGGGGTGAGTGAAATCTGGGAAATCGTCGTCTGAATTGTGGCTAACGTGCCATTTGTGTTTGTTCCGGGCATATCCAGGGTGACGGACTTATCGGGAAAATTCGTGGGGTCCAACTGGTCCGCGGCTCCCGAACTGGATGTATTCCATAGGGCGCTTCGTGTCTCCTCGATGCGTTGCATCGCCTCGGCGTTCGCCGCCTGAGCAAGTTCGGCTTTTACTGCGGACGTCGCGCAGTAAATATATCCTCTGATGATTCCAGCCACTATCAGCCCGGTGATGGCCAAGGCCACCATCACCTCAACCAGCGTCATTCCTGCCCGGCCTCGCGGCGGGAATTTAACGGTTTTTTGATTTGAATGCCTAATCTTCATCGAGTTCCGGTCTGCCGGCCAACCGAGCATCAGTTTTGCAAAGCAAAGAATCCCCATCGATTCCAACCTTTCGAGGCGAATTCAGCATGTTTCGGTCCAAGTAAAACGCCAATGGGCAGGCATCGTTGGGCACACAAATAACCGTCTTGTTTTGAGGCTCAGATAAGAGAAATCATCACCCCCGATTGTCACCCCCCGGTGGAAAAAATTGGGGGCTTTTGGGTCCGTTCGAGTCCATCCTAGCAGGTACAGGAAACAGCAGGATCAGCTTGTCAGTCCAAGTGGTTCCCGATCGGGGCCAATGAGTCCAAGACAACCAAGTCTTTGTGTAAACGAGACGCGCTAGCCACTGCGCCAAGCGCCCATGTCCGGATGTTAAACGTTTGGTCGTGAGTCGTTCAATCGTTAAATCGGTCTGCGGTTCAACACAAATCCAGTGCGGTATTCCGAACGTGAGCGGGCAGGGAACCGGGTGAGGCTGCATAATCCCGGTTAAATGAAAAATTCTTGAAAGATTCTGAATTTATTCACGTAACCACTGTAATGCGGTTTTGTGTGACGATAACAGGGTTTGTCTCCCTTGCGGTTTTGTTTGGAAACCGCGATTGCGAACCGGCCCCGAAGCCGCGCCATGACATTTTATACCAACTCCGATTCTAGGGATGGGGAATCGGTTCCAGGGACAAAGGGTTTCAGGGGACGGAGTTGGTATTTATAAACAAGTATGAATGGAAACAGCACAGCCCTGGCACGATGACATGCAACCGGAGCAGGAAGAGGCGTGGATTTCAGCCCCGGGCGATCTGCCGTGCGTGAACAAACAACATGATGCTTCAAACGCGGAAAAAATGGCACCAGACGGAACGGCAGGCGCATATTCAATCGAGCGCCCTGGAAGCCGCCGCCAACAGCATCATTCTGACGAACAAGGCGGGGATAATTCTGTTCGCCAACAAGGCTTTTTGTGCCATGACCGGTTACCCCCCGGAGGAAGTTCTCGGCAAAACGCCGGACTTTCTCAAGTCGGGCAGACACGAGGCCGCTTTTTTTGCGGAAATGTGGGAGGCCATTCTAGCGGGCCGGGTTTGGCAGGGTGAAATCATCAACCGGCGCAAGGACGGAACACTCTTTAACGAGGAAATGACCATCACTCCGATCCGGGAGGCCGACGGGGAAATCAGCCATTTTATTGCAATAAAAAAAGACATCACCCGGCACATCCAATTGAAGGAGCACTTGCATCATATGCAAAAAATGGAGGCGGTGGGCCAGCTGGCTGGAGGGGTCGCGCATGATTTCAACAATCTGCTGACCGTCATTCATGGCAACGCTCAATTGGTGTTGTCCGCTGGCAGTCAGCTCAAGGAGGAAAATCGCCAGTGTCTTCAAGAAATCACCAATGCCACCGAACGCGCGGCCAACCTGACCCGCCAATTGCTGGCTTTCGGGCGGAAACAGAACTTTCAATTTCAACCCCTCAACCTGAGCCAGGCCATCGGCAATTTCACCCGGATGCTCAAGCGGGTCATCGGCGAGCAAGTTGTGCTGCAATGCAATTTCGCTGAAAACCTGCCTTCGGTCAGCGCGGATGTCGGCATGCTCGAGCAGGTCCTCATCAATTTGATTGTGAATGCCCGCGATGCCATGCCTGCGGGCGGGTCCATTACCGTCACGACGGAGGCTGTTTGCATTGATGCCGCCTATCTGAACGTCCATCCCGAAGCCCAACCCGGCAATTTTGTCTGCTTTACCGTAAGCGATACCGGGACAGGCATCTACCCGGAATACCTGCCGCGGATTTTTGAACCCTTCTTTACCACCAAGGAAGCGGGCAAGGGCACCGGTCTTGGTTTGGCGACGGTCTATGGCATCGTCAGACAACATCAGGGCTGGATTGACGTATCCAGCCAGCTGGGGTGTGGAACGGCCTTTAAAATTTTCCTGCCGGCCGGTGTTCCGGGCGGGGCGGAAAAAAAGGTTTTGCCCGCGCCGGTGCGTCACGCCACCGGGTGTGAAAAAATTCTACTGGTCGAGGATGACCTGGACGTCCGGAAGATTGCCCGGAACGTTTTGGAGGCGTCCGGTTATCAGGTCTGGGAAGCCGGCGACGGTTTGGAGGCTTTGAACATCTGGAAGGCCAACGCTCCGCAAATTGATTTGTTGCTGACCGACGTGATCATGCCGGGTGGCCTTAACGGGCGGGAACTGGCAGATCGATTGCAGGGGGAACGGCCAGGCCTTAAAGTAATCCTGATGAGCGGTTACAGTTCCGACCGGTTGGGCGCCATTCAAACGTACAACCGCATTCTGCCCAAGCCATTTTCACTTGAAGATCTTACCCAGGCCGTCCGGAGTTGCCTGGACACGGCGTCTCTGGCGGGTTGAAATTTCCGACAAATCAGGTCCCGCCAGCTTTTGATGAAATCTGCGTGCGGGCGCAGCGCAGGTCACTCCGCTGCCCGCGCGAGTTGGATTTCTTGCAGGGCCCGATGCATTTCTGCGGCCGAGGCATAACGGTGCGCTGGGTCTGGTTGACAGGACTTGAGGATGATGGTGTTTAGCGGGAGGAAATCCGCCGGATCTTCGCGCTCCACCAGGGTCGTTGCCATTTCCGGGAAATAAGCCGCATTCCGGCCGGTGCTGAGCACGTAGAGCACCATTCCCAGGGCGTAAATATCCGCCTGCGGAGTGCCCGGACGTTCCGGAGGCGGCGGCATATAGCCGGGTGTGCCCACCAACGTCCGCTCCTGGTCGGGAGGCCTGATTTCAGTGATGAGTCCCAGATCCGCCAGCTTGGGCTGGCCGTTGACGAAAATGATGTTCTGGGGCTTGATGTCGCGGTGAGTCAGCCCCTGGCGATGGATGAAGTCAAGGGCATCACTCAGCGCCAGCCCAATCCGCACACACTCCCGCACCGGCAGCCTCCGTCCATGGGAACGGGCGCGCTCACTCACCAAATCACGCGGTTTATAGGTCGAAGGCTCCCGCTCCCAACCCGGCTTTAGCGGGTCCCCCAGCTCCATGACATAATAAAAGTATCCCGCCAGCTTCTCACTGACAAATTCCACGCGTAACAGGCCGGGATGTTTGTCGGAGACCGGCTGGTATTTTTTGATGCCACTGAATTCGCGCTCGTAGGGGTCCGTATTCTGGTCGAAGTTTGCCAGATAAACCACCTTCAACGCCCGCCATTGCCCGGCCTGGTTCCGCGCCAGCCAGACTTTCCCATAAGCGCCTTCGCCAAAGGGCGGATTGAACAATTCATAACCGGGGACATCCGGCGCGGGCTCAACCGAAGCCGTTACGCAGGGAAAAGACAGGGAAACCGAAACCGCCTTATGTTGAAGCGCCTGATACAGTCCTGTTGCCAGCGCCCAACCCAGGGCACAGGGCACCTGTCCACCGGCAATCACCAGCCAGGGAAACCAAAAGTTGGTGAAGTAACTCCAGGAAATCGCCCCGAGGGCCACACCCAGGACCGCCCCGGCCGCAATCACACAAGCCAGTGACAATCGCATCCGGCACAATCCGCCGCCCAGCAATAGGCCACTGGCCACCAGCATCCCTGCCTCCACCCATCCGGCCGGCCGTCGCAACCAGTCGTCGTTCATCAGATTCAGAAAGGCGGCGAGTTGGATTTCCACGCCCCCGGTGGATTCACCGGTCCAGCGGGTGTACGGAGTGTTGAATTTATCCTTTTCATCATCGGGCACCGATGTTTTTGGCGCCGTGCCAATGAACACAATTTGATCGCGAAAATAATTCGTTGGCTGGTCCAGTGCGAATCGGTAACTCAACCTGGTCGCTGCGCCATCGGGTCCATAGTAACGCAACCACCGTTCCTGCGGGACTTCACCCAGTTGCGCCCCGGCCAGCCGGGCCGCGGCCCAGGGCAGGCTCGGATAAGGTCCCGGCGAGGGAAACGGCCAATGCCGGCGCACAATCAGATCGGAATCCCAATCGAGGCAGGCAACCCCCCAATTCGTTCCGGCGGCGCTGAGAAAAGGTTCTGACGGCGGTGTTGGCTGCGCTCCGGCCAGCGCCGGGTAGATCACTTGTGCCTGCTCGGCCATCAACACGATGTGCCGTTGCCGCCGCATCGCTTGGGCCAGGGCTTCGTCCTTTGCCGGGTCGTTTGTCTGTTGAAAGAAGGAGTCAAATACCACCAGGTCGCACCCGTCGTCCGCCAGCCGGTTCAACAATCGGGCGTGCAATCCCCGGTCCCAGGGTTGTCCGCGGGTTTGGTGAAATTGGTCGAACGCCTCATTGTCCATCAGAATCAAGGTCACCCGGTTCGTGATTGCCCGCGTGCCAAAACGGAACAAATAATCGTAGCTGGCGTTCACCCAGGGATCGCCCAGCGGCATCTTCCACAACATCAAACCGCAAAGCACCGCCAACGCCGCGCCCAGCGCGGATTTGAAAAATGGATGTCGTCCGATGGTTCTGACCTTCACCGCTGATTCAGTTTAGAAAAAAACCGGCCAAAATCAGTGATTTTTTTCGCGCCGGATATTGAAAAGGGGAGGTAATCATGCAAAATGGCGGGTCGGTTCGACCCTTCCGTTTATAAATCAGCCCAATTTTTTGAAAGATTGTCCTGGTTCCTGCGTATTGTCGGTGTTCGCTCCAAGTGTGGAGCAAAACAAACTGCTGTGCAGATTCCAGGGGCTGTCGAGGGGGAGGACGACAGCAACAACCCATAAAATGGCTCATAAACTATGAAAAGACATATCCCTTACATCATTGCACTGACAGTAGTCGCCGGATTGATTTTGGTTGCAGGAAATACTGCGCCTGCCCAAACACCGGATATTTTGGAACAGGCCGCGTTTCCCATCATTACAGTCCAACCCACTGACCAGGCCGTTACGGCAGGGTCGAATACCGTATTATCAGTCCAAGCAATCTATGCCGATAATTATCAATGGCAGTCCAACGGGGTTGACATTGCAGGGCAAACCAACAGCACGTTGACCCTTCAAAACATCGGGGTCAATAACGCGGGATTCTACTCATGCAATGTTTCCCAGAGTGGTGGAGATCCGGTGCCAACCCGCGCGGCGTCTGTGGAGGTTGAGACCGCCGCCAATGCAACCGCTGCTGGCGGCGTGACTGCTAATGGCATTCTTGGCGGAGGACCAATTGTGGTGTCCGGCGGACCCAAGGCCAGTAATGGCGTACAAGGAACCTGTCCGGGCAGTTACGCCGGTTATGTCATCTACACCAAGACAATTTCCCAAGGCTGGGGTTGGACGCCTGTCTCCGGGGCCACCGTCCTCACGGCTTCTGATGGCGGCGGACGGACAGATACAAAGGTAACCTATATGGGAGAATACGGCGATTCTGGTTGCAATCAAACAACGGTCACCATTCCTTATCCGTCACCAAGTCCGGTTTACAGATTCGCAATCTATTTTCCGAGCAATGTGCCAACCACCAACTATCCCATCGTCCTGACCGGATTTAATCCCTGACGGCGATTCGGTAATATCTTAACTCTCCGACCGGCAGCGCGGGTAAAAAATGCTCAATAGGGTTGCGGCGACATGTCGCAAAGGGGAAAACGTGAGCGACCCGCCTGCCGGCGGTTCCATGTAGTGGAAAGGAAGCCGTTTCTTGATGCAGATGAGGCGTGCCGCCTGTCCTGAGGTTCACCCGCTAAAAATTCAACTGCACGCTGACGAGCAGGGTTCGCGAGCGCGGAAGCTCATTGTAAAGGTTGAGCGGGTTTAAGCTGTAATTTTGATCAGTGATATTGAGGATGCCGAGGGTGACTTGACCTTTGCGATGCAGAAAACGATAGCCGGCAAACGCATTCAATTGCCAGAAGTCACCGCCCGGCTCGGCAGGATTGTATCCGCTGTTGCTTTGATCATACCAATCAGCCTCTCCCTGGGCAAAGAAACCGCAGGGATGGTTGTAAACCGCCGACAAACTCAACTCCTGCAGAACTCCCTTGGTCCGCTGACTTGGAATGATTGGATTTACAATAAATGATGGGCTGGCTGGCACATCGGGAAAATTGTCATTCAAGACCGCTTGACTGAGGCGGTAGCGTGCCCCGAGCGACCAGTCCCGGTCTAACAACTGATTGGCAGTGACCAGCACTGTTTCTTCCGAATAATCCAAATTTTCACGCAGTCCGGCTGGAACGGGATCGGGAAACACGAAGGGATAATAATTGAAGACGCCATCAACCCGGTTAACCGTGGAGTTCAATATCTCGCCGGAAATGCCCAGATAAGTGCCGGTGTTGAATTTTTGTTCCAGCGAAAGATCGTAGGTTTCAAATTTGGCCCCGGGATTATCCCCGGCGATGGCTTCCGGGATGATGCTGCGGTAGTTCTGGATGAAGCCCGCCACCTGTGAAGGCTCGATTTGATAACTTTGGTCCAGACTCGCACCGCCCAATGAGCGGGTATAGGCAAAACGGACGGTGGTTTTGTCCAGCGGCGTCCAAATCAGGCCGGCTTTGGGCGAAACCTGATTAGCCGTTGTTTCATTCCCGGAAATTGGCGCACTCTGAAAATCCTGCGGGTAGGTGATACGATCGTAGGTCACGCCGCCAATCAATTGTAGCGGCTCAAAAATCTGCCATTGATGGTAGCCGTAAAAGCTTAAGCGCTTGAACAGGGACATGATGTCTTCTTCAGGTATTGGATCAGGGAAAGCAGGCGCAACGGAGAAGGACGGATTGTCTTGCAGAACGGTGGTATGAAATTGGCCATACTGGATGCGGGTACCGATGACTGTATTGTGAGCAGGTCCTTCCCATATCTGTTGCAATTCTCCCGAATAGATATCCAGCTTGCGCGCATAATTCTGGTCCATTGTTATATTCTGCGCCGAACTAAAAACGGGAACGACGCCCGGAAAGGTTTGAAACAGGGAAGGCTGCGTAAAGTTGGTGAACGAATAAGTGTCGTCGAGGCGCGCCGCCAAAAACAAAGTGTGAACTCCGGGACCCCATTCGTGATGATAGCCAAAACTTACGATCGGTTCTTGTTTTTCGTTAAAGTAGTAAGTTGGGCTGGCCGTGTTTTGATCGTAGTATTGTGTCAAATCCCCACCGTCGGCTTTGTACTGTTTCACCTGCACATAAGCTGTGTCCCGTGGCGTGAATTGATATTTGAATGCCGCGGACAATTGCCGTTGTTCGATGTCTTCATTCATCCGCTGGCCCGGGTCGGTGCGGTAGAATCCTTCCAGGTCATAACTAAAGTTGTCAAACACGCCGTATTGTGCGCCCGCCTGCGTCCAGGCACCGCGGCTCAGATATTCCGTGCTGGAAACGACCCCGAAACCGTCGCGCTCGAAGAGCGGGGAGTATTCCTGTTGGGAAATCGTGGGTGACAGGGTGCCGGCGCTGACCGGGGACAGCAAATTTGCCAGCAAATATTCACTCTCGGCGGGAGTTTCGTAACGGAGATTGACCTCATTCGGATCGGCGAGATTGGCATAGCTATTGGCCAAAAACAGGTGCGCCGAGTAATTCGCGTAATCGTAATTTACCGCGCGGGACGCCTCATTCGCGGCCCAGTCATCCATGCCATCGTCCTGGTACATCGCCGCCAGATTTGCGCTGCGCACCGCGCGATCCTGGTCCAGCAGCAGTTGCGAACGATAAACACTCCGGTTGTCGTTCAAGGCCTGCGACTTTTCCAAATCCTGAATCGCGTCGTTGATCCGGTTCTCCTGCTGGTCAAGCAGGGCGGAATAGAGCCAGGCTGTCGGGTCGTCCGGGTCCAGTTTTTCCGCAAGTTGAAGCTCCCTGGCGGCATGCGGGCGGTCGCCCGCAGCCGCGTAAGCCTTGCCCAGATAACTTCGCAATTCGGCGCGTTGCGGTTCGAGCGCGGCGGCCACCAGCAGGTCTTTGCACCCTCCCGCGACATCGCCGCGGCGGATGCGGCAAAGACCGCGTCCCAGCCATGCGTTACCGAGTGCGGAGTCCACCGCCAACGCCCGGTCGAACCAGTCGATAGCCTCACCGGTGCGGTTTTGAGCCGCGAGCAGGAATCCCTTCAGGGCGAGCGCCTGGGCATTGCGCGGCGCCAGCGTCAGGCTTTTATCCAGGGCACCCAGCGCCTGGCGGGTACGGCCGAAACTGAATTCCAGTTCGGCGACGTGTTCCCAGGCAAAACCGAAGTCCGGCGAATTAGTTGCGGCCTGCCGGGCGGATGCCAGCGCGGTGGGCAATGAAATTCCGGGGATGGCACGGGATTGTTCGTAATAGGAATCCGCCAGGAATTCCGTGGCCAATTGCGGGCGGGCTGCCGATGGATTCGGCTGGCGCTTCACGGCGGCGATGAGCTGTCGCAAGGCCTGGGCAATTCGTTGCGGATGGCTGGAGGCGTCGGAAATGGACAAGGAAGCCAGCGCCGATTCGGCCGGCTCGACTTGTCCGACGCTTAACAGCAGGCCGGCATAATAAACCCGCTCGGCGTCGGAATCGGGCCGCCGTCCCGCCGGATATTGGGCCAGCGCCGCCGGCAAATCACCCGAGCGATAGGCCTGGAGGGATTCGCCGAGGATTTTTTGTTCTTCCGACGTGAATGACAGATCCGCCGGATCGATCACCGCCGGGTAGTAAAAGCACCATTGCAGAACGTTGTTGGCAATGAAACCCGCGGTGCGAACGGGCGCCCGGCCCGGCTCGACGACGGCCTGCTGGCCGTTGGTCAGCAGCAGCATGGCCTGGTCGTTGCCAAACCGGACCTGGCCGTCAATGACGGAAAGGGTCGTGTGTTTCGCATCCTCCGCCATGGCGAATTCTGTACCCTCCACGCCGGCAACGGCGCCGCGGGTAATGACCTGGATGCGTCCCGGTTTGTCCCGGTGAAAAAACGAGAGGAGGCCCCGGAACAAATGCAGTCCGCACTGGGCATCCGCTGAATCCGGCGGCAGTACTTCAATCTCCGTCAAGGCGCCGAAAGACACAACGCTCCGGTCGGACCAAAGAAAGGCAATCCGGCTGTTAATGCCGGTGCGCAACCGGTCAAAGGGATGCAGGACCTGGTTGTTGTGCGCGGGGGTCCAGGTGGTGGCCGTGCCGGAAGCGACTTCCGCCGTGCCTTGCAGTTCCACAATCCGGACTCCGTTCATGACAGCGCCACCGGCCATTGGCGGTGCGCACGACCCCTCGACGCAAGCCAGGACACCCCCAAAAATTACGGCCATTAACAGGCCGCGGCCAGCTTTAGGAAACAAGTTCAAGTGATTCAATCCGTCCACGCATCTGACTGATTAACAACGGTGAGACAAGCAGATAACATCCTTTTATTCAACATTTTTCGAGATAACGGTATATTTTATTGCCAATCGCCCGACAAAAATTGCATTAATTGATCGATGGCACAGCCGAAGGATGAATTGATTCCGACTCGCGCAACTTTGATTCAACGCCTAAAGGACTGGCAGGATCAATCAAGTTGGCAGGATTTTTTTGACACCTACTGGAAACTGATTTATGGGACCGCCACCAAGAGTGGTTTGACTGCGACCGAAGCGCAGGATGTCGTGCAAGAAACCATGATTTCGGTCGCCAAGCACATGCCCGCCTTCAAGTATGACCCGGCGATTGGCTCCTTCAAAACCTGGCTCCTGAACATGACGCGCTGGCGTATCACCGACCAGCTCCGCAAGCGCGCGCCTTTTGGGGCCAGTCATTCCGCTGCCGACGACACCGCCACCGGCACCTGCATGGTGGACAAAGTGGTTGATCCGGCGGGTCCGGATTTGGACGCGCTGTGGGACGCAGAATGGGAAAAGAATCTGCTGGATGCGGCCATGGCCAAAGTCAAACGCCAGTTGGACCCGCGCAAATACCAAATCTTCGACTTGTACGTGAACAAGGAATGGCCGGCTGAAAGGGTGGCGGCCACCTTCGGCGTTTCCGTGGATCAGGTTTATCTGGCCAAACATCGGACGACGGAATTAATCAAGGCAGAAGTCAAAAAGCTGGAAGGGACAATGTGAGCCGCCGGCTGCCCGGCGGGATGCCGTTCAATGAATTTCGCCCGGAAATCCCTGCTGCCGCAACGCCTCGAATAAAACCAGCGCCGCGCAGTTCGACAGGTTCAGCGAACGGGATGGGGCGTTGAACATTGGAATTCGCAGCCAGCGCTCGCGGTTCTGTTCCAGCAATTGCCCCGGTAAACCGGCGGTCTCGCGCCCGAAAACCAGATAGTCGGCTGCCGAAAATTTCACTTCCGTATAAAGCTTCGGGCCTTCCGATTCAATAAACCACAGCCGTGCGCCAACGGGCAGTTTCCTTTCAAACGCCGTCCAACCCGGCCAGCGATGCCACTCGACGTGTTGCCAGTAATCCATGCCCGCGCGTTTGAGTTGCGCGTCGTCCAGCTTGAAACCGAACGGCTCGATGAGATGCAACGTCGTCTTTGTCGCCGCGCAGAGCCGCGCCACGTTGCCCGTGTTCGGCGGGATTTCCGGTTCGACTAAAACAATTTGCATGAAAAATTAAACCGCAGAGGCGCGAAGGCGCAGAGTTTTTTACCCTTTTGGTTCTTTCTCCGCGTCTCTGCGTCTCTGCGGTGAATAAAAGACTTTCCACAGCACTAGCCCATGCGCCGGGGCCGTCATGCCGGCCACCCGCCGGTCTTTCTTCGCCAGCATCCGCTTGATTTCAGCCGATGGAAACTTGCCCAAACCAATCTGCACCAGCGTGCCGACAATGCCCCGGCACATTTTGTAAAGAAAACCGTCACCCTCAATAATGAACGTCAGTTGCGGACCGGACTTTTTGATGTCGCACCGTGTGAGCCTCCGCCGGGTGGTTTCCATCTCGTAATTCCGATTGGCGGCGAACGATTTGAAGTCATGCCGTCCGACCAACAACGGTGCGGCGGCGCGCATGGCCGTCAGGTTGAGCGGGCGCGTCACCTGCCAGGCGGTGTGGCGCAGCAGCGGATTCATGGCGGTGTGGTTCCAGACGAAGTAACGGTATTGTTTTCCCGCGGCATCGAAGCGCGCATGGAAATTACCCCGCGCCCGCGAAGCCGCAAGCACACGGATGTCCTCCGGCAGCCAGGCATTGATGGCCAGCGCCAGTCTGCGGACCGGCATTTTGAACTCGGCGCCCGGCACCTCAAAATGCGCCACCATGCCGAGCGCGTGCACGCCGGTGTCGGTGCGGCTGGAACCATGAAGCCGCGGCGCGCCGGGGAACAATCTGGCCAGGGCGACCTCGACCTTCTCCTGCACGCCCGTACCGATTTTTTGCATCTGCCAGCCTTCGTAAGCCGTGCCGTCGTACGCAATGACCAGTTTGAATTTTTTTGAAGCCGACATTTTCTGCCACAGATTGGCACAGATGAAACATAGATCAAAAGAACGAATCTCTGTCCCTCTGTGTTTATCTGTGGCTCAAATCCCATCCAGATAACTTTGCAACAGAATGGCCGCGGCCATTTTGTCCACCTTCTCTTTGCGCTGGTCGCGGCGCACGTTGCCCTGGTTCAAAATCCGGTTCGCTTGTGAACTCGTCAGCCGCTCGTCCCAGGTCTTGATCGGGACGGTGATGGCGCTGCGCAATACCGCAACGAAAGCCTCGACCTTTTGCGCCGGCGGGCCGTAACTACCATCCATGTTGCGCGGCAGACCAATGAGGATCAGATCCACCTCCTTCTCAACGAGCAACTTTTTCAACCGCTCCAGAAAATCCGCAAACGGTTCGGCCAGGATGTATTCCAACGGCTGGGCAATGGTCTTGGTTTCGTCGCTGACGGCGACGCCGATGCGTTTGGTTCCGTGGTCGAGGGCAAGGATGCGCATGGAGTTAACTCCCCCAAACTACTTTCTAAAATGCGTTTGGGCAATTACCGATTAACCACCGGGGAGGCAGCGTCAGTCCTCAACCAGCTGGTGTCGCCAATCAGGTCGGTCATCATGCCGGTCAAATCGCCTTTTGTGATCGGCAGGTATTTGCCCGTGGCCTCGGCAAACGGCCGGCCGGATGAACTGGCCAGCACGCCCTTGGCTTCAAAAATCCGGTTTTTGCGGTTCGCCACCAACTCGCCGGTGGCGATGATGTCGTCGTCGGGCCGCACGGGATTCAGAAACCGCACTGTCAGCTCGGCGCAGAATGCGAACTGCCCGGTAGGCACCGCGCATGCCCAGACCATGATTTCGTCGAGCACAGTCGTTAAAATGCCGCCGTGGACAACGCCGCGAAAGCCGATGTGGGCGGCGCGCAACCGGAAGCGCGTGTGCACGACGCGCCCGTCGGTCGTAAAACGCAGTTTAAGTCCGATGGCATTGCTTTCGCCGCAGACGAAGCACGAATGGGTGTGGGGCAATTCCCGCATGACAATGAATAGGCCGGGTAACAACGGCTCAGCGCAAGAAAATTTTCCTCTGCGAAAAAATGGCGGCGAATGGTTCTCCTTCTCCTCGGGGAGAATAGCCCTGTTGGCTTTTACACAACGACAAATTCATGCGTCCCGCGCCCATATCCCGCTGAATCGTAACCGCCGAAAGCGCATCCCGACTGTCATAAAAACGCTGGGTGATTACATTCAGGCCAAGCGTTATGAAAACGGGCTCCACCCCTATCAGGTAGCGGGTAAAATGGGGATTGAGACGGCGATGATTTTGGCCTGGGAAAGTGGAACCCGCGCACCCGATGGGAAACAATGGCAGATGTTGAGCGACCTGTTATCGTTTGATTCGGGAGTGGATTTCCCAAAACCTCACAGGGGTCGTTTGTTGGGTTTTATACGGTCAAAACGGTAAAGAAAGTGCTGGCGATGAGATGAGGGTTCGATTCCCTTCACCCGCTCCAATCTAATTTTGAGCCAATGATACCAATTGGTTTTCGCGTTTTCAGATTTTTCAAAAAGGTAAAGTGAGAATAAAAGTGAGAATAAAGATCTCCCTATTCGTTGCTTTTGATCAGTGAAATCGCCTTTTTTTAATGGGTTTTTCAGCGCTGAAAATTTGACCAGTGAGAATTCCCATCCTTTCAAACTCACTCCCCGCCGGAGTTGACTCCAAGGCCCTCATCTGCGCATTTGACATTTGCACAACGCACTATTCACGTCCGAAACCTCAAAAAAACAAGGGTATTCTTCCATCACAAGCCGTTTCCGCTCGAAATCAAGACCATCGGCGATTTGCTCATGGTCAGGCGAAAACAGGCCGTATTTACGCTCAAACAGCTCGCCGCAAAAACCGGTATCCGGCTGCATTGGATACGGCGCTTTGAATTCGACCGGTGCCTGCCACCACAGCCGGAGTGGGATTTGCTTCGTAATTTCTTAAAACTACCGCCCGAGCCCATTTTGACATTTACACAGCCCGAAAAGCCGATCGATAGACCCAAAACCATAGGCGAGCACCTGCGGAGGCGTCGGCTGGAGTTGAAACTCTGTCTTGCCGAGGCTGCGCCACGCATGGGCGTTTCCGTCCCCACCTTGGGGCTATGGGAATTGGGAAAGGTGTTCCCCAAGCACTGCTACCACGCCCAAATTGCCGCTTTTCTCGGTCGTGACCTGTTTTCGTAAGGTGTTGCGCCTTTTTTCGACAGGCTTGTGAACGTGCCGCGAAAGGACGTTGCACCAGCTTGAAGGCGAGGGTCGGAATCG
>Ga0187871_10000260_pt1 | contig 50357 bp, 41 predicted proteins | sample June2016WEW_16_1_FD_132988 | JGI IMG/M metagenome (GOLD analysis project Ga0187871, IMG submission 132988) | Peatland microbial communities from SPRUCE experiment site at the Marcell Experimental Forest, Minnesota, USA - June2016WEW_16_10 | ecosystem: Environmental > Terrestrial > Soil >...
AAAGTGGATCTATTTCAACTCGGACCGGTCTAGAGAGTGGCGCGTTTGGAGAGTTTCCGCAGAGGGTGGTTTAGCCGTCCAAATGACACACAACTCCGGCGGTGCGGCAGTTGAATCGGTGGACGGCCGGTATCTCTACTTCACTACCATTGAGGACGGCGGCGGTCCGCTCTTCCGAATGCGGGTGTCGGGCGGGCCCGAGGTGCAGGTCGCGCCGAAAGTGGTCTTCTGGGCCGGCTTCAGCATCAATTCGAAAGGCGTTTATTTTCTCTCGGATTCAAATACGCTCCAATTGCTCAGCGCGGAGACGGGAAAGATCACGAGGGTGGTGGCGGGCACTTACGCCTTCGGCGGTCGAATCACCGTCTCGCCGGATGACGCCCACATCGTCTTCTCGGAACGGGAATCGAGTGGGTCGGACTTGATGCTGGTGGAGAATTTCCGGTAGGCGGCGGGTTGGAGCGAAGTCGCTCAACTCCAGGATCGTCGGGCACCCGGAAGTTGGCCACGCTGAGAAGAACCACTGATAGCTGTTGCGAAATCCTTTTCTGACCACCGGCCGGGCTCGGCGTTCGGACAATCTTGCGGATCGATACCTGGTCGGTCAGCGCTTCCCTAAGCGTCGTATTACCGAACCGCTGGAGCTTTGCACTACTAAGAAATTAGTAGCGACTGTAGATGATTTTGTAGCTGTTCAAAGCCTTCTGCTTCAACAGGGTTCAACAAGCCTCAACACGTCGCGCGTATCCCATTGAAAGCTAAGCATCTGAAAACAAGGCACTTGCGAAACGCTACGTCCACCGCCTTTTTGCAGGGCTTGGTGGCACAGGCTTTAGCCTGTGGAGGCGAGCATAGCTCGCCTCCTGACCTCAGCCATTTGATAGGTAGGGCAGCGCCATGCGCTGCCGATAGCCCGCCGTAGGGCAGCGCCATGCGCTGCCGATAGCCCGCGTAGGGCAGCGCCATGCGCTGCCGGCCGCCTTTCAGCTGCGCTGGTTCTCCGTCACTCGCTCTTCCCAGCGCAATTGGAAAAGTTCAGCCGGCCCCTCTCCCTCCCGCACCCCGCTCTCCGTCACCCCGCCAATCTCCACATCCACCATCCGGTTCGGCTCCGCCGCGCGCGCCAATTGCACTTTCACGTAATTGCCGCTCAGCGCCGCCCCCGGCTCCTGCAGCGTCACTACCGAAAGCCTGTGCCCTACCATACTGCGCCGGAACGCCAGATTCTTGCGCGCGGCCAGCTCCCGCAAAATGCGGTTGCGCTCCTTCCGCACCGGCATGGGCACCTGCTCCGGCATCTCGGCGGCGGGCGTCCCCGGACGCTCCGAGTAAGTGAACACGTGCAAGTAAGTGAACGGCAGACTCTCGATAAACTGGCGGCTCTCCTCAAAATCCGCGCCGGTTTCGCCGGGAAATCCGGCCATCACATCGGCGCCCACCGCGCAATCCGGCATCAGCCCGCGCGCCTTCCCGATCCGGTCCGCATAGTGCCGCGGGCGGTACTTGCGATGCATCCGCCGTAGGATGCGGTCGCACCCCGACTGCAGCGGCGCGTGTACGTGCCTCGCAATGCGCGGCGACCCGGCCATCACCCCCAGCAAATCGTCGGAAAAATCCATCGGCTCCACCGAGCTTAGCCGCAGCCGCTCGATCTCTGTCTCATCCAGCAGCCGCCGGATCAGGTCCGCCAGGCGCACCCGGCTGCCCGGCTCGCGGCCCCAGCGCCCCAGGTTAATGCCGCTCAGCACCACCTCGCGATAGCGCCGGCTTAGGCTGCGCACCTGCTCGATCGCCTGTTCCGCCGGCGCGCTGCGGCTGCGCCCCCTCACGAACGGAATGATGCAGAACGAGCAGCGATTGTTGCACCCGTCCTGGATCTTCAGGTTGGGACGCGTGCGGTCGCCCGCGGCGTCCTCCACCGGCGCGGACAGGAAGTCGTGCTGCGCGAAGATATCCCCTACTAAGATGTTTCCGTGATACGGCGCGGCGCTCACTAGCTCGGCGATCTGCGTCTTATGCGAATTCCCCACCACCCATTCCACACCCGGCATGGCGGCCAGTTCCTCGGGCGCGCGCTGCGCATAGCAACCCGTCACCAGAATGCGCGCCGCGGGATTCTCCCGGTGTACGCGCCGCAAGGTCTGGCGCACGTCTTCATCCGCGGCCTGTGTAACAGTGCAGGTGTTCAGAACCACCAGGTCCGCGCCCCTGCGCTCCGCCGCCGCCTCCAGGCCCTTGGCCGCAAGCAGCGTCTCCAGCGCGGCGCCATCGGCCTGTGTGGCCCGGCAGCCAAAATTTTGGACGAAGAACTTACCCACTCGCTCCATTATAGTGGCCGTGGCCCGTGGCGCAGGTCCTGTGGCCTGCCGACGGCCTCTCAGGCCGCCAATTCACAACTTGACAAAAATTTCCGTCCCCTTATTATCAACCAGTTGCCCAAACCGCCCCCCGCATCCCCCAACCCGCCCCCATAGTATGAAATCGAAAGGACCGGGCCGCCCGCGCCCGCCTCAAACCAATATGAAGAACCCAAACGAACCCCGCCAACCTAGCCAGGCGCAAATCGATGCCAACCGCGAAAACGCCCAGAAATCTACCGGGCCGCGTACCGCCGCGGGAAAGGCCGCATCCAGCCGCAATCGCCTCGTCCACGGCCTGCGCGCCAACAAACACATCATGCTCGATGAGGATCCCGAAGAGTTCCTCCTCCGCCTCCACGACCATCTCGACCGCCTCCAGCCCGTCGGCCCCGTCGAAGAGGACTTGGTCGTGCGCATCGCCGGCCTGCGGTGGCGCCTCAACCGCGCCTTTCCCCTGGAAGCCGGCATCTACCGCGATCTCTTTCAAAGGGTCGCCGACAAGGACCAGGCCCGCCAGAAACAGTACGCCATGGCCGCGGAGTTCGCCAAAGAAAAACGCAGACCGGCGCCGCCGCCGCCGATCCCGCCCGATGCGCGCGACCTCCTGGCCCGCGCTTTCAGCGTCGACGCCTCCGGTCCCAACTCGTCCACCAAACTCACCCGCTACGAAACCAGCATCGAGCGCTCCATCGACCGCTGCCTCAACCAGTTGAAGGTCTATCAGGCCACCCGCCTCGCGGATCGGGAGGAGCCGGTCGAAGCGGTGGGGCAGGCGGTTCCGCCTGCCGAAGCGGTGGAGCAGGCGGTTCCGCCTGCCGAAGCCGCCGCAGCCGAGGGAGAGGGAGAGGTGGGGCAGGCGGTTCCGCCTGCCGATCAGCCAGTCACACCCCACCCAACACCCCCGGAATCAGCGAATTGCCATTCAAACCCAAACGACCGGGGGGGCGCCCGCTGCGGCCTCGTCGCCCTCGTCCTTCTGGTAGCCCTCGTGGCGCACGCACTCCTGCGTGCCGTGTCCCCACTCCTGGGGACTCCTGGTCACGCGCGCACGGAACTATCGGCCCCACCCGCTCGTATCCCCTATAGGCACAAACAATATGGCAACCTCGCGCAAGAAGCGATCGCTCAAGTGGATCTTGTTCCTCCTGGTGCCCCTGCTAGGGGGCGCGGCGCTATTCTCCCTCAAAGCCATCGGCCGCAACTCGCCGAAAATCGACCCTGAGAAGATTGTCAAAGCCGAACGCATCGATCTGGCCCGCTCGGTCGTCGCCACCGGCAAGATCGAGCCGGTCACCCAGGTCGAAGTCAAGTCCAAAGCCAGCGGTATCATTCAGAACCTCCCGGTCAACGTGGGCGACATCGTGCACAAAGGCCAGATCATTTGTAAGTTGGACGAAAACAATGTCCTGCCCCAGGTGCGCCAGTTTCAAGCCGCCCTCGCGCTCGCCGAGGCCAATCTGAAAAGCACCCAGGCCGATTATGAACGCTACAAAGTCGATGCCGCCGGACCCGACGTGCCGTTCCTCAAGCGCGACATGGATCGCGCCCGCGGGCTTTATACGGAGCAGTTGCTCGCGCGCAATTTAGTCGACGACGCGGAAAAGAATTACGACATGGCCGTCAACCGGCAGAAGTCCGCCACCGTCAACCTGGGCGTCGCGCAAGCCGCCATTGCCAAGGCCCAAGCGTCCATCGAACAGGCCCAGGCGGCTCTCGCGCAGTCCGAAGAGGACCTGCGCAATACCACCATCGTTTCGCCCATCGACGGCGTGGTGCTTTCCCGCGATCGCGAGGTGGGCGACGCCGTTAGTTCTATTCTCACCATGGGTTCCGGCGCCACGCTGGTCATGACTCTCGGCGATCTTTCCGAAGTATATGTCAAGGGTAAGGTCGACGAAAGCGACGTGGGTAAGATCTACCTCGGTCAGTCCGCGCGTATCACCGTCGAGTCGTTCAAAGATGAGAAGTTCAACGGTAAAGTCACTAAGATCTCTCCGATGGGCGTGGAGAAAGACAATGTGACCACCTTCGAGGTGCGTGTCTCGATCTCCAACGAATCCCGCAAGCTGCGCGCCGAGATGACCGCCAATGCCGAAGTCATCCTGGAAGAGCGCAAGGGGGTGGTCGCCGTTCCTGAAGGCGCCATCCTGTATAACAAGGATAAGTCCATGTCGGTCGAGATACCCGATCCGGCCAGCGAAACGGGCAAACGCAAAATTCCGGTGGTCGCCGGCATCGGCAACGGCTCCAAGACGCAGATCGCCAAGGGGATCAACCCCGGCCAGCAAGTCATCCTGCAATAAGTCGTGGGGCAGGCTCGCAGCCTGCGCGGGGCTTAAGCCCCGCTCTTTCTGCTTGCCGAGCCGCGACTTACCGAGCCGCGACCGTAAGGGAGCGGTCCTACTATGAGCTACCTTCACGAGTTACTATCACAAGTCGCAACCAGCCTCTTTCGCAATAAGCTCCGCAGCTTCCTCACTATGGCGGGCATAGCCTGGGGCGTAGCTTCCATCGTCTTGATCGTAGCCATGGGCGACGGCTTCAAGCAGGGCCAACGCAATAACACCAAACAACTCGGCGAAAACATCGTACTCCTCTTTCCCGGCCGCACCGAAAAGCAAGTGGGCGGACAGCGCGCCGGCCGGCGCGTCCGCTTCAACTGCGACGATATCCGCGATATACGAACGGAATGTTACTTAGTCAGCCGGGTCGTCGGCGAGTTGCAAAATGGCGCGAAGGCAGCCAGCCCTTACAATAGCGGATCGTTCACCGTCAACGGAGTCGAGCCGCTGTATTCCAAAATCCGCACCATACCCATCGCCCAGGGCCGCTTCCTGATCGAGCCCGATGAATCCGATGCCGAGCGCGTAGCCGTGCTGGGCGATAACGTCCGCAACCAGTTGTTCGGCGCCCGCAACACCGCGCTCGGCTCGCGGATCTTCCTGAATGGCCTGCCCTTCCGCATCGTCGGCCTGATGCCGGCCAAAAACCAGAACAGCAGTTACAACGGCTTGGATGGCGACAAGATCTACGTCCCCTACGCTACTATGGTCCGCGACCTGCCGCCCAAAGACGATAATTTCCATCCCGGCATCGTCAATGACATTATCTATGTGCCGTCCTCACTCACCGGATGGAAGGCGGCGCGCCAACAAGTCCTGCGGGTGCTGGGGCGCAATCACCAATTCGAGCCGGACGACAAGGGCGCGGTATACATCTGGGACACCGTGGAGAGCGCCGAGTTAGTGGACCGGATTTTTGTTTCGATGACCGCGTTTCTGGGAGCCATCGCCGTCATTACGCTGACGCTCGGTGGCGTCGGAGTCCTCAACATCATGCTGGTTTCGGTGACCGAGCGGACCCGCGAAATCGGTCTCCGCAAGGCCATCGGCGCCACGCGGCGGCGCATCATGATGGATTTCCTGGCCGAGGGCGTCATCCTGGCGGGTCTCAGCGGCGTGGTGGGATTCCTGTGCGCGTATGGACTGGCCTCGCTAGTGAATATGCTGCCGCAGTCCGACATGTTCGCCGGACTGCCGGTGAAGGGCGCCACCACGGCGTGGTCGTTCGCCGCGCTGGCCATCGTGGCGATTGCCTCCGCCCTGTTCCCCGCGTGGCGCGCCGCCTCGCTCACGCCCGTGGAGGCCCTGCGCTATGAGCGGTAGCACAGGCTTCAGCCTGCAGTGGGGCAGGCTCGCAGCCTGCGCGGGCCTCGCAGGCCCGCTGGTAGCACAGGCTTCAGCCTGTGTGCGTGAAACCTGACCCATGACCATTAACTCCCTCTTCGCCGAAGCCGCCGCGGCCCTCAAATTCAACCGCCAGCGCAGCGTCCTCACCGCCGTCAGCCTGGCCTGGGGCGTAGCCTGCTTCGTCATCCTCTATTCCTACGGCGACGGCTTTCACCTCGCGCTGCGCAAAGCCTTCATGGCCGTCGGCCAGGACCTGGTGTTGATGTTCAACGGCCAAACCTCCACCCAGGCCGGCGGCGAGCGGGCCGGCCGCAAGATCCGCATGGAGCGCACCGACGTGGACGCCATTCGCGACGCCGTGCCGTTGGCCGCGGCCGTCTCGCCCGAAGTCATGATCCATGGCGCTTCCGTGGTGCGCGGCTACCGCACCCAGTCCATCGCCGTGCGCGCCGTCTATCCCATCTACGGCCGCATCCGCAACCAGACCTTGGCCACCGGCCGCTGGCTCGGCCCCGAAGACGAAGCCGAAAAGCAGCGTGTAGCGGTGATGGGCGGCGAAGCCGCCAGGAAGATGTTCGGCGAGATCCCGCCCGAAGGCGAAGACATCGCCATCAACGGACTGCACTTCACCGTCATCGGCGTGCTCAAGACCAAAACGCAGATCTCCAACTACAACGAGCCCGATAATGAATGCATCTTTATTCCTTACGACACAGGCTCGCTGCTGCGCGACATCAAGTACCCCGACTACATCGTCTGGATGCCGGTAAACCCGCTTTTCCGCACCGCGGCCGTGCGCCAGGTGCGCGAGACGCTGGCGCGCGTGCATAACTTCTCGCCCAACGACGAACGCGCCATCCGGATTATCGTCTTCAACGAATTCCTGCGTATCGTGGACACCATGGGGATGGCGCTGCGCATCCTCCTCGGCTTCGTCGGAACGCTCACACTGGCCATCGGCGGCGTCGGTCTCGCCAACATCATGCTGGTCTCCGTCACCGAGCGCACGCGGGAAATCGGTATGTTGAAATCCATCGGCGCCACCAGCCGCTCGATCCTTTTCCAGTTTCTGCTGGAGGCCATGACCATCGTTACAGTCGGCGGCATATTCGGCGTAGCCTGCGGGTACGCAGTCACCGCCGCGTTGCAAACTCTGCCGCTGCTCGGGCCGCTGTTCAAAGATACCAGCGGCACGGGCGACATCCACCTGCGGATCTCACAATTCGCCGTGATCACTTCGACGCTACTGTTGGAATTTGTGGGCCTGGTCGCCGGACTGCTGCCCGCCATCAAGGCCGCCCGCATGAGTCCCATCGAAGCCCTGCGCTACGAGTAATTGATTGGCCTTTTAGTGGGGCAGGCTCGCAGCCTGCGGCGGCCTCGTAGGCCGCCTGCCGCGAAGCTCTGCCGGGCTTGGTGGCATAGGCTTTAGCCAGTGGGGGGGCGGGCTTTAGCCAGTGGCGGGCGGGCTTTAGCCAGTGGGGGGCGGGCTTTAGCCAGTGGGGGGCGGGCTTTAGCCAGTGGCGGGCGGGCTTTAGCCAGTGGGGGGCGGGCTTTAGCCCGCGCGGAGCTTTAGCTCCGCTCTTCCCGGCCAACGTCTCAGCCTGTCGCGCCGCTCCCCCCTCACGTGCGGACCCTTCCCATCACCGCAGCCAGCCCCTTAGTGCCTTCCGTGATGCCGAAGCCGCCCGCAAAAGCCAGCACGTAATCCGCCACGCCCCCAAACGTGGCAGACTGGCTATACGGAATGTACGACAGCCCCGTGGCCAACAACACACCCAACAGGTTGATCGCCAGGTCCGTCTTCCCGATGCGGTCCCAAATGCGCGTCGCCGGCGATTCCAGAACATTGAACGCCGCGGTGCTGTATGTGCCTCCAGCGAAACTCACCGAAACCGTATAGTTATCGCCGCGTTCGAACTCGTGAGGGTATGAAAACCTGTCGGCGACCGCGTCCAGCGGCCGCCAAGCCTCGTCGCCTATTCTGTAACGCCAGGTGTAGACCGTGCCGGCCGGCGGCGCACCCGGGTTGGCGATAATGAAGGTGAGAATCCGGTCCTCGGTCCGCTCCGACGCGGGTTCCAGGATCTGCACCGTGGGCGCTATCGCAATTTCTGCCTGCACCACCCCCGCCGCCGGCCGTGCCGGTGGGTTGGACTCGAGATTGTTCAGCTTGGTTTGAGCGCTGTCCAGCGTTCTCTTCTCGCCCTCGAAATCCTTCCGCATTCCGTCGCGGCGCGCCTCCCGCAGCAACTCTTCCACCGCCTGCACGCGCACGTCGGAGTCGGCCCATGCATGCTGCGCCAGAAAGTTGGCGAGATCCGTGTTCACCTCCTGCCAGGTCGCCAGGTTGACGGAATGCTGGCGCAACCGGCCGGACCACGTCGTGGTCAGAAATGACAGCAGCACGCCCGTCAGCAGCACCAGGAACGGCCAGATCCACAGGTCCTTTAAATTGAAGATCACCGGTATCTCCACCTCGGACCTCAGATCGGATGTGTGGATCTTCAACTTGCCCGAAACATTGTTTTCCGGAGCGGGAATATCGGCGGAGATATGCAGGTCCGCCATCCCGTCCCGCAAAGTCTGTAAGGTCGATGCACGCAGGCTCTGCTTTGAAGTTGCATCGCTGGGACGATCGAACAGAGCGCCGGAAATCGAGGCCCCCTGTATGCTTGTGCCCGTGCTGTCGTTTCTGACCAGTCCGCCCGGCACAATCACCGGCAGCATCGTGGGCTGCGTATCCGACGTAACCCGGAAAGCCACAGGTATTCTGGCATGCGCCGTGGACCACGGCCAGCAGCGCACGATGGCGAACCTCGCCGGACCGTCGCCCGCCTTAAACTCCACCGCGTTCCGCTGGTATTTGAATGTCCAGGTTCTCGTCAGCGTTTGTGCGGTCTGCGCGTCGTCGGCGATCACCGCAACGGTGCCGCCATAAGTGCCCGGGCGGGCAATCCGCGCCGCCTTAAAGGTCAAGCCGACCTTCTGCACCGAACTGGCCGCCATGTCCGCCGCGGTGCCTACCGCCTCCAGCGTGTCGGAAGGCAAGTATTGACCGTCTTCGGTCTTGAACTCGGTTACAGTGATGCGGATGTTCTTGAACCCGCCGCCTTGCGCCTGAAGAACCAGGTAGTTGATCTCGTTCGCGTAATTGAAAATAGCGTTCGGATTCAGAATGGTGAGATCGGCAGGCGCGCCGCGTGCCTCGGGCGCGGCCCACATCGTCGCGGCCGCAACTGAAATCAAAGCGCTAAGACGAACCATTCAACGCCAGTTAAACGTTAAACAGTATACACCGAAACTCGCCCAAGCCGATTGCGCCCGACTTCGTACCATTACTCGATGCGCAGCAGGATGCCGGCTCCGGGCGCCAGCCAGTCCATTTCGCCGCCGAACGCTTCCTCCTTGCCGGTGAACGGCGAAGTGCGGAACAGTTTGGCGTCTTCTTTGACCGGATGCAAACGGAACTGAAAGCTGTTCTTGAGGTCTTTGTTGACGATCGTCACATACGGGCGTCCTTGGGCATCCGCAAACTCGCCCACCAGGAACCGTCCCGGGGCGGCCGTCTTCACCAGATGCTGCGTCATCTCGATCGAGCGCACCAGTTTACTCGCGGAAAGCGGCTGGGCCTGCTCCGGCACGTCCGGAGAATGGAACACGCCGGTACTGCGCAGTTTCAGAATCGTGGGGGCGAGGGCTGCGATCTCCAGGTTGATGCGCCGCAGCCGCTCCCACGTGGGTGTGCGATTGCCGAACTGGTCGATGGCCGCCAGCCGGTAATTGCCGATACCCGGCGCGAAGTACGTAAAATACTGAATGCCGCGGCCGCCGTAGGCCAGCGTGGCATAAACCTGTAAATGGAAAGTGGCGTCGGACGGTTCCATGTAGTTGAAGTGCGCGTTGGCCAGGATGCAATTCCAGAAGGGCGTTCCGGTCTCGATGGACAGCCGCCGCACGATCTCCAGATTCGTGTAGAAATAGTCCAGCATCTCGCCGCCTACCAGGGAATAGTTGTCGTAGCTGAGGAACGGCTGCCCGACGGTATCGACCAGCATGCGCACATACTGTTCATAGCTGTCGGTTCCCAGCCGCGCGGGGCTCACGCGATACGGGAATAGATTGATGTAGGGCCACATGCCGGGCATGGCCTCGCGCGCGATCTTTGCCACGCGCGCTAATCCAGGCATCAGCGCCGCATGCGGCTCGTCCCGCAGAAAGTATCCGATGGCCGCCGGATTGGAACCAAGCTGGCGCGCCACGCCGCCAATCCGGCCGCGGATCTCGCTGTCGGGCGGCAAAGCTTTCCAGTCGTAGCCGTCGATCCGCGGATCGGAAACGAAGCAGGCCAGCCCCGCATCGCGGACCTTGTCGATCTCTTCCGCGCGGCAAAACCCCGCGATGTTCAGGCCCGCATCGCGCATGCCGCGCAACTGCGCCATATCCGGCGGTGCATCCCCCCACGCCATGATGGCGAAGCTTTTCGGCGCGGGAAGCGCAGGCGCGGGGAACGGCTGCGCGGCGGCCGCTAAAGGCCATGCGGCTACGGACAGGAGCGCGGATGCCATGCGAATCATGTCTATATTGTGGCGCACGGCGACCGAAGCATTCTGTTATCTTCGGCTGTAAGAGGGCACCACTCTCCATGCCGGGCCAGACCCATATCGACTCCGTTCTCACCGAAACGCGCGTCTTCGAGCCGTCGCCAGAGTTCCGCTCGCAAGCGCATATCCGCAGCCTTGCCGAATACGATCGCCTCTATCGCGAGGCGGAGCGGGATCCCGGCAAGTTCTGGGGCCGCGTCGCCGCCGACCTGCACTGGTTCAAGCCGTGGGACCAGGTGCTGGAGTGGAATTGTCCTTGGGCGAAATGGTTTTCCGGCGGCCAGATCAATCTCTCGTACAACTGTCTCGACCGTCACGTGGGCACCTGGCGGCGCAATAAGGCAGCCCTCATCTGGGAGGGCGAGCCGGGCGAAGTGCAGACGCTCACCTACCAGCAGTTGCTCACGGAAGTCTCGAAATTCGCGAATGTCTTGAAATCGCTAGGCGTGCAAAAAGGAGACCGCGTCGCCATCTACATGGGGATGTGTCCCGCCTTGCCCATCGCCATGTTGGCCTGCGCCCGCATTGGCGCGCCGCATACCATCGTCTTCGGCGGCTTTTCGTCGAATGCGTTGGTGGACCGCATTACGGATTCGCAGGCCTCGCTGGTGATCACGCAGGACGGCTCCTACCGGCGCGGCGCGGAGGTGAAACTGAAACCCGCCGTCGATGAAGCCGTGCTCTCCTGCCCTTCGGTCCGAAACGTGGTGGTCTTCCGGCGAACCGGAACGCCGCAGACCATGGTGGGCGGGCGCGATCACTGGTGGCATGAGTTGATGGCCCACGCGTCCGGCGACTGCCCGGCTGAACCGCTGGACGCCGAGCATCCGCTGTATCTGCTGTACACCTCCGGCACCACGGGGAAGCCCAAGGGCATCCTCCACACTACCGGCGGTTACTCGGTGGGAACGTATCTCACCACGAAATGGGTCTTCGATTTGAAAGACGAAGACATCTACTGGTGCACCGCCGATATCGGCTGGGTGACCGGGCACAGCTATATCGTCTACGGGCCGCTGCAGAATGGCGCGACCAGCTTGATGTACGAAGGCGCGCCCAACTTCCCCGAGCCGGACCGTTTCTGGAGCATCATCGACCGGCACAAGGTCAATATCTTCTACACCGCTCCCACGGCCATCCGCGCCTTCATGCGTTTCGGCAACGAATGGCCGGCCAAGCACGCCATGAAAAGTCTGCGCCTGCTGGGAACCGTCGGCGAGCCGATCAATCCGGAAGCCTGGATGTGGTATCGCGAGCACATCGGCCACGATCGCTGCCCCATCGTGGACACCTGGTGGCAAACCGAAACCGGCATGATCATGATCGCGCCGCTGCCGGGCGCCACGCCCACGAAGCCGGGATCGGCGACGCGGCCATTCCCTGGTGTGGTTGCCGATGTGGTCACGCGCGAAGGCGAACCCGTGCCCCCCGGAGGCGGCGGCTACCTGGTGCTGAAGCAGCCTTGGCCGGCCATGCTGCGCACGATTTATGGCGATCCGAAACGCTACCAAGATCAGTATTGGTCGCAGATCCCCGGCATGTATTTCACAGGCGATGGCGCGCGCAAGGATGCCGACGGCTACTTCTGGATCATGGGCCGCATCGACGACGTGATCAACGTATCCGGGCACCGCCTGAGCACCATGGAAGTGGAGTCCGCCCTGGTGGCCCATCCCAAGGTGGCCGAAGCCGCGGTGGTGGCCCGGCTGGACGATTTGAAAGGCCAGGCTATCGCGGCCTTCGTCACCCTGAAAGCCGGACATGCGCCCAGCCACGAGCTCAAGGAAGAATTGCGGCTGTGGGTCGCCAAGGAAATTGGTTCGCTGGCCAAGCCGGACGACGTGCGTTTCAGCGATGCGTTGCCCAAGACGCGTAGCGGCAAGATCATGCGGCGCCTGCTGAAGGAGATCGCCGCCGGCGGCGAGGTGAAGGGCGACACGACCACGCTCGAGGACCTGTCTGTGATCGCCAAGCTAAGCGCGCACGAAGATTAGATTCGTGCCGGGTAGCCATGGTGGGGCAGGCTCGCAGCCTGCGGCGGCCTCGTAGGCCGCCTGCCGCGAAGCTCTGGCTGGCTTTTTTGCAGGGCTTGGTGGCACAGGCTTAAGCCTGTGGGCATAGGCTTTAGCCTGTGGAGGCGAGCGAAGCTCGCTGGCCTCCTAAGACGCTGCCCCCGCGTGCTTCCCAGTACCTTCCCCGAGGAAGCTCACAAGCTCGGCGTTCACCTCTTCGGCATGTGTCCAGGTGATGCAATGTGGCCCATCCTTGACCACCAGGAAGCGCGCGCCCTGGATCAGTTTGGCGGTGCGGTTTCCCGAGGCGTCGATCGGCAGAATCCGGTCCGCATCGCCGTGTATGACCAGCGCCGGCACATCCACCCTGGCCAGATCCTTGCGGAAGTCCTCATGCCATGCCGCGACGCACGCCACGCTCGCCGTAGCCGACGCGCCGGCGGCCACATTCCAGCTTGCCTGCACGGCCTGTTCGCCGACCCGCTTGCCCAGCAGCACGTCCGTGTTATAGAAATTCTTGAAAAACTCGGTAAAGAAGGCGTAGCGATCGGCGGCCACGGCTTTCGCGATCCCCGCGAAAACACTGCCGTCCAAGCCTTCCGGGTTATCCGGCGTCTTCAGCAGGAAGGGCGGGACCGACGAAATGAATACCGCCTTGCGCACGCCGCTCGATCCATATTTCCCGATGTAGCGCGCCACTTCGCCGCCGCCCATCGAGAAACCCGCCAGCGTGAAGTCGTCGAGTGCCAGATGCGTCACGAGTTTGTGCAGGTCGGCGGCGAAGGTGTCGTAGTTGTAGCCCGTGGATGGCTGGCTGGACTTGCCGAATCCTCTGCGATCATAGGTGATCACGCGGTGACCCGCGGCCAGCAGCGCAGCCGTCTGCTTCTCCCACGATGCGCCGCTCAACGGATATCCATGAATGAGGACCACGGGCCTACCTGCACCATGGTCTTCGTAGTACAGATCGATATCGCCGGAGTTTTCCTTCCCGACAGTAACGTACGGCATGCTCATATCTCCTTTGCAATCTCTGATGCGCCTCGATCGTTTTAGGTGCGTAACCCAAGGCCGCCTTCGTACGGAATCGTGCAAGTGGGGCAGGACTCCAGTCCTGCGGGCCGACGTCCACGTCGGCCTGTGTGGGACTCCCGGCCTCTTCGTTATGCGACGATGTGAAGCATGCATCTGACCCGCAGAGCATTCACCTTGGGAGGCGCGGCTCTGGGCGCCGCGCCGCAAATCCCGGCGCAACCGCCCCACCCCGCTCCCATCGTCTGCCTGTTTTCCAAACACCTGTCCACCATCCATTACTCGGAGCTCGGCGGCGTCCTCAAAGACTTGGGCTTTGCCGGCTGCGATCTCACCGTACGCCCCGGCGGCCACGTGGAACCGGCGCTATCGGCCGCCGACCTGTATCGCGCCGTGGAAGCCATTCGCGCCGAAGGCGTCGAGATCCCCATGATTACCACCGCGTTCGTCTCCGCCGCCGATCCCACCCTGCAAAACGTGCTGGCCCTCTGCGGTCGCGACCGCATGAAGGTGCCCTATTGGAAGCTGGGCTACTGGAATTACCGGCCGAACGATAACATCGAGACGCGCATCGCCGAAGTGCGCCGCGACGTGGCCGGCCTGGTGTCGCTGGGCCGCGCTTACGGCATGGTGGCGGGATTCCACAATCATTCCGGCAACTACGTGGGCGAAGCCGTGTGGGACGGCCGCGCCGTCATGGAGGGCCTCGACCCCAACTGGATCGGCTACTATTTCGACCCATGCCACGCCACCGCCGAGGGTGGGGAAGCCGGCTGGTCGATCGCCATGCGGATGGCCTTGCCGCGCATCAAGATGGTGGCGCTTAAAGATTTCTATTGGGAGAAGGCGAGCGGCAAGTGGACCATGCGCATGTGCCCCATCGGCGAAGGCATGGTCAATTGGCCACAGGTGTTCGCCATGCTGGCCGCCGCGCATTTCACCGGACCGCTGTCGCTGCATTTGGAATATGAGCCGGCGGACATGGCCGCCATCGCCCGCGACCTGGCTTTCGTCAAGAAGCAGGTGGCCGCCGCGTATGCGGGCTAGCCGCCATCCAGTTTGCTTGTGGGGCAGGCTCGCAGCCTGCAGCGGGCCTCGCAGGCCCGCTCTTCGGCGAGCGAAGCTCGCCTTAAGCCGGCGACTCGAAATGGAAAAGGTAAGTACAATGAACCCTGAGGATTCTCCAGGATGCCCAAAGTATTTCGTATGCGCGCCGCTTTCGTTTGCTTGGCTCTGCTGCCGACACCCTTGCTGCACGCCGACAAGCTGCCCAGCATTGAAGAGCGCACCGCCGGCATGCCCAAGCTGGACGGCTATTTCCCGCTGTATTGGGACGAGCGCAGCGGCGGTCTGTGGCTCGAGATCCCACGCTTCGACGACGATTTCCTGTTAGCCACAGGCTTGGCCGCCGGACTGGGGTCGAACGATATCGGGCTCGACCGCGGGATGGAGGATGGCGGCAAGGTCGTCTCGTTTCAGCGCGTCGGCCCCAAGGTGCTTCTGGTGCAGCAGAACCAGTCGTTCCGCTCCGGCAGCGCCAATCCGGCCGAGCGGCGCTCGGTGGAGGATTCGTTCGCCAAGTCCATTCTGTGGGGTTTCACCGTGGGGGCCGAGACGAACGGCCGAACGCTGGTGGATGCCACCGATTTCTTCGTGCGCGACGGCTCGGGCGCGGGCAGTGCGCTCTCGGCCGCCACGGCTTACAAGGTCGACCGTACGCGCTGCGCCGTCGACCTCGCCCGCACCAAAGCCTTCCCCAAGAACACCGAGATCGAAGTCACTCTTACATTCACAAATGAATCCGGGGGACGCGGCGACGCGGGGGGCGCGCCCACGCAAGGCCCGCCTCCGATCCAGGCGCCGGCGCCGGGCGCGGCAGCCTTTCGTGGCGCGCGGGGTTTCGGCGGCGGGATGTTCTCCGGCACCGTCGCCAGCGTTACGCCCACCGCCGAAGCGGTCACGTTGCGCGAGCATTATTCGCTGGTCGAATTGCCGGACAACAACTACCGCCCGCGCCTCGACGATCCCCGCGCCGGCTTCGGCGGCTTTAGCTTTGTGGACTACAGCACGCCCATCGGCGAGCCCATGGCGCGGCGCTACATTCACCGCCATCGCCTGGAGAAGAAGGACCCCACGGCCGCCATTAGCGATCCGGTGAAGCCCATCGAGTATTGGGTGGATCCGGGCGCGCCGGAGGATGTCCGCAACGCTCTGATCGAAGGCGCGAGCTGGTGGAGCCAGGCATTTGAAGCCGCCGGTTTTCGCAACGCGTTCAAGGTGGCCGTGCTGCCCGATGGCGCCGATCCCATGGACATCCGCTACAACATGATCAACTGGGTACACCGCTCCACGCGTGGCTGGAGTTTTGGCGGCGCGATCGTCGATCCGCGCACCGGCGAGATCCTCAAGGGCACCGTGACGCTCGGCTCACTGCGCGACCGCCAGGATTACCTGATCTTCGAAGGGCTGCTGTCGCCATACACGACGGGCGGCGAAAAGCCCGATATTCTCTATCGGACGGCCCTCGCCCGCATACGGCAGCTTGCCGCGCATGAAGTCGGCCACACACTGGGGCTCGGCCATAATTACTACGACAGCGCCCAGGGATGGATCTCCGTGATGGATTACCCGCATCCGCGGGAGAATCTGCTGTCCGACGGCACGATCGATCTGTCGCAGGCGTATCCGGCGCGCATCGGCGAATGGGACAAGGTGTCGATTCAGTACGGCTACAGCCAGCTTCCGCCGGGCGGCGAAGCCGCGGCGCTCGCGCGCATCCTCGACGAAGCTTGGGCCAAGGATCTGCGCTACATGACCAACCAGGATCTGGGCATTCGTCCGCGCGTGGATCAGTGGTCGAACGGCGTGAACCAGGCCGACGAGCTGAATCGCATCATGAAGATCCGCCGCGCCGCGCTCGACCGGATGGGCGAGCGCACCATCCGCACCGGTGCGCCCATGGCGACCGTCGAAGAAGCGCTGGTGCCTATCTTCATGTATCATCGCTACTCGGTGGAAGCCGCCGTGTCGAGCATTGGCGGCCAGGAATACATCTACGCCATGCGCGGCGACGGGCGCACGCCCGTGAAATGGGAATCGGCCGCCAATCAGCGGAAGGCGCTGGAAGCGCTGGCCGGCACACTGAAGCCCGCGGAGTTGACCGTGCCGAAGCAAGTGCTGGACGCGATTCCGCCGCGCCCGCCGGGCTTTGGCCGGCATCGGGAATTGTTTCCGCGCACCACGGGCGACGGATTCGATCCGCTCAGTCCCGCCACGGTGGCGGCGGATGTCACCATCGGTTTCGTGCTGCAGTTGGACCGCGCGGCGCGCATGGTTGCGCAGCATGCGGTCGATCCTGCGTTGCCGGGCTTGGAAGAGGTGATCGACCGGCTGACGAAAGCTACGTTCGATGCGCCGGCCGCGTCGCCGTATGAAGCCGAGATTCGCCGCGGCGAGGAGCGCGTGCTGGTGGATCGGGTGATGTGGCTGGCCACCGGCGCATCTAATGGGCAAGTGCGCGCCATCGCGGCGTGGAAGCTGGCGAAGCTTGCCGCGCGCTTGAAAGGCGAGGTCGCCGCCGGCGAGGCCGAACAGGCGCAGCGCGCGCTGCTAGCCGCCGATATCAAGCGCTTCCTGGATCGGCCGGCGGACCCGGCGCAACCCATGCCCGTACCCGCCGCGCCGCCCGGCGCTCCCATCGGCGGAGACTCCGGAATGGATTGGCTGCTTCCGGCGCCCATTTGCAACTGGCGCGCCCGCTAACGTCCAACTGGTGGGGCAGGCTCGCAGCCTGAGGCGGCCTCGTAGGCCGCCTCACGCGGGCTTCGCGCGCCTTCCAGCCAAGATGGGCTAAGCCGGGCCGCGTCCCTTTAAGGCCGCCTGCACCCGGCTGTGCTTCTGACCATACGTGAAGTACACGATCAATCCTATAAACAACCATATGATCAGCCGCGCCCAGTTCACCCAGCCCAGCTTGTACATCATGTATCCGTTAAACACGACGCCCAAGATCGGCACCAGCGGGACCCATGGCGTGCGGAACGGGCGGGACTGCGCCGGATCGGTGCGCCGCAGCACCACTACGGCGATACACACGATCACGAAAGCCAGCAGCGTGCCAATATTAACCATCTTGCCGATGTCGTCGATAGGCGTCAGGCTGCCGACCACGGCGGCCAGCAAGCCCACCAGGATCGTATTCTTCCAGGGCGTCCGGAACCGCGGGTGGATCGCCGCGAAAAAGCGTTTGGGCAGCAATCCATCGTTGGCCATGGAGTAGAGCACGCGGGTTTGGCCCAGAAGCATCACCAGCATCACACTGGTCAGGCCGGCCAAAGCGCCCAGCGTAATCACGTGCGACGCGCCCGTCAGCCCCCGGTCGAGAAATGCGCGCGCCACGGGCGCTTCGATGTTCACGTCGCGCCAGGGCACCATGCCGGTGAGCACCGCGGCCACCGCGATATACAGGACGGTGCAGATCAGCAGCGAAGCGATAATCCCGATCGGCAAATCTCGTTGCGGGTTCTTGGCCTCCTGCGCAGTGGTTGAGACGGCATCGAATCCGATATAAGCGAAGAATATATAAGCGGCTCCCGCGCCGATTCCGGAAAAACCCATGGGCGCAAAAGTGGACCAGTCGTGGCCCCAGTTGCTTTTGCTGATGTAGGTGACGCCCAGGCCAATGACGAACAGAACCACGGACACCTTGATGGTGACGATGACCGCGTTAAACTGCGCGCTCTCTTGGATGCCGATTGCCAGGATAGCCGTGATCGCCAGCGCGATCATGAAGGCCGGCAGGTTGAATCCGATCTCCACGCCAAAAAGATGGGGCGCGTTCAGCAGATCGTGCGCGCGTTGGAGCAATTCGGGTGAGGCTGCGGCCGTGATCGCCGAGACTTTCTCCAGAAAAGCCTGGGTTCCCGGCACCAGGGATGCGTCGGAGGCCTGTGCCATTTGGCGGGCAATGGCGGCTTGCGCCGTGCGTAGCGCCGTCCAGTGGTCGTAGGCCAGCCAAAGGGGCATCTTGATGTGGAAGATATTGAGCAGTTCAATGAAATGATTCGACCAGCCGGAAGAGACGGTACTGGCCCCCATGGCGTATTCGAGGGTCAGATCCCAGCCGATGATCCAGGCAAAAATTTCACCCAGGGTGGCATAGGCGTAGGTGTAGGCGCTGCCTGCCAGCGGAATCATGGCCGCGAATTCGGCATAGCAGAGCCCCGCGAAGGCGCACCCCAGTCCCGATAGGACGAAGGATAACATCAGCCCCGGTCCGGCATAGTGCGCGCCCAGTCCCGCCATCACGAAGATGCCCGCGCCGATGACTGCGCCCACCCCCAGGGCCGTCAACTGGAAGACGCCCAGCGTGCGCTTCAGGCTATGTTCGCCGGTTTCGCGAGCTTCCTCCATCAGGGTATTCAGCGGTTTTCTGGCCAGCAAGTTCGGCATGTGTCCTGGTGAACTCCGACGATCTTGAGATTTCAGGATTGTAGCGCAACATCGTCCCGCATAGCGAATCGTAGGAAAACCGGCTAGTGGGTCATTTTGGATTTGGAGGGTGGGCAATTCTGCCCGCAGCCGGCTTTCAGCCGGCTCTGGCCGCCTTAAAGGCGGCTGCGGCCAAGATTGGCCGCCCTCCAAATCCAAACTGACCCACTACCGAAAACCGCTCCCGGACGCTCGCGGCCCGGCGGGTGAGGCCGCGGCCGAAAGCGCCTGCGACGCCCGCTCGCGCCGATGTTTTAGTCATCGAAATGTAGCAACCACTGCGCGCAAACCAGCGCACCCGGTTTGCGCTCCACCACTCCGGTCTGATACTATCTAGGTGGCAGAGCGGAATCCTTCCCTTGAAGTGCCAAATCCAACCGACGGAGTAAACGAATCACTGAATGAATTTCACTGTTTTTCTAGGCAACCTGCCCACGTGGGTCACTGCCGATGATATTAAAGCGTGGCTGACCGCCGAGAACCTGGTCGCGGATTCGGTTAAAGTGATCCGCAACCACGAAACGCAAGAATCCAAGGGCTTCGCATTTGTGGAAGCGCCTACCGCCGACGAAATGCAGGCCATCATCCGCCGTTTCGATCGGGCGCCTCTGGAAGACCGGCTGTTGCGGGCCAATCCGGCGCAGCCTTCCAAGGGTAAAGACAGCAAACCAGCGGCGGCGATGGAGCGTCCCCAGCAGCAGCGCAACGGCCGCAAGCCGCGGCGCGGCAAAGACGCCGCTCCCAAAACCGCCTTTGGCGCCGAGTTGGCCAAAGCATTATAAAAACCGGCCCCCAGGAATACAACGGGCCCCCAAAGTGCTCTACCCCACACCTGTGAAGCACAGTCACAGCCCTCATTCCTCTAAGTTGTTCTATTGCAGCAACTTCCTTTTGGCCAACCATCTGCATCGCTGCCGCCCATGAGAATCCTCTGGCTCGCCTCGATTTTATGGAGCAGCCTGCTCCTGGCCGGTACTCCGGAACAGGACATGAACGTCAATACGCGCTACACGGTGGAAAGCGTGGACATCGCCGGCGACAACCCCGCCGGCATCAGCACGGGTCTGCGCAGCGAGTTGACGCGGCTGGTAGGCGCCAAGCTGAATCCGGCCGCACTCGACGATCTGGCCACCCGCATCCGCCAGGAGTTGCACGTGCGAGCCGTCACCCATCGCCTGCTGCGCGGGCAGACGCCGGAACACGTGCGGGTGGTATTTGTGGTGCGCGGGACGCCGGCCAAATTCGAAGCGTCGGTACCGAAGCTGGTTTACCGCTCGGACGGAGGCATCAGCGGACTGGTCGAAGGCACCGCCACCGTGGGATCCCAGGCTTTCACCTTCGGCGGGGTCAGCGACGGCGACAACCTGGCGGAGCGTTATACCGGCATCATCGCGCGCTACGAGGACAAACGCCTGGTGGGCGACCGCGTACGGTTCCGTGTGGATTTCGAAAGTTATCACGAGCAGTGGGACCCGGCCACCGAGAATGCTTTGGACCAGCCTGGCGCGGAAAGCGATACCTCCGGGATTTACCGGACCCGCCAGAATATCGAACCGCTGGTGACTTTCGTGCTTGCCAGAGGCGGCTCGGGGTTGGTGAATCTCACCGTGGGGACCAGTTTTGAACGGTTTCAAACGCAGCTTCCGGCCGCGCGGACGGAGTCGGCTAACGCGATGGTGACTACTCTGCGCTATCATCGCCGCGTCGAAGGCTCCGGCGCCAACCAGCAGGAATGGGACGCAGGTTACAGCCTGCGGGCGGCCACCAATCTTCTAGGCGGCGATTTCGCCTATGCACGTCATCAGGGAGACGCGCAATATGTCTATTCCTGGGGACACAGCCAGATCCTGGACGACCTGACGGCGGGCGCCATCACGGGACAAGCGCCGCTCTTCGAGCGGTTTATACTAGGTAACAGCACCTTTCTCCGCGGCTGGAACCGATTTGAACTGGATCCCCTAGGCGGCAACCGCATGGTGGCCAACACTCTGGAGTACCGGTACCGGCGCTTCGATGTTTTCTACGACAGTGGTGCAATATGGGACCAGGGACAGACGGCCATATTGCGCCATTCGCTGGGCGTAGGTGTGCGGCAGAATGGCATGTACGCGGCTTTGGCATTCCCGATCAGGGAAGGCCACATTGAGCCGGTTTTCATGGTGGGCATGAATTATTGAGCCTAAACCAACTTTGAGGCAAACGGATCCACCGGACCGCGACCGAAAGGGAGCGGTGACGATCAGCCGCAGGCGCTGGCTTCTGGCCGGTGTGGCGATACCTGCGTCTCGGCTGTGGGGCTCCGAGCGTCTGAGCGTCACCTGGGATGGCGACGATCTGCATGTAGCCGCCCCCCAACTGCATTTCCTGGCTGGGAAGCCGCTGGATCGCCTGCGAGACGGCGCCGCCGTGGTGTTTCTGACGCAGTTGACGCTCACCACCGATAACTTTGCGACCAGTCTGCGCCGTACCCCCGAGCGCTTCGTTTTTAGCTACGACCTGTGGGAAGAGAAATTCTCAGTCACGAAGCTGGGCGAGGGGCAACGGACGGTTTCGCACCTGTCCGCGGCGGCCGCGGAGGCTTGGTGCCTGGACAATGTGGCGATCAGTTCCACGGGCCTGCCCCAGGATCGGCCCTTTTGGTTGCGTTTCGAGTTGCGGGCAGCCGAGCCGCGGGACGAAGCCGCGGTGATCGGCGAGTCTGGCCTGAACCTGACGCGGCTCATCGAGATCTTCAGCCGCCGGCCGCGCGATCAGCAGCCGCAGTGGATCGCGGACGCCGGGCCGCTGCGCTTGGGCGACCTGAAGAGGCTGATCGGCCGCGCCGCGCGAACGCTGTGAACCGGCTCCGCAACAGGCTGATCGGGATTTTTCTGGTGGCCACCCTGGTCCCCCTGGCCGCTACCCTCTGGATTACCACTTCTCTGCTGGATCGCAGTCTGAGCTATGCCTCCACCGGCGAGCTGGACCGGCTCTCGCGCTCCCTGCAAAAGACCGGCAAGGAGCTATACCAGCGCGCCTGCGACGCTTTGAAGAACGATGCGCTTTCCGGACGGCTGGAGCCGCTGCGTTATGCCGCCGTCCGCCAAGCTCAGTGGCCTGCGCCGGTGAAGAGCTTCTTCGACGGCGGTGAAGCCGAGAGTTTCCTCCGCTCCGGGAAAGACGGCGACCGGATCGACTATCTGGCGCGCCGTGGCGATGAAGTGTGGCAATGGTCCACCAGCCTGGGCGGCGTGGGCCTGGATGAGCTGTCGCGCGAATACAGCACTGCCCGGGAAATTGTGGAGAAGCGCCAATCGCGCGATCTGCTGCGCGGCTTTACGTACACTTGGCTGCTGTTGGCGGCTTCCGTGTGGATCGCTTCGCTGGTGCTGCTGGTGTACCTGGCGCATCGCATCAGCCGGCCCATCCAGCAGCTCACCGCGGGGCTCTCGCAACTGGCGGCGGGCGATCTGGCCACACGCGTGGAAGTCCGCAGCGACGATGAGACCGGCCGCGCCATACGCGCCTTCAACGACATGGCGGAGCGTCTGCAGCGCTCCACCGAGCGGCTCGTATACCTGACGCAACTGGCAAGCTGGCGGACCCTGGCGCGCAAGATGGCGCACGAAGTGAAGAATTCGCTGACGCCCATCCGGCTCACCGTGGAAGAGATGCTGGCGCGCTACGGCGATCGCGACCGCGCGTTCGTGGAGCAGGCCGCGCAAATCGTGGTGGAAGAGGTGGAGAGCCTGGAACGCCGCGTGCGCGCGTTCTCGCAATTCGCCGCCGAGCCTCCCGTGCTGCCCGTGCCGCTGGATCTGAATGCGTTGCTCGAAGAACGCATCGCATTCTTAAAGTGCGGCCACCCCGAGCTGAAATACGATCTGCGCCTGGACGACAGCCATCCCACGGCGCTGGCCGACCAGGATCTGGTGAAGGGCATCCTCACCAACCTGCTGGAAAACGCGGCGGAAGCCGCCGGCGAAGGCGGGCGCATCCTGGGCATCACCGCGGTGAACAACGGCAGTGCGCTGGTGGAAGTCCACGATTCTGGGCCGGGCCTGAGCGAACAAATTCGGCAATCTTTGTTTCAACCCTCCATTTCGTTCAAGAAGGGCGGCATGGGGCTGGGACTTTCCATCTCCCGTAAAGGCGCTCTGCTTACGGGCGGCGATATCGTGCTGGTGAAAGGAGAACTGGGCGGCGCCGCTTTCCGCGTGCTGCTGCCCGTCGAGTCCAATGGCAACCAAGCGCATTCTGATCGTGGATGATGAAGAGAATATCGGCCGCTCCCTGCGCATGATCCTGGAGCGCGAAGGCTACTCGATCGCGGTTTGCCGCTCCATCAAAGAGTTTCGCGCGCACCCCGACGCGGAGCGCGCCGACGCGTTCCTTTTCGACGTGCGTCTGCCGGATGGCAGCGGTATCGACCTGCTGCGATCGGTGCGCCAGAATGGCAATCCCGCGCCCGCCGTGATGATCTCCGGGCACGGCACCATCGCGGACGCCGTGGATGCCACCCGCGCGGGCGCTTTCGATTTCCTGGAGAAGCCGCTGAGCCGCGACAAGGTGCTGCTGGCCGTGAAGAACGCGCTGGCGAACTCCAGCCTGCGCGCGGAGAACGAGCGCCTGCGCGAACTGGTGGGGGTGAGCCCCAAGATGATCGGCTCCAGCCCGGCGTTTCAGCGCGCCGTGGACCAGGCCAGCATGGCGGCCCGTTCCGATGCGCGCGTGCTGCTGATCGGCGAATCCGGCACCGGCAAGGAGCTGTTGGCGGCGCACATCCATCAGAACAGCCCCTTCGCCGCGGGACCTTTTGTGAAAGTGAATTGCGCCGCGATTCCCACGGAGTTGATCGAGAGCGAATTATTCGGCCATGAGAAAGGCGCGTTCACCGGCGCGGCCGGCGCGCGCCGCGGCAAGTTCGAGCTGGCCGATAGCGGCACGATTTTCCTGGATGAAGTGGGCGACCTGCACGGCGCTTCGCAGGCCAAGCTGCTGCGCGTGCTGCAGGAAGGCGAATTTCACCGCGTGGGCGGCGAGCAGGTGATTCGCGTGGCCGTGCGCGTGATCTCGGCCACCAATCGCGATTTGAGCGCGTTGGTGCTGCAATCCAAATTCCGCGAAGACCTGTATTACCGGCTCAGCGTAGTGCCCATCCGTGTACCGGCGCTGCGCGAGCGGCCGCAGGATATCAAGCTGTTGGCGGAATATTTCCTGGACGATTTCTGCGCGCGCAACAATTTCAAGCAGAAGAAGCTCGACGATTCGGTGTATCCGCTGCTGGAGAGTTATCCGTGGCCGGGCAATGCGCGCGAGCTGCGCAACGCCATCGAGCGCATGGCCATCCTGACGACGGGCGAGCGGTTGACGCGCGACGCAATTCCGGTGGAAATTCGCGTGCAGCGCGACCCGGCGCCGCGATCGAGCGTGCAAGAGGCGCGCGAATCGGCCGAGCGCGATCATATTCTGCGCGCGCTGGAGGAGGCTAATTGGAACGTGTCCGGCGCGGCGCGGGCGCTGGGGATGGAGCGGACGAATTTGCATAAGCGCATTCGCGCGCTGGGGCTGAGCAGAGGTAAGTCGGGTACTGCGGGCTAGCGCGCGGCTGCTAAACTCGACAGGAGATGTATGGAATCGCCTTTGAGTGGGATCGGAGAAAGGATTCGGCGAACCGGCGGAAGCATGGCGTCGGATTTGCAGAGGCGACCACTGTATTCGACGACCCGCTATCGGTCACAATTCCCGACCCGGACGACACCGCCGGCGATGAACGCTTCGTCATCATCGGGATGTCCACCGAGCGAAACCTGCTAATTGTGGTTCATACTATTAGAGGAGAGCGGATCCGGCTGATCAGCGCTCGCCCCGCAACCAAGCATGAGAGACGCAATTATGAAGAAACCTCCCTCTAAGCGGCGCACTCCTGAGATGAGAGCGGAGTACGATTTCTCCGGCGGCGTCCGCGGCAAATACGTCGACAGATACCGGCGTGGAATCAATGTCGTGCTCATCGACCCGGAATTGGCCGAGGTGTTTCCCGATTCGAAATCGGTCAATGACGCCCTTCGGGCGCTGGCTGCGATAGCGACCCGAGCCGAGAGCCGCAAGCGTGCATGATTGCACTCTTCGAGCGTCGTCACAAAACAATCGCGATTTAGCCAACCCGCGGAGGGAATCCATCCGTCGGCGCTGCGGGCGACGGCTCCCGTCTCCGGGTCCTGCAAGAAACTGGTGAGCGCCCTTGGCTTCGCACTATGCGCACCTGCGCCGCGCTCCACGCGCGTTGCCCTCCGGTTCGCACTGGTATTGCAATCCAAATTCCGCGAGGATCTATACTATCGGGTGAGCGTAGTGCCCATCCGTGTGCCGGCGCTGCGCGAGCGTCCGCGGGATATCAAGCTGCTGGCCGAATATTTTCTCGACGATTTATGCGCGCTACAATTTCAAGCAGAAGAGACTGGACGATTCGGTGTATCCGCTGCTGGAAAGTTATCCCTGGCCGGACAATGCGCGCGAGCTACGCAACGCCATCGATCGCATGGCCATCCTGACGACGGGCGAGCGGTTGACGCGCGACGCAATTCCAGTGGAAATTCGCGTGCAGCGCGACCCGGCGCCGCGATCGAGCGTGCAAGAAGCGCGCGAATCGGCCGAGCGCGATCATATTCTGCGCGCGCTGGAGGAAGCGAATTGGAACGTGTCCGGCGCGGCGCGGGCGCTGGGGATGGAGCGGACGAATTTGCATAAGCGGATTCGGGCGCTAGGGTTAAGTAGGGGAGCATCGCATGGCAATTGATATTCGTGGAATTGCGCCGCTGCTGTTTGTCTTCGACATGCCGGCGGCGATTCATTTCTATCGCGACGTGTTGGGGTTTGAGGTCGTGAGTACGTCAGGCGGGGGCGACAACTGCGGTTGGGCGCTGCTCAAGCTGAATGGCGTAGAGGTGATGCTCAACACGGAATATGACGATGGCGAGCGTCCGGCAGTTCCCGATCCCGCGCGCGTGACCGGGCACGCGGATACCTGTCTGTATTTCGGACTCGAGGATCTGGACGGAGCTTACCAGCACCTGCGCGCGCAGGGCTGCGACGTGAACGAGCCTAAGGTGGCATACTACGGCATGCGGCAGTTGTATGTCCGCGACCCCGATGGATTCGGACTGTGCTTTCAGTGGCCGGCTTCGCGGGAGATGCAGGAACAGTGGCGGAAATGGTACGGGACGGGTGAACAAAGCACGCGCGAGGCTGCCGACGCATTAACGCGATGAGCCGCGGTAATATGTCGGTAATGGTAGCGTGCCTGCAGCTTGAAAACCGTGATCTTGTGAAGGACCTGCGGGCCGCCAAAGGGCACGCCGAGGCTCTGAACCAGCAACTGGAGGTGCGTGTCCAGGAGCGCACAGCCGAACTGCACCGTTCCGCCGAGCAACCGCGCGCGGAGAATCATGCAGCGCGAAAAGATAGAAGACCAGTTGATGGGTGCGCGCAAACTCGAATCGCTCGGAGTCATGGCGAGCGGCATCGCGCACGACTTCAACAGCAAAGCCAATTACTAATTTCCCACGATAAGATAATGTGAGGAGTCCGTGATCGCTCTTCGGGAAGCAAAATTGCCGGAAGATGCCGAGCAGATCTCGCGTATCGACACCAGCTTCACGACAGACACGATCTATACCGCATATCGTGACGGCGACCAAATGGGTCTTCGGCTGACTAAGCTACGGGCACTTATCACGAAGCGCTTTCCATTGGACGATGCGGATAAGCCAGACAGGCCATGGGAATTCGCGACAGTTGCTATTGTCGACGATCGAATTTGCGGATTCCTAGCGGCCGGTTATCAGGTTTGGAACAGAAGGCTGACTATCCGGCATCTGTATGTCGATGCTCCCCAGAGGCGGCGGGGGATTGCGCGCCTGCTCCTGGATCGAGCACAAATCCATGGGGCCGCAAAAGGCGCTCTCAACATGTGGCTGGAGACGAGCAACCTGAACACCCCGGGCGTTCGGGCTTACCGGCGGCTTGGCTTCGAGCTCTGTGGGTTTGACACGACACTCTACGACGGCACACCCGCATCGGGGGAAACGGCTCTTTTCTTTGCCCGTCCGATTCCGAGCGGCCTTGCCTGACGTGGCGGGGAGGCGTGCCTGCATCACCCGGAACACGACAATGAACACGCGTCGCACGAACGCGCCGTGCGCAGCGCCAGCGCGCCGGTGGGGCAGGCCTCGGCACAACGCCGCGCGGCGTGGCGCAACCCTTCCGCTAGCGGTTTGCGGAACGGCACTGCCACGGCGACGTCGAAGCCGCGGCCGATCATGGCCAGTCCCAGCGTTTCGCCCGCCGCGGCGGCGATGCGCACGCAGGCGTCGCAACTAATGCATTTGCCGGGCTCGTAGACGATCTCGGGATGGGACAGATCTTGCGAGAAGCGGCGGCGGGCGCCGGCGAAGCGGTACACGTCCACTTCGTATTCGTTCGCCAGCGATCGCACCAGGCAGCAATCCTGCTTGCGGCAGCCGCAACTCAGGCAGCGGCGGGCTTCGCGCATGGCATCGTCCGGAGGCAAGCCGCGCTCCACTTCGTCGAAGGTTGCCGTGCGCTGTTCTATCGGGATCCGCGGCGCCGGTACGCGGGCGGATCTCTCGATGGCGCGGAAGATGGCGGCCCGCTCCGCGTCGTCGATCGGCCGCATCGCGATGCCGGTCACGGACGGTTCGCCGGTCACTGGTTCGCCACTGAGGTACTGGTGGATGGAGGTAGCGGCGATTCGGCCCGCGGCGACCGCCCGTACGGCGAGGTCCGCACCCAGGACCGCGTCTCCGCCGGCGAAGACTCCGGGTAGATTCGTGGCGAGCGTCCTTTCACCGGCGGCAATGCCCCATCCGGTCACGCGCAGGCCTTCGCGTTCGGCGAGCGAGCGCTCCACGGCCTGGCCTATAGCCGCGATTACAGTGGAACACTCGATAACGAAATCGGAACCTTCCACCGCGCACGGTCTGCGCCGTCCGGAAGTATCCGGTTCGCCGAGCGTCATACGCCGGCAGGTCAGCAGCAGACCGCGGCCGTTTCTTTCGAGGCGCACCGGCGCCACGAGCAGGTCGATGTGCACGCCTTCGGCCTCGGCAGCCTCCACTTCCTCCATGGCGCAGGGCATCTCCTGCCGGCCGCGGCGGTAGAGAATGCGCACGTTTTGCGCGCCCAGCCGCACGGCGGAGCGGGCGCAGTCCATGGCGGTGTTGCCGCCGCCGACCACCACCACATCGCGGCCGAGTGAAGCCGGGTTGCCATTGGCGACGAGTTCCAAAAACTCGACGCCGGCGAGCGCATTCTCCTCGCCCTCGCAACGGAGACCTTGCGCGCGCTGCGCTCCGATCGCCAGGAAGACGGCGTCATATTGTTTGCGCAACTCGCCCAAGGTGAACTCCCGGCCCCAGCGTGCATCCATTTGGAACCGCGCGCCCAGCCTGCGTACGGCGTCGATCTCCGCGTCCAGCGCGTCCTTCGGCAGGCGGTAGGCGGGGATTCCGTATCGCAGCATGCCTCCGGGCTGGGGATGCGCGTCGTAGAGTGTGCAGGCGTGGCCTTTTTGCAGCAGATACCAGGCGGCGGCCAGCCCTGCGGGACCCGCGCCTACGATGGCGACCGACTTCCCGCTCGAGGGCGCGCGCGGCGGCGTGTATGGCGCGGCCGTGGCGAGGTCCAGATCGGCGGCGTAGCGATGCAGCGCGCCGATGGACAAACCCTGATCGAGATCGCAGCGGCGACAGCCTTCTTCACAGAGGCGCGGACAAATGCGTCCGAGAGAGCCGGGCAACGCCAGGCGGTCGGCGATTACCTCGGTGGCGCGGCGATGGTCGCCCGTGGCGATGCCGTAGACGAAGCCCGGGATGTCGAGACCCGCCGGGCAGCGGGCCGCGCACGGCGCTACGCATTCGCCGGCGTGATCGGAAAGCAGCAGTTCCAGCGCCATCTTCCGGGCAGTGCGTATGTCGGCGCTGTCCGTGGTGACCACCATGCCCTCCGCGACCGGCATGGCGCAGGCGGGCGACAGCGTCCGCCGGCCCTCGATCTGTACGGCGCAAACGAAGCACGACGCCGCAGGTTCAATGCCGGGGACGTGACACATGGTTGGGATGCGGATGCCCAGCCACTGCGCCGCCGCGAGCACGGTGGTTCCGGGTTCCACGCCGACCCTCCGGCCGTCGATGGTGAGGGTCACCATGGATTATTGAGCCTCGGGCTCGCTTCGCTCGCCTGCGCTGGCAAGAGTGCCAGCGCGGCAGGCAAGTGTGCCTGCGCCACGTCGATGGCGTCGTCCTGGCAGGCCTGGCGGCACATATCGCAACGCGTGCAGAGGCGCTGATCGACTTCGTGCTTTTCGTATGGACGATACGCGATGGCGCCGACTGGACAGGCCTGCGCGCAGAGGGTGCAGCCGATGCAGTTGTCCGTGACGCGGTAACGGATCAGGGCAGGGCAGCGCCCGGCGGGACAGCGTTTCCGGTGCAGGTGGGCTTCGTATTCTTCGCGAAAGTAGCGGAGCGTGGTGGTCACCGGATTGGGCGCGGTCTGGCCCAAGCCGCAGAGGCTGCCGCGGCTGACGTAATCGGCGAGGGTCTCCAGCTTTTCGAGGTCGTCACGGCGGCCTTCGCCCGCGCAGAGCCGTTCGAGAATCTCGAGCATGCGCTTGGTGCCGATACGGCAAAAGGTACACTTGCCACAAGATTCGGCTTGCGTGAATTTCAGGAAGAAGCGCGCGATGTCGACCATGCAGTCGCGGTCGTCGAGCACCACGAGGCCCCCCGATCCCATAATGGCGCCGGTCCCGGCCAGCGCCTCGTAATCGATGGGGGTGTCCGCGAGGCGCGCCGGGATGCAGCCGCCGGAGGGACCGCCGAGTTGTACGGCCTTGAATTGCCGGCCGTTCTTGATGCCGCCGCCGATCTTCTCGACGACTTCGCGAATGGTGACGCCCATGGGCACCTCCACCAAGCCGCCGCGGTTGATCTTTCCGGCCAGTGCAAAAACCTTCGTGCCCTTGCTGGTTGCGGTTCCGAAAGCGGCGAAGGCGGCGGGGCCGTGGCGGACGATCCACGGTACACAGGCGAGCGTTTCGACGTTGTTGATAATGGTCGGCTTGCCGCGGAAGCCGCGTTCGACGGGGTATGGCGGGCGCAGCCGCGGCATCCCGCGCTGCCCTTCGAGCGACTGGATCAGGGCGGTCTCCTCGCCGCAGACGAATGCGCCGGCGCCTTCGCGCACTTCCAGATGCAGCGAACCGAGGTATCCGCGCTCACGGGCTTGAATGATCGCGGCGCGAATATGGCGCACGGCCAGCGGGTATTCGGCGCGGATATACAAGTAGCCCTCGGCGGCGCCGATGGCGTACGCCGCAATGGCCAGGCCTTCGAGGACGCGGTGCGGATCGGATTCGAGCACGGCGCGATCCATGAATGCGCCGGGATCGCCTTCGTCGCCGTTGCAGACCACATACTTTATGGGATCTGGCTGCGCGCGGCCCAGGGCCCATTTGCGACCGGTCGGGAAGCCCGCGCCGCCGCGGCCGCGCAGGCCGGATTCAGCGATGGCGGCGATTACTTGATCGGGGGGTTGTTGGCGGCAGAGGGCAAGGCCGCGGTAGCCGTCGCGCGCCAGGTAGTCGTCGATGTTGAGGGGATCGATTTCGCCGCAGTTTTCGAGGACGATGCGCTTTTGTTTGGTTAGCTCCGAGGCAGGCGGCCGGCGAGGCCACCGCAGGCTGCGAGCCTGCCCCACTATCAGGCCGGCGGTTTCGGCGGTTACGTTGCTGTAGAAGGTGATACGGCCATCGGGCTCCACGACTTGGACAAGCGGCTCCAGGTGGCACATACCATTGCAGCCGACCGTTTTGACTTTCGCGGACCGTTGCAGGATGTCGCGGATGGGTTCCGCGCCGCTGGCGATGCCGCAGGAGCCGAAGCCGATCCGGATTTCGACTGCGCGGCGCTTCATGCCGTCTCCGTCTCTTCGATATGCGCCAAGGCGACCGAGGCAGTTGCGGGGGTCAGTCGGCCGGCGGTGTGGCCGTCCACCATCAGCACGGGCGCCAGGCTGCAGCAGCCGAGGCAGGCGACTTCGTCCAGGGTGAACATGCGGGCGAGATCGGTGTCGGCGCCGTCGGGGATCGCCAGATAGCGGCGCAGTTCATCGGTCACGTGACGCGCTCCAGCGACGTGACAAGCGGTGCCGTGGCAGACCCGCACGGTGTGCTTGCCGGCCGGTGTGCTGCGGAATTGGCCGTAAAAAGACGACGTACCGGCGAATTGGGCAGGTGTGATTTCCGTGAGTTCGCAGAGGCGGCGGATGGCTTCGTCGGGGAGGTATCTGTAGTGTTTCTGGACGGCTTGAAGGAGGGCTATGGCGTTTTCCTTGCTGCGGCCGTGGTGGGCTGCTAGTTCGTCGATGAAGTTGAGGTCCAGGGGGGCGGGCTTCAGCCCGCGCGGGGCTTTAGCCCCGCTAGCCCCGCTGTTGGGAGAACGAAGGCACGCCACAGAGCGGGGCTTAAGCCCCGCGCGGGCTGAAGCCCGCCCCCCAGACCGTTTTGCGAAGGTGAGAAAGATACTGGCGGCGGCGATCAGGATCCAGGCGACGGCGTTGTCACGGGATTTCCGGGTGCGGCGGGCGTTTGTGATTCTCTTTTGTTCGGTGGCGAGTTTGACGGCCAGCGCGGCGTCGGACTGCACCTGTGCTTGCAGGCTCTTGATCGATTTATCGTCGCGCGGAGCTTGCCGGGTTGCCAGCGCATAATCGGCGAGCAGGATCCCGACGCAGGCCACTACGGCCGCGCCCGCTATCCATCTCCAGCGTGCCCGGTTGCGCGCGGTCATGACAGCTTCACCAAGCGCGTCCCGGCGCGGGGGCATGCGTCGTAGCAGCGCGCGCAATTCAGACAGTTGCGGCGTACCGCCCGCATTTTCTCGATGGCGCCGTAGGGGCAGGCTTCGCTACACAGGCCGCAATCCAGTTCCTTGTCGGGTGTGATGGTGACTCCGCGGCGGGCCAATCGCGTACACCAGGCCAACAGGCCGCCGTAGGGACAAAGGTAGCGGCAATACGGCCGTCCGATGAACATGCCGGCCAACAGAAAAGCGCCGCCGATCAGCAGCATGTGGGGTGCGCCGGTGCGGCGAAAGAAGCCAACGAACGGATCGAACCGGCAGATCACGAAGTCGCGCGTGGCGGCCGGCTTGAGCGCGAAAAAGAGCGCCAGCCCGAGATAGACGTATTTCAGCAGGCCCAGCGCCCGGTCCAGCCGCCGCGGCACCTGGACCGGCTTGATCAGCACCAACTCCTGCAGTGCGCCCAGCGCGCAGACGCCTCCGCAGAAGGCTCGCCCGAAGAACACGGCCATGAGCAGCGGGAGAAAGAAGGTGGCCGTCACCACCATGGGGATCGAGACGCGCGGATCCGTCAACGCCACCGCCACGTTTTGTATGGATCCGATCGGGCACACGCATCCCTCGCGGTAAAAGCCGAAATAGGCTACCGAACCGATGGCCAGCGCGACCAGCGCTTTCCGGCTGCGGCGTTTCAGGACCAGCCATGAGGAAATTCCCATGGCCGCGGCGAGCACCCCGACATCCATCAACTGCAGCCAGGAGCTGCGCGGCAGGGGCTTTTGAACCGGGGGCGTTTTGTAGCCGCCGCCGATGCTTTTTTCCTGAGGGGCTTCGTCGACCGGACGCTGGTAGGGGAGGGTTTGGGCGGGCAGGGGGCCGGTAGCGGCGAAGAGGAAAAACATCGCCTGCAGAGCTATGTGGGGCAGGACTCCAGTCCTGCGGCCGACGTCCACGCCGGCCTGTCTGGGCGCGGCTATCGAAGAGCGGGTCCTGGAGGAACCGCGCAGACCTGGAGGTCTGCCCCACAGGGCTGCACTCATGTCACCGCCTGTTCCACTGGAACGCGAATGAGCGCGTCCTTCGGACAGGCCTTGGAGATGGCGCAGCGGTTGCAATCCACGCATTTGTTATAGCGAATGCGCAGGACAATCGAGCCCAGCCCCAAGGGCTCCTTGCACTGCATGACGCACTTGCCGCAGCCGTCGCACTTTTCCTCGTCGATGAGGTACTCGTAGAAATTGTTGGCGGGGTCCTCGGGATCGGCCTTGCCTATGGGCCGGCGCGTAATGGCGTCGCGCGGGCACAACTTTTCGCTGGGCAGCCCGCGCTCATCCACCGCGCTGGTGATGTTGAAGTAGGCGGGACAAATGTTGCAGCGGCCGCAGCGGGAGTGCTCGTTCACGGCCCGCACGGCCGACAGCGACACGACGCACTCGGTGGTGCAGAGATTGCAAGCGGCCACGCCCACCTCGCCGAGCCTGCTGTTGAGGCAGCGCGCCGCATCCACTTGCCAGACCACTTGCCCGTGCGCTTTGCGGACCAGGAATCCGGCGCCGCCGCCCAGGGTCGCGAGGACCGTCCCGCGCACGGCGTGGTGCAGCAGGTCCCGCCTGGTGAAATGTTCGCTCATAATGCCACCGGTTCAAAAACGAAGATCGCGAGCTTCACGGTATCGGCCACGTGGACGCGCCCGCGCCGGTCCACCGCTACGCTCATGTTTTTGCAGTTCGCATCGAAGACGTCCGATGCGATGACCGCTTCCAACTCACCGCTGAAGCTGTAGACCTTGGCGCGGGGGCCGGCCTTTTCCGTGACGTAAATGCGATCTCGCACGGCTACGTTGGTGGGATTGCAGCATCCGCCGAACCCGGCCGGGTCCGTACCGTGAAAATGTCCAATGTGCCCGAGCAATTCACCGGCGGGCGTGTAGCGCTCCACGCGGTGCTTGCCGGGGTTGGCCGCGTGGACGATGCCGTGCGCGTCCACGCCGAAGTCGACGACGCCGTTGGGGATCAGCAAGCCATTCAGCGGGTTGTCGCGGCCGATGTTGTTGCGGAACTTGCCGGCGGCGTCAAAGCGGCGGATCGCGCGGCTGGTGGCGTCCCCAGCCAATACGTCGGCGTCGACGAAGCCGATGGCCGTGACGCGCCCCAGCAGCGCGTCGTCCCGCCAGGTGTGGACGAGCTTTCCCGCGCTGTCGAAGATTTCGATTTGGCGGATTTGGCCCGTGTATACCGCGCCATCGGGCGCCACCGCCACGGAATGCGCGGGTTGGGAAGTCGACCATCGCCGCCTTAGACGGCCGGCTGCGTCGAAAACGGTGATCTGGGAGTCGTTGGCCGCATAGATGTTACCGGCGGGGTCGAGCGCGATGCCGCGCAGGGAATCGCGGAACTGGCCGGGTCCCGGGCCTTTGCCGCCGATGACGGCCACCTGCTGGTATTGCATGACGCCTCCCTTCTCAAAGACACAAAGGGCGGGGCCTAGAGGCCCCGCGCAGACCTGGAGGTCTGCCCCACAAGATCCAGGCAAATCATTTTGGTCAAATCCCGCAAGACCAGCTTGCCGTCCGACAGAGCCATCGGCGCCCAGACCTCCTGCCCGGCGAGAACCTGCGCGCTGGCGATTTCGTTGTATGCCGTCGTGCCGGCTTCGATCAGGTGCAGTTTGCCGGTGTTGCCATCCATTACCAGAAACATGCCGTCGGCCAGCATGAAGCTGCCCAGACCAAACGACGCTTTCCCTTCGCTGGACCAGACTTCCTTGCCTTCGAAATCCAGGCAGGTGAAGAGGCCGCGCTGCTTCTTGCCCACGGCGTACAGATGGCCCTGGTGCACGATCGGCGTGTGCACTTCGGAATTGAACTCGTTGTTCTTGAAGTCGAACAGGCATTCCGTTTTGAAAGCGCCGCCGTTACGCCGCACGCGAATCATGACGCTGCCTGCGTCGTAGCTGGCGGTCATGAACACCCGTTCCCCATCGACGGCGATGGGCGAGGGAGCTACCGCCACGTTGAACTTGCGCGGAAATTCCCACAACAGCTTGCCGTCGGCGGCCGAAACGCCCAGCGGGCCTTGCAGCGTTCCATACAGATATTGCCGCACTCCGCCCAGGGTGGCCGGCATCACCGAAGCGTGCGTCATCACGCGCTGGTTCGGGTTCGGTGTGCGCCAAATCTCCTTGCCGGTGGCTTTTTCGAGCGCTACCAGAATGGCTGCGCCGCCGGTGGCGACCACGATCCGATCGGCTTCCTGCAACGGGCACTGCCCGTTATACCAGGAGGGAATGGTGGCCCGGTATTCCGTGACCAGGCTCTTACGCCAGATCTGTTTGCCGGTGTGGGCATCCAGGCAGTGGAGCACGGCCTTCGGGTCGAGGGAGCAGACGAACCGGCCATCCACCGCGGGAATAGTGCGGGTGATGGCGTGATTCGGACGAATCTCGCGCGGCTCGCGGAACTGCCAGATCGGCTTGCCGTCGGCCAGCGAGCGGCAGTTGACGGACCACTCGGACTTGGCTTCGTCGTAGTCGTGGTGATAGACCCGGCCTGCCAAGATAGCGGCGCCGGCGTAACCTTCGGCCACGGGGACGGACCAGAGCAGGCGCGGTCCGGATACCGGCCATTTGCGTAAGAGGCCGGTTTCCTTGGAGATGCCGTTGCGATCCGGTCCGCGAAACTGCGGCCAGTCGAGGCCACGAGCCGGCGGCAGAACGGCTGCCAGGCCCGCCGATCCCACGCCAATGAGAAAAGTTCGTCGTGTGTACATGCGGAAACGTCTTCTCGACTGTCGAGAAGCACCACACTATGTAGTATATCCCGATATTCAGACTTTGAGATATTGATAATCTAAATAGTGGACGGGATGGGGCGCTCCCGGGCATCTCCCGGGCATCTCCCAATTGCCGGTCTCAAGACTCTGGTATACTGCGGTCGTTCGATATGAAGACAACCATCGCGATTTCGACGGTTCTGTTGGCACTCCTGGCATCGGCGGCGGCCGCCGCGGATGCACGGGCTCCGGACGTCCAGATTGCGGCCGCGGTCCTCGCAGCGCCGGCGGAACTCCGTGAAGGCGCCGCCGTCCTCGGTTACAATCCGCAGGGCGAAGTGGTGAGGCTCCGCGAGGGCAAGAACGAACTCATCTGCCTGGCGAACGACCCCAGCAAGACTTCATTCAGCGTCGCCTGTTACCACAAGGACCTGGAGCCGTACATGGCTCGCGGCCGGGAACTCGCGGCGCAGAAGTTCACTGGGCAGAAACGCAACGACATGCGCTGGAAGGAGGTGGCGGAAGGGAAGCTTTCGCTGCCGCGCGAGCCGCGAACGCTGTACGTGCTTACCGGCGCCGGCTTCGACGCCGCCAGCGGGAAGGTGATCGACGCCTACCTGCGATGGGTTATCTATGTGCCTTTCGCCACGCCGGAATCCACGGGGCTGTCGACCAAGCCGAGCGACAATGCGCCGTGGCTGATGTACCCGGGAACGGCGGGGGCCCACATCATGATCAACCCGCCGAAGAAGTAGGATGCGTCTAAGAGCGGGCCTGCGAGGCCCGCGCAGGCTGCGAGCCTGCCCCACTAGGGCCTTTGTTAGCGCGCGCCGGACAGCAATAACTTGACCGGCTGATACAGCAGGTAGATGGCCCCGGCCGCCAACCAGATCATGGAGCTGACGGAGAACGCCCGCGCGGTGGTGCGCACTTCCGGCGTGCGGTCCAACTGCAGCAACGGACCGCTGGCATTAGCAGCCGTCCGGTCATACAGAAACAGTGGAGCTCCCGCATAGAGCGCAAACACCGGAAACCAGACCGCCGTGATGACCACATTCGCGTCTTTGATCGGCCCGCTGTGCCAAAGGAAGCCGATCGATTTAACCACGTCCGCAATCGCGAACGCCGCCAGCGCGAAATGGCGAATCGCGAGAGCGCGTCCGGCGGACCGGAGTCCGGTCATCAAATCGCGCGAACGCTGAATGGCTGCCTTCCCGGATAACTTTTCCACCACGCAAATCACGGGCCAGAGGCAATCGCCGATCACCCAGCCGGGCCCGAAGAACAACAGCGACCGGGCTTGGGTTACCACCAGAACCGGCATCTTTCTAACCAGCTTCCAGAAGACGCGGAAAGATAGGAACCTTCTGACGCGGGTCTGTTCATCCAAGGCCATGAGCGCGGCGGCTGCACGCAGTACATTGTCCGAGAAAATGAAGAGAATCGCCGCCGCCAGCGGGACCAGCACCACGCGCAAAACGGCAACCGGCAGCAGTTTCCGGCTGAATGCGACCCACAGGCCCGTCAGTGTCAGGATCACCGTGTAGATGGGCAAGAGCAAAAGAGCGTAGGCCGCGAGATGTTGCAGCAGGAACGCTTTCGATCTCCGGAGGGCGAAAAATTCGGCGTCCACCGCGTTGTGAAACCGCTGTGTGAATAGAATGGCGGAGGCCGGCCGGTCCGCGGGATTGCGCGCGAGTCCGGCGAGAATGGCGTCCGATACGTCGCGCGGAATTTTGGCGATACTCGCGGGCGGAGCGGGACTGCCAGTGCGGTGGAATTCGAATAGCTCGCTGGTCTTTCCGGTAAATGGCAGCGCGCCGCAAACCAGCGAATAGGCCACTACGGCCAGACTATAGATGTCGGAGCGGAAATCGATTTCTTCTCCCAACGCCTGCTCCGGCGACATATACGCGGGGGTCCCGATCAAGCTGCCGGGCATGGTATGTGCGCCGGCACTGCTATCGAGCGAGGCCGAGGAAAGGGGGGACGGCGTGGACGCAATGGCGACGGTCTCCGTGTCCTCGGCGGGCGCGGGGATTTTCGGCGGCCGTGGCGCATGCGCCATTTCGATGGTAACCGTTTCCATTTCGTCGCCGGACGGCGTGGGCGGGCCGGGCCGGGGAGCGACCGTCTGGTGTGCGTCGGCCTCCGGCATCTCTCGTAAGCGCGGCGTCCACTCGCCGAGCAAGTTCACCTTAGCCACGCCGAAGTCGAGAACCTTCACGGTGTATCCGCCGCGGCCGTTAGGTTCCAGCCAGATGTTGTCGGGCTTCAGGTCGCGATGCACGATGCCATGCCCGTGGGCCTCCGCAAGCGCCAGTCCGATCTGGTCCAGAAGGTCCGCGATCAGCGGCAGCGCGACTTTCGGATTGGCTTTCTGGAAATCCGAGAGCGTCTGCCCGTCGAGAAATTCCATCACCAGGTACGGCATGTCGCCGCCGGCGGCTTTGGCGATTCCGAAATCCGTGACGTTGACGATGTTGGGATGGCGCAGGCGGCCGCAGGCCTGTGCTTCGCGCTGGAAACGGGCGAGAAACTGCGGTTCCGCCGCCCACCTGGGGGCGATCACTTTGACCGCCACGACGCGCGTGGTGCCGAGATGCGTGGCCAGGTAGACATTGCCCATGCCGCCCGCGCCGAGTTGCTTGTCGATGCGATATTTGGCGTCGAGGATTTCGCCGATCATGGAGCAGTCCAAAAGGTCCTGCCGCCATCATAGCAATCGCCGGATCGCCGCATATCGCGCCGCGAACGTGTTGCGCGAACCTAACTGGGGGAAAGCGTGGTGCGCGGTGGTGGGAAGTATGGTGGGACGGATCGAGTGGGGGGAAGGAGCGGGTCTGGAGACCCGCCGCAGGCGTAGACGCCTGCCCCACCAAGCCCACCCTCTTGCTCCTCAAGCCAGCCGGTAGCGCACACTTCGGCCCACAGGGTCCGGCTGGCACTGAGAAGCGTGAGATCTACCGGCTGGTAGAAGGCACTGACGACCCCTGGCCGGGAAGCGAACCGGAAGCCGCTAGTCCGACTGTGGAGCCGACGGCGGCCACACCAGCGACAATGGCCACGATCGCACCGGTGGACAGGCCGCCGGCGACAGCACCCGCCGCCGCGCCCGCCACCGCTACGGCGCCAATTTTCTTGGCGACCGAGGCGCATCCGCCCTTGGCGACCAGCTTCACATCGGTGACGTTGACGATCTGCGAAGCGCCAGCGACCGTGGGCGCCTGAGTGACGGCGCTGCCGGTAATCTCCACATGGCTGCCCAGCTTATCTTCGAGACCCGCGCCCTGAAGCTGGATGACGACATTGGTGGTGGCGTCGACAATGACGAGCTGGCCATCCTTGCGCAGCAGACAACCGGAGACCTTCGTGGGCGCGGCAGAGCCTTCGGCTTGCGGCTCGAACGCCAGTTCGCGGCCCGTGTCCAGCCGTGCAACCAGCACGCCCTGGCTATTCGACACGCGCACGGAACCCTGGTAGGCCGCGACGACGATGCGGTTCTCTCCGCTGACCTGAACGCGAGCCACCGAACCGGGAGAATCCGGCGTGACGCGCAGGCTATCGGCCTCGATACGGTAGTTGGCGGACTCCAGTTGCCCGGTCCCTTTTTCGAGGATCAGCCGCGATTGGTACACACGGGCCCTCGAATCGGAGGCGAGCTGCACGGCTACGCCATTCTCGAGTTTCAGCCGCGAAGAAGACGCGCTGGTCTCGATCAGGTTGCCGTCGAATAGGGTGGCATTTCCCCATACACGGGCGTGGTCGACTTGAAAACTGCCTTCCGCGACGGCCAGTCCGATGGCAGGCGAGGACGAAAGGCTGAGGCTGACGGTACCGCAGAGCACCAGGGCGAGCAGGGCCTTATTGGTCAATCCGGCATTAGATACGTTCATCATTTTGTTTTCTCCTTAAGTGTCGTCAAATTGATAGATCCCGGACTGTTACGGCTGGTCCGATTTTTGTCCGGTATCCCGGACCATGTAGAGCAGGATGAGCAGGAAGCCGGCAATGCCCGCCCCCCAAAGAAGGAACTCCCGGCGTGTCCGCAGCCACGCTCTCCTGCGCTCTTCCGGCCTTTTGCCGGAATTGGGGCGAAGCATGTCGATTAGGTCGAAAGGTCTCTTGATGAAAGATCGGGACAGGCATTCCTGGCAGCGGTAGGGATAGTAGCCGAACGCGCCGCGCAGGCGTTCCACCGAATGAATCCGGTGGGACCTTCGGAGACGCTCGCTCGCGCACTTCGGACAGGCCGGCCGATCCGGCGCCGCGGGCGGGCTGGCGGCTCGCGGCCGCTTGGCGGGCACTTCCGCGATAACCGGTTTTCGGATTTCCCGCACCGGCGGCGCGCTCTCGACGACGAATTCTTCATAACTCGAATCCGTGCGCATGGCGGCGGTGGACTCGCGGAAGAAGAACCCCGCCCTGGTGGCCCTTTCTTCGCTCGGCCGCAGCACCAGCGCCACTTGGAATGGAGCCCCAAAATAGCGGAAATGAATCTGCCGGTCGCGGTCTGAGAGGAATATTTTGCTAGCCACGTGGGAGTGATACCAACCCAGCGGTTGAAGGCCGCTTAGATCGGCGTCTGTCCTGGGCGCCGCGATCAGTTCCGCAAGACGCTTCTCGTCGCTCGCCGAGAGGACGAAGCCGGGTCCCATGGCATGCTCACAGCGGAGCGGCCTATACGCCTCTATGTGGATACGGCCCAGCTCGTTGCGGCCGAACAGCACGCCGCCGGTCTCGCGCGCGTCGCGCGGAGAATTGAGGGCGCCCTCCACTTCCCGCCGGATCTGGTCGAGTACCGCACCGGAGCAGTCGATCCGGAAAGGGCACTGAGGAACGCGGAAGGTCCGGGTGGCCCCCGGCGGGCCGGTCTTGACTTCGTTGGTGTCGTGCACTTGCACTTGATAGGGGATCATACCGAGTCACCATGGGCGCGCAACTCTAATACGCACCGTCTCCAGTCAGAACAGTGTGAACTGTCCTCGTTAGTATGTGCAGGTCCAGCCAAACAGACCAGTTCAGAACGTAGTACTGATCGAAGGCCACCCGTTCCTCATAAGTCGTATTGTTTCTGCCGGACACCTGCCAGAGACCCGTGAGGCCGGGTTTCACGCGGCAGTATGAAACGTAATATTCGCCGTATTTCTCGACTTCCGACGCAACGATCGGCCTGGGCCCGACCAGGCTCATTTCTCCCGTCAGGACGTTGATAAGCTGCGGCAGCTCATCCAAACTGGATCTTCTCAGCAACTTCCCAAGCCGTGTGACTCGCGGGTCGTCTTTAAGCTTCTGAGTCAGCCGCCACTCTTCGGCCAGGGCCGGATGGGCCGCCAAGTGCCGGTTCAATACGGCGTCTGCATTCCGCACCATGGTCCGAAACTTCCATGCCCTGAATACGCGCGAGCCGTTTCCGACGCGCACGTGGCCGTAGAATACAGGGCCCCGCGACGTGAGCTTGATCAGACACCCGATGACGCAAAACAAAGGAACGAGGAGAGGCGCCAGGGCGGCCACTACCAGGAGATCCAGGGTCCTCTTGACGATCCGCGCAGGCAAGTGGAGAAGGTTGTGGCGAATTTCCAGCCCCAGCATCCCGCCGAGATCGGTGGCCTCCACGCATAAACTGGACATACCCAGCAGGTCGGGGATCACTAACACTTTGTCAAACGCCTGACCGCATTTCTGCAGCACTTCCAGAAGTCTCACGCGCGACAGCCCGGGCATAGCCAGGACTCCATAGCCCAAGCGCGCTTTGGATGCCAGTACCGGCGCTAAGGCCAGCCCGCCAAGAATCGGTACGCCGTGCACATGCGTCGCCGCGGAGACGCGGTCGTCCAAAATGGCGACCGGTTTCAGACCTAGCCCGGGGGTTCTTAGGAGTGCCCTCACCACGCTTTCTCCGGATTTCCCCGCCCCTAGGACGACCACGCTACGTCCGAACCAATGCCGCGGTCCGCAGATCCTTCTTACCGCGGCACGGGCGGGCGGCAGTGCCAGCAATACCAGCAGCCACGTAAGCAGCGCAACGCCGCGCGGAAAGCCGCGGGCCTCTTTGAGCAGGAAGGTGCTACCGGTAAAAATGAAGAAGGCGAGTGTGGTGCCCGCCACGGACCGGCGCAGCTCCTGAATGGGATTCAATCCCACGACCTGGTATAGCCCGACGCCGACATATACGGCGATGAACAACAGCAGGAATGGCCAATACGCGGCAAATTGCGACAGGTTCGCGGTGGGCCGGACCAACGTCCAAATGAAAATACTCGCAAAGAAGGCCGGGATCAGAACGCAGGCGTCGGTGAAAGCAAGAACGCCGACGGTGAGGGCGGCGGAATCCCGGTATGAACGTGCCGCCAGTAACTCGCGGCGCATGCCAATCGCCGACTCGAACCAGACGCCCGCGCCAGCGGCTTGGTCTATCGTGGTGATCGTTGTGCTCATATGAATCCGTTCCCGATAACGCCTGACAATATTCGATAGCTACTCCGCGGCGACCCTCGGGTAAGCGGGATCGTATGCGCGAGCACCGGGCGAGAACGCCGCAGCCTCGGCAGCCTCGCGCAAGATAAGCTCAAACCGCGCGCCGATGGCATGAATATCGAAGGTTGTGGCGGCGTATTGACGCGCGTTCCCGGCCAGCACCCGACGGATATCCGGATCCGCCGCCAGCCGGCGCGCCGCATCCGCAAAACCGTGCGTGTCGTCGGGGTCCACGGTGAAGCCCGCATTTGCCCGTAGCAGCGTCCGTGCCGCCAGGTTGGTCTCCGGCGCCGCCAGTAACACTGGTCTGGCGGCGCAAAAATAACTGAGCACCTTGGACGGGACCGCAAAGACTCCGGCATCCTTTTCGATTACCGCCAGCAGAACGTCGGCCGCGCCTAGCACCTCGGACATTTCAGAATAGGACTGGAAATCCATGAGGACCAGATTCCTCCGCGGAGGCTGCCGCTCGAGCCACGCGCGGCCCAATCCCTCCGATACCACTACGACGACGGCATCCTTGCAGTCGTCGAGAGCCATAGCCAGCCGGTAGAGCAATTCCGGCTTGTGCTTGAGTCCGAGCGTACCCGAGTAAAGGAATACGATCTTGTCCGAAAGATTATGGCGAGCGCTCCAGGCATTGCGCCTGGCCGCTGGAGTGAGATCTTCCAAGGGCGCCCAATTTTCGACGACATAGTTCCGGGCCGGCCGAAAGCCCATCCGCGACGTAGCACTAAGGAAGTCGGGAGTAATGAATACCACCGCATCGCTGCGCTCGCACACGTGCCGTTCCAGGCGGTCGTAATGCCACGCCACGGGCGCGCCGCAACGCCCTACTTTTTTGATGAGTACGTTGCGCACGGCCATACAGTACAAATCCTGCATCCAGTGAACGAAGGCGATCCCTTTCCGGCGGCACTCGTTCATTAAACAATGCTGCACATCGATGGGAGTATTCGCGGAAAGAATCGCATCGGGACGATGGTCCCGGATGAACGCCGTTAGCGCGCGGGCGTATTGCCGGTGGGCGAAGTGCCGTTTCAGCATCGAGTACTTTTCGAGCGGCGCCCCCAGGGACACCGGCACGGGGTGGAACGAGGGCGGATCCTGCGGCGCGCGCCGCAGCGGTCCTTTCGGTCCGGGCAAATCCTCCAAGTACAGGTGCGACACGGAATGGCCGCGTCCAGCCAACTCGCGGCTGAGTTGTACCTGGAAGGGGTGACCCGCGAAATCGTGAACCAGGATATGCATATATCGTCCCGCTATCAGTAGCCAGACGCCGTGAGTTGTAACTCCTCCGCGGGAAGAGCCAGGCTTGCGCGGACCTGGCTCTCGATCCATGGATAGGTGCGGGCGAGCCCCTCCTCCAGCGAAATAGCCGGTTCCCAGCCGAGAACCGCCCGCAACAAGGCATTATCGGAGTTGCGTCCACGCACCCCTTGCGGACCGGGCACGTGCTTCTTGACGATGCGCGCGCCGGCGATTCCGGCCACGACGTCAGCCAGTCGATTAATGGTCACCATGCGGTCCTGGCCAAGATTGAGCGGTTCGTGAAAGTCGGATCGCATCAGGCGGTAGATTCCTTCGAGGCAGTCGTCGATATAGCAGAAGGAACGCGTCTGTTCTCCGTCGCCCCAAATCTCAACCACGGGATCGCCGGTCAACTTGGCGAACGCCACTTTGCGGCACATGGCCGCCGGGGCCTTCTCGCGTCCGCCTTCCCAGGTCCCCAACGGGCCGAAGATGTTATGGAATCGGACAACGCGCGTTTCCAGGCCATAGTCTTCGCGGTAGTGAGCGCAGAGGCGCTCCGTCACCAGCTTCTCCCAGCCGTAGGCGTCCTGCGGATAGGCGGGATAGGCGTCGGATTCCTTCAACGGCGTCACATCGGTTTCGGTCTGTTTGAACTCCGGATAAATGCAAGCGGACGACGTATAGAAGTAGCGCTGGGCGCCGTTGACGCGCGCGGCCTCCAGGGTCTGCCAGTTGATCAGCGCATTGTTGTGCAGGATCTGGGCGTGATGGGATGAAATGAAACCCATGCCGCCCATGTCCGCTGCCAGCGCATAAACCTCGTCGATGTTCCGGGTAGCTTGCAGGCAATTGTCCCAGCGGCGGAGATCCAATACCTCGAACTCGTCGGCATCCGTCCGGGAGTATTCAGGGTGCTTAATATCGACTCCCCTCACCCAGAAGCCGCGCTGCTTCAAGTAGGTTGCAAAGTGGCTGCCGATAAAGCCGCCAGCTCCGGTAATAAGAACACGTGTCGTATCTGCCATGGTAGTTATTCCTATATTGAGTCGGTGACGTCCGATTAGCCGTCCCGTGTATTCGATTTTGAGTTGCTCGGTGGCCAGTTGGCGCCTATGCGGCGCAGGTTGACCCGGCCCCTGGGGATCTAGTGGCCCGTGGGCATTTCCATGGGGCGCCTCCCTACCAGCATGTAGACGTCAAAGGAGCATCCGTCGGCGACTGCCTCGACGTTTCCGGAAATCGGTCTGACAAACACGATGAAGTTCTCCTGGACCGCGTTGGCCGCGGAGGGGCCGACCGTCATACGGCTCGATCCTCGATTCGTGAGTTGCACATTGAGTTGGTTCAAGTCGCCCGCGGCGCGCCCCAGATCGTAGCGCACAGTGTCCGTATAGTATCGGGAATCCGTATTATTCCCTAAACCGGCGATAATAGGGTTCGCTCCCGTGCAAGATCTTACGGTCTTCAGGGTCACATCGCTAATGTAGCTGCCGCCAGGCAAGCTGGTTAGCACGATCCCGCTATCCCCAGCGCCCGCTGCGATATTCGACGGCGGAATCGCGCCTTCGTCTATCTGCCAGCATCCATTTGCGTTCACGCAGTCCCCGGCGCCACCGGCAACCTTGGTTACGCGATGCTTTATCCAAATCGGCTGGGTGGACATGGACACATTTGTCGCGACGCCGGAATCTTCGTCGCCAGTCATCATCCAACTGTTGACCGTGTCTGGCCAGGCGCCGATGAACAGAGCATCCGCGCCCGCAAGGTTTCTGGAATGGGCGAACTTCGGGCCTTTGCTATGAAAAACGACATTCTCGATTCTAAACAGGCTTGGCGTATGCCCATATCCCGTGTTGTTATTCCACCAAACCCTGAGCGGCCACCGGTTGTCCACCCCAATTGTCGAGTTTCTTACCGTGACGGGCCCATGCTGTGCGATCTGGATGACGCCGTTCGGATCGATTCCGGGAACAGAGAAGGAGTATTCCAATCCCGCCGAAGATGGGACAGGCCGGTCGACCTTCACGTGTTTTGCATCGAGGACACCTTGAACGGTATATGTGGCGCCGTTGATATTTATCGGCTTTCCGGTCAGCCAGCCCACGGCTTTCGATCCCATAAATGCGGTTCCGGACGCTAACGTCACTGTATTGCCGCCGTCCGCGGTAACCGTCCCCGCATAGCCCATCCAATCGGACCAGGTATATCGAACGTTGTCGATCACGACCGGTTGGGCTTGCGAGGTCATCCCCGCTTGTATCCGGGCATTCTTGAACAGGGCGTAGCTATCCTCGACATTGACGCCTGCGATGGTGATGGGAGCGTTGACATTGGGACCCTGGACAAATGCCGCCTCGGTGGCGCCGCTGATATCGGAGCCGCAGCAGAAGTTGTAGCCCGCGTTGGCGCGAACGCCCGCCTTCACCCCCCAGAAGCGCGTGTTAATGAAAGTAGTGGAGGCAGTATCATAAGCGTCGGAATAAAAACCGTCCTCCGCCAGGCCCGTGGCCGCGCAGTTCTCCAAGAGATAGCCTTCGCCGTTTTTGGTGCTGTAGCTCCGCCCCCAAAACGATCCCACCGCGTTGTACACAAACCACCCGACCGTAGGCCTTGTCGAGTCGGGCGTAGTGACGACGATTTGCCGCAAGGTATTCGATGAGTTGATGGACTTGACACCCGGAAGTCCCGTCAGCTCACCGGTAAAAAAGACATATTTGAGATATTCCGCGCCGCCAGAGACCTGCACAGTGAAGTTGGAGAAGGCCATGTGGCGGCAACTTTCTAACCTGAACAGGGGAGAGACGGCGTCTCCGCTCCAGTAAAACATCGTTCGAGAAGGTCCATTGCCGTCAAGGCTGCCCCCATCGCCGTTGGAGAGAACGATGGTCCGGTTCAGAAGGTACGCGCCTGCCGGCACATAGACGGTGTTATATGGCATGCGGCCATACCAGGACGCAGACACTTTCGCGGTCAACGCTTCGGTCAGCGCCGCCCAGGCGAATTCGGCCGCAAGGTCACAGCCATCGGATACCGTCGCCGGGACAAACGAAAACCTGGCGTGCGCTGTCTTACAGTTCGCGTCGTTGGTGGGGCCGAAGAATCCGGACAAAGGGTGGCTCATACCGTCGGCAATATTACGATCCGGTGGAACAAATTGTTGGGGCGTCAGAACAGCGTCCATGCGATCCTGTGAGTAGAGCTTCAGGGTGACGAACAGCACGGTAAGGCATTTTGTCATGACTGGACGCAAGCGACGGGCTTGACACCGTTCAGAGGCGCATCCAGCCGCCGATCGCGCAGGAAAGTTGCCGGATTACCTGCCCATACCTGATACGCGGAGACACTCCTGGTTACGACGCTGCCGGCGGCCACGACGGCGCCCCGGCCCACCACAACTCCCGGACACAGTATGGCCTTCGCGCCTACCCAACTGCCGTCCTGAACCGTGATGGACTTGCGAAACAGCTTCATGTTGGGTTTTGTCCAGTCGTGGTTACCGGTGCAAAGATAAGCCGCTTGAGAGATGCACACATTCGAGCCGATTTCGACAGGCGCCAGATTGTCGATCCAGAGGTCTTCGCCCAGCCAGCAGAAGTCCCCCACGCGCAGGTACCATGGAAACTTGACCCGCACGCCGGGCTTCATGTAGACCCCTTTGCCGACCTTGGCTCCGAAGAGGCGTAGCAACCAGCACTTCAGTCCGGACAACGGAATCCAGTACGAACGGAGGACCGGCAGGCCAAGGAAGTACCACAACGCCTGGACCACCCAGGGCCGCCCTTTATCGTACTCGCTGTTATCCGGTTGCGAGAGATCGACGTCTGTGTACATGAGCACCCCGCTCGCCCGGCTATTGCGCCAACTCGAGTTCAGGCGGCCGCTCGCCGATCAGGTCCTTAGGAAGCGGCCTGCGCGCGAGGATCGACCCCAACGTGCGGGCCAAGCGCTCTCCGCTTTTCTCCCATGAGTAGTCCGTAACCAGTTCGCGAGCGTTTTTACCCATTTTTGTTCGTAATGCCGGGTTTGAAAGCAGATTGACAATCGCCCCGGCAAATAGCTCGGGATCGCGAGGGACCGCCAAACCAGCGCCCCTATCGGCGACTTCCGCAGCGTAGTTAAGGCAGTCGCTTACTACGCATGGCAGCCCTGTCGCCATCGCTTCGAACAAGGCGTTGCAGAAGTTCTCTGTGTGCGATGGCATGACGAACAGGTCCGCATCAACCAGCGCCTCCTGCTTCAGCCGCAAGTCCGTAATGGGCCCTGTCACGACCGTGTGAGTTGCGACGCCATGCTCGGAAAGCCAGTTACGGACGGTGGTTTCGAAGGACGGCGGATCGGGCGGGCCTATCAGGGCCAGCCGGGCTTCGGGAACGGACCGCGACACTCGTGCGAATGCTCGAATCAGGAGCTCGAGATTCTTGACCGCCGCCAACCGGCCCAAGTAAAGGATCAGCGGACCTTGGGCGCCGTGGAGATGTTGCGACCGGAAGCGGCCGCGTTCCGGAAGCGATTCGAAACTCTTCAGAGATACACCGTGTGGAATTACGACTGTGCGGTCGGTGAGACCGAGCGCCAGCGTCTCTCTGCGTTCGCCCTCCCCGGTACAGATCACGGCGGATGCCCCTTTCAAAATACGGCGCGCGATCAGCTTGTCGTAAATCCACTTCTTGCGGCGGCCGATGCGGCGCATGAACGGGCTCAACACACCATGGGGCCACAGCACATACGGCTTGCGCCATAAGCGGGCCAGCAGATAGCCGGCCAGAACTGGGAAAGAATAGACCGAGTGTAGCGCAATAACGTCTGTATTTCGCACGCGCAAACCGACGCGCCGAAAGACGGATGGCGCGAAAGCGTATTTGCCCCAGGAGCGCAGGGATAGGATACCGAACGATCCTGGTCCGTTACTCGTTCGCGTGACGGTTGGAACGGCGCGCAGCGCGACGCTCCCATACCCGGGCGGCGCCGGTCCACCCGACACGAGCACGACAGCAGCGCCGTTGGCAGCCAGGCTTTGGCCGATCTTGGGAACACAGGCGATGCCCACCCCCCCGTTCCGGGGCCACGCGCCTTCCACGAAGTTGAAGACTATCATACAGGTTTCTGGTCACTCGTTGCGGTTGGCAGATCCGCCGCAAAGGCGCCGATCGACGAGCCCATCTCGTCCTGTACCGTCCCCTGCGGCAAGAGTGCTTCGAGCTCCTGCCACTCCACTGGCGCCGTGCCGAGTTTTTGGACGACAAGGCTCGCGGCGATGTTGGCAAGACCCGCGGCGTGCGCCGGTTCCAAACCGTAACCTATTGCCGCGGCCATGGTGGCGATCACCGTATCGCCGGCGCCCGACACGTCGAACACTTCCTGGACAAGGGCCGGCAGGTGTAAACCTCCGTTCCGCGAGATTAACGTCATGCCGTCGGCGCCCTGTGTGATGAGCAACAGTGGACACTGGAGCGCTTCCCGAAGACGCCCCGCCGACCACGCCACATCCCCCTCCGGTATTCCCAGCGCCGGAAGAGCTCCGTGGAACTCGCTAAGATTAGGAGTGATGCACGTCGCTTGGCGATAGAGGGAGTAGCTGCTTTTCTTTGGATCCACAAAAACCGGGATCTCCCGCGCGGCGCACCCTTCGATCACAGACCGGGTCAGCCCGGCACTTAAGACACCCTTGGCATAGTCGGAGAGAATCACTGCGTTAACGGCGTGATGACGCACCGCGGCCCAAAAGCGATCCAGCAACTGTTGGCGAGGATGATCGGGGATTTCGTGCGTGGATTCCTGGTCGAGTCTGACGATCTGGTGGGTGCCGCACATGACGCGGGTTTTGCAGGTGCTGGGACGAGCGCTATCCACGACGACGCCGGTGGTGTCCACGCCGCGAGCCGAAAGCACTTCGATCAGACGGCTCGCGGCGGCGTCTTGCCCAACCACACCAAAAACATGAGCGCGCGCCCGCAGTCCGGCTACGTTGAGCGCAACGTTCGCAGCGCCGCCGGCAGCGGCTTTCTCACCCGTCATGGTAAGCACGGGGACGGGCGCTTCAGGAGAGATGCGGCGGACATCGCCGAAGACATACCGGTCCAGCATGAGATCGCCCACCACCAGAACGGTGACGCCGGAGAAACCGCAGCGCGGCATTCCGGTGGCAATGATGGGAGGGATCGGGCGCCGGGTCATTCCGCCCTCCGCGAAAACCGGGCGTCGATCGTCTCGCAAATGATGTGATAGGTCGCCAGATGCAACTCCTGAATCCTGGCTGTGTTTGCCCCCGGCGCGGCCAGCACCCAGTCGCTGTAGTCCCTTGCCCGGCCATAGCTCGGTCCGGTCAGCAAGATGGTGGTGAGGGCACGCTCGCGGGCGGTTTTCATGGCAGCCACGATATTCGGAGAACTGCCGCTGGTGGAAATTCCGAGCGCCACGTCGCCGGGCGTTCCAAGCGCCTCAATCTGGCGCGCGAAGATCCGCTCAAAGGAGAAATCGTTGCCGCAAGCGGTCATCACGGCCGCGTCGCTTGAAAGGGCGACGGCCGGAAGGGCTTGCCGATTCGAGCGGAATCGAACCACGATCTCGCCGCAAAGATGCTGTGCGTCCGCGGCGCTTCCGCCGTTTCCGAAAACCAGCAGCTTGCGATGCGCCGCGAACGCATCCACGATCGCGGAGGCGGCCGTTTCGATCGAAGCCGGATAGCCGCTGGCGGCCGCCAGCAAGAACACGTTGCCGATTTCTTCAAGTGTATCGGCCGTGGGTGAGAACCCTATTTCGTCGGGGCGGTCCAATCTTGTTCGTATCATTTTCGTATCATTTTC
>Ga0187871_10000262_pt1 | contig 50204 bp, 32 predicted proteins | sample June2016WEW_16_1_FD_132988 | JGI IMG/M metagenome (GOLD analysis project Ga0187871, IMG submission 132988) | Peatland microbial communities from SPRUCE experiment site at the Marcell Experimental Forest, Minnesota, USA - June2016WEW_16_10 | ecosystem: Environmental > Terrestrial > Soil >...
CTCACCGATCGCCAGATCGTCGCGCTGGCCGCGGACCCGGCAGGGAACATGTGGGCCGGAACGGAGGGCGGCGGGGTAATGAAGATTGGGTCCGCTGGATTTATCACATTTCGCGAACAAGATGGGCTCGCTACCGATCGCGTGTTTTCGGTTTTTGCGGATCGCACGGGCACCGTTCTGGCGGTCACCCAGTCGGCAACTGAGTCGGGGCGGGCAGTCGCTATTTTCGACGGAGTCAATAAGTTCCGCACCGTCGGTCCCACGGTAGTTGGCGATGACCCAGGTTGGGGACAGAACCAAATCCTCCTGCAGAGCCGCACGGGCGAGTGGTGGGCGGCCACCCACGGAGGGCTTTGCCGGTTCGCGCCGACGAGCGCGGCGGGCCTGGAAGGGAGGCAGCCGAAGGCCTGTTACGCGCCGGATCTTAACGTGTTTCGCGTTTTCGAGGATTCGAACGGCCGTATCTGGGCCTCGGGGCAAATCGGATCGGCGAACCGCCTACTGCGATGGGATCCGGCCCGGAAGACAATCTCCCGGTTGGAAGACGGTCCGAAGGGGCATCAGTTGGTCAGCGCTTTTGCCGAGGACCACGATGGCAACATCTGGATGGGTTTATGGGGCACCGACGGCGGCGAACTATTCCGTTACGATGGTCGGCATTTCACCGCGTTTAAGTTTCCGGATGGAGGGCCGGCTACGATCTTCGCGCTGCTCGTCGACCACCTTGGCCGTTTGTGGATCGCTTCCGACGGCGCCGGGCTCGGATTGCTGGAGAACCCCGGCCGGGCGCCGTTCCATCCGCGGAAGTATGACACCGTGAGCGGACTGGCAAGCAACCAGGTCATGGCAATCGTGGAGGACAATACCGGGCGCATCTACGCCGGCACCGGGAAGGGCGTGGATCGTTTGGATCCCATCACGGGCCGCATCAAGCATTTCTCCGCTGCCGACGGGTTGCCGCATGGAGAAATAACGTCGGCGTTCCGCGACGGTTCCGGCTACCTCTGGTTCGCCACGACGCAAGGCTTGTCGAGGCTTACGCCTGCTGCGGAGCGGCCCCCTACGATCCCATCCGTGCTGATTACAGACCTGGAAACCGGGGGCCGGCGCTATCCGGTGTCGCAAGCTGGAGAAGCGCTCCTTCGGCCGCCGAAATTAGATCCGTCGCGGAATCAGCTGCAGGCCACGTTCGCAGGCTTTAACAACGAGCCGGGCGATAGCCTCTCGTACCGGTACACGCTGGAAGGAACGGATAAGACCTGGCATGCCACACGCGAGCACACGGTCAACTACGCGGCGCTGGAACCCGGCGGGTACCGGTTCCTGGTGAAGGCGGTGAATTCCGAAGATCAGGCGAGCGCGTCTCCCGCGGAAATCGACTTCGTGGTTCTGCCGCCGTTCTGGAGGCGCTGGTGGTTTGAAGGTCTGGCGCTGGCGGCCTTGGCGGGCTTGGTCTGGGCGGCGCACCGCTATCGCGTGGGGCAAGCCGTCAAGCTGGAGCGCATGCGGACGGCGATTGCGACCGATTTGCACGACGATATCGGCGCGAGCCTCTCGCAGATTGCGGTCTTGAGCGAAGTGGCCCGCGTACACGAGAATCTGGGACAACTGCAAGCCAACGACCGGTTGGACCGCGTGGCTACACTGGCCCGCGAGTTGGCCGATTCGATGAGCGATGTGGTCTGGTCGATCCGCGCAGAACCGGAAGGCGTGGACTCCCTGATCCGGCGCATGCGCGAGTTCGCCATCGATCTGCTGGAGTCGCAGGCCATCGCCTTCGAGTTGCGCGCGCCGGAGAAGAGCCCGCATTTGCAATTGAGCCTGCAAGCCCGGCGGCAACTCCTGCTCATCTTCAAAGAATGCGTTCACAATGCCGCCCGTCACTCGCGCGCCACCGCGGTGGTGGCCGATTTCGAAGTGGCTGGCCAGGAAATCCTGCTCCGCGTGCGGGACAACGGCCGCGGGATCGACGACGCCGGCGGCGCGCAAGGAAGGAATGGCGGCAACGGCATCCAGAGCATGCAGCGGCGCGCCGAGAGCCTGGGTGGCCGTATGCAGTGGTCCGCCAGCCCGGGCGGCGGATGCACGGTAGAGGCGCATCTGCCGGTCCGGCACAGCGCTTTTGGAAAGCCCGGCCTGTAACCCCCCTTGCCCCCCTGCATGTTCGTGTAGGTTCAGTCGGGCGGTGCGCGCGTGTTCTCAGGCGGATGGACCCCAGCGACTTGCGCCGTGGCGAGGCACTTAATAAGTTGCCGGCGCGCCAGGGGCCCGGCTGGAACTATCGGCACATACCTGCAAGTATATGCGGCTTGTATGCGCAGCCTTATGCGGTCATAGTTAGCTGAGAGCGGAAATGAGCCGCTCACTAACAAAAATGGAGATGCTTATGAAAACTTTGGAGAAGCTGCAAGAAACACGCTGTACGCGAGGCCGGATTCGCCGCGCACTCGGCCTCACGATCGGATTGGCCATTGTGGGGATGGCCGCCACGCCCGTCGAAGTCCTGGCGCAAGGAATACCCCCGTTTGTTTGGAATCCTAGCGGTTCCTTCCCGTACGACAACGGAGCCCTCCCGTCCCTGGCAGTGCAAGGGACCACCATAGTCGAGGTACATCAGTCCGAGTCGGGCGTTACCGGGCCCCTCTTTTACCATACTGGCCAAATCCTGGCCAATGGAACGGTACAATGGGCCGCCAGCTCGTTTATGTACGACAATGGCGCGGCGCCGTCGGTGGCCGTGAGCGGCACTTCAGTGATTGAGGTTCATCAATCGGACGCTTCGGCAGTTGGACCGCTCTATTATCACACGGGCAAGATCCAGTCCAATGGCACCATCACATGGGCGGGCAGCTCGTTCAAGTATGACAATGGCGCGGCGCCGTCCGTGGCAGTGGCCGGCTCGACTATTGTCGAGGTGCACCAGGGCCAAACCGGCGTGGGTCCACTGTGGTACCGCACAGGCGAAATCCAGCTTAATGGCACCGTCAAATGGGACTCCGGCGGCGCTTTGAAGTACGACAATGGCGCTCAACCGAGGGTGGCTATAGGCGGATCGACGATCCTGGAGGTACATCAGGCGGACTCAGGCGTTGTCGGCACCCTCTATTACCACGCGGGCGAAATCCAGGCCAATAGCACGGTACTGTGGGCCGGCAGCTCATTCTCCTATGACACCGGCATTGCTCCCTCGATAGCGGTGTCCGGCCCGACAGTCGTAGAGGTGCATCAAGCCGTCACCGGCGTTGGTTCCCTCTATTACCACACGGGCGGTATTCAGGGCGACGGCACCGTAACATTTTCCTCCAGCGGCGCCTTCCCGTATGACACCGGTCTCACGCCTGGCGTGGCTGTCTCGGGCCCGACCATCCTGGATGTGCATCAGTCAGCCACTGGAGTCTCAGCCCTCTACTATCACACCGCGGCTTATTAGAACAGCTAAACCCGCCCTCCGACGGTAGCGGCTCGGCCGATTCGGAGGGCGGGCAATTATGCCCGCAGCCGGCTTTTAGCCGGCTCTAGCAGCGCCTTCGCAAAGCATTACACTGAAGCGTGTACAGGATGACATAGTGGGGGGAATATCTGAAGCGGTCATCGGAGTGGCGGTTGTCGAAGACCAAAAGGAGATGCGCGAAGGTATCGCGTTCCTGATCAACCATACCGACGGCTTCGAGTGCCGGCATGCCTATGCCTCGATGGAGGCTGCCCTGGAGGGAATCGGGGACAATCCGCCGCGCGTCGCCCTTATGGACATCGGCCTGCCCGGACTCAGCGGCATCGAAGGAGTCCGGATTCTGCAAGCGCGTTATCCATCGATTGCGCCGGTCATGCTGACGGTATTCAAGGACGACGACCGGATTTTTCAGGCCATCTGCGCGGGCGCCTGCGGATACTTGCTGAAACAGACGCCGCCCGGCCGGCTGATGGAGGCGGTGAAGCAGATCGCCGAGGGCGGCGCAGCCATGTCTCCGGAAGTGGCCATGCGCGTAGTGAAGTTGTTTCGCCAAACGCCGCCGCGCGAAGCCGGTTCCGCGGGCCTTTCGCCGCAGGAGATGCGTCTGTTGAAGCTGCTCACCGAAGGTCATCACACCAAGACGGCAGCCGCGGAACTAGGCATCAGCGTGCACACGGTCACCTTTCACCTGCGATCGATTTATGAAAAGCTGCACGTGCATTCGCGTTCGGAGGCGGTGGCGCGCGCGTTGCGGGAGGGTCTGGTGCATTGAAGGCGCCGCCCATTGGGATTCAACCCGATCTGAACTACCATACACTGGGAGGCACCCCATTGTTCCGCGCAGCATTTCTCTCTTTGTTTTTTGCCGCGGCCATGGCCGCACAGGATGACGCGCTGGCCGGCCGCGTCGGCAACACCGGCTTCGTGCAACTGACGGCCGAGAGTTTCGCTAAACTCTCGCCGCGCGAGCAGGCTTTGGCTTACTGGTTGAGCCAGGCGTCCATCGCCACCGATCCCATAATCTACGGCCAGATGTCGCGATTCGGGCTGCGCCAGAAGCGGCTGCTCGAAAGCATCCTCGAAAACACGCCCACGCATCCCAAGAGCATTGTCGATTTCGCCATGCTGTTCTGGGCCAACAAAGGAAATCACAACGAGCTGACGTCGCAGAAATTTCTGCCCGAATGCACGTTTGAGGAATTCAAGGCCGCCGCCGGACCGAAGCTGGCCGCGGAAGTCGACGCGCTGAAAGCGTCGCTGTTCGACCCGGATTTCGAGCGGATGATCACGGCCAAGAGCCCGCGCGGCGCGCTCGACATTTTGCAGGCCAGTTCCAACGATTTCTACTCCGCGGGACTCAGCCTGGTGGATATTCAAGGCTTCCACGAGCGGTATCCGTTGAACTCACGCCTCGCCAAAGGGCCGGACGGCAAGCTGCGCGAAGAGGTCTACCGCGCCGGGACGCCGGATGGCAAAGTGCCGCCGGGCCTGTACGCGGAGTATCTGCGTAGAGCCAACAGCGCGCTGGAGCATGCTCGCGCTTACGCCGCTCCGCCGCAGGCGGCCGCGATCGGTTCGCTGATCCGTTTTTATCAGACCGGGGACCCGCACGATTGGGTGCAATTCGGCATCGACTGGGTGCGGGACAACCCGGCCGTCGATTTCGACAACGGCTTCATCGAAGTGTATCGCGACGCGCGCGGCGCCAAAGGCAGTTCGCAGAGTTTCGTCACCGTCACCGACGAAGCCCTGGCCAGCCGCATGCGCAAGCTGTCGGACAACGCGCAGTACTTCGAAGACCACGCGCCTTGGCTCGCCGAGTACAAGATGCAGGGCGTGAAGCCGCCGGTGGCCAAGGCCGTGGAAGCGCTGATCGAAACGGGCGACTTCCATGTGAGCACCATCGGCGACAATCTGCCCAACGAAAACGAGGTGCACGAGAAGTACGGATCGAAGAGTTTCATGTTCACCGGCAGCATCCACGCTTTGGAGCATGCCACCGGTTCCGGGCCGTTGGATGAGTTTGCAGCTTCGCCGGAGGAGATCGCCCTCGGCAGGAAATATGGCGACGAGGCCGGAGCCTTGGTGACGGCCCTGCACGAAGTCATCGGTCACGGGTCGGGCAAGCTCAGCCCGAAGCTGACTCACGAGCCCAGCTACTACCTGAAGGAATACTTTTCCACGTTGGAGGAGGCGCGCGCCGACTTGATGGCGCTGTGGAATGCCTTCGATCCCAAGCTGCGGGAGCTGGGGCTGGTCTCCAGCCCGGACGTGGGCAAGGCGATGTACGATTCTGCCGCGCGGACCGTGTTGATGCAGTTGCGGCGCATCCTGAAGGGCGACACCATCGAAGAGGACCATCAGCGCGGCCGCCAGTTGATCGTCCGCTACATCATGGATAAGACCGGCGCCATCGAGCAGATCGAGCGCGGCGGCAAGACTTATATGGCCGTGCGCGATTACGACAAGATGCACCAGGGGGTGGGGATGCTGCTGGCCGAATTGATGCGCATCAAGGCGGAGGGCGACTATGACGCGATCAAGGCGTTGGTGGATCGCTACGGCGTGCATTTCGATCCCAAAGTACGCGATCGGGTGGTCAGCCGCTATGCGAAGCTCAACATACCGACTTACTGGGCAGGCATCAATCCGCAACTGACCGCGTCATTCGCCGCGGATGGAAAAGTCGTGAAGGTGACCATGTCGTATCCGCGCGACTATATGCGCCAGCAACTGGACTATTCCGCTGAAAACCAGCCCAGCAGATAGTGGGGCAGGCTCGCAGCCTGCGCGGGCCTCGTAGGCCCGCTCTTCGGCGAGCGAAGCTCGCCCCTGGAGTTTCTACATTTTGTCCGCGGCCAATCGAGCGTCAAGCGGCGCCATGCGCCGTCTATGGCAGGGCAGGCCACTTCCCCAATAGCGCCTTAACCTCCGGATACTTCACTCGCGCGTATTCCAGCTTGGTTTTCGCCTCATCGCTCCACTTGCCCTCGTCGGTCAGCACGGTCCCCAAAACCAGGTTGGCCTTAAACGAGTAGCTATGCAGCTTCATCGCCTGGCGCGCCACGGCTTCGGCCTCCGCGTAGCGCTTCTGGCCTGTGAGCAACGCCGCCAAGTTGGTGAACGCCACCACGTGCTCCGGATTCGATTGCATCAGACGCCGGAACACCTGCTCGGCTTCGTCATTCTTGCCGGCCGCTTCCAACTCCAGCGCAAGGTTGTTCCAAGCCTCAAAGTACAGAGGATCGAGGGCCACGGCCTCCCGGTACGCCGCGATGGCTTCATCCTGCTGTTTCTTCTTGGCCAGGTGCTCCGCTTTTTCCGCGGCCTTGCGCGCCGCGCGCACTGGCTCGTGCGGCGTAATCGGGTGCTTGGCAATAGTTGGGTCGTCGGCCGCTTCAAAGCTGGCCGGCCCCAGGCTTGACCGGCTTTCGCTGGCGGGCGTCAACGCACGGGTTTGGTCGGTCGTCATACCGCGGTTCTGTGCCAGCAGCCCCGCCGTCAGTAACAGACTTCCCGAGGTAAAGAACAAAAGGCAGCGCATCCGCAGTCCCTCCGGCTCCATTTTACTTCTTCTGCAGCATTTTGCCGAGCTCGGCCTCTTTCGCCTCTTTCACCTGCGCGCCTTTGGCGAAGGCCTCCTTGCTGCCCTCCACATCGCCTTTCTGCCGCAACAACTGCCCCAGCGTGTTGTAGGGTCCCGGATCGCCCGGATCCAAGCGGATCGCCGTGCGCAACGCCGCTTCGGCGCCCTCGCGATCGCCCTTTTGTTTCAGCGCCGTTCCCAGCATGAAATAAGCCTGGGCGTAATCGGGGCGCACGGCGATAGCGGCTTGCATCTGTTTGGCGGCTTCGCCGAAGGCGCCGGTCTGCCAATACGCGATGCCCAGCGTATAGTGCGCTTCGGCCATGTTGGGGTCCAGTTCCATGGCCCTTTGCAGTTCGGCCGTGGCTCCCTCAATATCGTCCTTGTTCTTCAGCGCCACGCCCAGATCGTAATGCGCGCCGGCGAGATCCGGTTCCCGTTTGATAGCCTCCCGCAACTGTTCCACCGCCTGGTCCAGGTCGCCCTTCTGAATGCAGGCAAACCCCAGGTTGACGCGCGCCATGTTGTAGGAGGGGTCCGCATCCAGGATCTTCCGGAACTGCGCGATACCTTCATCCGCGCGGCGCGTCTTCACCAGCACGGTACCCAGGTTATTGCGCGCGTCCGGATCGGCGGGATTCAGATCCACGGCATGTTGGTAGGCATCCACGGCGGCGCTCAGATCGCCCGTATTCTGGTAGACCACTCCCAGTTCGTTCCACGCGTCCCAGTGCTTGCCATCTGCCGCGACGGCAGCCTTCAGATGCGCCAGCGCACCCGCGTCTTCGCCCTGCGATTTCAGGGCTACCCCCAGCTTGTACTGGTATTCGAAGTTGCCGGGATCGAGCGCCGCGGCGCTCTGCAGATGAGGAATACTGAGGCCGGGATTATCCTCCAGCCAATAGACTGCGCCCAGGTGGTACTGCGCCGGCGCGAACTTCGGGTCCAGATCGAGGGATCGCTGGAAGCTCCGGATGGCTTCCTCGCGCCGATTAAGAACTGCCAGCAGAAAGCCCACCTGGTCTTGCAGGTGCGCCGATTTGGGGTCCAGGTCGGCCGCCTGTCGATAAACCGCGAGTGCGCCGACGGCGTCGCCCTTCGCCTTCAGCGCCGCACCGCGTTCCTCCAGTTCCTGCACCGAATCGGCGGCGTGAGACAATATGCACAGCGCCAGGAGTACCGCGAGAAATCGCACTTGGCTCTATTATACTGGACGGTGGGGAACTGGTTTCAGGAAAGCGATGCTGCCGCGCCGCGGAGTGCTTGGGGCCGGCCGCGAAACTTGTTACTTGACTCCGCGTCCCGTTTTGCATAGACTTAGCGGTATTGTTAATCTTGCGTTAAATGAAGGATACTGGGGCCACTAGCGTCGAACGGGAGGCATTGCACTCTCAAATCGAGAAGTTGAACCGCAGCAGCATCCTGCATGGGTCGGAGTCTCTGTGCAAGCTCCTCAAGTATTTGGGCGAGCACTCGTTGGATGCGCCGGGATCGTCTTTGAAGGAGTACCAGATCGCCACCGAAGTCTTCGGCCGCCCTCCCGATTTCGATTCCCGGGTGGATTCCACGGTGCGCGTGCAGACCGGCCGTTTGCGGTCTAAGCTGGCCGAATATTATGCCGGCGAGGGAGTGCCGGATCGCCTGGTGATCGAGATCCCCAAAGGCGCTTATTCGCTCACCTATCACATCCGGCCGCCGGTGGAGACGCCGGCGCCTCCACCCGCCGCGCCATCCGGCCCCAAGTCTCCGGCGACGCGGTCTTATCCGCTTTCCTGGTTCCTGGTCTCCATCGCCATCGGCGCCGCGGCCGCGGTGGCGGGCACCATCATGGCGACCCGTTTCATGGCGCCGCGGCCGGTGGTCGGGAACGAGCAGCCGGCGCCCGCGCTAAAGGCTTTTTGGGGCGCTTTTTCCAATGGTCCGGAGCCGCCGCTGGTGGTTTACAGCAACGCCGAGTTCGTCGGCAGGCCTGAGGCGGGTCTTCGGTATTTCAAGCCCAGCCTGGACGCCGGCAAGCCCATTATGGATCACTATACGGGCGTCGGGGAAGTGATGGCCGTCCACGAGCTCGATCAGGTATTCGCCAGCCTGAAACATGAGCTGCATATCAAGCGGGGAAGGCTGCTGGCTTGGGACGACGCCAAGAACAGCGATCTCATCTTCATCGGCTCCCCCTCCGAGAACCTCTCCCTACGCGAGCTGCGCGGCACGCGGGATTTCGTTTTCGCCCGCAAACCCTCCGCTCCCCGCAAGGGCGACCTGATGATTTCCAATCTTCATCCCGCCGCCTCCGAGCAGGCCTCCTATCTCGCATCGGACGGGCTCATCACCGAGGATTATGCACTGGTAGCCCTCACCTCCGGCCCGAACCCGAGCCACCGGGTCCTGATCCTGGCTGGGATCACCACCTTCGGCACGCAGGCGGCGGTCGAGTTTGTGTGCCGGGCGCAGCGCTTGGACGAGTTGATTTCAAAAACCGGTCCCGCACCGTTTGAAGCCCTGCTGCGCGTGAAGGTGAGCGGCGGTGTGCCCGTGCAGTCGGATCTGTTGATTTGGCACGTTCACACCTGGGGTAGCGAGAGCACGAACTAACCGGGCTAGTGGGGCAGGCTCGCAGCCAGGCTCGCAGCCTGCGCGGGTTCTCCAGAACCCGCTCCTGGCGTGCTTTGCTTGCCTGTGGGCGCGTGTAGCTTGCCCTTGGGCGGGTCTGGAGACCCGCCGCAGGCGTAGACGCCTGCCCCACCAAATGGCCAATTTCCAGTAGGAGAGCGGCTTCCTTCTGGCCTAGCGCACACGGATCCGGACGCGCATCGCTCCCGTATATTGATCGGCGCCGCCGTAATATCCCGTCAAGTCGAGTGGGTCTCCCGATCGCGCCGTCGCACCTTCGAGAAAAATCACGTTCGGCACCGTGCCCACGCGCTCCCACACCAACCCCGGCAGTATAAATGGCTTTTCGCAACGCGCCAGTACGCGCCGGGGATCGGCCTTGTCGAACAGTATCCAGCCGGGTCCGTAGACCAGCTTGTCGTTGGCGCCGTTGTAAAGCAGCAGAATGCCCGCGTTGGTCACCTGCGGCGGCGGCCCCGGCTCCATAACGCGGTCGTCGAACGCGGCCGGCCGGCGGTCGAGCACCGGCTGTTTGGTGGCATCGGACCAGTGCAGCAGGTCATCCGAAGTGGCCAGACCCATATAGTCGCGATCCTTCCCGTCGGAATCCTTGCGCGTCCCCAGATAGTACATCCACCACTTTCCGTTGACGCGCTCCGGCACGATGGCGCCCGACTTGGTCCAGCCCGTGGTCCACGCGCCCTTATATGCCGGCAGAATCACGCCTTGCCGGCGCCAGTGCCGCAGGTCCGGCGAAGTCGCCAGGCACAGTTGCGCGTCGTGCAGGTTGTAGCCGGTGTAAGTCATGTAATAAATCGCACCGATGCGCAGTACGCGCGGATCTTCCACCCCGCCGCCCCGTTCGTATGGCGCGGCGGGCCCCAGCACCGGCTTGGGATCGACCTTGAAATGCAGCCCGTCCACGGATTCCGCGTAGCCGATCCGGGACGTGCCATGGGCGTCGCGCGCGCGGAACAGCAGCACAGTCTTACCACCGGCTAGGATCGCCGCCGGGTTGAACGCGCCGGATGCCATCCAAGGCGGCGCGGCGGGCCTCAGCACCGGCTGATCGCTCAGGCGCTCGGCTTCGATAGCGACGGAGCTGGCGGCCGCGGGCGGCGCGGTCTGCTGCGGGGCAAGCAGCGCCGCGAATAAAGTCGAAATAATTCCGATATACATGGCTTTAAGTAATATACTGTTTCTTGCCCCAACGCACACGCTATTTCTTCCCCGGCTTCGTCGCCGCCCTTCTCGTGGCGGCCCTCACCGCGCAAAACGCGCCCAAGAAGCAGCCCGAGCCCATCCAGGATTACATCCGCAAAATGTGGGGCGTGTTGACGCGGTCGAACCGCAACCTGGCGACTGCCGCCGTGGATCCCAAGTTCAAACCGTTGCCCACCGGCCGCTGGCCCGTCTATGTCCCCGCCAAAGAGAATGTCCGGCTGATCGAGCAGGCGTTGCGGCGGGACATGGCGCCGGCCGATTTTGAAAAGATCGAGATCCGCAAGCTTCCCGATAATGCGGCGGCGATCGAGGACCAAGGTCTCCTGTATCTGCCGCACCCCTACGTGGTGCCTGGCGGCCGCTTCAATGAAATGTACGGGTGGGATAGCTATTTCATCCAACTTGGCCTGCTGCGCGACAACGAGGTTCCGCTAGCCAAGGACATGGCGGACAATTTTCTCTACGAGATCCGCAATTATGGAAAAATCCTGAACGCCAACCGCACTTATTATCTGACTCGGTCGCAGCCACCGTTCCTGACTCAGATGCTGTTGGGCGTCTATCAGCGGAACAAGGATCGTAAGTGGCTGGCGGACGCCGTGCCGGCTGTTGAATCCTATTACCGCTTCTGGACTAGCGAGCCCCACCTAACGCCCAATACGGGCTTGTCCCGCTACTATGACTTAGGCGACGGGCCGGCGCCCGAGTCGGTTTCCGCCGAGCGCGACGCGCAGGGACTGACGCACTACGACCGCGTGGCGGAGTATTACCGTACGGAGAAAGTGACCGACTACGAAGTTGGTGAATTCTTCGATACAAAGAGAAACATACTTACCGATCTGTTCTACAAAGGCGACCGCTCGATGCGCGAGTCCGGCTTCGATCCTTCCAACCGTTTCGGTCCGTTCAGCGTGGACGTGATCCATTACGATCCGGTGTGCCTTAATTCGCTGCTGTACTTGATGGAGAGTCAAACGGCTGAGATACTCGCGATTCTAGACAACGGCGCAGCGGCGGACACCTGGCGGAAGCGGGCGGCGGATCGCGCGGCCACCATTAACCGCCTTATGTGGGACGCGCGGGACGGCCTCTATTACGACTACAACTTCGCGCATAAGACGGTGCGCCACTACTCGTTCCTCACTACGTTCTATCCCCTGTGGGCGGGCATTGCGACCAAGGAGCAGGCGGCCGCCGTGGAGCGGAATGTGGCCAAATTCGAGAAGCCCGGCGGCCTGGCCGACAGCACCTTCGAGAGCGGCAATCAATGGGACCTGCCGTTCGGCTGGGCGCCGCTGGAGATGATCGCGGTGGAAGGGCTGCGGCGGTACGGCTTCAACGCCGATGCCGACCGCATTTCAGACAAATTCCTATCGTTGGTGCGCGACGAGTATCTCAAAGTCGGCTTCATCGTGGAGAAGTACGATGTGGTGCGCCGCGGCACTGACAGCAGTAGCATCCGCTTCGGCTACCAGTCGAACCAGGCAGGGTTTGGGTGGACCAATGCGGTGTACACGCGGCTGCTGGACGAATTGCCGGCGGAGAAGCAGCGGGCGCTCGGGCAGTGAGGTATCGCGCGATGGTACACCGGGGGTGGCTTCACAGGGATCGAGCGCAGTCGGACGGGCAAGCCTACCACCTCTACTTCGCCCCAGCTTTCGCGCTGAACCACACCGCGCTCGGCGCATCGCTTCGGGCCGCGGCGATGCCGGGGCATCCGTCGCCGTCGGATTTCCCACCACGATATCCAACTTGCCTTCGCGATTCAGATCCGCGATGGCAATCGAGTACGGCACCCGCTGCCTGCCAACCAGCATGATTAATAAACCCCGCTCTCGATCTCCTGCACTTCTTCCGCACTCAGCCGGAAGTCCGCGGCGCCGATCACGCCTGCCACCTGCTTGGCCGACCGCATTCCCACAATCGCCGCCGTCACCGCCGGATGCCGTAGGGTCCACGCAATGGCCACTTCGCCCGGCGCGCGGCCGTGGCGCCGGCCGATCGCGCGCAGCAATTCGGCCAACTCCAGATTGCGCGTGAGCCGCGGCTCCTGGAAATGCGGCGTGCGCTGGCGAAAGTCGTCGGCCGGCATGGCGGCGATGCGCTCGCGTGTCATGGCGCCCGACAGCAGTCCCGATTTCATCGGCGAATACACGATCGCGCCGATTCCGTTCGCCTGCGTGTACGGCAGAACCCCCTCTTCGATTTCCCGCGAGAGGATCGAGTAAGGCGGCTGCAGCGACGTGATGGGCGCGATGGCTTGTGCACGGCGCAGTTGGTCGACGTTGAAATTGGATACGCCGATCCACCGCACTTTGCCCTCGCGCTGAAGCTGCGCCATCGCCGTCCAGCCTTCCTCGATATCCTCTTCGGGCTCGGGCCAGTGAATCTGATACAGGTCGATGACGTCCAGTTGCAGGCGGCGCAGGCTGGTTTCTACTTCACGGCGGATGGAGTCGGCCTTGAGGCTTTTGCCGATTTCGCGGCGTTCGTTCCATACGCGCTCGCACTTGGTGAACACGAACGGTCTCTGGGAGCGGCCCTTCAGCGCGCGCGCCACCACTTCTTCGGAATGGCCCAGTCCGTATACGGCGGCCGTGTCGATCCAGTTCAGCCCCGCGTCCAGCGCGGCGTGGATGGCCGCTACCGATTCGTCGTCGTCCTGCGGTCCCCAGGCGAAAGCCCAACCCCCGCCGCCCATGGCCCACGCGCCGATGCCAATGGCCGTGAGGTGCATGTCGCTGTTGCCTAATTGCTTGGTTTGCATGTCCGCTTTCTATAATAGCGAAGGCCAGTCTGGCGGAACTGAGCCGCTACCGTCGGGAAGCGGTCCTATTGAACTGTGATGGAAACCCCGGTTTGCGTCTGCACGCCGCCGATCGCCGCCACCACCGGGGCATCGCCCGATGGCAGACTCGGCACGGTCACGTCGAACTGGTAGAGTCCGGATTCGGTCAGCCCGGCAAAGATCGCATTCGCCGCCACACCTCCGATGGTAATCTGCACGGAATTCGTGGGCAGCGGCACCGCGGCAACGACAAGTTGGCCGGTTGGGGTCGCCGGATCCGTGGGGCCGAATCCCGTGCCGTACAGCAAGACGACTTCGCCCGGCTGTGCCGGCGTGGTGGTAACTCCCCCGATCAGCCCCGGCGCGCCCACATAGGTGTAGTTCGAATTATGCAGCGCCGCCACATACTTGCCGTTGTCAAAGGTGAACCACGATGGCGCATACGGTTGCTTTTGCGTCGTGAAGCTGTTGCTCTGCTGTCCAGCCGCCTTCACCTGGACCTGGACCGGGCCGGTGGCCGCGTCGTCCGGAGCCAGCACGTTGATTTGCGTCGGGCTGATGTATTCGACGTATGCCGGAATGCCGTCGATCGTTACTGACACGCCATCGAGCGAGGTCGGCAGCAGGCCGTTTACGAAGTCGCTGCCGCTCCAGGTCTGGGTGCTGGCGGACAGGTTCGTGCCGAAGATGGAAACCCATGTGGCCGACGCAAACCCGGATTGAAAGCTTCCTGCGTTCGTCACGCCCGCGATATTCCCGGCCGGCTGCGTGCCTGAAACCACCATCGTCACCGCCACGGTGGCAGGACTGCCGGCCGCCCCGGCCGCGGTAATCTGCACGTTGCCCGTATAGCTTCCGGCCGCCAGGTTGGCGGGGTTGGCGGATACCGAAAGGGTGGCCGGCGCGCTGCCGGACGCGGCGGACAGGCTGGCCCAGAATACGGTAGACGAGGCAGTCCAGGACAGCGTGCCCGAGCCGGTGTTGGCGATCGCGATGCTTTGCGCGGCCGGCGCAGCGCCGCCCACGGTGTAGTTGAATGTCAACGACTGTGGAGTGGCCGCCAGCGCCGGCATCACCACCGCCGCGGTCACCGTCAGCGTCACGCCGATCAATAGCGGGCTGTTGGATGCGCCCGAGTCGGTTATCGTAACCGTCCCGTTATAGGTTCCCGCGCTCAACGACGCGGGCGAGACGGACACGGAAAGGGTGGAAGGCGCGGTACCCGATGCCACCGACAGCGTGAGCCAGGAGTCGCTGGCCGTGGCAGTCCACGCCAGCGTGCCGGTCCCACTGTTGGCGATCTGGATGGATTGCGCCGCGGGTGCCGTGGCACCCACCGTGTAGGCGAATTGCAGGCTCGATGGCGTCCCGGCGAGGACCGCCGTCGGCACCGCCGCCATGATGGTGATGGCATCGGTTCCCGGCACCGCGACCACTTGGATGGTAATCAATCCGGTCATGGACGCGGGCAGAGTCGCGGTAATCGCCGTATTGCTCCACGACAATATTTGCAGGGCCGTTTGCGTGCCGGTGCTCACCGGAGTGGCGAGCACCTGGCAACTGGCGCACTGCGTCTGGAAGTCGGTGCCGGTGATGGTGATGGTGGAACCCGAACTGACGGTCCATCCGGGCGCGCTGTGCGGGGTAACGTCGAAAATGGCGGTAAGGAGCTTACAGCGCGCCGCCGAGAAGTAGCCCAAAGCCTCCGCGAGCGAGCCGCAGTTGATGGTGCCCAACGACGTACTGGTCGCCTGGTAGTCGCCCGTACCGTTTACGAAGTCGGTGTAATAAACAACGTCCGAATCGCCGCCGTTCGTCAGCGCAACATTTCCCCACGCGGCGGCGGTTAGGTCCGTGGCGTAGGCGCCGGTCTGATCCTCCAGGGCAAAGAACATCCCGCCGTAGGTGGATAAATTGGCGTCGTTCGCCGCCGCCACTCCGGTGGACTGCCAATCCGAAGTGCCACTCAGGAAGGAGCGCACAATGACCCCGGTTTCCTGAGTGTCGTCGGTTACGTTGGCAATTCCCGCGGCATCGCAGTCGAATGTGCCGAAGATGGTGTTGGTGAAAACGGATGGATCCACGTGACAGTAAGGGACAACTTGGGTCGGGGTGGAGGTCAGCAAAGCAAAGCCCAGCGCGGCGCTGGTTTCCGAGACCAGGCCATCGCTGGCGTTGTTGAGTTGGGTAGTCGCCGACAAGGTTGCCAGGTAGGGGCCGGCGTTGCCGATGACGGCCAGCGCGTTCACGCCGCGGAGATCGTCGCCGCGCTGGTTCCAGGTTGCCAGGTTCCACAGAAGTGAACTGCCCGGGATCAATTCGGCGTCCTGTGTCCCGGGCGAAGCGGAAAGGGTGGTCGCATAGTTGCCGGCTACGAACGACCCGAAATTCGGCGTGGCGATCAGGATCAAGTCGCGCACCAGGGGGGTCGTTGGCGGCGCGGCTGTGTCGTCGGTTTGCAGCCCAGCCAGATACGCGCGGGCGATCAGCCCTCCCATGCTGAATGCCACCAGGTCAATCTGCGGCACTTGATCGCCGTTGGCGTATTGAATGGAATTCAGATAGGTGCCTAGATCGCCGCCCAGCACTTCAATGGTCTGGTTAGCGTCTTCTACGCAGTTATCGAAGAAATACACCACCGGAACTCCGTCGGACACCAGGTACTCGGCAAGATTTCCGAAGGTATCCGCCGAGCTGGACGACACCGGACAGGTGCCCGTGAAGCCGGTTTCCCATCCGTTCAGCAATACCACGGGAGGGCGTGAGGAACCGGTCGGCACCGATTGCCTGGGCTTCACATCGATCGTCAAAGTAATGACGCGCTGCTCGCCCGTCGCGCTGATGGCTGACAGGGTGGCGGTATACTCGCCGGGCTTAGTCCGCGCGGGCGCGGCCAAGAGCACCCGGTCGCGCGCGCGGTTCGGCCCGGCAACCAGGGCGGTCGGCGCGCCGGGGATGTCGCCGTTGATGGTCACGCGCAGGCTCTCGGCTTGCAGCAGGAAGTCGAGTGAATCGGGCGGCACGGCAATCTGTACGGATTCGCCCATTCGCATCTCGTAGCGGCTCTGCTGGACTTCCAGCGGATGGACAGGCTGTATCGGGCCCGCCGCGCAGACAGCGCGGCAGAGCAGGAGGGCAACAACGGCGGCACGTAGCGAAACCTTCGAAATAGCGTCCAAGAAATAAAGACGCACGGCGATCCCAAAGCGCGCAGAACTTTGGTCTTAACCCATGGAGGGCGGGCAATTCTGCCCGCAGCCGGCTTTTGGCCGGCTTCGACAGGCTAAAGCCTGTCCCACCAAGAGCAGCCTGCCCCACTGGATGCCGGCCGCGCGATACTGGAGTTTATGTACCGAACCCTATGCGCGCTTCTCCTTTTGACGCCCATCGCCGGCGCCCAGACCGGACATCTGCTATTGCGGAAACCGGCACTGAGCCGGACCCAGATTGTGTTTACCTACGCCGGCGATCTTTGGACCGTGCCCCGCGACGGCGGTGAAGCCAAGCGGCTTACTACGGCGCCGGGAGTGGAAACCGACGCCGTGTTTTCGCCGGATGGATCGCTGATCGCCTTCACCGGCGAGTACGACGGCAACGTGGACGTCTTCGTGATGTCCGCATCTGGCGGCGTGCCGCGGCGGCTCACCTATCATCCGGGACAGGACGCAGCGGTGGGCTGGACGCCGGACGGCAAGCGAGTGTTGTTCGTCTCTTCGCGCGCCATTCCTAACGATGGCGCCCGGTTATACACGATGCCGGCGGAAGGCGGCGGACTGCCTGACGAACTGCCGCTGCCTATCGCACTGGAGGGATCGTATTCCGCCGACGGCTCGCACCTGGCATACGTCCCGCTGTTTCAGTGGCAGGAGGCGTGGAAGCGCTATCGCGGTGGACAAACGCGCAAGATCTGGATCGCTAACCTGGCGGATTCCAGCATCGTGAAGATCCCCAGGGATAATTCCAACGACTTCAACCCCATGTGGGTCGGCGACCGCATCTACTTTCTCTCCGACCGGGAAGGCCCGGTCACGTTGTTCTATTACGACACCAAAACCAGCAAAGTGACACGCGCCATCGCCAATCGCGGGCTGGACTTCAAGTCGGCTGCCGCGGGGCCGGGGCGATCGTTTACGAGCAGTTCGGCGAGTTGCACCTGTACGACCTGAAAACCGGGCAGGCCAAGGCCGTGGCCGTGACGCTGGCGGGCGATATGCCGGAACTGCGGCCGCATTATGTGAATGTGGCCAAGCGGCTGCGCAATGCCGATGTCTCGCCGAATGGCTTGCGCGCGGTGTTCGAGGCGCGCGGCGAGATCCTGACGGTGCCGGCGGACAAAGGCGATGCCCGCAACCTGACGAACAGCACTACGGTGATGGAGCGCGAGCCTGTCTGGTCGCCCGACGGACAGAGCATCGCTTATTTTTCGGATGAATCGGGCGACTACGCGCTGCATATACGCAATCAGGACGGCACGGGTGAGGCTGCCAAGATACCGTTGGGCAAGGCGTTTTACACTACGCCGCGCTGGTCGCCGGACAACAAGAAGATCGCCTACCTGGACAACCACGGTCGCCTCTTTTATCTGGATCTGACGGCGAAAAAGCCGGTGCTGGTGGATACCGACTACTATCCGGGCAACGGCCTGGCCGCCGTGTGGTCGCCGGACAGCCAGTGGCTGGCTTACGCGAAGTCGCTGAAAAGCCACATGGCGGCGATTGATCTCTACTCGCTGGCCGAAAGCAAAAGCACGCAGGTCACCGACGGCATGAGCGACGCCGAGAATCCGGTATTCGATAAGAACGGCAAGTACCTATACTTTACCGCCAGCACCAATGCCGGCCCGGCCATGGAGGAGGACATCCAAAGAGTGGCGCGGCAGGTGACCGCAAGCGTCTATCTAGTCGTGCTGGCCAAGAGCGATGCGTCTCCGCTGGCGCCCGAGAGCGACGACGAAAAGAAGAAGGACGATTCCAAGAAAGAAGACGCTAAAAAAGACGACAAGGACAAGAGTGCCGAAAAGGCCGCCGAAAAGGTCGACGTAAAGGTCGATCTTGAAAAAATCGGCCAACGCATTCTGGCATTGCCGATGCCGCAAGTCCGCTACGAAGCGCTGGAAGCGGGCAAAGCGGGAGTTGTATACGCAATCGAAAGGGGACCGCGGATACCGGATTCGCCGTCCCTCTTCACGGTCCACCGCTTCGATTTGAGCAAACGGAAGACGGACGTAGTGATCGGCGGCGTCAAATATTTCCAGGTTTCGTTCACGGGCGAGAAGATGCTGTATCAACAGGACGACAAGTGGACCATAGCCGAACCTCCGCCCATGCCCGATGCGGCCGACGGACCGCCGCCCAAACCCGGAAACGAAAAGGCGCTCAAGACCCAGGATCTGGAAGTGCGGGCCGATCCGCCCGCCGAGTGGAAGCAGATGTTCCATGAAGTCTGGCGCATCGAGCGCGAGTTCTTCTACGATCCGCACTATCACGGGCTCGATCTGCAGTCCGCCGAAGAACGCTACGGCGTGTATCTGGACGGCTTGGCATCGCGCGACGATCTGAACTACCTGTTCACGGAGATGCTGGGCAACCTAACGGTAGGCCACATGTTTCTGGGCGGCGGCGACCATCCGGAAGTGAAGCATGTACGCACCGGGCTGCTGGGGGCGGACTACAAGATCGAGAACGGGCGCTACCGCTTCGCGCACGTTTACGACGGCGAGAACTGGAATCCCGAGCTGAAGGCACCGCTGACGCAACCGGGGGTAAACGTAACGGCGGGCGAATATCTGCTGGCGGTGAACGGCCGCGAAGTGCGCGCTGCCGACAACGTGTATGGTTTCTTCGAAGCGGCCAGCGGGAAAACCACGCTGCTGAAAGTGGGACCGGATCCTTCTGGAGCGAATGCGCGTGAAGTGAAGGTGGTGCCGGTGGACAATGAGTCCGGGCTGCGGCACCTGGAGTGGATCGAAGGGAACCGCCGCAAGGTGGATCAGGCGACTGGAGGGCGGGTGGCATACGTCTACATGCCGGATACGGGATTTGGCGGGTACACCAGTTTCACGCGCTACTTTTTTGCGCAGGTGGGCAAGGACGCAGCGATCATTGACGAACGCTTCAATCATGGCGGAGCGTTGGCCACCGATATCATCGAGTATCTGCAGCGCAAGTTGATGAGCGTGGCAACGGCGCGCGACGGGGCGGACTTCCTGCAGCCGCAGGGCGCGATTTTCGGACCGAAGGTGATGATCGTCAATGAATTCGCGGGTTCCGGCGGCGACGCCATGCCGTGGTACTTCCGTCGCGCGAACGTGGGCAAGCTGATCGGCGAGCGCACCTGGGGCGGCCTGGTCGGGCTGAACGGATATCCCGAGTTGATGGACGGCGGCGTGGTCATGGCGCCCAGCGTGGCCATTTGGAATCCCAACGGAACGATGGATGTGGAGAACCACGGCATCGCGCCGGACATCGAAGTGCCGCAGGATCCGGCGGCGGTGCGGCAGGGGCACGATCCGCAGTTGGAGAAGGCCATCGAGGTGGTGATGGAGGAACTGCGCAACAATCCACCTCCTGCGTTGAAGCGGCCGGTGTTTCCCGATTATCAGAAATAGGTGTAGTGGGGCGGCGCCATGCGCCGCATGGGCGAGCTTCGCTGGCCTGTGTCGGCAGAGTGCCGACACGGCACGCCGGGGGCGTGCGCCACGAGACCTACCCAACTGAAATGCCCAATCACCCGCGGCGAGCTACGCTCGCCGAAGAGCGGGCCTACGCCCTTAAGGAGTTACCCGGAATATCGTGCCGCAAGTCCCGTCGGGACACGTGGAGTTGCGGACTCCGCCCATTTGAGTTGTGCCGAAGATCTCTCCGTTCGGTCCGCGAGACAACCCGCCATAGATTTCTCCGCTGCCGGCGCCGGCCGTGCCGCCGTAAGCCGTGGTGCCGTAAAGCACGCCGTTCGGGCCAGCGGCCACGCTGGCATATGCGGGGTCCGATCCGTCCGGCCCGCAGCATCCGAAGGAATGCAGAATCGCTTCCGTCCAGGCGCCGCCGTCCGCCGGCGCGGTGAGTTGGAATACCGTGCCGTTGGTGGTTCCGATCAACGTTCCGGGCGCGGGTTGGAGCACCAGGAGTTTGGAGTGGAACCATCGGAGCCCCCCAGAAAGCTATACAACGTCGTAAAGGTGGGCTGCGCCTGACTGGCGCCGGGCCTCAGTATTAGTGCTCCCAGCATAATGGCTAAGCCGATCGCGTTCCGTTTGGTCATCCTGCCTCCGGACGATCCAGGTATACTCCGCACGAAGGTAAGCGGTCAATACTTTCTTGCCTGGACCAGTACCAGTGTCCGAATTACCGCCAGCATTCGAGGAAGCGTAAAATGACGTGATGGCCGTGCACACCGATCGCCTTTCCGGCACGTTCTGGCTCCTGTTCCTTTACGACGTGTGCGAGGAGATCCGGCTCGATGAACTGCGCTCGATTCTGGGCGCGCAGCCGGCGGGACGCGAGCCCAGCTTCCGGCGTCCAACGCCCGAATACGTGCGGTTTGAGAAGCCGCCGGTGATCGAATCCCTGGAACCGTTGCGGCTGGAAAGCGGCGAGCGGCTGCAGGCTCAGATGCACTACTACGAATACGGCGTGGTAAGCATCGAGCTGCAATTGCCCTTCGCGTTCGATTGGCGGGAATTGATGCGCCTGTCGAGTCGATCGATCGCGGCGCCGGAGATCGAGAAGCAGGCGGCCGATAGCGTCCGCCGCAGCCTGGCGCGCGCCCACCCGGCCCTGGTGAAACCGTACGCCGACTGGTTGACGGAAGATTATTACATTATCCAGATCCACCCCATGATGAAGGGCGATGGCGGCTCCGTCACAGCCCAGGAATTGATTGCGGAGCGCGGAGAGGAGATCGCGCAGGTGGTGCGCGGAGAAGAAATTCGCCTGGCTGACGACGAACGCACCGAAATCCTGCAATCGCGCCTTTCCTACTATCCCGACGATCTGGTGGTAGTCGGCTGGACCGCCGCGCTGGTCTACGACACGCCGGAAGACGCGCTGCCGGTGATGCAACTGCTGGAATACGCCAATTCGCAGTTGATCGAATTCCGTTATTACGACGAGACGCTGACCCGGCTGCTCGCCGACGTATACCGGTCGCTCGACAAAGGCACGGGCGTGCTGGCGCGCTGGCGGTTGGCGCGAGAGGCCGGGCGCCTGAATACCATCCGGTTGGATGTGCGCGAACTGACCGAACGGATGGATAATTCAATCAAGTTCCTCAGCGATATGTACTCCGCACGCGTCTACCGCCTGGCCGCGGGCAAAGTGGGCGTGACGGATTACCGCCGGCTGGTCGACGAAAAGCTGCACACGGCCGGCGATCTGTATCAGTTCATGGTGGACCAGTTCCAGCAGGGTCGCGCGTTTGTATTGGAGCTGATGGTGGTGGTCATTCTGGTGATTGAACTGGTGTTCTTGTTCGAGGGCAAGATGTGATGAAGAATACGTTTTGACCGTGTAGTTCTTTGACAAGAAAAGCGCCGTCTATATAATAATTCTATCTGCAATTAACTTGCATTCTCCACCCAAAAAGGAAGGTCATATGCGGAAACGGTGCGTGTTTCCTGTGTTTGTCGTGTGCTTGCTGTGTTCGGTTCTTCTGAACGGCTGCCATACAGGATCGAAAACCGAGTCGGAACAGCCCAAGGTAGGCGCTCTGCCGCCTAGCTCCGCTCTGCCCCCCAACTCGTGGATCGTGCCGGCGGATGTATCGCCCACGCAAAATCCTCCGCAGTCAAGCTGGACTGCCTTGGCCTGGCAAACGTTCGTGGCGCTGAACTGGCCCTCGGCCGTGCCGTCCAACTCCTCCGGCATCTCGGGCCTGCCCAATCCGCAGCTATCCATCGGGGCGAGCAGTTCGAACCAAGCCATGATTCCAACCGTCTGGCTGACCTATCGCAGCGTGGCCAACACCATGCTGCCGGGCGCGCAGGATCCGGGCGTTTGGCAGAGCAATCCGGTGGCGCTTCCGTCCGCGTGCGCGACGATCGGGTCTTTGCCGGTTTCGCCCGGATTCCAGCCCATGGTTCTCGATCTCGTCTCAAAATTCAGTAGCCCCGTCGTCGGCAGCAATGTCAATGAAGCCAGCGGCCCTCCGTTGATTGAGCAGTCCGGCTGGTTTGTCACTTACGATATTCGCATCGATCAGTCTGAATATGCGTATATCCAGCAGAACGGATACTACAACGCTGCGACGCAGATCGCCGCCGAGGCCGCCAACAAACAATTGCAGCCGATTCCCCAAACCGGCGCGGGCATGCCGTCGCTGGCGAACTTCGGCGCACTCGAAGTGAAGGCGGCTTGGCGCATCCTGGACCCCAAGAACGACCAAGCGATTATCCCGCGCTATTACACCCAGGTTGGATATTTCCTGCAGCAGGACGGCAAGACATGCCAGGGGCCGGCCTTGTTCGGACTCATCGGCCTGCATATTCTGCGATTGACACCGACGACCCCATCCACGTGGTTTTGGTCCACTTTCGAGCAAGTGGATAATGTGGCGCCCCCTCCCCAGGGCGGATCGGCGACTCTGGCGAGCGCCAATACTCCGAACGGGAACTGCAGTTCGGGGACCTACAATGTGGCGCCGACGAATTATCCGGCCAACCAGAACATCCCCTGGACTGGCACGGCCACGCCAGTGGTGAGCGTCTGTCAGGCGACCAACATCGATCCGGCTGTGGCCGCCATCAACAAGACCTGGCAGACTAACCTGCAGGGTACGGTTTGGGCCAACTATCAATTGATCGATACCATCAATCCGTCCGTTCAAGGGGGGCCTTCATATACGTTCGCCATCTCGACCGCCACCATAAACACGAACATCATGGCGAACACGACCATGGAGACCTACCTCCAGGGGGACGGTGCGGGAAAAGGCCAGAGCTGCATGGATTGTCACGCTTGCGCCACGCCGCAAGGCGCCGCGGGCAGCGCCACTTGCACGGGCACATCTTCGAACCAGATCTTCTCGTTCGTGTTGTCGAACGCGGGCCTGCCGGTGAGTGCCACGGCCGCGGCAAAGAAACGGCAGCAGCCGCGCCTGCCGAAGAAGGTGCTCGACATTCTAAGCGGCATGGGCAAGCACCGTTGACACCGCGAATCTGAATCGAAGAATGCGCTTGACATCCCCTATGCGTCTAGAGTATACATACACTAGACAGTGCTTCTAACGATCGATCTGCAGGACCGGCGTCCGATTTACCGGCAAATCGCCGACGGCATCCGGACGCTGATTGCCGGCGGCCAGCTTGGCGAAGGGCAGCCGCTGCCGCCGGTTCGGCAACTGGCGGCCGACCTCGGAGTGAACCTCAACACCATTGCCGCTGCATACCGCGAGCTGCGGAGCGACGGGCTGATCGTCGTCAAGCACGGTTCCGGCGCCACCGTGGCCGCGCGCGCCGCCGCGAAACACAGCCACGATGAACTCCGCCAGCCGCTGCGCAACGCGCTCACCCACATGGTCCTGGCCGGGTTGCGGAGAGGGCAGATTCTGAGCATGGTCGACGATGAATTGCGTGGCATGCTCAAAGGGGCTAAGCCGTGACCGAAAACCAGATCGTCGTATGGCTTTGCATCTTCGTCTTCGCCACCCGGATTCCACGGATCGTGGAGCGTTGGAAAGCTCCTCTGTTGCGCGGTCCGGGGTGGTTCTTCAGCGTGGAGGTGGCGCCCGATTTCCGGGAAGGCGCCGGAGCCGCGATTCTGCGCCGGTACCGGACGCGCCTGTTTCTGCCGTGGGCGATCGAGGTCCCAATCTTCATAGCCCTGCTCCTCGCCGGCCGCAATCTTTACATCATGGGCCTGATCGCCGTCGTCACCCCCCTGACCCGTCTCAATTATTATGCGGCGCAAAGGGCGGCGGAGAACCAGGCGCGGCGATCCGAGTTGCCGGGTACGAGGCATCCCGTCTCCGCGGTGGCGCTTTCCCTGCACCCCAGGACGCTGCGCGACTACACGAACCCCTGGATTGAAGCCGTGATCGCGCTCGCCCTGGGGGGATCTCTCGCCTGGCTGGGCTATCGTTACGCGACATTGCAGGACTGGCAACCGGTGCGCCTGCCGTTCGCCATGACCGTCATCTATATCTATCTGCAAGGAGGTGTGCTGCTGATCAAGCGCGCGATCGTGCGCGCCCGGTGCGTGGCGCCCGCGGATAACGCCTCCCAGTATCTGGCCTGGCGCGATAGCCTGCGCCGGCTCGCGACGGCCATCTGCGACTATGTGCGGCTGATGCTCGCGTTCGGCCCGCTGGCGTTCGACCTGCAGTGGGTCACCAAGCCGTGGGCCGGCAGCGCTGCGCAGCGAACGCTGCTGCTCGCCGCGTTCCTGGGGGGTGCGCTGGCCACATTGTTCGAGTGGCGGCGCAGACTGCAATACCTGGAGGTGGCGCGCCGGACCAAGCCCGCCAATTACCTGGTGCTGCCCGATGTTCAGGATACGGGATCGCCGGTCTGCTTCAGGCCTGCGTTGCCCGTGCTGTTGCTGAACGGCCCCAATGGATACGCGCTGAATCTGGCCAGCGCTCCGGTGAAGGCGGCGGGCCTGTACCTTGCCGGATTTGCCACGCTGTGGGTCTGTCTGACGCGGTAAAGGAGACATGGAATGCCGATCGAATGGTGGAAGTGTGCCCTCGCGTTGTGCGCGTATGGGCCGGCGATGTGGGCGCAAGCGGCGCCGCCGCAGGCCGGTATCGCCGGAGAATGGGATGGCGTCATCGCGGGAAAGCTGCACGTCGTGGTCCGGATCGAGAAGGCCGCCGACCAATCTCTGCACGGCGAGTTTGAAAGCGTGGATCAGGGCGGCGCGAAACTCGCGATTGACGAGGTTTCATTCGATGGTAAGCAGGCCGTCCGTTTCGAGTTGAAAACCATCGGCGCCACGTATGAGGGCGAGTTGAGCGGCGACGGCTCTGCGATCGCCGGCGACTGGCGGCAGGGTTCGGCCCGATTGCCGCTCACGCTGAGACGGCCCGGCGCCGCTCCTTCAGCCGCGGCCGTGGCGACGCTCAAGCCGGTCACTCGCGGCCGTGTGCCGCTGCAGCCGTGCCTGGCGCCCGACGGCGCCACACAGGCCCTGTGTGGAACCTACGAAGTGTATGAGAACCGCGCATCCGGCGCAGGGCGGAAAATCGCACTGAACCTGATGATCCTCCCGGCGCTGGCGGAGAAGCCGGCCGCGGATCCGGTATTCGCATTTGCGGGCGGCCCCGGCGGAAGTGCTGTAGCTACGTATTCGATGGCTTCATTCGTGAAGGACTTGCAGCAACAGCGCGACATCGTGCTGATCGACCAACGCGGCACGGGCAAATCCAATCCGCTGCCCTGTCCGCTCGATCGCAGCGAGGCGCAACTTCTGATCAACGGCCCGCTGTCGGTAGAGAGCTTTCCCGGATGCCGCGCGGAGCTGGAAAAGCACGCCGATCTCACGCAGTACACCACGTCCGATGCGGCCGACGACGCGGATGACGTGCGCCAGGCGCTAGGCTACGAGCAAGTCGACGCGCTGGGCGGGTCCTATGGGTCGCTGGCCGCGCTTGTATATCTCCGCAGGCACGGTGCCCATGTGCGCGCCGTGGCGATCGAAGGCGTGGCGCCTCCCGATTACCGAATGCCCCTGCAATTTGCGAAAACCATTCAGTCGGCGCTCGATCGCCTCTTCGCGAACTGCGACGCCGATGCCGGCTGCCACAAGGATTTTCCCGGCCTGAAAGCGGAGTTCGAGGCCCTTGTCCAGCGGCTGGACCGCGAGCCCGCGAAGTTCGACTTCCGGAGTGCTCCATCCGGCAAGCCGCAGGCGATTACCCTGTCGCGCGGGGCGTTTGTGTCGGACCTCCGGGTGCTGCTCTATGAGCCTTCGATCGTGAGCCAGTTGCCTTATATTCTGCACCGCGCCTACCAGGGCGACTTTAGCGGCTTCGCGGCCGTCGCGGTGGCGATGCGCAGCGCGGTGGATGGCGCTGTCGCCCGCGGACTGGCGTTTTCGGTGAACTGTTCGGAGGCGCTGCCGTTCATCGGCGAAGCGGATATCCGGCGCGAAACCGGGGGAACGTATCTCGGCGATTTCGACGTGCGGGTCCAGCAAAAGAACTGCGGTGCATGGGCGCACGCGACCGTGGCAAGAGACTTTCTGGCGCCCGTGCGTTCCGATGTTCCGGTCCTGCTGATCTCTGGCGAGGAGGATCCGGCCACGCCCCCATCCCTGGCTGCGCACGCCGCCGAAGGACTGTCGCACAGCCGCGTCGTGGCCATCCCGCACGGCACGCATCTGACGGGCGCGGCGTGCATCGACAATATGATCGTGCAATTCATCAAGGCAGCCTCGGCGGGCGGCATCGATGTGAGTTGTGTCGACCGGATCCACAATCCCCCGTTCGCGACGCTGGACCAGGCGGAGAAGGTGCGCGCACAGGCCGGGCGGTAAGTTGTTATACTGCTCGCGTGCCGCCATTACGCGCCGTCCTTCTCGCCACTTTTCTGATCGCTCTCCCGCCGGCCCCGGCGCAGGAGAATGACAAGCCCGCCGACAAACCCTCCGTCCCCACGCCCGCGGACACCTTCGCCGGGCTGAAGCTACGCTCGCTGGGCCCGGCGGTAACTTCCGGCCGTGTGGTCTCGTTCGCCGTGCACCCCAAAGACAAAAGCACTTACTACGTGGGAGCGGCCTCCGGCGGCGTATGGAAGACGGTCAACGCCGGCACCTCTTTCGCGCCCGTGTTCGATGGCGAGGGATCGTACTCCATCGGCACGGTGGTCGTCGACGCTAAAAACCCGAACGTGGTCTGGGTCGGCACGGGCGAGAACAACAGCCAGCGCAGCGTTTCCTACGGCGACGGCGTGTACCGTTCCGACGACGGGGGCAAGTCGTGGAAGAACGTGGGACTGAAGAAGTCCGAGCACATCGCGCGCATCGTAATCGATCCGCGGGATTCCAACACCGTCTACGTGGCCGCACAAGGCCCGTTGTGGGGGCCGGGCGGCGATCGCGGGCTGTATAAGACCACCGACGGCGGCAAGACCTGGAAGGCCGCGCTGACTATCAGTGAGAACACCGGCGTGACCGACGTGGTGATGGACCCGCGCAATCCGGACGTCCTGCTCGCAGCGGCTTACCAGCGCCGCCGCCACGTCTGGACGTTGATCGACGGCGGTCCTGAGAGCGCCATCTACAAATCGACGGACGCGGGGACCACCTGGAACAAGGTGAAGTCCGGTTTGCCCACGGAAGAAATGGGCCGTATCGGGCTGGCCCTGTCGCCGGCCAATCCCGATATCGCCTATGCCACCATCGAATCCATCGACAAGAAAGGCGGCGTCTTTCGCTCCACGGACCTGGGCGCCACCTGGGAGCGGCGCAGCGAGCACGACGAAGGGGCCATGTATTACGCGCACGTGGTGGCCGACCCCAAGAACGTCGACCGCATCTATGTCATGTCCGTGTTCTTGCAGGTTTCCGACGACGGCGGCAAAACGCTGCACAATCTCGGCGAACGCTTCAAGCACGTGGACAATCACGAAATCTGGATCGATCCGGACAACACCAGCCACTATCTGGTGGGTTGCGATGGCGGCGTGTACGAGAGCTTCGATCGCGCCGCCACCTGGGCTTTCAAGGCCAACCTGCCGGTGACGCAGTTCTACGATATCGCGGTGGATGAAGACGCGCCCTTCTATCGCGTTTACGGCGGCACGCAGGACAACTTCTCGCTGGGCGGCCCGGCGCGCACGCGCAGCGTCCACGGCATCACCAATGCGGATTGGTACGTGACAGCGGGCGGCGACGGCTTCCATTCGCGCGTGGATCCGCAGGACCCCGACACCGTTTATTCGGAATCGCAGTACGGCGTGCTGGTGCGCTACGACCGGCGCACGGGCCAATCGGTGGGCATCCAGCCGCAGCCCGGCGCGGGCGAACCGCCCTTGCGCTGGAATTGGGATTCGCCGCTGGCCATCAGCCCGCACTCGCATAAGCGCGTGTACTTCGCCGCCAACAAGCTGTTCCGCAGCGACGACCGCGGCGACTCGTGGAAAGCCGTGAGCGGCGACCTGACGCGCCAGATCGACCGCAATACGCTGCCGGTGATGGGCAAGATCTGGGGCCCGGATGCGGTGGCGAAAAACGTTTCCACTTCGTTCTACGGCAACATTGTGGCGCTCTCGGAATCGCCCAAAAAGGAAGGGCTGATTTATGCCGGCACCGACGACGGACTGATTCAAGTGACCGAAGACGGCGGCGCACAGTGGCGCAAAATCGACAAATTCCCCGGCGTGCCCGACGGGACTTACGTCAGCCGCATCCTGGCTTCGCAGCATGATGCCGGTACGGCGTATGCGGCATTCGATCGGCACAAGGCGTCCGATTTCGCGCCTTACTTGCTGAAGACCACCGACGCCGGGCGTACCTGGACCGCCATTCAGAGCGACCTGCCGGCCAACGGTCCCGTGCGGGCGATCGCGGAGGACCATGTGAATCCGCGGCTGCTCTTCTCCGGCACGGAGTTCGGCCTGTTCTTCACCATCGACGGGGGTAAGAAGTGGGTGCAACTGAAGGGAGGCATGCCCACCATTGCGGTGCGCGACCTGGCCATTCAGAAGCGCATGAACGACCTGGTAGTGGGCACTTTCGGCCGCGGCATCTACGTGCTCGACGACTACACGCCGCTGCGCGATCTGAAACCGGAAACGCTGGAGCAGGACGTGGTGGTGTTCCCCATCACGGACGGCTTGATCTACATCGAGACGCGGCAGTACGGCCTGCGCGGCAAGGGGTTTCAGGGCGAGTCCTTCTTTACCGCGGATAATCCGCCATACGGCGCGCAGTTCACTTACTACCTCAAGGATGAAATCAAGACCAAAAAGCAGCAGCGGCGCGACGCCGAAAAGGAGGCGGGAAAGAAGAAGGCGCAGGCGCCTTATCCCGGCCCAGCGGAGCTGCGCGCGGAAGGCGAGGAGGAAGCTCCCACATTGCTGCTGACCATCGCGGACGCTTCCGGGCGCGCCATCCGCACGCTCGCCGGTCCGGTGACCAAAGGCATTCATCGCGTAAGTTGGAACCTGCGCGAACCTGCCGCGGAGTTGCCGGGGCCCCGGCCCGCCGATGCGGAAGACGATCTGTTCAGCGAAGAACCGGCGGGCCCGCCGGTCACCCCGGGGCGTTACACAGTGTCGCTTTCGAAGCGGGTAGATGGAGTGGTTACGCCGCTGGCCGCTCCGCGGGAATTCAAGGTCGAGGCCGAGAAAGTGGCGGCCACCGAGGACGCGGCCCGCGGCGAGTTGTTCGAATTCCAACAAAAGGCCGCCAAACTGGAACGTGCGGTTTTGAGCGCGCGGGACACAGCCAACGAGTTGAACACTCGCATTGGCAAGATCAAGGAAGCCATCGACGCCACGCCTTCGATGGACAGAAAGTGGGCGGACGCGGCGCGCGCCTTGGAAAAGAATAATAACGAGATACTGCGCGCGCTGCGCGGCGATGAGATCCTGGCGCGGCGAAGCGAGAATGTGCCGGTGTCCATCGTGCAGCGGGTTGAGACCATCGTCGAAAACGAGCGGGCTTCGCTGCAGCGCCCGCCGGGCACCGACGTGCAGGCGTTTGCCATCGCCAGCGAGGAGTTTGCCGCCGTGCGGGAAAAGCTACGGGTGTTGGTGGATGTGGACCTCAAGGCGCTCGAACAGGCGCTGGATGCGGCGGGCGCGCCGTGGACGCCGGGCCGTCTGCCGGTGCGGTGATTGTGAGATGCGGTTTATGGTGCTACGTTTAACGGCCGCCGTGGTATACTACCCATTTGATACGATCCTTCCGGTGCAGGGAAACCGAGAAGCTTTTGTGCCGCCAGCACAGCCGCAAATTCGGCAACGTCGAAACGGTGGCGCGTCGAAAGCTGCGCATGCTGGAGGATGGCGAGATGCTTGCGGACATGGCGGCGGTTCCAGGAAACCGGCTCGAAGCGTTGAGCGGCGGCCGGGAGGGTCAGCACAGCATCCGGATCAACGACCAATGGCGAATATGCTTCGTTTGGCGCGATGGCGCCGCGGAGAGGGTCGAAATCGTCGACTATCAGTAGCGAGGTGAAACGAGAATGGCTAACGGCAATCGGCTTCCACCCATTCATCCGGGGGAAATCCTCCGCGAAGAGTTTCTGTCTCCTCTCGGCATGTCGGCAAACCACTTGGCTCTGGCCCTGCGCGTGCCTGCGACCCGTATCAACGACATCGTGAACGAAAGGCGCGGCATTACGGCGGACACCGCCCTCCGCCTGTCACGCTACTTCGGCACGACACCCAGGTTCTGGATGAACATGCAGGCTTCCTGGGAGTTGGAGACGGCGGAAGATGAATTGGGCAAAGCGGTGAAACGCGAGGTGCTGCCTCGAAGTGCGTGAGGTTACTGCCGCCCGCGGCCTGGAAGACGAGGCGCGACCGCGTAGTTCAGTTGCACCAGCACGATGAAACCGATGCTCACATAAGTGTTCACTAGGCACAGCAGCGCGCCGCCGGCATACAGCGTCTGCCCGATCAAGATACGGCGTTTAATAGCAGTGGCCACTGCCGGGGAGATGTCGTCCCGTACCAGCCCGAGGCCCTGCGCGCACACCCACGTGAAGTACAGCGTGCCGCCCAACAGCAACAGGTTCACCCAATAAACCAGCAGCGCGATCCGGTAAGCGATGAAGCCGGCCAGCAGCATGGTGGAGAACGGCATCATGGAAACCGCGAACAGAAACAAGATGTGCATCCACGATAGGCTGCGGTCCGACCGCGTCAGGTGGTTCAGTTGCGTCTGCTGGCCGACCCAGAAGATCCCCAGCGTCATGAAAGTCATGGCGCACATCCCGAGCCGCGGCGCGAGCGCGCCCAGCGCCAGCCACAGGTCCCGTTCGCTGCGGATCGCTTGCGCCACGGGGGCGCGCAGATCCAGCACCAGCAGCGTCATGGCGACCGCGAACACGCCGTCGCTGAGGGCCGCCAGACGTTCCACGCTTTGGCCGGCGATCCGGTTGTAGGAAGTGCTCATATCTTAATTGTGGGGCAGGACTCCAGTCCTGCGGGCCGACGTCCACGTCGGCCTCTCCGATTTCGTTACGGGAAGAGCGGGTCCTGGAGGACCCGCGCAGGACTGGAGTCCTGCCCCACCTGGGGCGGCCTCTCAGGCCGCCAGTATCTTCTCATAGAACGCTCGCAATCGTTCGCCGTACAACGGGCCGGCCGCCTCCACAATGTCGATGTGGGTGGCGCCCGCCACCATCCAAAACGACTTCGGCTCGTTCGCCGCCTTGAACACCGCGCACCCCATGGCGCAAGGGATGGTGCGATCATGGTCGCCATGAATCACCAGCAGGGGCACATGCACGCCGGCGATTTTACGCCGCGTGTTGAAGCCGCTGGCGAATAGCCGCCCGGCCCACGGCACGATCGCGCCTGCCATGGCCGAGAACGAAGTAAACGGGCACTCCAGAATCACGCCGGCGCACGGGCGGCGCCGCGCCAGATCCACCGCTACGGCCGAGCCGAGCGACTCGCCGTGCACCACGATCCGATTGGGCGCGTATCCCATGCCGATGAGCCGATCGTAGCCCGCATCCGCATCGCGATACAGCCCCCGCTCGGTGGGGCGGCCCGCGCTCTTCCCGTATCCCCGATAGTCCAAAATCAGGACCGCGGAACCCGCGGCCGCTATCTCGCGCAAATGGCCGGGGCTATGTGCCAGGTTGCTGCCGTTGCCATGCAGGTACAAGGTGACCAGGCGGCTGCCGGGCACTTTCACCGGCGCTTCCACAAACCATGCATGCAGGCGCAAGCCGTCGCGCGTGCGAAGCCAGACGTCCCGGGCGCCCGATTCCGATTGCGTGTGCCACCAGCCGCCCGGATAACGGGTGGGCTGATAGATCAGGCGGCTGATCACAAAATAGATCGCGCCATAGACCAGGGCGGCCAGGACTACGAGCCGCATGGCCGGAGGCGGCACGATTGAAGTATCCACATTCTGCCACTATACAAGGTTCGCCCTAGGCCCACAGGTTCAGCGTGCGCACCAGCGGCTCCGGCTGTTCATCGAACACCAGCGCCACATCGCGCCCCACCACGCGCCAGCGGTAGATGAAAAGCGCTGCGTGCGCCAACACGACCACTGCCACCAGCCAAACAAACCGGACGGGACGCTGCAGCATCCAGTATTCCAGTGTTAGAAATACCGACACATAAGTGGTGAAGCCGAATAGGTACAGCGGCCACGACACCTTTAAGTTCGCCTTCCCAGGCAGATAGGAACAAGTAAATGGGAACTTCTCGAAGCTAACCAATAACACTTCCACTAATAGCCAAGATATAACCGCACCGAACAACATATGCAGCAGCGCCGTCCGCCAACCCCAGAACAGCACGTGCAGCGGCAGTAGCAAAGCGAACAGCGGCGCCACGCCCAATACGATCATGGCTTTCTTCACACCCGCGAGACACCGCTTGGCCTCGCCGCGGTCCGCGACCTGGAACACCCAGTTGGCGCGCAATTCCGCGGGCACGGCGAAAACGTGCCGCATGCCGCACAAGATGAAGAAAGCCAGTATCAGCGGCGCTGGCAACAGCTCCGGTATGGGATGGTACATCCACGAACTGCCGCCGCGCGCCACCAGCACCGCCAGCCCCTCGAAGATCACGGCGCAACCGACGGCCACATACGCCGCGAACAGCAGTTTGTGGCGGCGGCTGCGCGTTAGGGTCTTCCAGATGAAGTAGAACGCCGCCTGCTGCAACCCATCGCGCACCACAAAGCGGTCGAGCGCGCGGCTTACCAACCTTTCCATGGCCGATGGCACAGTCGAAAACTCGTCGGCGCTTTCGAGCGACCGCGTGACATGCCGCTTATAACTCAGCAGATAAGTAGCCAGGGCGCCGGCTGTGGTCCAGCCCGCCGCCATGCGCGCCGACGCGGCCAGATGCCGGAACACCGGATTGGTCCAGCCCAATTGGGTCTGGTAGAGGCCTAGAAACCAGAGCGGCGGGAATGCATAAACCGCGGCTGGATTCGTCGCGGCGCCCGGCTGCAACTGGGAGGCGATGCGCGCGGAGAGCAGAAACATGAGGATCAGCAGCGCCACCAGTGCGAACTGTACATACGGCGAGACGCGCCGGAATAGACGGTATCCCAGCACATTCATCAGAATCCCTTGTACCGCGACGCACAGGAAGAATACGAAAGTATTCGCAGCCAAAATCGCGACGATGTGACCGCGGGCAAAGGGGATCACGTTGAGCACAGAGCCCTTCTGGATGACCACCGCCGGAAACATTACGGGTGAGAACGCGTTGATGGCCAGCGAGAAAATCGCCAGAAAGGCCAGCAAGGCCGCGATTTTCGCGCCGAACATGGTGCGCAGCCGGATCGGCAGCGGAGTCAGGTTGGCATAGTCGCGGCGGTCCGGAAAGAGCATCTCCCACTCGATCACCGTCACCAGCCCCATCACGGTCATCGAAAAACAAATGAAGAATTCTTTTTCCCCCAGCGAGGCCAGGTCGCGCACGTACATCGGCGCATCCTGCAGCTTCACGTACTTCGACAGGAACAGGAACGGCAGCAGCATGCCGGGTGCGGCCAGTAGGGCCAGGATGTTGACCACGGTGGCGCGCATATCCGCGTCGTCGGAATTGATCGCCACCAAGTCGTTATCGAAGAAGCGGCCGAAGAAATGCCGCGCCAGCTCGCGGAATTGAGAGACTTCGTTTTCGAGCGCAGGCCCCATGGCGGCTCCTCAGGCTTGCATGACATCCACGATGTCCGCGGCGATCTTTTCGGTGTCTTCCTGCTGCACCAGTTGCGAAAAAATGTCTTCGAGCGACGGCAACTCCATCAGGTCCCGCAAGTGCGCCACTGAATCGTTCGCCACCACGCAGCCCTTCCGCAGAATGATGACGCTGTCGCACACTTTCTCCACCACCTCCAGCACGTGCGAGCTGTACAGGATCGCTTTGCCCTCGCGCGCCAGCGCCTTCAGCAGGTTCTTGAAGACCAAGCTGGTGGTGACATCAAGGCCCGAGAGCGGCTCGTCGAAAACCAGCACATCGGGGTTGTGCAGCAGCGCGGCCGAGATGAGGATCTTCTGCTTCATGCCCTTCGAATAGGAAGAGATAGGCGAATAGCGGTGTTCGTGGAGCGACAGCAGGTTCAACAGTTGGTCGATTCTGGATTCCAGCGCCGCGGCCGGCAGACAGCGCAACCGTCCGGCGAGTTGTAGGTATTCGCGGCCCGTCAGATATGGGTACAGGTTGGATTCTTCGGGCACGTAGCCGAGCCGCTTTTTATAACCGATCAGATCCTGCCGGATGTTATAGCCCTGGTATAGGATCACTCCGCGCGAAGGCTCCAGCAGCCCGGTCAGCATCTTGACGGTAGTGCTTTTTCCCGAGCCATTGGGTCCCAGGTATCCGAGCACCTCGCCCGGCCGGATGGTAAAGCTGACGTCGTCGACCGCGGGCCTGCGGACATACAGCTTCGTCAGGTTGCGGACTTCGAGCATATCATTGAGACACCTGTACGCCCGCAATTGTTCCGGGCTCGTGGGGCGGCGCCATGCGCCGCCGCGGGGCTTTTAGCCCCGCCCTTTCCCCAACCCGGGTCCCGGAGAACGCATGCACGGTCGAGAGGAAGGGCGGGTCTGGAGACCCGCCGCAGGCGTGGACGCCTGCCCCCCAGGGTCTTCAGACAGGACGCGGCCAGCCGGGCACTTCGCCCACCAGCGGTGCGGCATACTCCCGAAACGCGGGCAGCACGTCGTTGCCGTCCGGATGAATCCAGTCCGCGGGCAGCCACCGTTCCACGCGCGCCACGGTTTCGAGGGGTGTCAGAAATGTGCTCGAATCGCGCCGCAGTGCCACCATCGCATCCGTATGCCCCTCGCCGGCCGCCACCGCCGCCGCGCGCCCGCACGCGAATGCCTCCCGCCGGTCGAGCGGTGTGGCGAACTCGCCGCAGCATCGCCCCAACAGGCCCGGCTTTTCGGCGCGCGCGCGAATGCCCAGCGTCCCGCTCAACAGGCGCGCCAGCGTATGGCCCAGATTGGAAGCCAGCCGCTGCGCTTCGCTGTCCGCGCGATCCACGTCCGCCCCGAACGGCCGCCCGTTATCGTCGAGCTGTCCTTCGCATACGGCCACCACCACGCGCCCGAGGCGCCGGTACACGCGCTCCACATCCGCGGCAATACGGTCCAGGCTCAGCCGCCGCTCCGGGAAGTAGATCAGGTGCGGCGCGTCGTCTTCGCCGTGCCGCGCGAGCGATGTGGCCGCCACAATCCAGCCCGCGTTGCGCCCCAGCGTTTCGAGCACGCACACCGGCGAGGGCAGCGAGCGGTTGTCTTCGCCCACGTCGCGCGCGGCGCAGGCGAAGAATCGCGCCGTGGATGCGTAGCCCGGCGTATGATCGGTCACGCACAAATCGTTGTCGATGGTCTTGGGAATCCCGATCACCTGCAGGTCGTAGCGCGCGCTACGCGCGTGCCCCGCCAAACGCAGTGCCGTATCCATTGAGCCGTTCCCGCCGGTGTAGAAGAACGTGCGTACGCCGGCACGCCGGAAGACATCGAGCAGCCGCGCGTAGTCTTCCTCGGACAGTGGAAGCCGGCTGGATCCCAGCGCCGAGCCGGGCGCTTCGCCGATCCGCCGGACCAGATCCGCATCGAGCGCGAGCAGATCCACCAGGTCGCCGCGCAACAGCCCCGCGAGACCGTAGCGCGCTCCATACAAGCCGGCTCCGCGCCGCCGCTGCTCTTCGATGAGTCCCGCCAGGCTGGCATTGATCACGGCCGTGGGACCGCCGCCGTGAGCTACAACCGCATGATCGGGCATGTTAGTTGTGGGGCAGGACTCCAGTCCTGCGGGCCGACGTCCACGTCGGCCTCTGTGACAAGGCTGATTTCGTTACGCGAACGGCGGGCCTGGAGGACCGCGCAGGACTGGAGTCCTGCCCCACGCGATCACAAAGTCCCGCTAGCCGATGCCGACGTACCTTGACTATTCACCAACTGCACCGACACAGACCCAATCGCGCTAACGCTGCCATCCGTCACCGTGAACGGCAGCGTCAAAACAAACTGGCTGCCGTACTGATCCGACGTGCCGCTTTGGAACCAAGTACTGGCTGCGCTGGTCAGCGACACGGTGAGACTCGTCGTCTGCAGTGACTGCCCCGATGCGGGCGTAAACTGCAGAACCGCTTGTGACACTTCACGCGTGTTGGAATACGCACTAACCACCAACTGGAAGCCGGACGATGTGGCGGCAGCCGCGACTGAGGCAATCGCCGGCACGGCGGGCGCTATCTGAATCGTCTGGGTCAACGCGGCGGGTATTGCCAACGCGATCCCGCCCGCCTGCCAACTGACCGCGAGCGTGATCGTTCCGGCCACCGTCCCGGTTTGCAACGCGAAAGGCACCGGCGTCGTGCTACTGAGTGTCTGGAAGCTCAAGGTGCGCCCGCCGCCCGCAAACTGGATGGATGGATCGTCCGCCCCCGCAGCCAACGATGCATCCGGCTGGAAAGCCAGCGTGATTTGGCCGGAAATATTCTGTGGATAGGGTGCGCCCAGCGCCAGCGTGCCGCTCAATTGTTGCGCCGAAGCGGCGGTGCTCGATAGCCCCGTGAAACTGGCCGTCGGCGTAGCCAATACCGTCAGCGTGAACTGAAGGCTGGCTGTGTTCGACGCGCTGTCGATCACGTTTACCGTGAATTGGAAAGAGCCCGCCGCGGTGGGCGCGCCGGTAATCGCGCCAGCCGTGCTGAGCGTGAGTCCGGCGGGCAACGTGCCGGACCAGGTGTACGGCGGCGTGCCTCCAGCGGCAACCAGCGTTTGCGAATACGCGGTGCCCACCGCGGCGCTGGGCAGTGCGGCGGAGGTGGTAATGGTCAGGCCTGCAATCGCGATGGTGAACTGTTCGGTGGCGGTGGCCGAGACGCTATCGGTCACCTCGATCGTGAACGTGTACGATCCAGGCGTGGTGGGCGTGCCGCTAAGGACTGCGCCGTTGATGGTAAGACCTGGAGGCAGCGCCCCCGCGCTGGTGGTGAAGGTATAGGGCGGCGTCCCGCCTGTGGCCGTAAATGCCTGGCTGTAGGAAGCTCCCACTTTTCCGCCCGGCAGAGTGGTGGTGGTGATAGACAGCCCGCCAACAATCAGCGTGAACTGAAGACTGGCCGTGTTCGCGGCGCTGTCAGTCGCCGTCACGGTGAATTGGAACGTGCCGGTGGCCGTGGGCGTGCCGGTGATGACGCCGGCCGTGCTGAGCGCGAGTCCCTTCGGTAGCGCGCCGCCAGTCAGCGCCCAGGTATACGGCGGTGTGCCTCCCGCGGCAGCCAGGGTCTGCGAATAGCTTACGTTGAGCGATGCGTTGGGCAGCGCAGGCGCCGTGGTGATGGAAATCCCCGCCACCACGATGCTGAGCGGCTTCGTCGCGGTGGCCGAGGCGCTGTCGGTGACCTCGACGGCAAACGCGAACGTTCCCGCCGTGTTGGTTGTGCCCGTGATGGATCCGGCGGAGGAAAGCGTCAGCCCCTTCGGCAGAGATCCTGTCGAAATCGACCACGTATAGGGCGGCGTGCCACCGGTGGCCGTGAGCGTTTGCGAATAGGCGGCGCCCAGAGCCGCGCCGGGGAGCGCGCTGGTCGTAATGCTCAGCGCGGGAGCGACGGTTAGGGACACTTGTGCGGTAGCCTGGTGCCCCGCGCTGTCGTTTACTTGTACGGTGAAGGAAGCGGAGCCGGCAGTGGTGGGGATGCCGGTTACGGTCCCCTTGGTTCCGACGGATAAGCCCGCCGGCGGCAAACCTGTTGGGTTGCTCCACGTGTAGGGCGCCGTACCACCCGCGGCTAGCAGCGTATAGGAATAAGGAACGCCAACGGTCGCGCCGGGCAAGGTGGGGGGTGTTGTGACGGTCAAGCCATTCGCGACCACGATGGTGAACTGTCGGCTGGCCCTGGCGCTCAGCGAGTCCGTGACGGTCGCGGTAAATGTGAACGTTCCGGTGGCGGTGGGCACACCGCTAATGAGGCCGCCCGGGGAGAGATTCAGACCCGGAGGCAATGAGCCGACGATGATCGCCCAAGTATATGGGCTGACTCCGGCCGAGGCCGCCAACGCCTGTGAGTAACCCGAACTCAGCGATCCGCCGGCGAGCGCGGAAGGAGTGGAAATGCCCAGTGCCGCCGCTATGGTAACCGTCAATGCCGTACTGACGGTGACGTTGTTGCTGTCGATCGCCTGTACGGTGAAGGTGGACGTGCCCGCCGTGGCCGGGGTGCCGGCGAGTAGCCCGCCCGGGGTGAGCGTCAACCCGGCAGGCAGTGCGCTGCCGGCAGGTACGGACCATGTATAGGGCGACTTGCCGCCGGACGCCGCCAGTGTCTGCGAATACCCGATGTTCACTTCTCCGGCCGGCAGCGGCGAAGCCGTGGTAATGACGAAGACGATAGTGAGCGTGAACGTTTGTTTGCTCGTGCCGCCTGCGCTGTCGGTGACGGTGGCCGTGAAACTGCCCGTTCCTGTGGCGGTGGGAGTGCCTGTGATAGCGCCAGTGGCGCTGAGCGATAGTGCCGCCAGCGCGCCCGGCAACGGGCCGGCCGGCGACCAGGTATAGGGCGGCACGCCACCGGACGCGGCTAGCGTTTGAGAGTAATTCGCATTTACGGTGGCGCTAGGAAGCGTAGCCGCGGTGGCGATGCTGAGGACGGGACCGATCGTGATTGCGAACTGCTTGGTGAACGTGGCCGGCGTCGGAGACGCACTGTCCATCAATTGGACCGTAAATTGGAATGTGCCCGCTTGGCTTGGCGTACCACTGATCGTGCCGGTCGTGGTGCCTATAGGCAATAAGCCAGGCGGCAACGTACCGGTCGTCGACCAGGAATACGGAGGCATCCCTCCGCCCCCCGCCAGGGTCTGGCTATACACGTCGCCCATCGCGCCGTTGGCCAGCCCGCTCGTGGTAATCGTCAGCGGCGCCAGGTCCACCGCCAGTGTGAAAGACCCGGTCTGCGTCACACCGCTCGAATCTGTCACGGTGACACTGAAAGTCGAACTGCCCGGCGACGAAGGCGCCGTTCCCGTCAAGACTCCGCCTCCGCTCAGCATCGTCCACGGGGGCAATCCGGTTCCCGTCCACGTGTAGCCGCCCGTTCCACCCGACGCCGCGAATGCTTCTTTGTAGGCCAAGCCGACCGTGGCCGGCGGCAGCTGCGATGTCGTCGTAATCGCCAGCGCCGCGTTCACGGTCAGTGAGAACTTGCCGTTGCCTGTGCCGCCAATGCTGTCCGTCACGGTGATCGTGAAACTCACGGGACCGGCCGCCGTCGGAGATGCCGTCGACGTGAGCAGGCCAGTGGAGCTCATCGTGAGCCAACTGGGCAGACCTGTGGCCGCCCACGTGTATGGGGACACGCCGCTGCCCGTGACCGTGGCGAACTGTTGCGAGTATGCGGTGGCGCCCACTTCCGTGGCGGGCAGCGGCGAAGTTGTGGCGATCGCCACGGCCGGCACGATGGTTCCGGAGAACGACTGGCTCGCGTTTAGAGGGGTGGGCGTAGAGCTGTCGGTTGCAACGACGCTGTATTGATAGGCCCCGGAACTCACCGGCGTATCGCTAACCGTCCCCGTGGACGATATTGTCAAACCACTCGGCACGGTCGTGCCGCTGATCGACCATTTGTAGGGCTGCGTCCCACCCGTCGCGCTACAGGAGTCCGAATACGCAACGCCCACCTCTACCGGTCCCGTGGTCGATGTGCAACTCACCGTCACGGGGCTGACGGCGGTGCCCGTGTACGTCTGGCTGCCGGTGAGAGGAGCGACCGGCGTGCTGTCGGTAGCCGGCACCGTGAAACTGTAGGCGCCGGGGCTTTGCACTGCGCCGGTAATCTTTCCGCTGCTGGGATCCTGCGTCAAACCTTTTGGCAGTGTGCCCGCGCTGATGCTCCAGGCGTAGGGACTTATCCCGCCAGATGCCGTACACACCACCGACACCGCCGTCCCTGTCACTTCCGGCAGTGTAGTGGGCGTGCAATTCACCGTGAGCGTCTGCGCCCACGCGGCGCCGGCGGCCAGCGCCGCCAGCGCGATCGATCCTGCAATCGTGCGGCTCATTATGGTGGACCAAAGCCCGGGCTACCCGGGCTGATTACCGCACCCGAACTGGGTGGGGTTGTAGTACTCGTCGAAGATTTGCCTTTGCCTAAGGCCACTGCCGCACCCGCGGCGGCGGCTCCGCCGACCAGAGCCAGGATCAGGATGGTCTTGGACGACACGCCGGCCTGCGCGGGCTCCGCATTCGTTTGCGAGATGTTGGCCGTGGCCGCCTGGCCTTGAAACGACGTGGTCACGCGGATCTGGAATTGTCCGGCATTGCCGTTGGGCCGCAGTCCGCGCCCCACGGCTTGGCCGGTCTCGTCCGTCATCACCGTCAGGGAGGCTTTCCCGTCCGCGAACGTGCCGCTGGCGCCGTCGCCGGGAAGCAGGAAGGTCACCGCCACATTCGGGATGGCGTGGCCGTCCTGATCCACCACGCGCACCACCGGTTCCTTCGCGTGGTGCAGACGAATGTTGTTGATGGCGCCGTCGCCCTCGATCACCTCGATGCGGGGCACCGTAGCGGCGGACCGCGCCAGCACGGCGCACAGCAACACGGCCAGCGATTGGGTCGCCAGAGGCGCCCACCGCGACCTGCTCCCGCTCATGTAGTTCCTCCGATCGGCCATGCGATGAGTCTCGATAAAATGACCTAAGCTAAGATATTGTAACCTGCGACAGCAAAATTGGCATGCAACTATGACCGGAACGGCCGTGGCCCCGAAATTCGCAACCTGGAGCGCTCCGGGGATCTCCTTCCGGATCGAGTATTCGAGCGCGGTCGTCGACGAGATCCGGCAGACCGCGGTGGAGGGGTACCATCGCGTGCCGCACGGCGGCGTGGAGACCGGCGGCATCCTGTTTGGCACCCATCTAAAGAGCGCGGTGCGCATCAAGGCTTGGCGGCCGATTGCTTGCGAATACGCCAAGGGCCCGTCTTTCCTGCTTTCCGAGAAGGATGAGGCCGCCCTCACGGAGGCGCTGAAGTCGCGCCGCGGCGACGCGGAATTGGCCCGGCTGGAACCGGTCGGTTGGTACCGCGCTCACACGCGCAGCGAAATCCTGCTTTCGGATGCGGACCTGGCTTTCTTCAACCGCTTCTTTCCGCAACCCTGGCAGGTGGGCCTGATTGTCCGTCCCGCCAGCTTCGCGGCCACCCGCGCGGGGTTCTTTTTCCGCGAGGCGGACGGCAGCATTCGCACCCAAAGCAGTTACCGCGAATTCCCGCTGGCGCCCTTGGTAGTTCCACCCGCGGACATCACGGCGACTCCGGAAGCGCCGCCCGCTGCGGCCGCGCCGGAACCACCGCCTGCCGCAGCCGTGCCTGAAGCCCCGCCGGTCGTGGTGCCTGCGGCGCAAGCTGTCACGAAAGCCGCGGCCGAAGCCGCGCCCGAAGCTACGCCTGCACCGCCTCGGCCCGAACCGCGTCCGGCGTTGGAGTTCAAACCCTACCCGCCTGCCCGCAGCGCCATCGAATGGCAGAACCCGCGGCCGAACGCGCGGCGAAAATGGTACGCCACGGGCTTGGCCGTACTGGCGGCCGCGATCCTGGGATTCTGGCTGCTGAAGCCTTCCCACCAGGGCTTGGCGCTGACTGCCACGGATGTCAACGGCCAACTGCGAATCGCCTGGGATCGCACCGCGCGGCCGATTAGCCTTGCCAGATTCGGATCCATCGAAATCGACGACCATGGCGTCCGTACCCAAGTGGACCTGACGGCGGCGGATCTTCGCTCCGGCAGCGTCTTTTATGAGAGACAATCCGGTGACGTATCGGTCCGGCTGATGGTGGATGCGCCAGGGCGTCCGCCCGTCGCGGAGACCGCTCGTTTCCTGAAAGCTGGCGAGAAAGCCTTGCCGCCCGTGCCACGAGTGAACGCCACGGCACGGAATCCGGAACCGGCGAGCCAGGCGGAAGCCAAGCCGGGGCCTATCGAGACGCCGCCTCAGGAAGCGCCGCCTCTATCCCTGCAGACTCCGGTTCCGATTCCCCCGTCTCCCGCTCCGGTCGAACCCGCACGGCGCGTGATTACTTTCCAGGCCCCTAAGGATGCCCCCCGGCGGGCGTCCACCGATATTCCGGCCATCGCGCCGCCGAAGATCGAGAATCTGCCGGCAGCTCCGCCAAACGGCCTGACTTCCGTTCTAGGATCCTCCCCGGTTCCGTCGGCCGCGCCCGCCGCGCCGCGTCCGGCAACCGCAGCTTCGGGAAGAATCATCTGGACCGGTAAGCTCGCGAAAAACGGCCGCCTCGTGGTCGAACGCAATCAGGCCTCGTCCGGCGCTGTCAGCGGCGCCCTGCCCGCGGCGGCGGCCCACGTCAACGCTTATCCCGGAGATCTGACCGCGGGCGGCATTACACTCTTCACGGCGGACCAAAAGTACTCCCAACCGGTTACCGAGAAGGCCGGCGCGGACAACGGCTGGAACCCCACTACCTATACTTGGGACCCCAAACGCGCCGCCGGGATTCAGGTGGTGGAGCAACCCAGCCCGCAGAACGGCTATAAGCTGGTGCTGCATAGCGAAATACCGAAGCTGTCGGTGGTGGTGCTGGAGTGGCGCGCTGCGCCATGAGCTGCCGTGGGGCGCACGCACCGGCGAAAGACGATTTGTTAACGGCAGAAGACAAAATTTCGGAACTCCAAACCGAGGGTTTTTGCGTTCTCAAACGCCATTTCTCCAAATCCGCGATTCAAGATTGCCGGGAGGCGTTTTGGCCGATTCTCCTCGACTACTTAGGGAAAAATCGGGACCAGCCTAACCGCGGTGAGCATCGCCACTTTCTGCCGATGCCTTTTGATCCACCCTGCTTTGCCCCTGAATTCTTCTTCGACACGGACGTTCTCAGCCTGCTCCGCCGTGCCATGGACGACCGGATCGTAGCCGATCAATGGGGTTGCGATGCGCCGCTGAAAGGGTCGAAGCGTCAGGAATTCCACGTGGATTACCGGCGGCCCTTATTTTGCGAAACGCCGGACATGCCGTTGCCCGCCTACATGCTGGTGGTCAACTTCGGCCTGATCGGAATCGCGCCCGAGCACGGTCCGATCGAAATTGCACCCGGCACCCACAAGATGCCCCGCAGCCAGGCCCTACGGTGTGTTGCGGCAGGCTCAATTGAGGCGCGGCCGGTGACTCTGGATTTAGGCGATGTGCTTATCCGCCATCCGTGGGCTTTGCATCGCGGCACGCCTAATTTGACCGAGACGCCGCGCGCGCTCCTGACGATTCGTTACGTGCGCCGCTGGTATGCGGACGACAGCCGCGAGGTCAATTCACTTCCTCTGGCGGTGTGGCAATCGCTCACGGCGGAGCAACGGAGCACGATGCGCTTTCCCGTGGTCTGAAAGCCAGCCCCGCATCGCTATATAATTGTTGACCAGCACTCCATCGCATGTATTTTCCCGGCAGCATCCGCGCGGCAGTCGTACTGGCATTGCCCACCCTGGCGCAGGCGGTGGACTTCGCCACCGAAGTGCATCCCATTCTTGCGGCGCGGTGCGCGCCCTGCCATAGCGGCGCGAAGCCCGCGGCAGGCTTGTCGCTGACCAACCGGGCGTCGGCGCTAGCGGCAATCGTGCCTGGCGACAGCGGCGCCAGCCTGCTGATCCAAAAAGTCACCGGGCAGCGCGGCGCAGTCATGCCGGCTTCGGGCGAGCCACTGACGGCGGCACAGACTGCCACTCTGCGCGCCTGGATCGACGCGGGCGCGGTTTGGCCGGAGACGGCTCCAATACCAACTGGCTGGGTCGCGCCCATCGCGCCGCGCCAGGTCGATCTGCCCGCGGGCGGCGAGCCCCATCCCGTCGATCGCTTCATCTCGGCATACTTCGCGCAGCATGCGATCGCCTTCCGCGCGCCGGCGGACGACGCGCGATTTGCCCGCCGCGTCTATTTCGACCTGTGGGGCCTGCCCGCCACGCCCGCGCAACTGGAAGCCTTCCTGCACGACCGCGACCCCGCCAAACGCGCGCGCCTGATCGATGCGCTGCTTGCCGATGCGCAGCCCTACGCGGAACACTGGATCAGTTGGTGGAACGACCTGCTGCGCAACGACCCCGGCAGCAACTACGCCGGCGAGCGCAAGTCCATCACCACGTGGCTGCTCGGCGCGCTGCAACAGAACCTGCCTTACGACAAAATGATCGCGGCGCTGGTGAACCCGGTGGCAAAGACCGACCCGGACGGTTTCCTGATCGGCGTGAACTGGCGCGGCGACATCAACGCCAGCCAGACGCCTTACATGCAGGCGGCCCAAAACACCGCGCAGATTTTTCTGGGGATCAATCTGAAGTGCGCCTCCTGTCACGACAGCTTCATCAACCGTTACAAACTGCGCGAGTCGTATGGCATGGCGGCGCTGTTCGCGCCCGCGAGCCGGCTGGAACTGGTGCGTTGCGACGTCAAGACCGGCACGTTCACGGGTCCGCAACTGCTCTATCCCGAACTGGGCGCAATGCCCGACGATGCGCCGCTCGCCGAACGCCACGCCGCCGCCGCGCGATTTTTCACAGACCCTAAGAACGGCCGCGTAGCCCGCGCCATCGTCAATCGCTACTGGCAAAAACTGTTTGGCCACGGGCTGGTGGAACCGGTGGACGAGATGGATGGCGAGCCCTGGAACGCCGATCTGCTCGACTGGCTGGCATCCGATTTCACGGCGCACGGCAGCGATTTGAAACGCCTGCTGCGGCTGCTGCTGACGTCGCAGGCGTATCAATTGCCGGCGGCACTCACCGCCGAGCAGCCCGAAAAACCGTACGTGTTTCGCGGGCCGCGGGTGCGGCGGCTGTCCGCGGAAGAATTTGCCGATACCGTGTCGGCCATCACCGGGGAATGGGGCCTGCTTGAGAAAAGCACCGACAAGGACAAGGCGGCCGCTCCGGCGCGCGACTGGCAGTTTAAGCCGTCGCAACTCGCGCTAGCGCTGGGCCGGCCCATACGCGATCAGGTCTTCACCACGCGCGACAATCGCCCGACCACCTTCCAGGCGCTGGAACTGGTGAACGGCGGCAGTCTGGAGAACAGCCTGCGGCGGGGCGCGCTGCGCTTGCTGGGTCAACTGCCGGCGGCGCCGGAGAACTTATTCGATAGCGGCAGGCTGGATCGAGGCGCGGTGGATTTCGACGTCGACATCTCCGGCCTGAAGCAACTGTGGCTGCTGGAGGAGAATGCCGGCTCTTACGATCCCGCGCGCACCGTGGCGGGCTGGGTCCGGGTGGAATTCTTCGGCCCCCAAGGCGTGAAAGATCTGGCCGATCTGGCGCCGGCCGGGTTCGCGCGCGAGCGGGTGACGGTCAAGCGGGAACCGATCGGGGAAGCCCTCATCATGCGGCCCGGCAGCCGCCTGGCGATTCCGATCGATGGCCCAGGCTACGTGCGAATACGCGGCCGCGTGGCCCTCGACGACCGTTCCACGACGGACGACATCGAAGGCGCCGTGCGCTTTTTCATCTTCGGCGCGGAGCCCGACCACGAGCGGCTGGTACACGTGTCCGGATCGCCTCCGGTGCCCGCGCCGCCGCCTCTGGCGAGCGTCGACGAGGCGGGCCAGCGGCTTTATTTGCAACTTTTCGGACGCACGCCGAACTCGCAGGAGGCGCGCATCGTAAGGAACTATTTTACGGGCGGCAAACTGGCGCCGGCGTCTTTGGAGGATCTTCTATGGAGTTTATTGCTGCATCCCGAGTTTCAATACTTGTATTAGCGAGCTGCGCGGCGGCCATGGCGCAAAATGCCGATGCCGGGGCCGCGGTATATCAAAAGCATTGCGGACAATGCCACGATAAGGGAGTGGGGCGCGCCCCGCAGCTCCTCACCTTGAGCCTGTCGACGCCCGAGCAGGTCCTAGCCGCGCTGACCACCGGCAAGATGGCGGAACAGGGGAAGTCGCTCACGTCCGCGGAGTCTCGTTCCGTAGCCATGTTCGTCACGGGAGGCAAGTCCTTCGGCGCCGACGCGGCGCTCGCGCAAGGGGCGTGCGCCGAGCCCGCACCGGCTTTCGAGAAGCCGTTCGCCGGCCCTTATTGGAACGGCTGGGGCGTGGACACCAACAATCGCCGCATGCAACCGGCGGCTATGGCGGGCCTGCGCGCGGACCAGGTTCCCCAACTGAAACTGAAATGGGCATTTGGCTTCCCCGGCGCTGCCAAGGCAAACGCGCAACCGACGGTGGTGGGGGGACGCATCTTCACCGGCAGCGACACGGGCAAAGTCTATGCGCTCGACGCCGCCACCGGCTGCATCTACTGGACTTTTAAAGCCGATCGGCCGGTGCGCAGCGCCATCAGCATCGGGCCGGTGGGCGCCAAGTGGGTGGCATATTTCGGCGACCAGCACGCGCAAGCGTATGCGCTGGATGCCGCCACCGGCGCGCTGTTGTGGAAAGTGCACGTGGACGAGCATCCCGCCGCGATGATTACGGGTGCTCCGGCGCTATTCGAGGGGCGGCTGTATGTGCCGACTTCCTCCTACGAGGAAGTCACCGGCCCCGGACCGAAATACGAATGCTGCAAATTTCGCGGCGCGGTGACGGCGCTGGATGCGGCCACGGGCAAACAGATCTGGAAGAGCTACACCATCGCGGAAGAGCCCCATCCTACGCGCAAAAGCAAGCAGGGCACGCAGCTTTGGGGACCGTCGGGCGCGGGCGTCTGGTCTTCGCCCACCATCGATCCGAAGAAACACGCCGTCTATGTGGTCACCGGCGACGCATATTCGGATCCGCCCGCGCGCACCAGCGACTCGTTCCTAGCCTTCGATATGGACACAGGGAAGGTGCTTTGGTCCCGGCAGATGACCGCGGGGGATGCTTATATCATCGGCTGTCCGGCCGGCGATAATTGCCCCGAAACCACAGGTCCGGACTTCGATTTCGGCAGCTCGCCGAACCTGGTGGACCTGCCGAATGGCAAGCGCGCGCTGGTGTCCGGGCAGAAATCCGGCATGGTACATGCGCTCGATCCCGATCAGCAAGGCGAGGTGTTGTGGAGCGTGCGCGTGGGCCACGGAGGCCCGCTCGGCGGAGTGCAATGGGGTAACGCGTCGGATGGCCAGAATGTCTATGCGGCGGTCTCGGACCACTTCGCTACACCGAATCTGAAGGAGGCTGGCGGGATGTTCGCGCTGAAACTGGCGACCGGAGAGCGGGTTTGGTCCACACCCGCGCCGGCGTGCGATAAGCCCAACTGCAGTCCGGCGCAATCGGCGGCCGTGACGCTGATTCCGGGAGTGGCCTTCTCGGGATCGCTCGACGGCCACCTGCGCGCCTATGCGACCGGCGATGGGCGGATCGTTTGGGACGTGGACACCGTTGTGGACTATCAATCGGTGAACGGAGTGAAGGCCAAGGGCGGCTCTCTGGATGGGCCTGGCCCGGTGGTCGTGGGCGGGATATTGTACGTGAACTCCGGTTATGGTCAGTTCGGGGAGACCCCGGGGAATGTGTTGCTGGCTTTTTCAGTGGATGGGAAGTGATGACCTTCGCGGACGTCGTCAAGCTTGCATCGTCGGTCGGGAAGGTCGAGGAGAGCACCTCGTACGGCACCCCGGCGCTCAAAGTCGATGGCAAGCTGGTGGTGCGTTTGCGTGAAGATGGCGATTCGCTCGTTGTAGGCACGACCTTCGAGGAGCGCCAGGAGATGATGGCTGCCGACCCGGAGACATACTATATCACCGACCATTATCTGAAATACCCGTGGGTGCTGGTTCGTCTGTCGCGGGTCGATCCCGATGCGATGCGGGATCTGCTCGGCAGGGCCTGGCGATTGGCTTCGGCGAGCCAGCCGCGCACGAAGCGGAGATCCAGCCGCGGTAAAGATGGCCGGCAGTAAGATGAAGGATGTTCGCGAGGATGACGGAGGCCGATGGCCGGTGGAGCGGTTGTTCAGACGATTACCGAGCTTTACGAGCGGCGTTCGAGAATTGTGAAACGCCCGCTCGATGCAGGCTGCTCGTATGCGGAATCGGCAAGCCCGGCGAGATCGCCCATGCGATTGTCTTTCTAGCCTCCGACGAAGCGCCCGGCGGGGATCTGGCTCTGAATGGACGCGGCCACCGACCGGAGATCGGCCTCGGACAAGCCGAGCTTGCCATAAAGCGGTGTCGATATCGGGCCGGGGCTGACGGCGTTCACGCGGATTCGTCGATCACGATGGATGCCGGATTTGCGAAGATCGGCAACAGCGCCTGAACCAGGAAATACGGCCCCTTCACGTTGATCGCCAAAAAACCGGTCGAACGCGGCCTTGTCCCATTGCTCGACGGGCTTGAGCTCGACGACGCCGGCGTTGACGAGCAGGATGTCGAGCGCGCCGAATTCGTGGCGAAGCGTCTCCGCGAGTGCGCTCTGTGCGGCTATATCGCTTGCATCCGCGGGCGGTTTCCAGACCGATGCCGCTGGTTCCGCCGTGCACGCTTCCCTTTGAGCCTCTCCAAGATAATTTATCTTACACGGGTTGCTCCACCGCGGGCGGCGCCATGGCGGGTTGCGCCACGGCCGCGGCGCCGTACTGCTCGAAGAAGTGCGCGATGGTCTTGATGCCGTCGTAGTAATTTTCGAGACGATACTTCTCGTTGGGCGAATGCAGGCCGTCGTCCGGAAGGCCAAAGCCCATCAGCACCGTGGGAATGCCCAGGTAATTGGCAAAGTCGCCCACGATCGGAATGGATCCGCCGGAGCGGATGAAAACGGTCTTCTTGCCCAGGATGTCGCTGAACGCCTTGGCGGCCACTTGGATGGCTGGATGGTCCGGATTCACCGACAGCCCCGGCCCCGAACTCAACACGCGCACCTCGAAATGGATGCCCTTGGGCGTGTGCTTCTCGACGAATTCGCGGAAGCCCGCGACCACCTTTTCGGGATCCTGCTTGGGCACCAGCCGGATGCTGACCTTGGCGGTGGCCTTTGCGGGGATCACGGTCTTGGCGCCGGCGGCGGTGAATCCGCCCGCGATGCCGTGGACTTCGAAAGTCGGCCGCGCCCAAACCCGCTCCAACACGGAGGGCTTCTTCTCGCCGGTGAGCTCGCTCGATCCAACTTCTTTCAGCCGGAATTCCTCTTCGCTGAACGGCAGACGCTTCCAGCTTCGCTTTTCGGCGGGCGCCGGTGGCTCGACAGCGTCATAGATGCCCGGCAGTTGGATCACGCCGTTGGCGTTCTTCATTTTCGAAAGCAACTCCACCAAGCCGAAGATGGGATTCGGCGCGGCGCCGCCGTACAAGCCGGAGTGCAGATCGCGGGCGGGCCCGGTGGATTCCACTTCCATATACACCAATCCGCGCAGGCCGATGCAGAGGGTGGGGATACCGTCTGCGAAAAGCTCTGTGTCGGATACCAGCGCGACGTCGGCTTTCAGTTTCTCGGGATTCTCGGCTACGTACTTGGCGATGGA
>Ga0187871_10000266_pt1 | contig 49968 bp, 34 predicted proteins | sample June2016WEW_16_1_FD_132988 | JGI IMG/M metagenome (GOLD analysis project Ga0187871, IMG submission 132988) | Peatland microbial communities from SPRUCE experiment site at the Marcell Experimental Forest, Minnesota, USA - June2016WEW_16_10 | ecosystem: Environmental > Terrestrial > Soil >...
GCAATTAGCCATGCCCCGCATCTATCTTTGCTTCCTTTGGCACATGCACCAGCCGTTCTACAAGGATCTGGCGTCCGGCGAGTATAAGCTGCCGTGGACCCGTCTGCATGCCCTGAAAGACTATTACGGCATGGTCGAGATTCTGCGCGAATTCCCCGACGTGCGGCAGACCTTCAACCTGGTGCCCTCCATGATGGCGCAGGTAGACGAGTACGCCCGCGGGGAGGCGCACGACCCCTATCTGGTTGTCGCGTTGAAGCCGGCCGAAACGCTCACCGAGGCGGACCGGACCTTCCTGTTGCAGCAGTTTCTGCAGGCGCATCCGCCGCACATGACCCAGGCGTTGCCGCGGTACGCCGGCCTCTACGAAGCGCGCCACTCCCAAGATAGCCTCGAAACGGCGCGCCGGCGCTTCTCCACGCAGGATTTCCGGGACCTGCAGGTGATCTCGCAATTGATCTGGTTCGACGAGGAGTTCCGGACCGCCGACCCCGAAGTGCGCGGCCTGTTTGCCAAGGGCGCCGACTACACGCTCGACGACCAGCGGTTGGTGGGCCGCAAACAACTGGAAATCCTGGGCAAGGTGATCCCCATCTATCGCGAGATGGCGGGCACGGGCCAGATCGAAGTTTCGACCACGCCGTACTACCATCCCATCCTGCCGCTACTATGCGATTCCAACATTGCCGCGGTTTCGCATCCTGGCGTGCCGTTGCCGCCCGCATTCCGGTATCCGGAAGACGCGCAAAAGCAATTGGAGATGGCCCGGCACTACGTGGAGCGCGAGTTCGGCGTGGCGCCGCTCGGCCTGTGGCCCTCGGAGGGTTCCGTTTCCGACGAGACGTTCGGCATCGCCGCCGAAGTGGGCTTCCGCTGGGCAGCCAGCGACAGCGGCGTGCTGGGGCGCACGCTGAGCCGCGCCATCGGCGTGGACGCCATCTATCGCCCGTACCGCTGGGAACACAACCGCGGCCAGATCGGCGTGGTTTTCCGCGATCACTTCTTAAGCGACCTGATCGGGTTCGTCTATTCGGGAATGGACTCCACGCTGGCCGCGCGCGATTTCCTGCACCGCATCCGCGAGAACTGCCGGGGCATCCTGGCGGGCGGCCGCGATGCGCTGGTGCCGATCATTCTAGACGGGGAAAACGCTTGGGAATACTACGATCGCAACGGACGGCCCTTCCTGCGCTACTTGTATAAGCTGATCTCCGAGGACGGGCAGATGTCCGCCGTCACCGTCAGCGACGCGCTGAGCAAAATGGACCCCGAGCCGCTGTCGCACGTTTTTCCGGGCTCCTGGATCAACGCCAACTTCGACGTCTGGATCGGCGCCGAGGAGGATAACCAGGCCTGGAGCCAACTGCTGCGCGCGCGGGAAACTTACGCGGCCGCGGCCAACGTGCCGGACGACCGGCGCCGTTTGGCCTATGAAGAGTTGCTGATCGCCGAGGGCAGCGATTGGTGCTGGTGGTACGGTCCCGAACACGATTCCGCCAACCGCGTGGAATTCGATCAGCTTTACCGCAGCCATCTGGCCAATGTCTACCGTTTCCTGAACCTCAGCCCGCCGGAAGAGTTATCCCGGCCGATTCTGCGCGTCGCGGTGAGCGCCTTGCACGTCGCGCCCAGCGGGCCGATCCAGCCGGTGATCGACGGCGAAGTCACTTCGTATTTCGAATGGCTGGGCGCAGGCTTGTATCGCGTGGACGAGCGCTCCGGTTCCATGCACGGCAAGAAGTTCCTGGTGCGCGAAGTGTACTACGGCAGCGATGGACAGAACCTGTATCTGCGGGTGGATTTTCACCGCGGATCGGAGCAGACCATTTCGGAAATGGAAGCGCGGCTGAATATCGCGGCGGACGACCCGGCGAAATCCAGCCAGGTGACGGTGCGCTTCGACTACGGCCGCGCCAACGTAACGGAGCTGAAGCTGGCGGCGGCGCCCGAACCCGCTGCACCGGCCGTGGAGTTCGCATTCAAGAATGTGCTGGAGGCGCGTTTGTCGCTGGCCGCATTGGGTGTACGGGGCGGTGCGCCGGTGCGTTTCCAGTTTTCGCTGTGGCAAGGGGGGTTGCCGATGGATGCGGTGCCGCAGCAGGGGTGGATCGAGATGCCGGCGGGGGATCAGACGGATTGGGCGGTGTAAGAGGAACGTTGAACTAAGGGTGGCGTTTTCTCGACATACGTGAGGCTCGACCAATGCTCCGGCCCATTTGCTAAGATAGTGCACAAATGAACGTTTACCGAGATCTCGTGTTCCGCGGCAGCCAGTCGGCGCTTGACCAGTTCATTTCCGAGATCGAACAACGTCTGACGGACGGTTGGGCCAGACACCACGCCCGCGAAAGCGAGGTTCGCAGATCTGTCCTTGGCGCCATGTACTGCTTCTCATGCACGGCGGCAGGCGAGCGCCCAGCCAGTGAGCTTTGGATAGCATCTCAGGCTGACGGTGCCTTGTGTGTGACCAACGTCCTTGCAAACGAGTATTCCTCGCTCACCTATGACCAGTACAACGCGATCGTGCAAGAGTTTCATGATCGCTTCGCCCTGCCGGCCGCAAACGCTACAGGCGTTGAGGTCGAACTCGGCAAGGCTGATACACAAATCGAGGATTTTCTCAATGCGCCCACGGCGAGGCTGTTGCGCAGCTTCTCGGCATGCGCTAATCGATCAATCCTTCACCCACTCGACCGTGAACGGTGGAACAAACTTGACGGCGGCCCATCGGGAAAGCGCCCCGCTCAGCTCTTCGATGCTACGACGCTGGCTAATGGAAGTGCATTGGCCAGAGGATGAGGCGAGCGATCTGGCCATTGAATACGAGCAGGCTCGCGGTCTACTCGAAGTCTACGAGTCTCGACCGGCCTGATGCCGCCTTCACTACCTTGTGCCGACCTCGCCGCCGCAATGGTCGCGCAACCGTGCGCGTTGCTCTTTCTTGACACGGCAGCAATTCTCGACATATTGCGGGTTCCATTCAGGCATGAGCTACAGGTCGACATCATCGATTCGGCTGCGATAATCGTGGACGAAGCGCTCGCGGAACCGAGGCGGGTTTGGCTTGTCGCCAGCGCCAATGTTATACAAGAGTTCGAGGGGCGCCGGGCCCAAGTTGTAGACGAATTGAACGCCCGCATACGCGATCTGAGCCTATCGATAGCCCGTGTCTCGAGTGTCGCCAAGATAGCTTTCCCTGAACGGCGATTCAATCCGCTCAACCTGCTTGAGTTGAAGCTCGAACAGCGAGTCCAGGGGATCATGGATCGGCTCGTCAACTCGATGGTGATCTTCCGTGGTACCCCGATGTGTGTGGGGAGAGCAAGGGACCGGCTGTGGGCGGGACGGCCTCCCGCAAGCAAGGCAAGGCAGGAGTTCAAAGACTGCGAGATCTTCGAAGAATTTCTGGAACTGCTTTCCGCAATTCGACATATGGGTTTTGAGCCGCCTGCCATCTTCATCACACCCAACAAGGGGGACTACGGTCCCCCTTCCCGATGGGCACCCACAAATTGCATCGGAGATGTCGGCTTTCGGGGCATTGTATGCCGCCAACTTGTCGCGGGCGCGGGCTTTGCTTCGGACTCGATCCAAGTGACGCCCGGCACCTCGTGACACTTCGGAGATCCAAGCGGGCGCCCAAGCCAAGGTTGGGAGTCGATCGCGACGCACCCGAGCTAGGGCGCACCGCATTCAGTTCTTACTTCGCCCCGCCCTTCGCCGGCGTCAGCAGCAAATCCTGAAAGTCGAAGCTGAAATCCGTCGCCGGCGACACCGGGACCATGTTGACCTGCCGGATGGTCCCGTCCGCATTGAGTGCGAACGTTACGAAGGCATCCGCCGCCAGGCTGCGGTCGCGCCAGCGCGCTTTGAACGTGTCGTATTGCCAGTGTTCCAAATCGCCCGTCAGCGCCGGAGTGTGGCTGAACCGCATGACCAGCTTCTGCTGTTCCAAGGCGATGGCGATGTCGCCATACCAGGCGTCCGTGTAGCGACCGGCGTACTTTTCGAGCGGCAGCGACGGCTTGGAATCCGCCGCGCGCGCGGACGCCGCCTGTTTGACCGTCTCATCGGCTTTTGCCCGCTGCTGTTGCGCCAGGTCGTTATAGGCTTTCAGCCAGTCCGTGCCCGGCGCATTCATATAGTTATCCAAAACTCTGTAAGTCACGGAGCTGAACATGCCGCCGGATTCCTGGTTCGTCAGCACAACTACCGCCAGCTTCATATCCGGAATCAGTGTGACCTGCGAGACGTAGCCCGGCAGGCCGCCGGTATGACCCACCAGCTTGTGTCCGCGATACTCGCGCAGAAACCAGCCCAGCCCGTACGCGGCGAAATCCGTGTGGAGAGCGGCCAGCGCGGGCGGCGGATCGGGCGCGGGCAAGATCGTTTGCGGCGACCACATCTCCTTGCCCTGGCGCTCGCTGAACAGCCGCTTCTCCGTTCCGGGTATGGCGCCGCCATTCAACTGCACGGGCACCCACTTGGCCATATCGGCAACGCTCGAATTGATAGCGCCCGCCGGCGCGGTATTATCGATCCTGGCCGGCTCCAAGGCCGTAAGCTTGCCTTCCACTTCCGAGTGCGGCGTGGCATAGTTATCGCCCGCATGATAGCCGGCCACGCTGGTGTTACTGTCGGTCATCCCCAGCGGATGGAAGATCCGGTCGCGGATGAAATCCTCCCCTTGTTGACCGGTGACCGCGAGGATGATCTGTCCGGCGGCGAGATACAGCAAGTTATCGTAGGCATAGTGGCTGCGAAAGCTGGAGGCCGGTTTCATGAAGCGCAGCCTGTGCAGGATCTCGTCGCGCGAGTAACTCGAAGGCGGAAAGAACAGCAGGTCGCCCTCGCCCAACCCCATGCCGCTGCGGCGCGTCAGCAGATCGCGCATGGCGATCTCGTGCGTTACGTAGGGATCGTACATCTGAAACCATTGCAGATGGTCGATCACCGGATCGTCCCACTTCAGCTTGCCTTCGTCCACCAGAATGGGGAGGTAAACGCCTTGCTGTTGGACGCGATGCCGAACAGGGCATGCTCATCGACGCGCGCCGGCTCGCCCATGCGCCGCACGCCATAGCCCTTGGCCAGCGCGACCTCGCCCTTGTGCACCGCGGCGACCGCCACGCCCGGCACATCGAAGGTCTTCATAGCCTGTGCCACATATTCGTCCAGCCCTTTCAGGGGGCCGGTTTGCGACCGCAGCAGAGAGAGGCAACTGAGCAGGAGGATGCAGATTCGCGCCATGCGCGCAATTCTATCGCGCATGGCCTGGCTACACCTCCAGTCCCACCGACCGCATCAACTCCAGCGCATTGCTTTTCTCCACCACGCCCGCATGCAGGCGGTAATCGAACGTCATGCGCCCATTCTCGAACTGGTCCTCGAAATGCACGTTGGCGGCCCGCGGCGCGAGCGTTTCGACCACCTGTGCGAGCGCCAGGTCGTGCGTGGTTACCAAGCCCATGGCGCCGCGTTCGACCAGGCCGCGCACGATGGCTTCCGCGCCGATGCGCCGGTCGTGCGAATTGGTCCCGTGCAGCAGCTCATCCAACAGGAACAGCACCGTCAGCGGACCGCCGGTCAATTCCATGATCTGGTGCAGGCGCGTGATTTCGGCATAGAAGCGGGAGGTGCCGTCCTGCAACGAATCCATGGTGCGGATGGACGCGCCCAGCGTGAGCGGCGACAGGCGCAGACTGCGCGCGCACACGGGCGCTCCGGCCTGCGCCAGCACCGCGTTGACCCCCACCGTGCGCAGCAGCGTGCTCTTGCCGGACATGTTAGAACCGCTGACGATCAGCACGCGCAAGCCGCCGCCCAGGCGCACAGTGTTGCGCACCACGCGCGATGGATCGAGCAGCGGATGCGCCATGCCGTCGCCTTCGAAGCAGGCTGCGCCGGATGCGAATTCCGGGAACACATCGGCCGGATGTTCAAACGCGTAAGCCGCCAGACAGCACAGCGCTTCGATTTCGCCGACCGCGGCGAGCCAGCGCCGCAGCGCGGGCCCCGACACGCGCCGCCAGGCTTCGATGGCGAAGGCCAGTTGTTCGGTCCACAGCATCAGCGGCCCCACGACTTTCATGAACGGGTTGTCGCCCGAGTCCAACATCTCGATCAGCCGGCTCAGCTTCGCGATACGCGCCGAGGGCGGCAGACCGGCGACGTCCAAAGCGGCGCGCAGATCCACCAACCGCGCGGATGTGAAGCGGTCGCGCTCCAGCCGGGCAAGCACTTTCGCCAGCAAGCGAAGATCGTGCGCCGGCTGTTCCACCGCTTCAACCACGCGTGTGACCACGCGGCGGTAGCGCGCGATGAAGATGGCCACTGCCGCGAGCATCGCGAAGAATGGATCGCGCCAGCCTTTGACGCCCCAGAGCACGGCGGAGGCGGCCACCAGACAGGGGATGGCGAATGCCACGGCGCGGGCGGCGCGCGATTCCAGCAACGGAGGCTGTTCGCCCCAGGCTGCCAGTTCCGCCGGATGCACACCGCTGCGCACATCCTCGCCCAACACGGCCAGATCTTCCCGCAAGTCCAGCATGGGACGCAGTTCGGCGATGGCCGCGTGCCGCGCCCGCAGCACGGCCGGCTCCGCGGATTGGAGCAGCCAGTGCGCCAGAGTATCTTCGCCCATGCGGGTGCGCGCGGTCGACAGAAGTTCGAACAACGACGCCGGACCGAACAGGTCTAAATCCGCCGCGTATGCGTGCGCGTGATCCAGGAATCGCTCGCCCGTCTCGCCGTGCCCGGCCCACTGTCCCTCCAATCGCGCCAGCGCGCGTTCGCAGTGCGCCACGGCCCGTCCGGCGGCGCGGCGCGCCCGGAGCACGCGCTCATGCGCCACGATCAGGCAGACAAACACCGCCGCGGGCAGCCCCAGCCAGAACGGGCTCAGCAGGCCGCGTCCCCAGGCAAGCCAAGCCAGAACGGCCGCGGCCAGGAAGACCAGCAGCCGCAGGTTGCCGATCGAGCGGTGGCGTTTATCGTGTTGAGCGACTGCGGCGCGGCGCGCCTCCAATCGTTCCGTATATGCGCCGCGTGGGTCCATGTGCATGCTTGAACCATGATATATTCGTGGCCATGCCGAGCGGTTACATACCGATCTTCATCTTCCTGGCAATCGCCATCGCGTTCCCGGTGGTGACCATTATCCTCGCCAAGCTTGTCCGGCCGTCCTCTCCCTTCGCCGCCAAGCTGGAAGCCTACGAATGCGGCATCAAGGCCGCCTCGGATTCGCGCGGGCGCTACACCGTGCGCTTCTACATCATCGCCATCCTGTTCGTGATCTTCGACGTGGAAACCATCTTTCTGTTTCCGTGGGCCGTCCGGTATAAGTCGTTGGGCTGGTTCGGCGTGGCCGAGGTGGTGGTGTTCCTGCTCATCCTGGTGGTGGGTTACATCTGGGCCTACAAAAAGGGCGCTTTGGACTGGGTCTAAAAGCACCCGCAGGTTACAACATTTTGCCCACCTCGCACGTCTAATCAGTGTTGTCATGGGTACGCTTGTGCATTTCCCGAAACTCGAGGAGCTCCGCGCCCGCACGGACCGCGACCTGGTGCGCATTCTGAATGCGGATCTGGAGCGGGGCCTCGCTTTGGCCGGCGTGGCAGCGACACGGCACTCCGTATTTCGAACGCAAGCCGAAGCCATATACAACCGCGCGAAGGCATTGCTGCCCAACCTCTCCGGATTGACCGCGGACGAACTGGCCGAGCTCCAGGCCAAGTTGAAGGATCTGGCGATGGCGCTGGATCTGGTACCGGGTACAATGGATCTGGAAGAGGGAACCGCCGTTCTCCGCGGCGGAAACGCGCATGCCAACTAGACGTCATTTTCTGCAAGCATCCACAGTCGCGGGCCTGGCCGCATCCGCATTGGCCGCCCAGGGCGGGCAAGAGAACGAAGGGAAAAAGATCTCCCCCAACGACCGCATCCGGGTCGCGCTGATCGGCGCGGGCGGCATGGGCTCGAGCGACGCGGAATCGTCGCAGCAGGTGCCGGGAGTGGAACTGGTGGCGGTGTCCGACATCTACGAAGGGCGGCTGACGCGCGCCAAGGAGCGCTGGGGCAAGCAGCTTTTCACCACGCGCGATTATCGCGAGGTGCTGGCGCGCGGCGATATCGACGCGGTGCTGATCGCCACGCCGGACCACTGGCATGCGAAGATCTCCATCGACGCCATGAACGCGGGCAAAGACGTCTACTGCGAGAAGCCCATGGTGCAGCAGGTGGGCGACGGCCGCGGCGTGGTGGAGGCGCAGAAAATGACCGGACGCATCATGCAAGTGGGCAGCCAGCGGGTGAGTTCCATCGTTTATAAGAAGGCGCAGGAGTTGCTGCAGTCGGGCGCCATCGGCGAACTGAACATGGTGGAAGCGTGGTGGGACCGCAACGACGCCATCGGCGCATGGCAGTATTCCATTCCGCCCGACGCTACGCCCGAGAACATCGATTGGAACACTTTCCTGGGCCGCGCGCCCAAGGTGCCATTCGAGCCGGTGCGCCTGTTCCGCTGGCGCAACTATCGCGATTACGGCACGGGCGTGGCCGGCGATCTGTTCGTGCATCTGTTCAGCGGTATGCATTTCGTGACCGGCGCCATCGGACCCACGCGCGTGTTTGCCACCGGCGGGCTGCGTTTCTGGAAGGACGGCCGCGACGTGCCCGACGTGTTTCTGGGGCTCTACGATTACCCGGCCACCGATCGGCACGCGGCGTTTAACCTGGCGCTGCGGGTGAACTTCGTGTCGGGCGCGGGCGATAATTCCGGATTCCGGTTCGTGGGTTCGGAAGGCATTCTGACGATCGGCGGCGGCGTGACCGTGTCGAAGACGCCGCGCGACACCGAGCCCGGCTACACCATCGACACGTTCCCCAAAGCGGTGCAGGCGGAGTTTCTGGAGGAATACCACAAGAAGTATCCGCCGCGGACGCCCAATGCGGACAGCATGCGCCCGAATGTGGAAGACAAGTACCAGGCGCCGCATGGCTACAGCGATCATCTGGATCACCATCGCAACTTCATCGCCGCCGTACGCAGCCGCAAGCCGGTAGTGGAAGATCCGGCATTCGGATTCCGCGCGGCGGGTCCGGCGTTGCTGTCGAATGTAAGCTACTTCGAGCGGCGCGTTTGCGAGTGGAATCCGGAAACCATGACGTTGAAGTCGTAGGGTATGCGCTGGCTCCGCTTGCTGTTCTTCGCCTGGCTCAGCGCAACTGTATCCGCAACGACGCACCGGTCGATTTTCGCCGATCTGACCGATCGCGCGCGGTCGCTGCCTCCCGAATTCGCCGCTGACGCATTACTGCGGACCGCAGGCTCGTCCACGGTTACGGATGTTAAGTGGAAGCGCGAGATCCTGGAGGACGCGTTCAACCTGGCGGCCAGTGCACAAGAGCCGTTTGCGCGCCGCAACTGGACGGGATCGCCGGGCAGCGTGTTCCGACAAAACCTACGCGCAGGGCCTGGATGCGTGCACACTGCAATGCCGGGGCAGTGCATGCGATGTTCGCCATAGATTACAAGAAGGCGCGCGAGCTGTTTGGCGAGATTCCGGCGCCACGGATTCCGCGGCTTTCTTGCGAAGATGCGCTGGTCTACGATCCATCCATTTTCTATGCCACGGCGGGTGAAGTGGCGGCGCGGGCATTCAGCGCCAAGGAGGCGGCCGACGAAGAGCCGTTCCAACTGCTGCTCGGTTACACTACCGGAATGTCGTCGCCGGCGCAGGTAGCGCCCGTCGCGCGCATGCTGGCCGGCACATCGTTGAAACCGGCGCAGTTCGAGGCACTGGTGGATTCGTTCGTGGGCGCGCTGACGCAGCTTACGGGCGACGATCGCTCGTTTTCCGGCAGGCCAATGCGAATCGCCGCAGTGCCGGCAGCTTGCCGCGCAGTTCAGGGATTTGATTGTGGGGCCGAACGGTTACGGCCTGACTGCCGAGCAGAAAGCGTCGAGCGAATGGAGCGGCAAACTGCGGCAATACCTGGCGGAGCCGTTTCTATAGCGACCTGTTCAGCGTGGCTCCCATCGGTCCGGAGCGCGACCACCGCGTGGAGTGGTTCTATCCGGTGCACACGTTGATCATCCACAGCTTTGGCGATGCGGCGGGGATGCAGGCGACGGTGCGCGAGTTGCGGCGTTCCGCGGACCCGGTGATTGCGATGTATGCGCATTTGGAGGAGTTGTTGTGATGAGGGCGCGGCGGAGGCAGCGCATGGCGCTGCCCTACCCGAAAAGAGGCGGGCGGAATTATTGGGATGGAGCGTTTGGTTTCAGCGCCGTGGGCGATTCTGGCGATGCGTGAACGGTGGCGGATTCGAGTTGCTTGAGCATGGCCGCTTCCCACTCCGCATCCGGAACCGCGGGTGCGCCGGTCCAGCGCCACTCGCCTTTTGCATCCACGATCCAGTTCTGCGGTATGGCTACCACATCCAGGAGTCCGGTGACGAAGGTGTACGCCGGCAGCACGGGAAAGTTGTAGCCCCTCTCCTGCATGAACGGAGCTACCGCGCCGAGATCTTCGTCGATGGTGAGCGTCAGGATCTGCAGGTCCGAACGGTCTTTCACCTTCTCATACAGCTTTTCGAGGTGCGGCAATTCCCTTTGGCAGGGACCGCACCAGGTGGCCCACACATTGATCAGGACGGCCCGGCCGGCGAGATCCTTGAGGCGCCAGGTCTTGCCGGAGAGATCCGCCAGTTCGAACGCAGGCATGGTCTTCCCAGGATTCTTAAACCCGCTTTCGGCTTGCTCCTGGATTTTGGCGGCGGGCGGTGTGCTCCAGAGTTTCCAGGCGGTCTCGGTGCCGCCCAATTGTTGCCACAGCGCACGGGCTTCGTCCATCAGGGCATCGTGGACACGATGCCCCTGGTAAAATTCCGGAGGACCCTTGCGGGCGTGCAGGGCCTTCTGGTAATAGGTCAACGCGTCGGCTTTACTCCCTTGGAGTGCCGCCAAACTGCCGCGGTTCTGCCAATATAGGGGCTGGATCCATGGCGAACTCTTAGGCGGAAGCTCGCGCTCGACGAACGCCTGCACGCGGTCGGCTGCATGCGGTTGTTCGGCAAGCCTGGCGGCTACCAGCACATAGCCGGCCGCGGCCTGCCGCCGGATCGCTTCGTTATACGTCCACATCTCCTCTAGCTCGGCCGTGAGATTGTCGCTCCACACGAGCGCGTGCCACTGGTCCATCAGCTTGTCAAAACCCCGCAAAAGGTCGAGCGCGCGTTGCGGCTGCCACTTGTGGTCGACCAGAAACTCAGCGGCCTGGAGATAGGTACTGAAGGAGGGCGGCTGGTAGTCGCCTACATACTTGAGGTAATCGTCCAACGCGCGCAGTCCTGCTTCCGCCGGCACGTCGGGCTCATCGCATATAGCGTCGAAGGGGACTACGTGCTGCAGTTCCCGGGAATCCGTGAACCGGGCCACCCACCCTTTGAGCGCCTCATCGTACTCACGATTGTATTTGTCCCATGCAACCGTGTCCTTCCGATCCTCCGGTTCCTTGTGGGACTTATCCCAGTGATCGCTCACGATGCGGTAAGCCTCGTCGGAATGCGGGAACGCCTGGATCACGCGGTCTTCCATGGCTGTGACGGTTTCGGGCGATGCGCCACTTTGCTTGGCGCCGTCCTTCAGGAAAACCAGCCACGCGGCATCGGGCTCGTGATTGAGCGATTCGAGCCGCTGCAGGTCGGCGGCGACTTGCTTGCGCAGGGCGGCGTGCTCGGCCGGAGGGATGGTACGGAATTCGAGTCCCCAAAGCGTCTTGTAGTCCTTCAGCCGATCCGCATCGGTTTCCGTGGCGAGCCGCGCGCGGAGGGCAGCCGCGACGCGCGCCTGCAGTTCCTTCGAGCCGGCGCGATCCAGGCGCCGCTGCGCTTCGGCGTCGGTGGATGACGGGCAGGCCGCAAAGAAGGCGGTAATCTCGCCGGCCGCTTTGTTCTGGTCCACCCGCTTGGCGCCCGGCGAATAGATATGCGCCAATTCCAGCGCCGGCCAGGGGAAACCCGGGGATCGGGAGCGGGACTGTTCCAGGAGCCGGATACTTTGCGGAGTGTCCGTGCCGGATAGGGAGAGTCCGGCGATGTAGAGCGCCAGGGGGTCGCCGGGACGCTGTTCGGCTTGTTTCCGATAGCGATCCACGAGTGCCGGATAGCTATCGATGTCTTCTTGTTTGGTGACTTGGATGAGGCGGCGATACGGCTCTACTTCCCGTGGGTATTTGGCGATCAGTTCTTCCAGGACTTGGCGGCGGAAGGCCACGCGGACGGTGAACTTCATTTCCTGGAGCGCTTTTTCGGAGAGCTTATCCCGCAAGATCCGGCGGACTTCGGGGCTCGGCTCGCATTGGGCGTACAGCGCCGGGCAGAGGGCGATGAGCAGCGGGGCTAAAGCCCAGCGATGGCGGCGCATGGCGCCGCCCCACGATTTCATTGGACAGCTCCGAGCTTGGCGAGCACGGTGTCGGCCCATTGCGCGTCGGAGGCGTCGAAGCCCAATTGACTCCACCGCCAGGCGCCCTTCGGATCGAGAATCCAGTTTTGCGGAATGGCGATCCCATCGAGCAGCGCCAGCACAAAACTGTAGGCCGGCAGCACCGGGAAGGTGAAGCCCTTCTCCTTTACGAACGGCGCGACTAAGCCGAGATCCTGGTCGATGTTGAACGTCACAATCTGCAAGCCGGATTTGTCCTTGGTGTTCTCATACAGCTTTTGCAGATGGGGCAATTCCGACTGGCAGGGGCCGCACCAGGTGGCCCAGACATTGATCAACACGGATTTCCCTTCGAGGTTCTTCAGACGCCACGTTTTGCCCGCGAGGTCGGCCAGTTCGAAGGACGGCATGGTTTTGGTGGCTTTCTCCCAGCGGCCTTCCGCGAGTTCCTGGACTTTGCCGGCGGGAGGTGTCTTCCAGACATTCCAGGCCGCGTCGGTACCGCCGGTATCCTTCCACACGGCGCTGGCTTCGTCGATCAGATCGTCGGTGAGGCGGCCGTGATACGGCCGCGGAGTTTGCTGGCGGGTGAAGAGGGCCTGTTGATAGAAAGTCAGGGCGTCGGCTTTGCGGCCCTCGAGCGCCGCGAGTCGGGCGCGATTCACCCAGTAATCCGACAGGTATTTGACGTCGTCCGGGGGCGGGCCTTCGACGGAGGCTTTCCAGGGGTTAGCCTCTTCGGGCTTGCCAGCCAGGCGGGCGGCGCGCAGGATCACTCCGGCCATCGTTTGTTCTTGAGAGATGGCTTGCTCCTTACGCATCTTGGCGTCATCCTCCGAGTCGTTGTCGCTGCTGTTGATCCGGCGCTGGATGGCGGCCCACTTCCCGCCTTGGCGAGCCAGTTCGATGGCGCGCTCGGGTTGCCATTTGTGCTCCACCAGGAAGCCCGCCGCACCAAGATAACCCCACGAGGAAGGCTGTTCATATTCTTGGGTAATCTCCGCGACGTGGTCGTCGAATGCCTGCAGCAGTTCCTTTTCGGATAGGTCGCGATCGCCGGAAATGGTGTAGAACCAAAGGTCGTGTTGCACAAACCGGTTTTCGGTGAACTGCGTCATCCAACCCTTGACTGCCGCATAGTGTTCGGCGTTGTACTTGTTCCAGGCCGCCGCGTCGCTTTGGTCTTCAGGTTCTTTGTGGCCTTTCTTCCACCGGTCAGTGGCGATGTCATAGGCTTCCTCGGAATGCGGAAACGCCTGCATGACGCGGTCTTCCATGGCGGCGACCGTTTCCGCCGTTGCGCCGCTTTGCTTGTAGCCATCCTTGAGGAAGGCGAGCCACTCAGCATCGGGTTTCGGGTTCATGGATTCCAGACGCTTCAGATCCTCGGCCACCTGCTTGCGGAGCGCGTCGTGTTCCTGGGGCGGGCGGGTGCGGAATTCCAGGCCCCATAATGTGGAGTAACTCTCGAGTTGTTTTGGGTCGGTCTCTCTTGCCAGCCGCGCGCGCATGGCGACGGCGACGCGTGCTTGCAGTTCCACGCCGCCGGCCTGGTTCAACGTCCATTGGGCGCGGCCGTCGGCAGAGGATGGGCAGATGGTGAAGAACGCCGCGATTTCCGCCGCCGCTTTCTTCTTGTCGACGAGTTTTCCTCCGGCGTGGATGCCGGCCAGGGTGGCGTCGGGCCAGGCAAAATCCGGCGCTTTGGATTTGGCTCGTTCGAGCAACTGAATGCCGCGCGGCGTGTCTTTGCCGTTCAACACCACGGCCGCCAGATACAGGGCCACGGGATCGTCGGGGTGTTGCTCGGCCTGTTTGACGTAACTGTCAACTAAAGCCGGATAGGCCTCGGGGTCCATCCAGCGGGTGTCCTGGATCAGGCGGCGGTGGGGCGCCAGCTCAAGCGGATAGCGGGCGATCAGATCGCCGAGGACCTGGCGTTCGAGCGGCCTTTGGTCGGCGCCCTTCATATTTTCGACAACTCTGTTGCCGAGCTTGTCTTCGAGCTCCCGACGGACCTGGGGCAGAGTTTCACAGCCCGGGACTGGGGGCGGCGATTGGGCAAACAGCGCCGGGAAAAGGGCGGCTAGCAGGACAGCGGCTAGGTTGCGCATGCGGAGTCTCCTTGTATTGCAGTGTACACCCGGGGGAGCGGGGATCGCCTTTCACAGGCTAAGCCTGTGCCTGGAGTTCTACATTTGCTGGAGCTGGAATTGGAGGGCGGGCTTTAGCCGGCGCGGGGCTTCAGCCCCGCTGGTAGCCTGTGCGGAGCACAGGCTAAAGCCTGTGCTGGGCGAGCTACGCTCGCCAGGAGCGGGTTCTGGAGAACCCGCGCAGGACTGGAGTCCTGCCCCACCACGTCGAGTGAAAGCTGGTCTCTGCGATAATGTGTCCATGCACCGCCTGTTAGCCGTGCCGGCGTTGGCCGCATGCGCCGCACAGGCCGCGCCCATCGCGTTCTACAAACAGATCGCGCCGATTGTTTACCGCGCGTGCGCGCCGTGTCATCGTCCGGGCGAGCCGGGCCCATTCTCGCTGCTCACTTACTCCGACGTGCGCAAGCGTGGCTCGCAGATCGTCGCGGTCACCAAGCGGCGATATATGCCGCCCTGGCTGCCCGAGGCGGGCTACGGAGATTTTCAGGAAGAGCGCCGCCTGACGGACGAGCAGATCCGGACCATCGAGGAGTGGGTGCGGCAAGGCGCACCCGCCGGCGCCCCGGCCGACGCGCCTCCCCTTCCGACGTTCGTTCCCGGCTGGCAGCTCGGCGAGCCGGATCAGGTCATCGAAGCCGCCACCCCTTACCAGCTATCCGCCGGTGGTCCGGACGAATATTGGAACTTCGTGCTGCCGCTGAAGGCCACATGTGGGGCAGCGCCATGCGCTGCCAGGTGGGTGAAAGCCATCGAGATCCGGCCGGGCAACATCCGCGCCGTACATCACGCGAACGTGCTCATCGATCGCAGCCATTCCGCGCGCATCCAGGAAAAGACGCGCGGCGGGGGATTCCCCGGCATGGACCTGAACATCGAGTCGGACACTTTCGATCCCGACAGCCATTTTCTGTTCTGGAAACCCGGCGCGATTCCCTGGGTCGAACCCGCCGGCATGGCCTGGCGCGCGGACCCCGGCGCCGATCTCGTCCTGAACGTCCACATGCAACCGACCGGCAAGCCCGAGCTGGTGCGGCCCTCCGTCGGTTTGTACTTCACGGATCAGCCCGCCACAAAATACCCCATGCTGTTGCAACTCGAGCGCGACGGCGCGCTGGATATTCCGGCGGGCGATGCGGACTTCCCGGTCGGTGACGACTTCGTAGCGCCCATGGACATGGATGTGCTCGCAGTCTACCCGCATGCCCACTATCTGGGCCACTTGTTGGAAGGCTACGCGACACTGCCCGGCGGGACTCGCCACTGGCTCATCCGCATTCCCGATTGGGACCCCAATTGGCAAGCCGTCTACCGCTATAAAGAACCCGTATTTCTGCCCAAGGGAACCGTGGTTTCGATGCGCTACCATTACGATAACTCGGCCGCGAATCCGCGCAATCCCAATCAACCTCCCAGGCGCGTGCGCGGCGGGAACCAGGCTACCGACGAGATGGCGCATCTTTGGCTCCAGGTTCTGCCGCGCGGCGCCGAGGACCGCCGGATGGAGCTGCAGGAAGCCATCATGCATCGTCGGCTGGAAAAATATCCAGGGGAGTTCACGTCGCAATTCAACCTGGGCGCAGTCATGCTGGCCCGCGGCGATCGCGCGGACGCCGTGCCCTACCTACGCGGCGCGGTCGCGGCGCGGCCCGATCATCCGGTGGCGCTGAATACGCTGGGCGCGGCGCTGCTGTCGGCAGGCAATGTGGCCGAGGCAGCCGGCTACTTTGAACGCGCCCTGAAAGCGAATCCGCGCTACACCAACGCGCGCTACAACCTGGCCAACGCGCTCGCCGAACAACGGCTCTGGAAACAAGCTGCGGACGAGTTTCGTCAAGTGCTGTCCGAGAATCCGAACGACCCGGGCGCACGGCAGCACCTGGGAGAAGTGCTGCGGCTGTGGGGCGACGAGCGCACTAAACAGGGCAGTCTCGAAGAGGCGGCCGCTCACCTGCGCCAGTCGTTGGACTTCCGCCAAGACGACGCCGTGCTGCATAGCGATCTAGGTGCAGTGCTCGGCCGCCTCGGCCGTTTCCGGGAAGCGGTGTCCGAATTCGAGGCCGCCCTGCGCCTCGATCCGAATCTGGAGACGGCCAGGCACAATCTGCAGGCCGCCCGCGCGCACTTGGAGAAGTTGGAGCACTAAGCATGGGACCGCTGCTGCTCTTTTTCTTACAGGCGAGCGCATACCAGTCGGGCGTGCAGGCGTACAGCGAGCGTCGCTACGCGGAAGCCATCCCATTTCTTGAAAAGGCTGCGTCCGGCGGCTCCCAGGCGCTGGTGGCGCAGTACATGCTGGGAAATGCCTGCCTGCAGGCGCACCAGGACGCGAAAGCCATACAGACCTTCGCGGCCCTCTTTCAGGTTGCGCCCGATTCCGCGGCGGCGCACTTACTGGCCGCCGGGATGATGCTGCGGGCGAAGCTGGCGCCGGGCGCGGCAACGGAAGCCGGCCACGCACTGGAAATGGACCCGCACATCCCGCAGGCGCACTACGTTCTAGGCGAGGCGCTGTCCGGAGGTGACGACGCTTCCGCTGTTGCCGAATTGCAGAAAGAGATCGATATCAATCCCAGCTTCTCGATGGCCTACTACCGGCTCGGCGATGCGTACGAGAAGCGCGGCGATTGGGATCGTGCGATCGCGGTCCTGGAGCGCTCGATCTGGTTGAATCCCAACCACAGCGGGCCTTACACGCTGATCGGCAAGGCATATCTCAAGCGTGGCGACGCGGGCGACGCGGAGGGGGCCCTGCGCCATGCGCTCCAAATGGACCCGCAAGATCGGGCCATTCGGCAGCTATTGGAGCAGGCGGCGCCGAAACGCGAGCCAGCGCCCACGTTACCGTCCGCGTCACCACCCGCGTTACCGTCCGCGCCACCACCCGCGTTACCGAGCCGCGACCGTCAGGGAGCGGTAGCTCCAGCACCCAGCCCCGCCTACCTTCGCGGCTTGGCGAGCTACCGCAGGCACGACTACGCCGCGGCGGCACTGGCTCTAAAAGAAGCCCTGAAAGAGGCCATGCCAGCCATGCCCGAGGCCAGCCCGCAATATCGCGAAACTCTGCAGATGATCGGGCGCAGCGAGTATCTGGCGGGGCACATCCCCGAGGCCATCCCCTGGCTCGAGAAAGCAAGCGCGGCCGGCGCCCGTAATAACGAGCTGTCTTTCGTGCTCGGAAACAGCTACCTGCAAACGCAGCAGGTTCCTAAGGCGCGGGCCGCGTTTGCCGATCTATACGGCGTGGCGCCAGAGTCCGGCGCGGCCCGCCTGGTCACGGCACATATGCTGATCCGGCTGGAGCTGGAAGACGAGGCGCAAGCCGAGCTGGAGACGGCCCTGGCGCGCGAGCCGAAACTTCCGGAAGCGCACCATATGCTCGGCGAAATCGCCATCTATCGCGCCCAAATCGACCGCGCCGTGGCTGAGTTCAATCGGGAGATCGCGATCAACCCCGGTTTTGCGATGGCCTACTACCGGCTGGGCGACGCCTACACCCGGCGCGAGGACTGGGAACACGCCGTTCCCCCGCTGCAGCGCGCGGTGTGGCTGGACCCGACCTATAGTGGGCCGTATATCCTGTTGGGCAAGACATATCTGAAGCAGGGGGACTTGCCCGAAGCCGAACGCATGTTGCGCCGTGCCTTGCAGATGGACCCGAACAACGCCTCGGCGCATTATCTGCTAGGCCGCACGCTCATCCAATCCGGCCACGAAGAAGAAGGCAAGAAACTGTTGCGGCGATGGGAGGAATTGCGGCAGGAAAAGTAGACCTTCTTGAAATCGGCCTTGAAATCGGCCTCACCGTTTACCCACGTTCGGATCGATCTTCGCGGCCAGCGTCAATTCCGCCTCGGCTTCGGCGGTCTTCTTCGTCTGCTCCAATGCCAGACCCAGGCTGTAGTGCAGAGAGGCGAATAGCGGGTTTACGTCGATGCCTTGGCGATAAATCTTAATCGCCTCTTCGTATTGGCCTTTCTCATAAAGCGAGGCGCCCCAATTCAGATAAGCCAAAACATAATCGGGATCGATTTCTATGGTGCGCCGGTATTCGGGAATCTCCTCCGGGTTGCCCGTCGCGCCATAGGCGAGTGCGAGGTTAAAGTGTGCGCCGGCGTCCCGCGGATAGAGCCGGGTTGCAATCGTCAGAACTCCCGCACTAACCGTCGGATTGCCGCCCTGCCCGTAAATCGCGCCTAGCCAGGTCATGGCGCGCAGAAGGTGCGGATAGATTTTCAACGCTTCGAGCAATTCGTTGGCGCATTCCTGCGGCTTGCCTTGCTTCCGCAGATCCATCGCTTTGTTGAATACCACTTCGGCATCTTCGCGGAAGGTCCGCGGCATGCGCTGCAGGATGACGTACTTTCCGTTTGCTTCGACAATGTCGGAGATCTCTCCGGGCTGTAGTTTCAGCGCCGTGGCGGACCATGCCGGATCGAGCTGGCTCTGGTCGAGGTCCCCCGCATAGCCGCCGTTGACTCCCGTGGCGCGGTCGACCGATTTGGCTGAGGCAAGTTCGAAGAAAGATCCGCCCGATAGAAGCTGCGCCCGCATTGCCGCCGCTTTTTCCCGGTCGTCTAAAACAATCGTGCGCAGAAACAGGTGCGTGGGAGTAATCGTGCTTCGCCATGCCGGATTCCGCGCGGGCACTTCGACCTTCTGCTCGGGATGGACGCGAATCCAGTGTTCCGCTATCGTAAACGCGCCGCGTATCTCGTTCGCCATGTGACACCCGACGCAGCCCGTGGTTCGATTTACCGGGCACAAAGCCGCACGATTCGTTACGGCCGCGCTATGGCATCGCAAACAAGTTTTTTCGGACCTGGCCTGCAGCACGGCGGCGGGCGCATCCTGGTGCGGGTTGTGACAGTTTATGCACGTGATCTCACCGGCGGTCTGACGCCAACACTCGCTGTTTTTCAACGCCGTCACTTGATCGGAGATCAGCACGTCGTCCGGCATGGGGTCTTCGACGATACTGGAGCCTGCATGGCATTGCGTGCAAGGCGCCATCCGATCGGCAATGGGCAGCTTGCCGGGGTTCAAGATGCGCAGGTTTCGCGAATGGGAGCGGACTGCGGCCACATGGGGCTGGCCCGGGCCGTGGCAGTTCTCGCAAGCGACGCCCGTCTCCACGCGCGTGCCATGAGTTCGCGGCGCGCCGTGACAACCCAGGCACCGTTTCTCCAAATACGGAGTCAGTACCCGGCCCAAGGCTGTTTCATAATTGACCGGCTTCTCTTCGGGAAAGCCGAGTGAGAACGCCAGCTTGTCCTGTTCCGCATAGTGGAAGTAACGGGCTTCGACCAGACGTACGGGCGCCAGCGGCACGCCTTCCACAGCGGGAACGCGGAACAGAAAACTGATGCCATGGCGGTCCCCGCCGACCATGGTTTCCACTGGAAAATCGACCGCGGGCTGCCCCGGCATTTGCACTCGATATTGCAGGTTCTCGGCGGTTCTCTTGAGCGCGTACGCAATCTCAGGCGCCGGTCCCTCCGCATGCGTCTGGGAATAATTCGCCGGGAGTTGCCGGTTAATCGCCACGCCCTGCCAGGTGCGCGCCATGTTCGTGCGCAGGTGTGTGATAAAGATGTTCTTATGGCAGCCGGCGCAGGCATCGCGCCCCAGAAAGCCGCTGCCGCCGGCGCTGCCGAGCGGGGTAATCGTCAGCAACAGGCAGACCGGACGCACGGCTCTAGATGCCTTCACGCCCACAATTCTATCTCGTGTCGGACGAGCGCAGCGGGCGTCTTCCTAACGTCCACCGCCGCCCGCCGTCTCACCGTAGAGGAACCTTCGCCATGCACGTATTGCTGCAGGACTCGATTTTCGCCCTCCGGCAGTTGCGGAAGAGCTTGGGCTTCGCCCTCACCGCCATCCTTTCGCTCGCGCTGGGCATCGGCGCCACCACGGCCGTGTTTAGCGTGGTTTATGGCGTCCTGATGAATCCGTATCCGTATAAGGACCCGGACCGCATGGCGCACCTGGTGCTCAAGGATAAGGCCGGCAACAAAAACTGGCCCTCACTGACCGGTCCGCAAATTCGCCAGATCCGCCAGGCGCGATGCATTGAAAGCGTGGTGGGCGAGAATGAATGGAACCTGACCACCACGGACGAAGACCTTCCCGAAGATGTGGCCGGCGATTATCTGACGCCCAATGCGACCACCCACTTCGGCGTGCCGGCGCTGATCGGCCGCGGTTTTATTCCGTCGGATGCGCCTTTTGGCCAGGACCCGCAGCCCGTGGTCGTGCTCAGCTATAAGTTCTGGCAGCGGCATTACCTCGGAAGGCCCGATGTGCTGGGGCGCACGCTGCGGCTGGTCCACAAGAGCTATACGATTGTCGGCGTCATGCCTCCGCGCTTTACTTGGGGCGACGGCGACGTCTATCTGCCGCTCAAGCTGACCGAAGATCCGGGGATGCAGTATGGCGCTTATCTGCGGCTCAAGCCCGGCGTCAGCCGCGCCGCCGCCAATGGCGAGCTGCAGGCGTTGCTCCAGCAGTTCGCGAAGGATACGCCCGCGCATTTTCCAAAGGCCTTTCACGTGGCGTTGCAAGGATTGAACGATCAATTCGTGGAGCGGCTGGGACCCACGCTGTTCCTGCTTTTTGGAGCTGTAGGGCTGCTGCTGGCGATCGGCTGCGCCAACGTCTCCATTTTGCTGCTGGCCCGCGGCACCGCGCGCCAGCACGAGTTGGCGGTACGCGCCGCCATGGGCGCCGGCCGCGGCCGCATTCTGCGTCAATTGTTGACCGAGTCGCTGCTGCTCTCCATCGCCGGCGCGGCGCTGGGTGTTCTGCTGGCGTATCAGGGCGTGAGTCTGATCGTGAAATGGCTGCCGGAGAATTCTTTTCCGCATGAAGCCGCCATCAGCATCAACCTGCCCGTGCTGATCTTCAGCGTCGCCCTGGCGATTGGGACCGGCGTGCTCTTCGGTCTGTCGCCGGCGCTGCGCCTCTCGCGCCCCGACCTGGCCGCCGTGATGCAGGCCAGCACCCGCAGAATGACGGCCGGTGTGCGCGGCAAACGCACGCATGGCGCGCTGGTGGCCGCCCAGGTGGCACTTACGCTGCTGCTGCTGGCGAGCGCCGGCGGCGCCATTCGCGGATTCGTTCGCCTGATGCATACCAACCTGGGCTACGATCCGCACAACGCCATGTCGGCGCCCATTCCCGTCCACGACAACACGTACATGACGTGGGAATCGCGCGCGCAGTTCTTCGAGCAGCTCCGCGAGAAAATCGCCGCGATGCCAGAGGTGGTTTCCGCCGGCATCTCCACCAACGCGACGCCGCCCAGCAACGGCTGGAACACGCACTTCGAAATTCTGGGCAAGCCTGTGCCGGAAGAGCGGGAACTGCGCACCAACTTCGTCAGCCCGGAGTATTTCACGGTGCTGCACATTCCTCTGGTACAGGGCCGCCTGTTCGACCACGCGGAGACCATGCGCGGCGCGCGCCTGGCCCTGGTCAACCAGACCATGGCGCATCGGTATTGGCCGCTGGGCGAGGCCATTGGACAGCAGGTTCGCGTGCCGCAGCTCAAGAGCGAGCCGCCTTATTCCCCGGCCGCCCCCGATAGCGACGGCTGGCTGCAAATCGTCGGTGTGGTGGCGGATGCGCGCGACGATGGCTTGCGCGAGCCGGTGAAGCCGGCCATCTACGTGCCCTATACGATGAAAATGCCGATGTTCACGCAGATCCTCGTCCGCACGCGCGTTGAGCCGCTTTCCGTGTTGCGCGCAGTACGCGCGCAAGTGCACGCGGTCAACCCGGATCAGCAGGTGATGGGACACGTGCGCAACCTCGAGCAGTGGATCTCCACGCAACCGGAGTGGGCGCAGGAGCGCCTGGTGGCCACGCTGTTCGGCGCCTTCGCCATCCTGGCGCTGGCGCTATCGGTGCTGGGCCTCTATAGCGTGGTGTCTTATATCGTGGCGCAGCGCACCAATGAGTTCGGTATCCGCATGGCGCTGGGCGCTGGCCCGACGCATGTGCTCCGGCTGGTGTTCGCGTCGACTGCGATCAGCGTGGGAGGCGGCCTCCTCGCCGGTCTGGTGCTGAGCCTGGCGCTCAAGGGCGTGTTGAGCAGGTGGGCGCAAGGCAGTTCCATGGATGCGGCTGTAGTGCTGGCGGTGGTGGCAATCTTGATGGCGGCCGCCACCGTCGCTTGTGTGCTGCCCGCGTACCGGGCTTCCTCGATTGATCCGGTGACGGCCTTGCGCTACGAGTAACCAGTGGGGCGGCGCCATGCGCCGCCTGAGGGCGAGTTGAAAGCCGCGCCACGGCGGCGCCATGCGCCGCCTGAGGGCGAGCTTCGCTCGCCCAAACGGAGCTGAAAGCCGCGCCACGGCGGCGCATGGCGCCGCCCTACCAAAAGGCCAATGTCCCCGGAGTGAGCGAAGCCCGCCCGCTCCCCGTCCCCCGCTGTAGAATGACAGCATATGCGAACCCGCATCGCCCTACTCTTCCCACTGGCCGCCGCCCTGGCCCTGCCGGCTGATCTGACCTACCAAAAGCCGCCGCAGGAGATCCTGGACGTTCTGAATGCGCCGCCGCCACCCTCGATCTCCGTCAGTCCCTCGCGCGACTACGCCATTCTGATGCAGCCGTTGCGCTATCCCCCGATCGCGGAAGTCGCGCAGCCCATGCTGCGTCTCGCCGGGCTGCGCATCGATATCCGCACCAACGGTCCGCACCTGCCGTCCTACAGCACCGCCCTCACCATCAAACGCCTCTCGGACGCATCCGATATTGTGGTTGCGATCCCACCAGGCGCCAAACTGGGCACGCCCGTCTGGAGCCCCGATGGCCGGCAGTTCGCCTTCACCAACACCACCGCCAACGCCATTGAGCCGTGGATCGGGAATACGGCCACCGGACGGACCCGGCGCGTAGCCGGCGTTCGCCTGAATGCCGTGATCGGTCAGCCGATGGTCTGGCTGGCGGATAACCGCACTCTCTTACTGCGCACCATTCCCGAACATCGCGGCAATCCGCCCGCCGATCCGGCCGCGCCCACCGGGCCGCATGTGCAGGAAAGCTCCGGCCGCTCCGGCCCCGTCGTTACCTACGAAGACATGCTCAGTACCCCGCGCGACGAGGATTTGTTCGATTACTACGCGACTGCACAGCTCGTCTATCTGGACACCTCCACTGGTAAGATCGCACCAGCCGGCACGCCGGGCATTTTCGAAACCGCGGAGCCGTCGCCCGATGGCTTGTACCTATTGGCTTCCCGCGTACATAGGCCCTACTCGTACCTGCACCCGGTGTTTCTTTTTCCGGAGACGGTCGAGGTGTGGAACAGAAACGGCGAGAAACTCTACCAACTGGCCGACCTTCCCCTCGCGGACCGTATTCCGGTGCAAGGTGTGCGCACCGGCCCGCGCGATTATGCGTGGCGTCCCGACGAGCCCGCATCGCTGGTTTGGGTGGATGCCATGGACGGAGGCAATCCCAAGGAGAAGGTGCCGCATCGCGACCGCATCCTGACGCTGGCCGCGCCGTTTCAGTCGCAGCCTCGCGAGGTCTTCGAAACAGTCGAGCGTTTCATGGGCCTGGAAGCCATGGCCACCGGCGGCCAAGCCCTGGTAACCGACTACGACCGCGACAAGCGCTGGGCGCGCACTATCGAGATCGGCTGGAACGCGCCGAATCGGGAAGGCCGCGTGATCTTCAGCCGTAACGTGCAGGACCGGTATCACGACCCCGGCCGTCCTGTGATGGGAACTTTGCCCAACGGGCAGGATGCCATTCTGCAACACGGCGACGACATCTACCTCACCGCGGTAGGCGCCAGTCCGTCGGGCGATCGTCCTTTCCTCGACCGCTATAACCTGGCGGCGCAGAAATCCGAGCGTCTGTTTCAGTCCGGCAAAGGCAGCTACGAAACGGTGGTCGCGATACTCGACGACAACGGCGCGCGCTTGTTGACAAGGCGCGAAGGCCCCGCCGAATTTCCGAACTATTACATCCGGGCCGGCGAATCCCTGACGCCGCTTACAAAAATAGCGGATCCTACGCCGCAAGTACACGGCATCCAAAAGCAAATCGTAACTTATAAGCGCGAGGACGGCGTGCCTCTGTCGTTTACCCTCTACCTGCCCCCTAACTATAAAGAAGGCACGCGGCTACCTACTTTGCTGTGGGCGTATCCGCTGGAATACAACGATGCGGGCACCGCCGGGCAAGTAACCGGTTCGACGGATCGGTTCACGCAGTTTACCGGCGCGGCGCTCCACTTACTCTTCCTGCTGCACGGATACGCGGTGCTGGATAACGCGGCCATGCCGGTGATCGGCGATCCCGAAACGGTGAACAACACCTATGTCCAGCAGATTGTGATGGACGCCAAGGCGGCTATCGACAAGGCCGTCGAGATGGGCGTCGCGGACCGGGACCGCGTGGGCGTGGGCGGCCACAGCTACGGCGCCTTCATGACCGCCAATCTGCTGGCGCATGCCGAACTGTTCCACGCGGGAGTGGCCGAAAGCGGCGCCTACAATCGCACACTCACGCCGTTTGGGTTTCAAACCGAGCGCCGCTCGCTGTGGGAAGCGCAGGATGTCTATCTGCGGATGTCGCCATTCATGCTCGCCGATAAGATCAAGACACCCATCTTACTCATTCACGGCGAGGCGGACAATAATACGGGCACGTTTCCGATTCAATCCGAGCGGCTGTATCAGGCGATTCGCGGCAATGGCGGAACGGTGCGGCTGGTGATGCTGCCGCTGGAGTCGCACGGTTACGGCGGCCGTGAATCCATCGAGCACGTACTGTGGGAGGAACTGAACTGGTTCGACAAATATTTGAAGCCATGGTAGGACAGGCTTTAGCCGGTCAACGGCGAACACAGCTCGCCGCGCGGTACTTCAGTCCCGTCAAACGGGCTCTCCCCTTGTTAACCTTGGCGGCCCTCTGCCTATGGGCCGAACCAGTCCGCCTAACCCCGCAGCCGCAGAAATTTCGAACCTTCTACTCCCTCGCCGACCCGCGAGTTCCCGCGGCGTTGCAACAGTCCGGCCCGGCCCGGGCCGTCTCATCCGACGGCGCCGTATGGACCGGCTCGGCGCACGGGGCGACGCGCATCGACCCCAAAGCCCCGCCCCGCGACCGCACGCAATACTTCGCCGGAAAACGTTACCTGCCCGACGACGACGTGCAGCAACTCGCCGCCGACCAGGCCGCCGGCATGTGGGTGCGCACCAAGACCGGAGTGTCGCACATCGAACTCCGCACCATGACGCTGGCCGCGAAGGCGGCGCTCTTCGAAGATCGCGTACACGCCCGGCACGACCGGCACGGCCTGGTGTCGCCCTCGAATCTACGCGTGCCCGGCGACCTTTCGACGAATCAAATGCGCGACGACGACAACGATGGCTTGTGGACCTCCATGTACGCCGCGGCCGAATGTTTTCGCTACGCTGTCACGCATTCTCCCGAAGCGTTGGCGAACGCCACCAAGTCCGCCGAGGCGGCGCTGTTTCTGGAAGAAGTGGCCGGCAAGCGCGGATTCCCGGCGCGGGCGTACACCCGCAAAGGAGAACCCATGCCGGGCGATGGCGAATGGCACTGGACGCCGGACGGCCAATATTACTGGAAAGGCGGCACCAGCTCGGATGAAATTGTCGGCCACTTCTTTCTGTACGGCGTGGCCACCGATCTGTTGCCGGACGCCGCGCTCAAAAAACGCATCGCCCTAACCGCCGCGCGAATCATGGATCATATCCTCGACCACGGCTATTATTTGATCGACGTTACCGGCAAGCCGACTACCTGGGGCCGCTGGTCGCGGACTTACTTCCACCAGAATCCCGGCGACAGCGCCCTGAACGCCATGGAGCTGCTCAGCTTTCTGAAGACCGCGGCCCACATCACGGGAAATCCCAGATACGCGCGGGAATATAGAAAGGCGGCGAACGATTTGGAATACGCCCGTCTCGCCAACCGTTACAAAGAAATGCGCGAAGAGATCAACTACTCCGACGAAGAGCTGGCCATGCTATCTTTCTATAACCTTTTCCGATATGAAACCGGTCGGGACTTATTAAACCGCTACTACCGGCCGGCATTGAATGGGTGGTGGGAAAACATAGTTCGTGAAGAGAATCCCCTATGGACATTCATCTACGCAATGGCCCAACCCCACGCGCCCGCGGACATACAGGCCGCGGCCCGCACGCTCTACCGAATGCCCATCGATACCATTGAATGGACAGTGCGGAATTCGAATCGTGAGGGATTGATAATGGATCCCGCGGCCGACCGCTTCGAGCGGCGGCAGGCAAGAAACCTGCTGCCTCCCGACGAACGGCCGGTTATGAAATGGAACTCTAATCCATTCGATATCGACGGCGGTTCCGATGGCCGCGGCGAAGACGATGGCGCAGCGTTTCTATTGCCCTATTGGATGGGCCGCTATCACGGTTTCCTGCTGGACGAGTGATTTCGCACACTCGATAACCCACAGGAGTATTGACAGTCCCGCGAACCCGGAGTACAGTGCCATTGGGTGAACCCCGTGTTAACTAGACTAAGTGGCGCCCGCGTTGCGCTTCTGCTCGCAGTCGCCGCGCTAACCTTCGCGCAGAATCCGGCCACGTACGTCGCCGTGGACGCGAATGCCGACCGCCACCCCATCAGTCCGGACATCTACGGTCTGGCCTTTGCCGCCACCAGCGACCTCGTCGCGTTGAACTGCCCTCTAAACCGCAGCGGCGGCGATTCCGAGACCAGCTACAACTGGCTGCTGAACTCCGACAATCGCGGCAACGACTGGTACTTCGAAAGCATCGCCGATTCGGATTCCACGCCCGGCTACCGCGGCGACAACTTCATCGCCACCACCCGGGCCGCCGACGTTGGCGCGCAGGCCATGCTCACCATCCCGATGATCGGTTACATCGGCAATTTGGGCCCCAGCCGCTCCACCGTTTGGTCCTTTTCGATCGCCAAGTACGGTCCGCAGACCGGATGGGATCCGTACAATCCGGACGCCGGGAACGGCGTCGGCACGGCGCCGGGCAATCCATACATCACCGGCAACAATCCCGCGGACGCCAGCACCCCGAACAGTCCCTCCATCCAGCAGGGATGGGTTCAGCACCTGATCGGCACATGGGGACTGGCCGCCGCCGGCGGACTTAAATACTATCTGATGGATAATGAGCCATCCATCTGGTACAGCACCCATCGCGACGTGGCCCCCGTTGGCGCGGATTACAATCAGATCTACAACGATTACCTCAGTTACGCCGGAACCGTGCGCGCGCTGGACCCCACCGCGACCATCGTCGGACCCGAGGAATGGGGATGGCTGGCGCTCTTCTACAGCGGCTTCGACCAGCAGAACGGCACCGGCCCCGGGTCCGACTATGCTACTCACAACGACACTTACTACTACCCCTGGCTGATGCAGCAGCTTGCCGCCTACCGACAAACCACCGGTACGCAGCTTTTGGATGTCCTCAGCGTTCATTACTACCCTCAGGACGGCTCCTACAGCGATAACGATTCGCTGTCGGCGCAGCTCATTCGCAACCAGTCCACCCGTTCGCTCTGGGACCCGAACTATGTGGACCAATCCTGGATCGCTACCGTCGGAATCGATAATGGCATCGTCGACTTGATCCCTAACTTGAAAAGTTGGGTGAAGCAATACTATCCCGGACTCAAGACCGCAGTTACCGAGTACAACTGGGGCGACGAAGCAAATCTGAATGGCGCCACCACGCAAGCCGACGTGCTGGGCATTTTCGGCCGCCAGGCGCTGGATATGGGCTCTCGCTGGACGGTTCCCCTCAACCCTTCGCCGACCTATCTTTCCATGCAGATTTACCGTAACTACGATAGCGATAATTCCACGTTTGGAAACACCAGCGTATCCGCCGGAGTGGCCGATCCGGACTACCTTTCGTCGTTTGCGGCCGTGCGCTCCACCGACAATGCGCTGACCGTGATGGTCGTCAACAAGCAGCAGGGCAGCACGCCGGTTTCCGTCAGCCTGGCGAACTTTGCGACCACCGGCACGGCCCAGGCCTGGCAAATCGCCTCCGCCACCCAAACCGCGATTACCCCGCTCGGCAACGTCGCCATCGCCAACAATTCGATTACCACGACCCTCCCGTCACAAAGCGTCACCCTGTTTGTCATCCCGGCCGGTAACGTGGTTTCGCCGCCCACGGCGCCCACCGGTTTGGCTGCGACTGTGGGCAACGGCATCGTGCATCTGACGTGGCAGGCAGGCGGCGGTGCGACAAGCTATACGGTCAGCCGTGGCGCCGCCAGCGGTGGTCCGTATACGAAAGTCGGTACCGTCACCAGCCCCGCGCCGACGGCTTTCAAAGATACCGGCCTGACCAACGGAACGACTTACTTCTATGTTGTGTCAGGCTCGAATTCGGCGGGTACGAGTCCCAACTCCACGCCACTCGCCGCGACGCCGATCGTGCCCCCTACGTTTACGTCGTCCGCCACGGCTTCGCCGAACCCGGTAACACAGGGCGCAAGTACCACGGTTACCGCGAAAGTCGTCTGCACGGCCCACTCGCTCACCAACGGGATTGTTCAAATCCTGGTAATCGATCCTAGCGGCAATACCGCCGCCACGCAGAACTTCACCGCGCAGAATTTTGCCAAAAGCCAGTCCCATAGTTACTCGCTGACTCTGCAGCCCGCCCTGGCTGGCACATATACCATCGAGGCGGGCGTTTTCAGCGCCACGTGGCAGCAATGGAATTGGAACGCGTCGGCTGGGACCATCACGGTCAACTCATCGACCACGTTCACTTCCTCGGCGACCGCGAATCCATCCACCATCGCCGTCGGCGGCACGTCCAATATTTCGGCTACCGTCACCGAAACCGGCCCTACGGGCCTGACCAATGCCATCGTCGAACTGCAGATCTTCAGTCAATCGGGCATCGCCGTCGCCACCACCTACTGGACTGGCCAGAACTTAAACGCCGGCCAGGCTCTACCGTACTCATACAGTTGGACGCCGAACGGCAGCGTGTCGCCGGGAGTCTATAACGTCGCGATCGGCGTCTTCAATTCCACTTGGACATACGATTATTACTGGAACGGCAGTGCCGCGACGATTACCGTGACCCAGTAAATAGTGGGGCAGGCTCGTAGCTTGCGCGGGCCTCGCAGGCCCGCTCCGAAGCCCGTATCACTCATACCTCAGCGCCACCAGCGGATCGATCCGCGTAGCCTTCCGCGCCGGCACATAGCTGGCCAGCACCGAAACGGCGATGAGCACCAGCGGCACCCCGGCAAACACCAGCGGATCTCGCGCCGCAACGCCATACAGCATGCCCGACAACCCGCGCGTCAACACCAGCGCCGCGCCCACCCCAATCGCCGCCCCCATCGTCGAAGTGACCAGCTCGCGCCCCACCACCAGGCGCAGAATCTGCCGCTGGCTGGCTCCCAGCGCCACGCGCAGTCCGATCTCGTGCGTTCGCCGGCTCACCGCATATGCCGTCAACCCGTAGATCCCGACGGTGGCCAACGTCAGCGCCAGCGCCGCGAATACGGTGATCAACAGCATCGACACGCGGCGCAGCATCAGCGAATCCGAGAGTACTTTCTCCATGGTGCGCACGTTGGAGATAGGCTGTTCGGGGTCCAGCTTCAGGATTTCGCGGCGCACCGCGGACGCCATAGCCCCAGGATCGCCTGCGGTCCGTACCACGACGGCCATCGACGACCCGCCGGGGTGCTGCCCGTGCGGCACATAAATGGCCGGTTCCACCGGCGCATCCAACCCGTACAGTTTGGCGTCCGCCACCACGCCTACGATTTCCAGGCGCTGGCCCATCGCCAGGTGTTGCCCCAATGGGTTCTGGTGCGGGAAGTATTTCCGCACCAGGGCTTCATTCACCAGGGCCACGCGTTTGGCATCCAGGTCGTCGTGTGGGTCGAAGAGGCGGCCCTGCCGCAATGCGATCCCCATGGTATTGAAGTAGCCGGGCGTCGCCATTCGGAAGTCCGCCAGCGGTTGCTTATCCTGCGAAACAGGCGGCTGCCCTTCGATCGTGAAACCGTTCACGCCGATGCGAAACGAGAGTATCGAAACCCGCAACGGAAGAAACATCACCGCGCCCGCGGAACGCACGCCCGGTAGCGCCTCCACGCGTTCCACCAGGTTCTTGTAGAAGGTCGCGCGCTTCAGCGGTGTATCGTATTTCACCTCGGGCAGGCTCACATTCATGGTCAGGATATTGGCGGTGCGCACCCCGGGGTCGACCGCCGTCACCCGCGCGAAACTGCGCAGCAACAGTCCCGCGCTTACCGACAGCAACACCGCCAGCGCCACTTCCCCAGCCAGCAGGAAGCTGCGAATACGATGCGATCCGCCGGAGCTTTCCGAGCGCCCCGCCGCTTCCTTCAGCGTGGTATTCAGATCGGTGCGCGACGATCTCCAGGCGGGCGCCAAGCCGAACAGCAGGCCGGTCAGAATCGAGGCGCCGAACGTGAACGCCAGCACCGGCACATCCACGCGCATGTGTTGCAGCATGGGGAACATATCGGGCACTATGCTGCGCAGCAGGCGTACGCCCCACGCTGCCAACACCAGTCCCAGGGCCCCTCCCGCCAGGGCCAGCACCAGGCTCTCGGTCAGCAGTTGGCGGACGATGCGGCGGCGCCCCGCGCCTAGCGCGCCGCGAATGGCGATCTCCTTCTCGCGCGTGGCGGCCCGCGCCAGCAACAGGTTCGCCAGGTTGGCGCACGCGATCAGCAGCAGCAGTCCCACGGCCGCCAGCAGGATCAGCAACACCGGGCGGATGCGGCCAGTGAACATCTCCGCCATCGGAAATAGCGTGATGCCCCATCCCGTGTTGGTGGCCGGATAGGCGCTCTCCAAACGCCGCGCGATTACCATCATTTCGGCGCGCGCCTGCGCCACGCTCACACCCGGCTTCAGCCGCGCCACTACGCCATAGTTGTGATTCTGCCGCTCCGGTTTATTGGGATCGATGGCCGTAGGCAGCCACAGGTCCGCCGCCACCATTTCGCCGAGCTCGTGCGGAACCACGCCCACAACCGTGCGCGGAATACCGTCCACCGTCAGCGTGCGCCCCACCGCCGCCGGATCGGAATGAAAGCGCCGTTGCCACAGCGCGTTGCCGATCAGCACGGCGGGCGCCCCGCCGGGCCGGTCTTCTTCGGGCAGGAAATTGCGGCCCACCATGGGCTTGATGCCCAGCGCCGGCAGAAACTCCTTCGACGCCAGGGCCGCCGCCACCCTTTCAGGCTCGCCCGCGCCGCTTACATTCAGGCCGAATTCGGGGATGGCGAAAGCCGCCGACATCTGGTCGAACGAGTGAGCCTGCTGTTTCCAGTCCAGATAATCCGCCGCGCTCACCGGCATCTGGTCGAAGCCGGATTTCAGCAGCGTCCCCCAGATCATCACCACCCGGTTGGGCTCGGGAACGGGCAGCGGCTTCAGCAGTACCGCGTTCACCATCGTGAAGATGGCGGTGTTGGGGCCGATCCCCAAGGCCAGAGCCACAATGGCGACCGCGCAAAAGCCCGGATTCCGCAGCAGGGTGCGAAACCCGTAACGAAGGTCTTGCCAGAAAAATTGCATCGGCACTCCTTATTAGATGAGAAACGCACGCACGCGCCCATTTGTTCCCACTAAGCTGCCATTGGTCCGTGCCGCAGGCACCCTGCCTGCCGCGCTGACACTCATGTCAGCGCGGGCGAGCGCAGCTCGCCTGAGCCGGCTGACAGCCGGCTGCGGGCAAAGTTATGGGGTCCAAGTGGATCGCTGCCAACCGTGTCCGCCCATCGCACTAAACCCAGTTCGGCAGGTCTCGCAGATGCCGGTACACCAGCGCCACCGGCAACCCCATCACATTGAAATAGCACCCCTCGATGCGCCGCACGAACTTTGAAGCCAGGCCCTGGATCGCGTAACCGCCGGCCTTGTCCATGGGCTCCCCGCTGGCGGCGTATTCCGCGATCTCCTCGCGCGATAGCTCCGCGAACCACACGCTGGTTTCCGCGCAGTCCTCAATCGTGCGATGCGCCGCCCGCAGGCAGATGCCCGTCAGCACCTCGTGCCGCTGCCCCGACAGCATCCGCAGCATGCGCCGCGCGTCGGCTTCGTCCAGAGGCTTGGCCAGTATTTCGCCCTGGATCGCGACCGTGGTGTCCGCGGCCAGCACGATCTCGCCATGCCCCGCCGCGGCCGCACGGGCCTTCTCCCGCGCGATGCGTGTCACGTATTCGCGCGCCGCCTCGCCCGGCTGCGGCGTTTCATCCACGTCCATCGGCCGGACCACGAACGGAATTCCGGCCTGTTGCAGGATGTCTCGGCGGCGCGGCGAGCGGGAGGCTAACACGAGCATCTTTTCATGTTATGCCATGTTATGCGATCTATCGGCAACGGCGCATCCCGGTTTAGGTGCTTAATCGTTTTGGGGACACTGACCGATAGAAACCGCTCCCTGACGGTCGCGGCTCAGTAAGCGTGCGCAATCTACGCGAGTTTTACCGAGCCGCGACCCGTGGTACATGCTGCAGCCTTGGCGGAGCCTCGAACGGACGACCGTAGTCTGCGCGCCCCGCGAGCCACAACCGGCGGCCAGCATGACCAGGGCAAGCGTCTCACTCACCGGTCTGTTCATTCCGTTCTCCTCGGATCTGAATTACAGCGCGGTTAACTCGCCGTTTCTTGATTCTGACCCAACCGCCACAAAACTTATGTCCGATTATATTTGTCTAGTCAAGGGTTATTTGAAATAGCTTGGAATTACTGTCGGGTGATGGATCGCGGAAACGCCGATAAAACACTGATACGGACGTTGGACGGATGCTAGCGAGACGAACCCGCGGCAGCGCCTGCTTAGCCGCACCTTCGGCGCCCGGCCAGCCACGCCGGGGCGCGGAGGCCCGGTCACCGGCCTCCAACTACCCTTCCCCATTTCCGCTCGTCTAAAATGAGTCGTCATGACCAAGCCTCTGTCCCTCCTCCTCCTGCTCCCCGCGCTTCTTCCGGCCCAATCCGCCGCCGTTGCCGGACGATGGTTCGCCGCCGCCGACTTCTACGGCACCCCCATCGCCTTTCCGATGCAGCTCAGCCAACAGGGAGACCAGATCGCCGGCGACTTCGACGGCGACAAACTGGAGGGCGCCGTCACCGGCAATGCCCTCCACTTTCTGGCCAAAGGCGAGCGCGGCGGTAGTGAGGAACTCACCGCTACCGTCCAGTCCGGCGCCATCTCCGGGAGCATCGTCTTCGTCGACAGCGACGATAAGGAGCATCCCACCACCCACCGGTTCACGGCCACGCTCGTTCCAACGCGCCGCGCCGGCGCGCCACAACGCTTCGACTTCACGCCGTCCACATTCCATCGCCAGTTCTCGGCCGCGAACCAGCCCGTGCTCACCGTCTTCCCCGGCGACACCATTCACACCACCACCGTCGATGCCGGCGGTACCGACGAAAAAGGCGTCACGCGCGTGCTCGGCGGCAATCCTGAAACCGGGCCGTTCTACATCGAAACCGCGGCGCCGGGAGACATCTTAGTGGTGCACCTCACGCGCCTGCGTCTCAATCGCGATTGGGCCGTCAGCGACGATGGCATCGTGGATCGCGGCGTGGATAGCGACCTTGCCGTAAGAATGAAGGATGGCTTCAAGAATGTGCGCTGGCATCTCGATGTGCAGCGCGGCGTAGCTACTTCCGAAAAGCCCGGCGACCACCTGGCGCGCTATACCGTGCCTCTCCGGCCCATGTTGGGATGCGTCGCCACGGCGCCGCGCTCCACGCAAGCGCCTCCCGGCACCGGCGATTCCGGCCGCTGGGGCGGCAACATGGATTTCAATGAAATCGTGGAGGGCGCCACAGTCTACCTGCCCGTCAACGTCCCCGGCGCTCTCCTATATGTCGGCGATGGCCACGCGGCGCAAGGCGACGGCGAGCTCAACGGCAACGCCCTGGAAACGTCCATGGACGTGGAGTTCTCCGTGGATGTGATTTCGCACAAAGGCATCCTGAGCCCGCGCGTGGAGTCCGCCACTCACATCATGGCCATGGGCCTCGCCGGATCGCTCGACGACGCCTTCCGCGCCGCCACCGCCAATATGGCGCAATGGCTTGCGGACGACTATAAACTTACTCCCTCCGAGATCGCCCAAGTCCTCGGCACTGCCTCGGAATACAAAGTGAGCGAAGTCGCCGATCGCAACGCCGGCATCGTCCTCAAGATTGCCAAGGACCGCCTGGCGCCACTAACTCCCGCAAAGTAACTTGTGGGGCAGGCTCGCAGCCTGGGCGGGCCTCGCAGGCCCGCTCTCCCAACGCCGCCCATGGTAACTCAGCGACGCCACATACACCACCGCCACCACCACTAACACCACCAATCCCCGCTCATACTCCACAAACCCCAGCGCCATCCCGCCCACCGCCTGCAGCGCGCCCACCGGCAACAATCGCCCGCCAGTGAATCGCCACCGCTGTTGCGGCAACTCCAACAGCACCGACGAGTGATGTCCCAGCGCCAACGCCGCCAGCCCAAACGTCATGCCCGGCGCGGGATCGAGCGGCAGCAGCAGCACCGACAAAACCACCAGGAACGCGATGTCTTTCGCCAGCAAGACTTCCCAACCACCCAGCGGCAGCAGATGGTAGCGCGTCATGCCCGAGCCCGATCCTAACTCCAACCCGAACAAAGACTGCGCATAAGTGCTCATGGTTAACGCCACTAACAAGCCAATAATCGCAAAAGCTTCCGGATCGGTATGCCGGCCAAACAATCGATAAGCGCCGCCGCCGATGCTCAGCACCAGCGCCGCATAAGGATCCATCAGGCTAAGGATCTCGCGCATATTCTTCCGCACCAGCCCGCCCAACCGTCCGGGCAGTTGCGGTATGTACCCCAACAAATTCCAATGCGGATCGCGCCTGGCTGCCTGCCTCCCCAAAGCCGTCGCCACCTGCACCCCCGCCGCCAGCCCGAAAAATCCCAACGCCACCAGCGGCCGCGCCGTCTTCAGCAAAATCAGAACGCCGATCCACGTCACCGGACTGAGCGCCAAACTCGCGAAACGCAATCCCAATCGCTGCCCGCCCGTCAGCGGCCACAATCCCATCCGCGCCGTCGGAATCTTGCCCAGCGGATCGGACGACAACGGAAACAGCAACAGAAATCCCAACAGCACAAAGAACGGCTCCGCGCTCTTCGGCGGCAGCCCCGTGTTGATCGCCCCATACGCCAGCAGCGCCACAAACAGGAAAAGGTTGTTGACCTTGATCGTCCCCAGCGTCCCCAGGTCCCGCCCCACCGCGCGCCGCAGCGCCGTTAAAATCGCCCAGACCGCGGCCATTAACCCAACTCCCAGCGCCGTCCGTAATAGTACACCGACGCGGCATAGCCCATCCCGGCCAGCGCCAGCACCCACAACCCTTGCTGATGTTCCACAAACCCAACCACCAACCCGGCCGCGGTCTGCATGGCGCCGAACGGCAGCGCGCCGCTGGCGAACCGCCATCGCTGTTGCTCCAGCCCCAGCAGTACCGAAGAATGGTGGCCGAACGCCAACGCCACCAGTCCGAAGGTCATGCCCGGCCACGGATCGAGCGGCAACAGCAGCACGAAAAGTATCGCCAAAAAAGCGATATCTTTCGCCAACAAAATCTCCCAACCGTTCACCGGCATCAGGCGATAGCGCGTCACGCCGCCATCGCCATCCAGGCCGAACTGAGACTGCGCGCACGTGCTCATGGCCAGTGCCACCAGCAAGCCCATAATCGAAAACGCCGCCGGATCCGGATGCGCGGCGAAAATCCTGTATGCCCCACCCCCCAGGCTCAATAGCGCGGCCGCATAAGGGTCCAGCAGGCTGAGTATCTCCCGCGCATCCTTGCGCACCAGTCCGCCCAATCGCCCGGGAACCTGCGGTACGTCGAACAACAAATCCCAATGGGGATTCCGCTTCACCATGTACCGCCGTAAGGCCAGCGCGCCCTGCATCCCCACCGCCAGTCCGCAAAACGCCAGCGCCAAGCCCGGGCGCTTGGTCTTCACCAGAATCAGGATGCCGATCCACACCACCGGACTGAGCGCCAGGCTCGCCAGCCGCAGCCCTAATCGTTGCCACCGCGAAAGAGGCCACAGCGCCAGCCGCGCCGCGGGAATCTTGTCCAGCGGATCGGACGAAAGTGGAAACAGCAACAGCAGCCCCAGCAGTACGAACAGCGCCTCCGCGCTCCTTCCCAGCAGCCCCAGAAACAGCAGGTTGTTGGCCTTGAAGGAACCCGCCAGATCGCGCCCCACCGCGCGCCGCAGCCCCACTAGGATTGCGCGGAGCGCAGCCACGCCAGGTCCTCCTGTGGCGGCGTCTCCACCAAGTCGAAGTACAACTCATCGAGCGGCCGCGCCAGTTCCGCCGCCGCCGCATGGAATACGATGCGTCCGCCCCGAATCATCATCACCTCGGTCGCCAACTGCGGAATCATCGCCAGCGCGTGCGACGTCAGGAATACCGCGATGCCGCGCCCCGCGACCGCAATCAGCAAGTCGCGAATGGTCACCGACGACACCGGATCGATGCCCTCGAACGGTTCGTCCAACAGCAGCACGCGTGGATTATGCAGCAATGCCATCGCCAGCGCCGTCTTCTTGCGCATCCCGTGCGAGCATTGGTCGAGATAGGTGTACCGCCCCTTTTCCAGGCCCAGAATCCGCAGCAGCGCGCCCGCCCGCTCGCCCGTTTCCTTGCGGCTCAGGCCGTACACCGGCCCGCACAATTCCAGATGCTCTTCGATCGTCAGCGCATCGAACACGCCCAGGTCTTCCGGTAGCACGCCGATCATCCGCTTCACCCGCAGCGGCTCCTTGGCCACGTCGCAGCCGGCAACCGAAACCTCCCCCCTGTCGGGCGCCAACAGGCCGGTCAGAATCTTGAGCAGCGTCGACTTCCCCGCGCCATTCGGCCCCAACAAAGCGCAGATGCCGCCCGCCAATTCGAAGGAAATCCCGTCGACGGCGACGAATTCCCCAAATCGCTTGCTCACATCCCGGCAACGAAGCATATCCTGCCGATTATCGCATCCGCGTCCGCATCCGGGACACCCAGTCCCGCTTCCGCACACACACAACCACCAGCCACCAGCCACCAACCACCAGCCACCGCGTGGCGAAGCCCGCCCACGGTGGGAAAAGGTCGCCCGGCGATGGCGCTTCACATGCTATGCGTGCACCATGGACCGTTTCATCCTGGACCTCCGCCTGGCCCTTCGCCGCCTCCGCCAGAATCCCACTTTCTCAGCCGTCGCTATCTTGACCCTGGCCCTCGGCATCGGCGCCAACACCGCCATTTTCAGCATCGTTAACGCCGCCCTGCTGCGCCGCCTGCCCGTCGCGCACGGCTCGGAAATCGTTTCTATCAACCAGAAATTCGGTGGCGAAGTGGTGCCCACCCTGTCCTATCCCAACTACCGTGACATGCGCGACCGCAACACTGTCCTGTCGGGATTGAGCGCCTACCGCTTCCTCCCCGCCAGCCTCGGCCTGCCCGGCAACAACCAGCGCCTCTGGGGCTACCTGGTCACCGGCAACTATTTCGACCTCCTGGGCGTCGCCGCCGCGCGCGGCCGGGTCCTCCATGCCGATGACGACCTGCGCCCCGGCGGCCATCCCGTCGCCGTGCTGTCCTGGCCCTGCTGGCAGAAACGCTTCGGCGGCGATCCCGCGGCTGTCGGACGCACCGTGAAAATCAACGGCATGGATTTCACCATCCTGGGCGTCGCGCCGCAAGGCTTCTTCGGCACCGAGCTTTTCTTCGCGCCCGATATTTTCTTCCCCTCCATGATGCAGAAGCAGCTCGAAGGCGGCAAGGGATACCTGGAGAACCGCGACGCCGGCAACTTCTTCGCCGTCGGCCGCCTGAAACCGGGGGTGTCCATGGCCCGCGCCGAAGCCGGCTTGAATAGCGTCGCGCGCGGACTGGCGCAACAGTATCCAAAAGACGATGAAGGCTTGCGGATCGTGCTTTCGCCGCCCGGCCTGGCCGGCAACTACATCCGCGGCGCAGTCATCGGATTCGCCGCCGCGTTGTTCGGCGTCTCCTGCCTGGTCCTGCTGGTCGCCTGCACCAACCTCGCCAGCATCCTGATGGCCCGCGCGGCCGACCGGCGCAAGGAAATCGCGCTACGCCTGGCCGTGGGCGCCGGGCGCGGCCTGCTGGTGCGCCAGTTGTTGACCGAAAACCTGGTCATCGCCATTCTGGGCGGCGCCGGCGGAGCGTTGCTGGCCGTCTGGATTACCGATGCCTTGGCCGCATGGCGCCCGCCCGCCGATTTTCCCCTCGTGATCAACGCCGCCCCGGACGCTCGCGTGTTCCTCTTCGCGCTGCTGGCTTCCGTGTTCACCACCCTGCTGTTCGGACTCCTGCCCGCCCTGCAAGCCGTGCGCACGAATCTCGTCGGCGCGTTGAAGAATGAAGCCCTCTCTGAAAAACTGCGCCACTGGCAGCTTCGCGATTACATGGTCGCCACCCAGGTCGGATTGTCCGCCGTGTTGCTGGTTTGCTCGGTCCTGGTCGTGCGCAGCCTGCAGCGCGCCCTCGACGCGCCCATCGGCTACCACCCCAAGGGCGCCGTGACCGCTTCACTCGACCTCAACATCCAGGGATACAGCGAGGCCCGCGGCCGCGAATTCCAACACCGCCTGTTGGATAAAGTCCGCGCCATTCCCGGCATCGAATCCGCCGCGCTCATCGACTGGCTGCCGCTCTCCATGAACTTCTCCACGGATTCCATCTACATTGAAGGCAAACCCGTACCGAAGCCTAGCGATGTCCCCAGCGCCTACAGCATCTCCGTCAGTACCGATTATTTCCGCACCATGCGGACCAGACTGCTCATGGGCCGCGAGTTCGATTCCCGCGACAAGCAGGATGGCACGCGCGTGGGCGTGATCAACAAAGCCTTCGCCGACCAGTTGCTGCCCGGCCAGGACCCCATCGGCAAGCGCTTCCGGCCCAATAGCCCGGACGCCAAGCTCGTGCAGATCGTCGGCGTGGCCGAAGATGGCAAGTACTTCTCCCTCGCGGAGCCGCGTAAGGCAGCCTGGTGGGGCCCGTCGGAAATCTGGTACGCCTCCAGCGCCGCCCTGGTGGCCCGCACCAATCTGAATTCATCCCAGGCGCTGCGCCTGATTCAGGATGCCTCCAGGGATCTCGACCCGTCACTGCCCCTGTATTCCGCCGGCACGCTTCTCCAGCGTATGGACCTGCCGCTGTTCCCCGCGCGCATGGCCGCTTCGGCGCTCGGCGCATTCGGCCTCCTGGCCCTGATCCTGGCCGCCACCGGTATCTACGGCGTGATGGCCTACGCCATCTCCCGCCGTACCCGCGAGATCGGCATCCGCATGGCCATCGGCGCCAGCCAAAGCCAGGTGCTCGCCATCGTGGCCCGCCGCGCTCTCTGGCTGATCGGCTCCGGCACCCTCGTCGGACTCGCCGTGGCGCTGGCCGCGGGCCGCTTTCTCGAAAAGATTCTCTACGGCGTCCAGCCCACCGATCCGCTGACCCTCGCGATCGTGCTCGCGATGATGCTCTCCATCGCCGCGCTGGCTTGCTGGATCCCCGCCCGCCGCGCCATCCGGATTAATCCGGTCACCGCCCTGCGTCAGGAGTGATGGCCTGTAGCTCTCGTGGCGCACGCACTCGTGCGTGCCGTGCCGGCACTCCTGCCGGCACAGGCGAGCACAGCTCGCCCAAGGCGAGCATAGCTCGCCCGCCGCCCCTGCAGGCTATTGGCCGAAGAAATGCTCGAATGAGGCCCCTAACTTATTGAGCGTCAATGGAGTCGCAAATGAGCCGGCGCGTGGCTTTTTCGCCGAGCGAAGTTCGCCGGTCCGATGGAGCACTATAAGTAATCCTGTCGGAAGGAGCGAGGCATGTTCTTGGGAACGCCGATACCGCAGGGTGCACTCGAATGCGTTCGGCGCGGCGGCGACAAGGTCGGGTTTGATCCCACCACCGACGAATTCGGGATTCTGTCGAAGGCAGGATTCCCAAGGACTGTTCTAGCATGTCGAGCTGATTCTCCCAATTCTCCTGCCACTGTTTGCTGCCGCGGTTCACGCAGAACCAGCCGAACGAAAACACGATGCCCGGCAGGACAACATCACCGACAAGTCACCCTTGTCCGCAATCGTTGAGGAAGCCTGGACCGCGGCGTATCCTGCGAGGGACGCACCGATGAACGTCCAAAAATAGGTCGCGCGTTTCCAATAGAGGTCAATCTCGAACTTCCGAATATCCATCGCGTGTTCCAACGCCTCTTTGCGCTTGCCTTCGGGGAGGGACTCGCGGCACTCCGATTCGGAAATGCGTTCGTTAAGAGACTCAGAGCACTCGCCGCTCAAAATGCCACCTCCTGTCGTTCAGAGTTGATCCGGTAGGCTGCCAGCCCACGACGGGCCTCATCCGTCTGCCTGCGCCGTTGTCACGATCTTCCAGCCCCCATCGCCATCTCCCCCCGCGCGGGCGCCACAAACTCCACCAGCGCCCGCTTGATCTCCGGCGGAATGCTAAACCGCTCGATCTCATTCAAATCGCCGGCCGCGTACTTCACCGCGTCCCCATTCATCGTCACCGCAATAAACAAATGCCGCGTCACTTCATGGAACAACCCGCGCGGCTCCTGCTTTTCCGCCTGAAAAGTCAGTGCCCGCACGGGCATCTCATCGTCCGCCAAACTGGTCTCGTACGCCATCGCCACTTCAGTCGAAATGCGTTTCTCGTAATCGGCTTGGATGCGCCGCGCTTTGTCCCGCCAGGAAATTTCCTGGTAGACCAGCGCGGCCATCGCGAACAGCAAAGCTATTTCCAGGGGCGTCATGTTCGCTCCTTACCCTCTCTTCGCCTTCATGTCCGCCAGCATCTTCTCGATCTGGTCCTGTTTCTCGAGCGCGGCCAGTTGCTCCTCCACGTCGTCCTTGAACAACTCCGCCTTCGCCTGGCTCACCGCCTCGCTATGCCTTACCTTGTCCTTCATCCGATCGAAAGTGGCGGCCGTCGACGCGTCGCTGGTGGCGAACTGCGCGTCCGTAGCCTTAGTCGCGGCCCGCGCCCGCCGATGCTGCGCAATCAGCACATCCTTCTTCGCCTCCGCTTCCGCCAGCTTCTGCGCCAGCTTCTGTAGAGCCGCTTTCAGATTCTCCACCTGCTGCTTCTGATCCGCCACCTGCTGCCGGAAACTCTCGCCCATGTTGCGGTAACTCACCGAGCGCTCCAGCGCCACGCGCGCCAGGTCGTCCTGCTTCTTGTCCACGGCCATCTCCGCCTTGCGCACCCATTCCGCCGTCTTCTCTTCGTTCTCCTGATGCTTCTTCTCCAACACGTGCTGATCGGCGATGGCGATGGCCACCTGCGTCTTCACCTGCAACAGTTGATTCTGCATGTCCAGAATCACCTGCTTGATCATCTTTTCCGGATCTTCGGCCTTATCGATCAGGTCGTTGAGGTTCGCCCGAACCAGTGTAGATACTCGTTCCAGTAGTGCCATAATCTTCTCCTTCCAAAATTGAGCCTAAGTCGGGGCCGGACGCGCCGGCCCCTCTAACTCCGTACTAACTAGCCGATCCCTTGGTGCTATCCGCGGGCGGCTTGCCTTTGTCTCCAATCTGTTTCACCTTCGAGAACAGATCCGCCATATTCATGCCTGACAGCGTCTCAAACAGCGCCGGAATCTGCGCCGCCATGGCGGCCATGTCTCCGGTGATCTTATTCATCCCCGCCGATTTGCCGTCGCCCGTCGAGACGATGGTGATCTTGTCCACGTTGGCCAGCGGCGCAGCCAGCGCGCGCACGATCTCAGGCAAGCCCGTAATCAGCTTGTCCACGACCGCCGCCTGGTTGTATTCCTGGTAAGCCGCGGCCTTCACGTTCATCGCCCGCGCCTCGGCGTCGCCCTTCTTGAAGATGATCTCGGCTTCCGCCTCGCCCTGCGTGCGGATGGCGGCGGCATGGCCGTCGGCTTCCATCGTCAGCCGCGATTTCTCGGCTTCCGCCAGCGTCTCGATGCGCCTGCGCTCCACCTCCGCCGGCTTCAACACCGTCGCCACCAGTTCGCGCTCGCGGCGCTGGATTTCCGCGTCCTGCACGGCGATCTCGTGCTCCTTTTGTACCTGCTGGATCTTCACCTGCTCCGCTATCAGCTGCTGCTGCATGATGTTGGTCTGAATGTCGTAAGCCTTATCCGCGGACGCTTGCTGCTTCTTGATCGTCTCGTTGTAATTGGCTTTCTTGATCTCCAGGTCGCGCGTGGCTTCCGCTTGCTTGGCCTGCGAAAGAGTCTCGGCCAGCACCCGCTCCTGATCCGCTTGCGCCCTGGCCACCGCCGCCGCCCGCGTCGCTTCCGCGCGTTTGATGGCCGTGTCCCGCTCCGCTTCGGCGGCCGCCACATCCGCGTCCCGCTTGATCCGCGCCACATCCGGCCGGCCCATGTTGCTGATGTACTCGTTCTTGTCCCGCACTTCCTTGATCGTGAACGAAATCACTTCCAGGCCCATCTTGTTCATATCGTCGGCGCAGGTCGACCGCATCCGGTCCCCTACCATCTCCGGCTGCTTCACGATCTCTTCCACCGTCAACTGCCCGATGATGCCGCGCAGGTGGCCTTCCATCACCAGCCGGATCAGCCCTTCGCGCTCCTGATCGGTCTTGGTCAGAAACTGCTCGGCGGCAGTCTGTATGGACTCCGGATCGGACTTCACCTTAATCTGCGCCACGGCTTCCACCGTCACCGCCACGCCCTGGCGGGTGTAGAGATCCTGCTGCGGCGCCACGTCGAACGACATCAACTCCAGCGACAGGCTCTTGTAACTCTCCACCACCGGCCAGATCACCGTGCCGCGCCCTTTCACGATACGCGTGCCCTTGCGTCCATAAACGATCAACGCTTCATGCGGACCCGCTTTGCGGTACAGCCGCGCCAGCATCGAGGCGATCAACACGATCGCCAGTAACATCAACAACACCACAACCACAACCATGTCCTTCTGCATACTTCTCCTTTTCAAACTCGTCCCTGCCCTGGGGGGCGGGCTTTAGCCCTGGGGGGCGGGCTTTAGCCCTGGGGGGCGGGCTTTAGCCCGCGCGGGGCTTCAGCCCCGCTTCCAACTCCGCCATATCCTCCCAGCGCCGCACATACGCGATCCCCTTCTCGTACCGCTCCACCACCACTTCCGCGCCCTTAGGGATCGCCGTCCCATCGTCGCTGCGCGCCCCGGAAACCCGCCGCACGCCTTCCTGCGAGAAAATAATCTCGCCGGTGCCGCCCTCCCGAATCGGGATGCTTAACTTGCCCAGCACGCCGATCATGTCGTAGTCCGCCGGATCCAGCGCCTGCTCATCCCCGGACAGCTTCGCCAGGAACCAGAACACGATCGCCGCGCCGCCTAGCCCGCTCAATATGGCAACCGCCAGCGCCACCAGAAACCAGACCGCATAAAAGCGCTCCAACAAGTAGCCCGTGCCGCCGAACCATGCCAGAAACGCCGTCATCGTGCCGAAATTCAGCCACGGCACGCCTTCCGTCTCCACGTGCGGCGCATGCACATGCGCATGCGGCAGATGCAGATGCGCGCTGCCGGTCAACACCGACAACAGGCTCAGCGCCAGTCCCAACAGAAAACAGATTAAATAGAAATCGGCCCATGTCATTGCGATCGCCTCCCTGGTTTGGATAAAAGTTTGGGCGAAGCCTTGCGCGCGGCCTCCGCGGCCGCCGGGGGCTTCAATACCTGCAACAACCGCTCCGCCAGCCCCGGATTATCCAGAATCGCGCCCAGCAATACCAGGCACATGCGCGAATCGTCGTGCTTCGCTACGCGCAACAACGCCTGGCTCATCTCCGGGTCGCTCCGGAAACGCTCCGCGCCGTTGATCAGCCACAAATCCAGTTTGTCCTCCAGGGCGCCCAGGTCCGACATCAGCTCTTCCTGGTAGCCCTCCGGATCGTCCACCAGGTAGCCTGGATGCACCTTGTAAAACTTCGCCAGCAACATCCGGCTGGAATTGGTCAGGTGCGGCCGCGCGCCGCTCTCGATCTGCGACAGATACGCCTGACTGATGGTCTCCCGCAACTCCTTCTTGAGCAGGCGTACAACCTCCGCCTGCGTCAGCGCTCCCGGGCGGCCCCGCAGCGCGCCTTCGATTTCCCGCAGGTACCGGAGCTTCTCGCCTAGTCTCATATATTGCAGATCGTAATCAGAATATAGCAATTTGTGATATTTGTCAAGAAGTATATTTGCCCTGTTTTCAGCTATCCTGGGCTGCATGCCGCTCTATATCTTCGCCCGCCTCGAGCCCCAACCTGGAAAAGAGTTACAAGTGCGTGACGAACTCGCGCGCGTCCTCGCGCCGACCCGCGCCGAACCCGGCTGCCTGCGCATCCATCTCTACGAGTCCACCCGCGCGCCCCTGGTCTACTTCATCCACTCCGCGTGGATCGACGAACCCGCCTTCGACGCGCATGCCGCCTTGCCCCACACCGAGCGCTTCGCCGGCGCGGTCGAAGGCCTCCTCACCCATCCCCTGCAAGCCCTCCGCACCAAACAGCTCATGTAGGGCGGCGCCATGCGCCGCCTGCGTCGAAGCTCCGCCTGGCTTTTTGCAAGGCTTGGTGGCATAGGCTTTAGCCCGTGGAGGCGAGCTATGCTCGGCCCAAGGCGAGCGAAGCTCGCCCTCGCGGGCTTCCGCCTCACTCAGCCCGTTCCCGCGCCCCCCTCACTCCTCCCGCAACGCCGCCGTCGGATCCAACCTCGCCGCCCGCCGCGCCGGAACCCACGATGCCACTACCGCAATCGCGAAGAACAGTGCCGTCATCGCCGCGAACGTCGCCGGATCGGTAGCCTTCACCCCCACCAGCATGCTGTCGATCGCCCGCGTCAACGCGAACGCCGCCACCAGGCCCAACCCAATCCCCAGCGCGCTCAGCCGCAGCCCCTGCCTCACCACCAGGCTGAAGATGCTCCCCGGCGCCGCACCCAGCGCCATCCGCACCCCGATCTCCGGCGTGCGCTGCCGCACCACCGTCGACAGCACGCCGTACAGTCCCACCCCCGCCAGCAGCCCCGCTACACTCGCAAACACGCCGATCAGCAACAACGAAAATCGCGTAGACGCTTGCGCGTAGTCCACTAGCGCCTCCATCGGCTGCATCTCCCCTACCAACAGATGCGGGTCCAGCTTGCCCATCGCCGCGCGCACCGCCGCCGCATATTTGGCCGGATCCCCCGCCGTGCGCACCGCCCAATAGCCCACCGCGCCATGCCCCACGAAACCGTCCGTGAAGTAGATCTGCTCGCGCCCCGCCACCGCCAGCGACGTATCCCGCTGATGCGCCACCACGCCCAGCACCTCCACCCATTCCGGCTCCGGCGTGCGCACCCGGATCAGCAGCCGTTTCCCCACCGCCGATTCGCCGCCGAACGCCTTCGCCGCCAACAGTTGGTCGATCACCACGCCCTTCCGGTCCGGCGCATTGTCCGCCTCCGTGAACGTGCGCCCCGCCAGCAACGGCGTGCGCAGCACTTCGAAGTAACCCGGCAGCACGATTTGGAAATCGGCCGCTTGGAACTTGCTGGGGTCGGCCAGCGCCGGCTCCAGCCCCCACCGGATCGGGCTGAATCCTCCCGCCAGCGGCAGCGGCAACGACGCGGTCGCCGCTTCCACTCCCGGCAGATTCCGCAGCCGCGTCTGCATCTCCCGCACCCGCGCCGCGCGTTCCTGCGGTTGCTGCCCGAGGCTGCCTCCCAGCACTTGGAACGTCAGCAAGCCGTGCGGATTGAACCCCGGATCGATGCGTTGCAGCTCCAGGAAGCTGCGAAACATCAGCCCCGATCCGATCAGCAGCACGAATGAGAGCGCCACCTCCGCCACCACTACGAAATTACGCAGCAGCCCCACGCCGCCCAGCCCGGCATTACGGCCGCTCGCGCGCAACAACGCCGCCACGCTCGGCCGCGCCGCGCGCACCGCCGGCGCCAGCCCGAACAAAGCGGCCGCCGCCACCGCTGCCATCGCCGTGAACCCCAGCACCGCCGCATCGATGCCGATCGTCTCCAGCCGCGGCAGGCTGGCCGGCGCAATCGCGCGCAATTCGTGGATGCCCGCCCACGCCAGGCCCAGCCCCAGCAGCGCGCCGCTCAGCGCCAGCAGCCCAGCCTCCGCCAGCGTCTGGCTCGCCAGCCGCCACCAACTGCCGCCCAGCGCCGTGCGGATCGCCAGTTCCCGCTCCCGCAACGATGCCCGCACCAACAGCAGATTCGCCACGTTGGCGCAGGCGATCAATAGCAAAAAGCTCGCCGCGCCCATCAGCGCCAACAGCGCCGGCCGCACCTCCTCCACCACATGCCGCTGCATCGGTTCCAGGCGGATGAAGAAGCCGGATGTCTCGTGGATAATAAAGTTTCTACGCAACTCCGCCGCCACCCGGTCCACGGCCCCTTGCGCCTGCTCCCGCGTCACGCCGTCCTTCAGCCGGCCGATGGCCTGCAGCGATACGCCGTTACGCCCCGCGTTGTCGTACGCCAGCCGATTCGCAAACCACACGTCCGGCCGCTCCTCCATGTTGGCGTCCGGCGAAAATAGCAATTCAAATCCAGGCTTCAGCACGCCCACGATCTGCGTGCCTCCCTGCCGGCCCGGCATGGGACGGCCGATAATCTCCCTGCTCCCGCCGAAGCGCCGCTGCCAGTAGTTGTAGCTCACGATCGCCATCTGCGGCAGCCGTGGTGCACCCGCGGTTGCCGGCCCCGGCGCGGGCTGCGGCTGTCCATCCGCATCGCTGAAGTCGCGGCCCAGCGCGATCTGCGCGCCCATCAGCCGGAAAAAGTTAGGCGTCACCGCCGCCACCCGGATCTGCTCCGGCGAATCGTCCTCCCGCGGCGCCGTGATGCGGCCCGTAGTCACCGCGCCCATCTCCTGAAACATCGCCGCCGTGCCGTTGCGCAGGTCGATGAAGTCCGCGTCCGACAGCGGGAAGTCCTTCACGTTGCGTTTCCGCATATCCGAAATCGCGAAGTACAGCCGCTCCGGGTCCTTGTAAGGAAGCGCGCGTAACAGCACTGCGTCGGTCACGCTGAAGATGGCCGTGCTCGCTCCGATTCCCAAGGCAATGGTGACGATGGCGGTGGCCGCGAACACGGGACTCTTCGCCAGCGTCCGTGCCGCATAAGTGAAGTCTCGCAATCGTTCAGGATAGCCTGTCCCGCGGTAGCGCAGGCTCAGCGCGAACGACCCATCGGAGAACTGACGCCGGGCCGTGGCGCAGGCACTCATGCCGATGGTTCTCCGGAGAGAGCCTGTGTCCTGAGTTTCTACCTTCTGTCCGCCGTAGTGGGGCAGGCTCGCAGCCGGCTCGCAGCCTGCGCGGGCCTCGCAGGCCCGCTCTGCGGCGAGCAAAGCTCGCCAAACACAGGCTGAAGCCTGTGCTACACAGGCTGAAGCCTGTGCTACCAGCGGGGCCAAAGCCCGCCGTCCGATCCTAGCTCCAGCAAATGTAGAAACTCCAGCGGCGAGCAAAGCTCGCCATAGGCTTTAGCCCAACCAGCATCGCGCCAACCTCCAATCCGTTTCCCATCCGCGTTTATCAGCTATACAGCAGACTGCACCCCATGCGGTTTGCCCGAGCGGGACGTTTCGGGTGATCCACCCATTCCATCCTCTGTACCAACAGCACCTCGATGAACTCGGCCGGACACGCCGGTGGGGAGAAGAGCATGTCTGGTTTCGCACGACCAGCGGCGATCTGCGCACAATTCCGCTGCGATTTACGAGTCTGGCGACGCCCGATCCGTATATGCAGTGGGGCGACGGCAAAAGCTGTCACCGGGTAGCGGAGTGAATCGAGTTGCGGCGACTAATCGATACGCTGCGCAATCCGGAGGCGCGAATGTGTAAGGCTGATTATGTCCCCAGTGTTCAGGGGATTTTGTTCGGCCGCCCACGATCTTGCAAACAACAACTTGGCTTCGGCCCAACTCTTTTATCCTGCAAGGCGCGACGCGCCAGACCCCTCTCCGGGAAGTGCCTTGCAAACAACATCCCTCTGGTTTGCCGGCCGCCCTGGGTTGATACTCCGGACATGATGCTGAATCCGGAGCACCTCAAACAGCGCATTTGCGTTGCTGGATTTCTTGCGGCTACGCCGCCAGACGGCTCGCCCCGCGGCACGCCAGGAGTTCGTCGGGCTCTGTCCCCTGCACCGCGACACGCGGCCTTCCTTCTACGTCAACACCCACAAGAATCTGTTCTATTGCCACGGCTGTGGCCAAGGCGGCGACCTGATTCGTTTTGTCGAACTATCGGAGCATCTCTCCTTCCGCCAAAGTCTCGCCTTCCTCCAGCGGCAAGTTGCTCCGGCGGACGATGGCGGCGTGCTGGAGCGAACCGGGGCCTTCTATCAACTCGAACTCCACCGTCATCCGGAAGCGGTGCAATATCTCCAACAACGGGGACTGCGCGATCCCGCCCTTATCGCAGAACTGGGCGTCGGATAGGCGCCCGGCGGGAACCTGCGGCAGCATCTCGCCACCCAAGGTTATTGCTTCGATCGGCTGCGCGCCACAGGTCTGATCACCCATCACGGCCGCGACGCATTCTGCCGGCGCGCGATCTTTCCGTGCCGCCAGCAGGGCCAGATCGTGAATCTCTATGGCCGCAGTATCGGAGCCGCCTTCCCGCATCGCGTGCTGCCGCGTTCCAAGGGGGGCTTGTTTGCATGGCAGTCCGTCCGCCACTTCTCCACCGTGATCCTGGTAGAGGGTCTGTTCGACTTGGCCGTGCTCTGGCAGGCCGGCTTTCGCAACGCCACCTGCGCCATCGGCACCCATCTCACACCCGCGCAGTGGACTCAGCTTTGCGACCTTTGACCAGGATGAGAACCGCGCTGGCCAGCAGGCAGCCCATCAGCTCGCACGCCGCCTGGATAGCGCCGGCGTCATGGCACGCAGGCTTCAGTTACCGCGCGGACATGACCCCAACAGCTACTTCGTCGCAGTCCACCCGCCTCGACTACGTGCGTCATCAACTGGACCTGCAACCCATGCTTCGTCTGCTCAGTTTTATCCAACAGCCGATCATTGTTCCCAAGAATGGGATCGCCGGAGCGTCGGAACCCGCCACAACACCGGCCCACAGCGGGCATTCTGACTCCTGACTCCTGTCTCGTGATTCCTGTCACCTGCCCTGAACGATGCTACACTCGCAACAAATGCCGACCAATCCCACCGGCCGCCGCGGGTTCCTCAAAACCGTCGCGCTAGCCGGGGTGCCCCTCGGCGCCGCGGCCGCGGCCCAAACGCCCCCGCAACCCCCAGCCCC
>Ga0187871_10000269_pt1 | contig 49877 bp, 42 predicted proteins | sample June2016WEW_16_1_FD_132988 | JGI IMG/M metagenome (GOLD analysis project Ga0187871, IMG submission 132988) | Peatland microbial communities from SPRUCE experiment site at the Marcell Experimental Forest, Minnesota, USA - June2016WEW_16_10 | ecosystem: Environmental > Terrestrial > Soil >...
ATACTACGAAAGCAGGTACCGCGAACAACAGATTCGGGTCCTCACCAAGAAAGCGAAAAAGCTTGGGTTTCAATTAGTTATCCAGCAAACGGCGTAAACCTACAGGGGAAGGTTTCTGGAGAGAGTGCCGACACGGCACGCACGAGTGCGTGCGCCACGAGGGCTACCCAACTGAAATGGCCAAACACCACGGACAGGCTTTAGCCGGTCACTTCATCTGAAGCCGCGCCACCGCTTTCCCGAAATGAATCTCGTCGCCATGCTCCAGCTTCGTCCCGCGCGCCGTGCGATGCACTTCCTGGCTGAGCCCATCGCGCACGATCCAGATTCCGCAGTCGGGCGCGCCGCTTTGCTCCCGCTTGTACCAACGGTCGTTGAACAGCCGATATTCGCCCGCGGCTTTGTCGTAGGCGATGTGCGCATGCTCGCGCGACACCGTGCGGTTGATCTCGGTGTCTTCCGAAAAAGCCAAATCGTTGCGGCGGATCAGGCCTTCGGAGCGGTACACGTCGACGGTGCGGCCGATGTTCGTGCGGGCTTTGGATAGCGCAATCTCCGCCGCGTTGGCCTGGCCTTCCACCACGATCAGCCTGGCGGTCCGGCGTTGCGCCGCGGCGGGACGGTCCTGCGACTCGGCTTCCACCCACACCCATCGCTCGCCGGGCGCGGGCAGTTCCCGCGTGACCTGTACGTCTACGCGCAGATCCTCCGGATACCGGCACTCGCTCCGGTCCAGACTGCCGCGCAGCTCCTGTTCGAAATAGGTACGGAAGAACTTTCCGGCAAAAGTAGGGGCGCGGCTGTCTTCGATGCCGCGCACGTGAATGCGCACCACATTGAACGGGAAAACCTTCCGGCCGCCCAACCGGTAGCTCTTCTCGCGGACCTGGTCCAGAATGGCCAGGCGAATCTCGGCCACCTCGGGCGGTTCATCGCCTTGCCCGTGTGAGAACGGGCTTTCGAAAACGGTGCGGCCAAATTTTTCGAGAAACTCCGCCAGATTCATGAGGCCTCACGGCACCAGTCCCAAGTCCTTCGCAGCCTCCATGATCTCACGCGCGATGGGCGCGGCCACCTGGCCGCCATAGCCGCCATGTTCCACCAGCACGGCGAATGCGATGCGGTGGCTGGCGTCTCCGTCATACGGCGCGAAACCCGCGAACCAGGCGTGCGGCTCGCCTTCGCCCAGTTGCGCGGTGCCGGTCTTGCCGGCCAGGTTGACGGGCGTTCCGGCCATGGCGTGCCGCGCGGTGCCGTCGGTCACCACCAGCCGCATGGCGCCGGCGATAAACCCGGCGGGTTCGGCCGCCACGATAGGGCGCGGGGCATCCTGCCGCGTATTGTTTCCGTCGATCACCCAGCGGCCCTGCGGCATGGCGCCGCCCGCCGCAATGGTGGCGGCCACGCGCGCCATCTTGAACGGCGTAATCAGCAGCGGACCCTGCCCGTAAGACGCGAATGGTAAAGTAGCCCTCAATCCCGGCAAATCGCCCGTCGAAATATCCAGCAAGCCGGCGGCTTGCTGCAGCGCCTCGGCCCCCACCTGGTAGGTTCCGAGTTGCGCGAAATAAGCGTTGCAGGAAACTTCGATGGCGCGTTCCATGGAAAGTGTGCCATGCGGCTGGTCCTTGATGTCGTCGCGTATCGGCCTGCGGTAGCCCTCCACCATCGCGCCGGCGCGCCCATCCCGCAGACGGCGGCAAGTGAACGTCTGATTCCGCGAGTCCGGATCGAGCCGCAGGGCCGCCATGGCCGTCACCAGTTTGAACGTCGAGCCGGGCGGATACTGGCCGTACCGCGCGCGGTCGAGCAACTCGTCATCCGAAGGCGGCGCGTTGCGCGCGGCCGGCGGCGCGGGTTCCGGCACGCTGACCATGGCCAGCACGTCGCCGGAATTCGCATCCATCACCACCGCCGCGCCGTTCTGTTTGTTGGCCTGCCGTAGACGCCGGCGCAGGATCTCCGCCGCGCACAGTTGCAGCCGGATATCCAGCGTGGTGCGCACGTCGCGGTCGCGCGCCAGCAGGCTGCGCAACGCGGGATTGCCCGGCCGGTGGCGGTAGCGCACCAGCGATACCAGTTCGGAATATTGATAACCCTGCAGCCGCGCATTGGAATCGCGCTCCACCAGGGAAGCGTTCGCCGCGTGGAAATTCTCTCCCGTGCGCAGGTCGCCCAGGAAGTGTTCGGTCTCTGCGCCGAATGGATAATGGCGCGAATCCAGGCGCGAACAAGCCCGGTCGATGTCGACGCCCAGAGCCTGGTATTGCGCGCGCCGCTCGAGCAGCTTCTTCCAATCGCCGGTAGCCAGCAGCACGCCGTTGCGATCGAAGATGTCGCCGCGCGGGATCTCGCGGGCGATCGCGTTGATGCGCGGATTGTGCTGCGCGCGCTTCACTCCATCGTCTTCGAATACGCGCGCATCGCGCGCCAGATAGGCGCGGTCGTGGATCGCCTGGTAGCGCGCGGCGAAGCAGATCAACACCACCGCGCACGCCGCCAGCGCTATCCCGGCAATGCGCAGCGGCGCGCGGAACAATGGGTGCGCATGCGGCGTGGGATTGCCCATCGAGATGGCCAGCAGCAGCGCGAAGATGAAGAAGTTCGCCAGCATGGCGGTGTTCCCGGAGCTCAGAAATGGCGATACCACGCCCGAGAGCGGCAGCACTCCCAGCACTCCCGCGGAGATCAGCAACATCTCGAAGGCCAGCAAACACGCCAGGCCCAGCGCCAGAAAGAAGGCGTAATCCGACACGGTGCGCATCGCGATACGAAACGCGCGGTAGATCAGGAATCCGAACAGCAGAAACACCGTCGCCACGCCCGCGAAGCCCCACTCTTCGCCGATCGCCGGCAAAACCAGGTCCGTGTGGCCCGCCGGGATCACGCCGGGGTCGCCATAGCCCGGGCCGGAACCCCATACGCCGCCCGTCGAGAACGCCCACAGCGCATGCGCCAGTTGGTTTCCTCCGTGGACGTCGTTGTCCCAGGGCGAGAGCCACATGTCGATGCGGTCCACCACCATGCGCGGTTGTCCGAAATGATAGCCAACGCACACGGCGGCAACCAGGATGCCGATCCCGAGAATCGCCAGTCCCGCCCGTCCGTGCGCCACCGAGAACAGCGTCAAAAACAGGAAAAACAGGACTAACGCCGGTCCCAGATCCTTCAGCACGAAGAACAGCAGGATGGCGACGGCGACCGCGCAAGCCACCGGCATCAAATGCGCCAGGCGCGGCACGCCCAGATGTGCGCCCATGCCCCGCAGACCCTTCTGGCGCAGGTCCCGCAGCCGCTCCCAATTGCGCGCGAAGTATCCGGCCAGGAAAAGCACCACTAGAATTTTGATGGCTTCGACCGGCTGAAAAGGCCCCAAGTTGACCTTTTGGTCGCTGGCGCCCGGGCCCGAGCCGAAGATCAGCAGCAGGGCGAACAGCGCGAACGCGGCCAGCAGCGGCGTGTAGATCCAGTCGGCCAGCCGGCGGTAATCGAAAGCCCGCACCAGCGGCAGCAGCAACAACAGGCAGCCGAGAAATACGCCCAGCGCGAACTTGCGGAATTCGAGCGTATCGCGCAAAGGGTCGCGCAGGCTCACCATCAGGATCAGGCCGATGCCGGAGAGCAGGTGCAGCGCCGGCAGGATCGCGATGTCGCCATGCTTGCATCCTGGCCCGCGGCGCGCGCGCCAGGCGAACCATACCAGGTAGAAGCCGCTTAGGTAGACAGCCGACCAGATGAGATATGCGCGCCGGAATTCGACGGGTGTGCGCACCACCAAGGCGGGTTTGAGCTTGGATATGGGCAGCAGCGGCTTGCGTTGCCGGCGCAGACGGGAGAGCGTGCCCACGTTGCGCAGCGGATGGGCGGCGCGCAGAAAGGCCAGCAGCTCTTCGGCGTCGGCCTCCCGTTCCGCGCGGTCCTGGACTATGTCGAGAAATGGCGCTAGTTGCTCCGCGCTCGACACGGTATTGAGATTCAACAGGTCGCCGTGCCGCAGGCGTTCGGAAACGTCCGGGAAGTTTTGTGTTTTGGCGGCGTATACGAACGCGAGGCCGGCCGCCACCAGCACCGTAGCACCGGCCAGGCAGAACAAGCCGATGTCCCAGTTTGGAGGGCGGGCTTTAGACGGCGCCGGGCTTGCGCCCCGGTCTAGCGAGGGCGGGACTAAAGTCCCTCGCCGGCTAAAGCCCGCCCTCCAGCGGTATGCTACCGCCATTTGCGCGGCCTCGGCTTGGGCACGGCCTTTCGCTTGGGTGGCGCCGGCTCCGGAATGGGCTGACCCGCGGCCGCGAAATCCTGGCGCGCCGCCGCCACGCTCCCGGCCTGCAGTTCCTCAAAACCGCGCAGCCGGTAAGCCTGCGCTCTTTCGTCCAACTCCGGCGGGCCGAGCCGGTAGCCTAGCCGCTCGGCGGTGGCCAATTCCGCGAGTGCATCGCCGGGCCGCGAGGCCAGCAGATGCGCTCGCGCCAGCCCCAGGTGCGGATCGGCCGATTGCGCCATATCGCGCGCAGCTTCCAGAAAACGGTCGCGAGCCTTGTCGCTTTGTCCGCTCCGCAACGCGAGATTTCCGCGCGCCAGCGCCAGCTTGCCGGCGATGTCCGGGCCGCCGCCCAGATCCATCGCGCGGGCGAGACAGAACTCCGCTTTCTCCCAGTCGGAGCTGTCCAACGCCTGTGCACCCGCCTTCTCATGCGCTGCCAGTAGCGGCGCGCGCATGCGTTCCGCCGGCGAATACCTGCCGAGGAAGCCGAACTGCATCCGCAGATCGCCGTATAAAGACCATTCGGCGCTCAGATCCGCCTTCCGGTTGGCCCGCCAATAACGCGAACAATAGCTGGTCCCGATAAAAAGGACCATTCCGGCCAGCACGCAGCCGAGCGCGCCGGCGATGCGCCCCGCCACTCGTAGAGGGCCTCTGATTGGGGACGGCCGCCGGACTCGCTTCGGTTTGGACGCCTGCCCGGATTCGACCGTGGGATTCGGCTTCCACGCGCCACGCTTCTCTCCCGCCGCCACCGTCTCCGCGCCTTCCAGAAACGCTTTCAGATCGCCGCCGAATGCCGCGGCCGATTTGTACCGCCGCACCGCATCCGGCGCCAGAGCTTTACGGATCACGGCCTTCAGCGGCGCCGGGCAGGTGGCCGGCAAGGCGCGCGGCGGCCTGCGCGATTGGATCAACCTTTCCAGCTTGCGCGTGTTTTCGGCCTGGTAGGGCGGCGCACCCGCCACCATTTCGTAGAGCGTCACACCCACGGCCCACAAATCGGCTTGCTGATCGAGCAGCGATCGTCCCAGCCGCTCCGGCGAACAATAGCTGGGGCTGCCGAAACTGTGGACGGTGGAATCGCGATCCGGCCGCAGCGTTTTGGCGATCCCGAAATCCAGCAGCCGGACGGTTTCGTTGGGACCCAGATGAATGTTCGAAGGCTTGATGTCGCCATGCACCACCGATGAGGCCACCTCATCGCCCGGCCGGAATGCGTGGAACTTCTCAAGTTGGGCGCAGATCTCCAGTGCGATGCGCGCGGCCCGATAACCACTCATCCGCCCATCGTGCTTCAGCGCTTCCGCCAGGTTGCGGCCTTCCACGTACTGCATGGCGACATAGAAATAGCCGTCCAAGTCGCCATAATCGTAGATCTCGATCACGCGCGGATCCAGCGCGCGCAGAGTTTGCTGAATGGCCGCGCCGCGGCGCTCCGCCTCCAGGATCAGTTGCGAAACGGCATCCGGGCCGGATTTGATCAGCTTCAGCGCGGCATGCCGGTTCTCGCGCGTGTCGCGCGCCAGATACACGTCGTTCATGCTCTTGCCCAGACGGCGGATGATCTCGTAGCGTCCGAAGCGCGTAGCGGGCTGCATAGTCATCCTTTCACCTCGCGCCACATGGCCATGAGCAGGATGCCCAGCAGCATGCCGCACACCATTCCATAAAACAGGAAAGCGATGCGGCCGGCGAAGAATCGCCGCCGTGGGCCAAGGGCCGGCGCCGCCCGCATGCGTGTGGTGGCATGCCGCTCGCGTGCTTCCCGCGTGCGGCCGCGGAACTCCTCGCCGGCCACGAACAAGGCCGTAATATTATCCTTGCCACCGGCCTCATTGGCAGCCTCCACCAGTTCGCGGGCTACTTGCGCCGCGTCGCCCTGGTAGCGCTCCACGATGTCGCGGATCGCAACTGAAGGCAACACGTCGCTCAGGCCGTCGCTGCACAACAGGAATGCCGCTTCCGGCTTGAAACGACACCGGCGGACCTCGATGAAACCGTCGTCGCCCGCCGCGTGCGGCCGCGTGCCCACGTCCCGGAAGACTTCGTTGCGCCGCGGGTGCAGCATGGCCTGTTCTTCGGTCAATTCGCCGGCGTCTTCGCCCTCGCCAACCGGCGAATGATCCGGTGTGAGCTTGCGAATTGCGCCATTCCAGATCAAATACAGCCGCGAGTCGCCCACATGGCCGATCACCATCTCGCCCGCGTCCACCAGCGCCAACGTGAGCACGCAGGCCATGCCGCGGAGATCGCCGGAGCCTTGCGCGAGGTCGTAGATCCGGTTGTTGGCCGCGGCGATCGCCCGCCGCACGCGGTCCTCCGCGCCGCCGCTCGACACCTGCAAATCGCCGCGAATGACCTCGACAGCCGTCTCCGCCGCGATCTCGCCGGCCGCGTGGCCGCCCACCCCATCCACTACCAGAAAAATCCCGCCGTCGTCGTCGATCCAGTAGCGGTCTTCGTTGGACGCGCGCACCAGTCCCGTATCCGTAGCCACGCCTGAACGCCATTGGACGGCCGCCGCCATGTCTCTTAACCCTATCTCTTCGCTTCGAACGACAGCGTGATCACGTCCGCCACCTGTATGCGCGCGCGGTCCGGCAGCGGCTCTTCGGTCCCGCGCGCCAGCTTGCGTCCGTTCAGCCAGGTGCCGTTCCGGCTGTTGTCCGATACCGTGAATCCGCCGGTGGCCGGATCCCGCCGCAGCCGCAGATGTTCGCGCGATACTTCATCGTTGGTGTACAGGGGCAAATCCACCGAGAGATCCTGGCCGCCGCGACCGATCGAGATCTCGTTCTGCGTGACGAAGTAACTTTGCGGTCCGGAATCGTCCTCGTAGCGGATTTCTGCGAAAACCTGGTCCGCGCCGCGCCGCGTCAGCGTGCGGTCGCGCGCCACGCGAGCTTCCGTGACGGAGGTCTCGCGGCCGATCAGCGTGGTCTTGATGCCGCGGTATCCGGGCTGCGGCACGTCGTTCAGCTCGGAGTGTATTTCCACGTCGCCCGGCGGCACCACGTTCTCGCTATCGGCGAAGAATTCGATCCACCAGTCGTGCCGCGCGATGCGATACAGCTTCTGCTTCTTGCCGCGCTTGAATAGCGGCTGTTTGCCGTTCCACTGCGTCAGGCGGGCGGCCAGCGCGCGGGCGGCATCTTCCTTAATGAGGTCCTGGATGTTGGCCAGGCGCTCGAAATCGCCAGGGTGCAGGTAGACGCTGAAGATGCACGGCACGAGCACGCTGTAACCCATCTCGAACTGCCCCAGCTCCATGTTGCGCGCAAGCTGGTCGAGGATGATCTGGCCGTTGATGCGGGCCTGTTGAGGCTTCCCGGTCTGCGCCATCCGATACACCTGTCGGAGAAAACCAAAACCATAGACGCCCGCACGGGCACAGCCGGTTTCGCGGACGCCAATTAAGCTATTTTAAGCCAGGATCGTGGCGCAGGCACCATAGCGTCGGGATAAACCGGCGTGAAGCCGGCGGAATTTAATGAGAACACCGTCCCACAGCCCGCGTATACGCCCGCACAAGAACCGGATCCAAGGTGGGCTCCTTCAACTTCGGAGCTTCAACGGTGGTCACGCTTTCATTCCATTTCGCGCCGGGATGTCGATGGGGTTTCCGGTTACCGCCCCAACTGCATCGCGGTCGCCGGTAGGTGGAATACCACGGAGCTTTGGGCCAAGGACGCCGATCTGCCTCCACGCGGGCGACGGTGCACTGGTGCAGAACCTACCCCATCGCGTACGAGCTCAACACCTTCATATAATTGGCCCGCTCAAAGGCCTGCGGCTGCGGCACGGCGTTGCGGCTCATGCTGCCCTGCATCTGCCGGATCGAATCGTATTCGTGATCGCCCAGCCAGATGAGTAACTCGGTCAACATGGTATCCAGATAACCGATGCCTTTCTTCAACAGCGCGGAAGTCATCATGGCCACCTTCGCGCCGGCCATCATGGCTTTCACCACGTCCGTCGCGGTGTGGACGCCGCCGGTGAGCGCCAGGTCCGGTTTGACGTTGCCGTAGAGCACCGCGATCCAGTGCAGCCGCAGCAACAATTCATACTGGTTGCTCAGGATCAGGTTGGGCACCACCTCCAGGGCTTCCAGGTCGAAATCGGGCTGGTAGAAGCGGTTGAACAGCACCAGGCCATCCGCGCCGGAGGCTTCCAGGCGTTTGGCCATATTCACCATCGCGCTGAAGTACGGCCCCAGCTTGACGGCCACGGGGATGCTCACGGCCGATTTCACCTCGCGCACCAGGTCGCAGTATTTGCGTTCGACCTGGTCGGCGGTCACTTCCGGGTCGACCGGGATGTGATAAATGTTCAACTCCAGTGCGTCCGCGCCGGCCTGCTCGATCTCCACGGCGTACTTCAGCCAGCCACCCACGGAAGTGCCGTTCAGGCTGGCGATCACCGGAATGCGCACCGCCGCTTTGACCTTGGCTATGTGTTTCAGGTAGCCTTCGGGTCCACGGTTGTAGCCGAGCATATCGGGTAATTGCGTGGTGCTTTCCGCTCCGACGCTCTCTCCAGCCGAAAGGAAGCGGTCGAGCTCGTAGCTCTCCAGCGTGATCTGCTCCTCGAACAGCGAGTGCAGCACCACGGCCCCCGCGCCCGCGTCTTCCATGCGGCGGATGTTACCTATGTCAGCGCACATGGGCGAGGAAGAAGCCACCAGCGGATTGCGCAGCTTCAGTCCCAGATAAGTGGTGGTCAGGTCGATAGTCTTGGATAGGTCGAGCATTATTTTGCCTCCTGTGGGGCAGGCACGGGGTTAGTGGGCATATTGACCATGTTTTCGTAGATCTTCCAGCGGTCGAGCACATCCTTCTGCGCCAGTTCCAGCAGGTGATGCGCTTCGTCGGGATGGCTCTTGGCCAGCATGGTGTAGCGGGTCTCGTTGTAAACGTAATCCTTCAGCTTGATGCTGGGAGGGCGCGAATCGAGCTGGAACGGATTCCTGCCCTCGGCCGCCAGACGCGGATCGTAACGGAACAGCGGCCAGTAACCCGATTGCACCGCGGCCTTCTGCTGATCCAATCCGTGGACCATGTCGTAACCGTGCGCGATGCAGTGGCTATAAGCGATGATGATGGACGGTCCGTCGTAAGACTCGGCTTCGATGAAAGCCTTGATGGTGTGGCTGTCGTTGCCGCCCATGGCGATCTTCGCCACGTAAGCGGTGCCGTAGTTCATGGCCATCATGGCCAGATCTTTCTTGGCGCCGGGCTTGCCGCCGGCCGCGAACTTGGCCACCGCACCGCGCGGCGTGGATTTGGACATCTGGCCGCCGGTGTTGGAGTAGACTTCCGTATCGAGCACCAGAATATTCACATTGCGGTTGGATGCCAAAACGTGGTCCAGGCCGCCGTAGCCGATGTCGTAAGCCCAGCCGTCGCCGCCCAGGATCCACACGCTCTTCTGCACCAACGCATCGGCCAGGCTCAGCAGGTCGCGGGTCTCGCGCGTGTTCGCGCCCGCCAGCTTCCGCTTCAAAACCTTCACACGCGCGCGCTGTTCGAAGATGCCGGCCTCAGTGGATTGGTCGGCATCCAGCAACTCCTGCGCAAAGTCTTCGCCGATGACGGCGCCCAGGCGCGCCACCAGTTCGCCGGCGTATTCCTTCTGCTTATCGATGGCCAACCGCATCCCCAAACCGAATTCCGCATTATCTTCGAACAGAGAATTAGACCAGGCCGGCCCCAGTCCTTCGTTATTTACGGTATAAGGCGTGGTGGGCAGATTGCCGCCGTAAATCGACGAGCATCCGGTGGCATTGCCGATGATGGCGCGGTCGCCGAAAAGCTGGCTCATCAGCTTGATGTAAGGCGTTTCGCCGCATCCCGCGCAAGCGCCGGAAAACTCGAACAGCGGCTGCAGCAACTGGCTGTCTTTCACCAGGCTCTGGGTCAGCAGGCGGCGGTCGATCTCGGGAATCTTCAGGAAGAAATCCCAATTGGCGGCTTCCGGCTCGCGCAGCGGAGGTTGCGCCGCCATGTTGATGGCCTTGTGCTTCACTTCGCTCTTGCTCTTGGCCGGGCACACCGCGACGCATAGCGCGCAACCGGTGCAATCTTCCGGCGCCACTTGCAGCGTGTACTGCATGGCCTTGAAATCCTTCCAGCGCGCGGGTACGGATTTGAATGTGGCGGGCGCGCCCGCGGATTGGGCAGGCTCGTAAACCTTGGCGCGGATCACGGCATGCGGGCACACCAGCACGCACTTGCCGCACTGTATGCAGAGATCCTCGTCCCAAACCGGAATCTCCAGCGCGATGTTGCGCTTCTCCCACTGCGTGGTGCCGGTGGGGAAAGTGCCGTCCAGCGGCATGGCGCTGACCGGCAGATCGTCGCCCTCCCCGGCGATGATGCGCGCGGTAAACTTCTGCACGAACTCGGGCGCGCCGGCCGGGACGGGCGGACGCATGTCGAAGGTGGCAGTGGCTTCGGCCGGTACCTTCACCTCCGCCAAGTGGCTCAGCGCGGCATCCACGGCGGCGAAGTTCTTCTGCACCACAGCCTCGCCGCGCTTGCCGTAGGTCTTCTCTATGGCATGCTTAATGGCCGCGATAGCTTCCTCGCGCGGGAGCACCCCGCTGATGGCGAAGAAGCACGTCTGCATGATGGTGTTCACGCGGCCGCCCATGCCGGTCTTCTTGGCCACCTCGTAGCCGTCGATCACGTAGAAACGCAACTTCTTGGCGATGATCTGCCGCTGCACGGTGCGCGGCAGTTGGTCCCAAACCTCGCCGGGACCGAACGGGCTGTTCAGCAGGAACGTCGCGCCCGTCTCGGCCGGCTTCAGCATGTCGAGCCGCTCCAGGAACGAGAACTGGTGGCACGCCACGAAGTTCGCATTGGCGATCAGGTAGCTGGAGTGCAGCGGTTGCGGTCCGAACCGCAGGTGCGAAACCGTGATGGCGCCGGATTTCTTCGAGTCGTAAACGAAGTAGCCCTGCGCGTAGTTTTCGGTCTCTTCGCCGATGATCTTGATGGAGTTCTTGTTCGCGCCCACGGTGCCATCCGCGCCCAAGCCATAGAACAGCGCGCGCACGGTGCCGGGCACTTCGCTGGAATAAGCGGGATCGTAATCCAGACTGGTGTGGCCCACGTCGTCCAGGATGCCGATGGTGAAATGATTCTTCGGCTTGGGCTTGGACATCTCGTCGAAAATGCCCTTCACCATGGCCGGCGTGAATTCCTTGGAAGACAGGCCGTAGCGCCCGCCGATCACGCGCTTGCCGGTGACCATCGCTTCGCTCAGCGCGGTGACCACGTCGAGATACAGCGGCTCGCCGGAACTGCCGGGTTCCTTCGTGCGGTCGAGGACGGCGATGGTTTTCACCGACGCGGGCAGCGATGCGACGAAGTGCTCGATGGAGAAGGGCCGATAGAGGCGCACCTTGACGAGCCCGACTTTTTCGCCGGCGGCGTTGAGGTGTGCGATGGCTTCTTCGGCCACTTCGGCGCCGGAGCCCATGATGACGACGATGCGGTCGGCATCCGGCGCGCCGAAGTAGTCGAATAGACGATATTGCCGGCCTACGATCCGCGCGAACTTGTCCATGGCCTTCTGGACCAGGGCGGGGCAGGCCGTATAGAACGGATTGGAGGCTTCACGCGCCTGGAAATATACATCCGGATTCTGCGCCGTGCCGCGGATCACGGGATGATCGGGCGAAAGCGCGCGGGCGCGGTGGGCGCGGACCAGGTCCTCTTCGATCATGGCGCGCATGTCGTCCGGCGTGAGTTGCTCGACCTTGGCCACTTCATGCGAAGTGCGGAAGCCATCGAAGAAGTGCAGGAACGGCACGCGCGATTCAAGCGTGGCGGCCTGCGCGATGAGCGCGCAATCCATCACTTCCTGCACGGAGTTGGAGGCCAGCATGCCGAAGCCGGTGGCGCGCGCGGCCATCACGTCGCTGTGGTCGCCGAAAATGGAGAGCGCCTGCGAGGCCAGCGTGCGCGCCGCAATGTGGAAGACCGTGGCGGTGAGCTCGCCGGCGATCTTGAACATGTTGGGAATCATCAGCAGCAAGCCTTGCGAAGCGGTGAACGTGGTGGTGAGCGAGCCGGTTTGCAGCGCGCCGTGCAGCGCACCGGCCGCGCCGCCTTCGCTTTGCATCTCGACCACCATGGGCACGGTGCCCCAGATGTTGGGTTTCAGCTCGGCGGACCACTGGTCGGCCCACTCGCCCATCGGCGACGATGGCGTAATGGGATAGATGGCGATGACTTCGTTGATTTGATGGGCGACGTAAGCCGCGGCTTCGTTGCCGTCAATGGTGACCTTCGGCCGGGTGGCGATAGATGAACTGGTCAAAACTTCCCCCTCTTCGGATTGCGGATGGCTAGAATGCTTTAAGACATATTATAAGACCTGTTTGTCGTAAAAGTCTACACTCTTCGTGTAGGGCGGCGCCATGCGCCGCCGTGGGGGTGCTTAACAGCTTTGGGGATCCTGACGGATAGAAACCGCTAAGCACCCCCGCCGTGGGGCCGCGGCCATTTGCATTTGGTCAAGTGTTATACTGCCTCCAATCCGGGGCCGTATGCCACCGGGGGCACTCAAAACAGTCTCAAGTCCAAGAGGGAAAATATGACCAATCGCGCAGCCTGCTTCTGTTTAAGTTTCTGCTTCGCCGGGACGATCATGGCGCAGCAACGCCCTCTCGTTCCGCGTGTGACCAGCTTCAGCGGCATGGTGAAGGATGCCGCGGGCGCGCCGCAAACGGGCATTGTGGGAATCGCCTTCTCCTTATATGAGGAGCAGCAGGGCGGCGCGCCCCTGTGGAGCGAGATTCAAAACGTGCCGCTCGACGATCAGGGGCATTACACCGTGCTGTTGGGTTCCATGCGGCCGGAGGGTTTGCCGTTGGATCTGTTCGCGACCGGCAAGGCGCGCTGGCTGGGCGTGGCGCCGCAACTGCCGGGGTCGCCTGAGGAACCCCGCGTTCTGCTGGTGGGTGTTCCCTACGCATTGAAGGCGGCGGACGCGGAAACGCTGGGGGGCATGCCGGCCTCGGCGTACATGTTGGCAGGCTCATCGGCTGCCGCGCCGCCCGCCCAATCGGCGACCCCGGCGCCAGCCACGGTCGCGGCCTCCGCGCTGCCGTCCCTCACCGGCACCGGTACAGCCGGTTATATCTCCAGGTTCACCAGCAGCTCGAGATTGGCCGATTCCTCGATCTACCAGAGCAGCGGCGGTATCGGCATTGGAACCACCACACCCGCGGCCGGTCTGGAGGTCAATGGCAGTGCGAAAGTGGATTCCAATCTCACGCTGGGCGGGAACATTCTGTCGGCAAGCGGATTGCCGGTGCTGCAGGCCCCCAACACGGGGTCCTACAACTTCAGCGCGGGCTTGGGGGCACTGGCGCCCAGCACCACGGGAACCTTCAATACCGCCATCGGCACCAATGCGCTGCAAGTCAATACCACCGGGTACGGCAACACCGCGGTCGGCCCCCTAGTGCTCGACCACAACACCACCGGCTTCAGCAACACCGCCGTCGGGAACGAGGCGCTCTCCAGCAACACCACCGGGAACTTCAACACGGCCAGCGGCGTAGACGCGCTGGAGTCGAATACCAGCGGGTCCGCTAACACGGCCAGCGGGGACTCCGCCCTGGTCGCAAACACCACCGGGTCCAACAACACAGCCAGCGGCGCATCGGCCCTGTTTTTTAACACCAGCGGGGGCTACAACACGGCCAGCGGTTTCCAGGCGCTGTTCGCAAATACTACCGGGTCCGACAATACAGCCAACGGCGCGGGATCTCTGGAATTAAACACGACTGGGGCATTCAATACGGCCAGCGGCTTCCAGTCCCTGAACGCCAACACCACCGGGACCGCCAACACGGCCGACGGCCACAACGCGTTGGAAGCCAACACCAGCGGGGGCTACAACACGGCCAGCGGCTATTACGCGCTGAACTCCAACAATACCGGCGGCCAGAACACAGCCAGCGGCGCCTTCGCCCTGACTTTCAACTCCGGCGGGAGCTACAATACGGCCGGCGGTTTCAACGCGTTGTACAGCAATACCACCGGTGGCAATAATACGGCCTTCGGCTACGCCGCGCTGGCGGCGATCAGCACCGGCAGCAACAATATCGCCCTCGGCGCCAACGCCGCCACATTCGCGACCACCGGCAGCAATAACATCGAGATCGGCAACTTTGGCGCCTCCACCGATAGCGCCGTCATCCGCATCGGGACCCAGGGCAGCCAGACCTCCGCTTTCATCGCCGGTATTTACAATGCGAACATCACGGGCGCGGCGGTGCTGGTGAACTCCAGCGGGCAACTCGGCATCGCTTCTTCGTCGCGGCGCTACAAGGAGGACATCCAGGATATGGCGGACTCGAGCAGCGGGCTGCTGCGGCTGCGGCCGGTGACTTTTCGATACAAAAAGCCGTACAACGATGGGTCGCAGCCCATCCAATACGGACTAATCGCCGAAGAGGTGGCGGACGTCTATCCGGATCTGGTGGCGCGCTCAGCGGACGGCCAGATCGAGACCGTAAAGTACCAGGTGCTGGGCCCTATGCTGCTGAACGAATTGCAGAAGCAGAGTTCCACCATCGCCACGCAGCAGGAGCAGATCCGGGATCAAGGACAACAGATCCGCGCGCTGGAAGAGCGCCTGGCCAGGCTGGAAGCCGCGCTCGATAAATAGCATTTCTTTCCAGCGGGCTCCCTTGCGCGGTTATTTCGGGTGCGCGGCCAGCATCGACGACAACAGTTCCTCAAGCCGGTTGTAGCTTGCCGCCACACCCTGTTCCATGCCGGAACGCCGCGCCGTGTCGCGCGCTTCCTGCGATTCGTAGAGTACGGCGATCATGGTTCTGGTAATGCCGCTTTCCTCGGCGAAAATAGTCGTTGTCAATGCTTCACCGGTGTACCCTCCTTGCGCCAGACATAGCGATAGGCGCCGCCCACCTTAAGGTCGATTTCGCAAATGGGCATGGTCCAGCCGGGCGGACCAAGCAGCCAGCGCCTGACCAGTTCCGTGCTTTCTGCCCGCGGGCCGCGGCCTTGGTTTCCCCGCGGTTTTCAACTCGCCCAGCAAACCATTCAGGCGCACGAAGGAGTTCCAGAATTGGCGATAGCTCTCCAGCCATGCGGTGGCCTCCGCCAGCGGCTTGGGCTCCAGCCGGCTGGGACGGCGCTGCGCATCGCGGTCGCGCGAAATCAGACCGGCGCGCTCCAGCACCTTAAGGTGCTTTGAGATGGCCGGCTGGGTCATGGCGAACGGCTCGGCCAGTTCGGTCACCGACGCCTCGCCGGATGCCAGCCGCGCCAGGATGGCCCGGCGCGTGGAATCGGCCAGCGCCGCGAACGTGGCGTCCAGGCGTTCCGGCGCCTTCCGCATATAACCAGTTAGTGGCATAACCATTTGGTATTGTCTGTGATGGTGGCATAGGCTTCAGCGTGGACGGCCGGGGCCGTCACCAGGGGCAGAAACCCAAGTTGGGGGGCGGGATTTATCCCGCGCGGGGCTTCAGCCCCGCGCCTCGCAAATCGACAGTTCGGCGAGAAGATTTCTGGAGAGCCTGTGATGGTGGCATAGGCTTCAGCCTGTGATGGTGGCTAGGCTGTACCCTGAAACCAGTGAATCCCGCTCAATCCGGCCGGCCCTCTGGAGCCCGCAGGCCGAACCGCGCCAGCATTTCGCGCCGCCCCAGACTGGTGACGCCTAAAGCCCTGCTGTCGAGATCCTGCACCACCCATTTCCTCTTCAGCGCGACGTTCAGAAGTGCCGCCCCAAGCGCTCCGCCGACATGCGGCCGCCGCTCGCTCCAATCCAGGCAGGCGTACGCGAACCGGCGGCGCAGCGCGCGCGTTCGCTCCACGTCGATGCCCAGCGCCGCGAGCCCCTTCAACCCATCCAGGCTCAACTCGTAATCGGCCGATAGCCAGCCCAGCGCCCGAAAGCGATCGTGCAGGGCCACGCCCAGCGTGCCCGCCATGTGGTCGTAGCAAGTGCGCGCGGCGCGCAGCCGGCTGGGCGTGTTGGGCACGAACTGGCCGCGCGATCCGCCCGCGAGCACGCTGAGCCCTTCCAGCGCACCGGACACGTTCGGCCCCTCCAGGCTGTAATAGCGGTGTTTGCCCTGTACGTGCACTTTTACCAGGCGCTCCGTCATCAGCCGATGCAGGTGCACGCTGGCGGTCGACGGACTCACCTCCGCCACCATCGCCAACTCGGTGCTGGTGCGCGCATGGCCATCCAATAGGTTATAAAGCATGCGCGCCCGGGCCGGCTCGCCGATGGCCGCCGCAATTCTGGAGACTGCCAGGTCCATATGCTCTTCGACATCCATAGTTTCATGATAAACGAAGTATCCTTGTTCGGAAACGGCCATACTGACCTGGAGACTCGCCATGACCATCACCTGCGTGATCCGCTACCAGATCGACCCGTTCCAGCGGGAAGGATTCAAAAAGTACGCGGAGAATTGGGGCCGCATCATTCCACGCTGCGGCGGCCACCTGGTCGGATATTTTCTTCCGCATGAAGGCACTAACGACGTGGCCTGGGGCCTGATTGCTTTCGACAGTCTGGCCGCCTACGAGGCCTACCGGGCCCGCTTGCGGTCGGACCCGGAAGCGCGCGAGAATTTCAGCATGGCACAGACCCAGCGCCTGATCCTGCGCGAAGAGAGGAACTTCGTTGAAGCCGTGGATGGCACGTTCGGACGGCCCTCGACGCTCCGGGGACCGTTAGCGCCGTGTTGACGCAGGCTGAAAAGGGGCAGGCCTTTCGCGCGCTGCATATGCGTGCCGGCGCGTTCATCATTCCCAATCCGTGGAACTGCGGCACCGCGCGGCTGCTGGCACACCTGGGCTTCGAGGCGCTGGCCACCACCAGCGCCGGATATGCCTTCTCCGCCGGGCAGCCGGACAACACGATCGACCGCGGCGAGATGCTGGCGCACGTGTCCGCGATCGCGTCCGCCACGGAACTGCCGGTCAGCGCCGATCTGGAGAATGGCTACGCCGACGACCCGGAAACGGTGGCGGAAACCATCCGGCTGGCGGCTGCCGCGGGCGCCGTGGGCGGGTCGATCGAAGATATGTCGCGGCAGCCGGGGCGTCCTATCTATGAGCGGACGCATGCGGTGGAGCGCATCCGCGCGGCGGCCGAGGCGGTGCGCGCCCTTCCGTTTCCTTTCACACTGACCGCGCGGGCCGAAAATTACCTGGCCGGCCGGCCCGACCTGGAAGACACGATCGCGCGCTTGCAGGCCTACCAAATGGCGGGCGCCGATGTGCTCTACGCGCCAGGCCTGACCGGTAAGGACGATATCGCCGCCATCGTGGGCGCCGTGCACCGCCCGGTAAACGTGGTGATGGGTTTACAGGGCGCGCAATTGAGCCTGGCTGAACTTTCGGCGATCGGCGTCAGGCGCGTCAGCGTGGGCAGCGCGCTCTCTCGCGCCGCGCTGGGCGCTTTCCTAAGGGCAGCGCGGGAGATGCTGGAACATGGCACTTTTGCGTTCGCGGATGACGCGGCAAGCTATCGGGAAATCAATGCCATGCTCAAGGCATGACTTATACAAATGAAGAAACCGGTGGGGCGGCGCCATGCGCCGCTCCTGAGTCGGCTTTCAGACGGCTTAAGCCCACTTCGCTCGCCGAGTGCGAGCGGAACTCGCCCAAAGCGGGGCTAAAAGCCCCGCGGCGGCGCATGGCGCCGCCCCACTCCAAGCCGTTATGGCGTGACTTGGAAGATTGTCCCGTCGGTGGACCGGCCACCGTAGACGGTGGCGCCGTACAGAGCGCCCTCGGAGTCTCGCGCCAGGCCCGCTGGGTACGCTCCGTCCGCGCCGCTGCGGAAGCGGTGAATCGTGGTGAGGGCCCCCGATTTTGAATTCAACTTAAACACCGTCCCGTATCCCAGCGCGCCATTGTACGTCGTCCCGTACAGTTCGCCCTGTGCTCCAATGGTCAGCGCCGACGGATTAGCTCCATCAATCCCGCTGAAAAGATACAGAACCGTTTCCAGGCGGCCCGCGGTGGGCAGCTTGAAGACGACGCCGTTGCCACCGCCGCCCGTACTGGTGGTCCCATAAAGGGTGCCCTGTCCATCTCCGATCACGCCGGTCAAGGGACTCTTGCCATCCGCCGCCCCGGTGAAATCGTACAACACCGTCTCCGCACCCGTCTGGTTGTCGATCGTAAACACTGCCCCCTGATTGAACGATCCGCCCAGCGAAGTCGTGCCATAAAGGCTGCCGGCTTCCAGAAACAAGCTCCCTACGGGATTCGCGCCGTCGGGCGATCCCGCGAAGCGGTGCAGCGTGGTCAGGTTGCCGGCGCTGTCCAGCTTGAACACCGTTCCGCAGGAATCGGTGCCAATGTTAGTGCGGCAAGTGGCGTTGGCGATGCCGCCCCCGATGGTCGTCCCGTAAAGGTTTCCCGCCGCGTCGCGCACCAGGCCGCCATCCGGGTCGGCTCCGTCCGGCCCGCTGAAGCTGTGCAACAGTGTTTCCGTTCCCGCCGCGCTCAACATAAACACCGTTCCGTAATTCTGCAGCCCGCCGTAGTAGGTGGTCCCGTAGAGGTTGCCGGCCGGGTCCGAGATCACCCCGGCGTACGGAAATTCCCCATCCGAAGGGTAACCGGCGAAACTGTGCAGCAGAGTCTCCTGGCCAGTCTGCAAATCGAGCCGGAAGATGGTGCCTAACCCATAGGGACCCTGTCCCACTCCGCCGATGTCGGTGGTTCCGTAGAGGCTGTGCCCTGCGATGAGCGGGTTGCCCAAGGGCTGCGCGCCGCTGGAAAAAGAGGGGAATGCGTAAAGCACGTTGTAGGTTTGCGCGGGCGCGGTTGGAGTTGCCAGCACCGCCAGCGCGATCAGCGGGGCAGCAGCCGCTACCGTGCCTGAAATCCGATTCCGTCGTGGCTGCATCTTACGCGTCATAATCCATACCCTCCTTAGCGCCCGCAACCGCCATGGCGGGCGGACGCCGCTTCCACGATTCTCCGCCCAATCCGGCCCGCGGTCAATGGCCGGCGCTGGCCGTGGTACTGGAGGGGACGTTTTGGAGTGGCGCCCTCGCGCCATTATCTATCGTTAACGTTGCCGGCCAGCCATATTCGGCCCAGAATGATGGAATGGCCCAGCCCGCACGCCGACTCGCCGCTTCGCTAGCGCTCGCATCCTTCGCAGTTTCCGGTCAGGCGCCAATTAGCGCCGCCAACCAATCCGCGGTTCCCGTGGCGCTGGCTTTGCACGATGCCACCCCAATCCGTTTGCGGCTGACGCGCGATCTCACTTTCACTAACGCCAAACCCGGCGACAAAGTGGATTTTGAGATTGTCGACGACCTGCGAATCGATGGCCTGCTAGTAATCGCGCGCGGCGTCAGAGCGACCGCCATCATTACCCAGGCCGAGCCCAAGACCCGCATGGGGCGCGGCGGGAAACTGGGCGTGAGCCTCAACTGCCTGCCGCTGTTGGACGGCGGCAAAGTAGCCATTCGCGCGGCGAAGGAGGGTCGCGCGGCAGGACACGCGGACACCCCAGCCGTCGCCGAGGTAGCGGCAGCGGCCATGGCTAAGCCGGAGGCGCCGCCGTTGCTCTTCGCTTTTGGCAAAGACGAGGCGTTCCCCGAGGGCACCGGCGTGGCTGCCTATATCGACGGTGAAGTGAAACTCGACCCGGCCAGGTTCCTGGCCGATATCGCATTTACTTCGAATCCTCCGGGCGCGCTGGTCAGCATGTATGGCGCGCCCATCGGACGGACGCCTTTCACCACCAGGCTGGCGCCCGGCGCGTACAAAGCCGTATTCTCCGCCGACGGCTATTACAATCTGACCCAAAGGATTGTCGTAGGACCCGGATATTCGAACACCGTACATGCGGCGTTCGAATTGAAGTGACGGAGAAACTGAAAGCCGATAGCTTATCTACCCTACTTACCGCCGTTCTCGATAAAATACGCTTCGTTCTGAATCTTCAGATTCAAGCTGCCGTTGATTTCATCCATCCACTGCTTGAAGCGCGCCTGCTTCAACTCGTTGAGGATGGTTTCCTGCACTTCGGCATACGGTTGCGCGGCGATCTCTTCGGCGCGGAACAGATAGAAACCCTTGGGCTGCTTCACGGACTGGCTTAGTTCGCCGGCTTTCAGCGCGAAGATGGCAGTGCGAATGCCTTCCGGAAGGTTGTCGGTGCTGCGCAAGGTGCCGAAGTCGCCGTCTTTGGCGGCCGAGGTCGTGTCTTCGGAATTCTCTTTCACCACCTTGACGAAATCCGCCCCGGCCACGATGGCGGCCCGCAGGCCGTTGATCTTAGCTTGCGCTTCGGCTTCGGTGCGGTGTTGCGGTCCGTCGGCGCCGGCCGCGGATGGGTCCGCGGAAAAGGTGACATAAATCGCCTTCACCCTAACCTGTTTGAAGCGTTCTTTGTTCGCATTGTAAGAGCTTTCCACTTCGGCGGGCGGCACGTTGATGGTGGTCAGCACTCCGTGCAACTGCGCATTCATCAGCAAATACATGCGATTGAAGGCGAGCGCTTCGCGGGTGGGACTTTGCTGGTCGAGCTTGGCTTTTTCGGCCATTTCCGACAGCCGATGCATCAGGGCGAACTGCTGCACGAAAGCCCTGCGGTCGCGCCGCGCGGCCTGTTGCATGTTCGGAGGCATGGCTTCCAGAAAGCTGTTCAACTCGCCGGCGGTGAGTTTCCGGCCGTCGTCGAAAGTGGCGACTACCGTATCCGGCGTTACGCTGGCGGCGAGCATCTTGCCGATGTCGATCGTCACTTTCGGTTTGGAGGGCGCTGGGGCTGCGGCGGGCGGCGTGGCGGACTGCGCCCACACGGGGGCTGTTAGCAGGAAAAACGGGAAATATTTCATGAGGTTGGTAATTCTATAGTTTAGCGCGGCAGGGCATGGCCCTGCCCCACTATTCCGCGTACAGGCCCATGCGTCTTTTCACCAGATCCACCGTGGAATTGGCAATGGGGCCGACGCGCTCCGCGCCGTCGCGCAGGATACCGGGAATGTAAGCCGGGTCGGACATCGTCTCCCGATACCGCTGCTGGAAGGGCTCCAGTTGCGAAACGGTCATCTCGGCCACCTGCTTCTTCAACTCCCCGTAGCGCATGCCGCTGAAGTGCGCGCGCATCCGGTCATCGGTCCAGCCGGCGAAGGCTTGAAAAATGTTCAGCAGGTTGGCCACGCCGTCGCCTAAATTCTCAAAATCCACGGCCGGATTGGAATCGGTAGTGGCGCGCATCACGATCTTGCGGATACGGTCAGGCGGATCGAGCAGCGCCACGGCATGGTTCGCGCCGGCCGCCGACTTGCTCATCTTGGCGGTGGGGTCGTCCAGGCCCATGATGCGCGCGCCCACCCCGGGTAGGCTGGTAGCGGGCATAGCGAACGTGTCGCCGTAGAGCGAATTGAACCGCTGCGCAATATCGCGGGTCAGTTCCAGGTGCTGCGCCTGGTCCTCGCCCACAGGCACCGCGGCGGCCTGGTAAAGCAAAATGTCGGCGGCCATCAGGCACGGGTATTGCAACAGGCCGTCGCTCACCGATTCCTGTTTGGCGGCCTTGGCCTTGTATTGCGTCATGCGCTCCAGCCAGCCCACGGGCGTGACGCAGGTGAGCATCCAGGCCAGTTCGGCGTGCGCCGGCACGGCGGATTGCACCATAATGCTGGACTGCCGGGGGTCGATGCCAGCCGCCAGATACAGCCCCGCGATCTCGATAATCTTGGCGCGCAACTCGGCGGGGTCCTGGTAGACGGTGACGGCGTGCAGGTCTACGATGCAGAAAATGCACTCGTATTCGGTTTGCACCCGCACCCAGTTCTTCAGCGCGCCCAGGTAGTTGCCGATATGTAGATTTCCGGACGGCTGCATGCCGGAGAAGACTCGTGCTCTCATGGTAGGTGAGTTCGAAGGAGTAAATTTTATCCTAAGCGATTTCGAGATCACGGTGGAGAAGCTGGTATACGGCGGCGAGGGGCTGGGCCGGTTGGATGGCCGCGCGGTGCTGGCGCCCTTCGTGCTGCCCGGCGAGCGCGTGCGCTTGCGTGCGGCGGGCGAGAAGCCCGGTCTGGTGCGGGCCGGATTGCTGGAGGTGCTGGGCGCCGCGCCGGAGCGGGTGACGCCGCCGTGCCCTTATTTCATGCGCTGCGGCGGTTGCCACTATCAACATGCGCCATACGAGATGCAGCTGGCGCTGAAGCGCGCGATTCTGGAAGACCAGTTGCGCCGCATCGGGAAGATCGCGCCGCCCGGCGCCGCGGAGATCCGCGTGGTGGCGGGCGAGCCATGGGGCTATCGCAATCGCGTGCAATTGCATATCGCGAACGGGAGGTTAGGCTACCGCGCAGCGCAATCGCACAAATTGTGCGCAATCGAGCGGTGCCCCATCGCCTCGCCCGCGATCGAGGGGGCCATGGCCACTCTGCGCGAAATGCTGGGCGATCCGCGCTGGCCGCGATTCGTGCCGCAGATCGAGCTGTTCACCAATGAAACGGAAATGCAGCTTCATGTTCCGGAGGCGGAGCGCCCCGTAGCCCGGCGCTTCTTCGACTGGTGCGCGGAACGCATCCCTGGCCTGGTTGCGGGCGCGCTCGACTATCGGGCCGCCGGACACACCTGGCGGGTGAGCCGCGGCTCGTTCTTCCAGGTGAACCGGTTCCTGATCGGCAAGCTGGTGGAGACCGCGCTGGACGGCGCGGAAGGACAGACTGCCCTCGATCTCTACGCCGGCGTGGGACTGTTTTCGCTGGCACTGGCGCAGCGGTTCGCTTCGGTGACCGCGGTGGAATCGGGTGCGCGGGCAGCAGGCGATTTGCGGTTCAACGCGGAGCGGGCCGGCCTCCCGTTGCGCGTGGAACAGACGGATGCGGAAGCTTGGCTGGAACAGTTGGACACCGCGCCGGACTTCGTGTTGCTGGACCCGCCGCGGGCCGGCATCGGCAAGCGCATGGTCGAGCGGCTTGCCCAACTGCGCCCGCCGCAAGTAGTGCTGGTCTCCTGCGACCCGGCCACGCTGGCGCGCGACTTGGCGGGACTAATGGGCGCGGGATACCGGATCGAGCTTCTGACGCTCGTAGATCTATTTCCGCAGACCTATCATCTGGAAACGGTGGCGCGCCTGGCGCTATAACCGCCTCGTGGGGCAGGCTCGCAGCCTGCGCGGGCCTCGCAGGCCCGCTCTTCCGCGAGCGAAGCTAGCCACTGGACTTCGGCCGGCCGCCGCGCTATCGCGCCGGAACCCACTCCTCGGCGCCGTTAATCGTCCGTCGAACCTGCGGTACCACCGCTATTCCAGCCGGAATCCAAGCGCAAAACGCACCGTCTCCGGCGTGACAATCGTCCATAGGGTTCGCCAGCACGCGCCGGGTCAGCGTTTCCAAAGCCTCCATGTCATTGGCCGCCGCGACCGCCATGTCGTGATCCGCCGGGCTCGCGCGCACCAGGTAGATCAGCCGCACGTGCCGGACGCCGCGCGGCAACCGAAACAAGTGCGCCACTGGCTCTGGCTGCGGAGTGCTATGGCCGTCTCTGGTGGTTTCCGCCGACAAGAGATCCAATCCATGGCGCGGCTTTACACCATAGTAGGCCACCTCGTACCCGAGAAAGTCGTCTCCCGCCGTTAGGGTGATGGTGTTGCCGCTGGTCGTTTCGTCGCTGAACGTAAGCCGGTAGCCGCCGGATTTGAGTAAGGGAGTTACTACGCGCAGCCGCCATCCCGGCTCCAGGTCGATGTAGCCGTGGCTCATCGGAGGGACCGCGGCCGCCGGCCCGCGCGCGTGCCGAGCGGCACACCCGGTCAGCAGGAATGCCAATGCCGGAATAATATAGCGGCGATGCGTCTCCACTTAGCCCGTCTTACGCGCACCTACTTCAAGATCAGCGTCGGGCTGCGGAAATCGTAACCCACCAGGCGCAGCCCGCCGGCATCCGGCGCATAAGCCAGCGTCTCGTCCAGCGCGCCGTTAGCGCACGCCAAACGGTAACGAAGCTGCACCCTGGTGCCCGAAGTATTCATGTTGGTGAAGTAGCCCAGCGACCCCGCCGGCGTCTGGCACTCCCCCATTTTGATGTGAACGGTGGCCAGCAGTCTGCCCGCATCCCAACGGTTGACCGCAGTTCTGAAATCCACGCCGGCCGCGTCGTAGATGGCGTCGTATTGCCCCGCTGCGAGCTGTTTATGAAATAGCGCCGCCGCGCGCTCGGCCTCGGCCCCCATCTGGCGGGAGCGCGCGAAGAACAATCCGCACGCCCCCATAACCAGGAGCGGCGATAAAACCGTCAGCCAGAAACGCCAGGAACGGCCGCGCCACCATGCTTCCATAAGCGGTTCCATATGCGGTTCCATAAGCGGTTCCATAAGCGGTTCCCTAAGCGAAGTATCTCACGCCATGGCCGCCAGCGCGATAGCTCCCAATACGCCCGCATCGCCGCCTAAAGCGGGCGGCACGACGTATTCCTCGATCCGCTCCAGAATTGCGGGGGACTGGATGTAGCCGTTCAGCAGCTCCAGCACTTTTGCCCGGATGCGCGGAAACAGGTGCGCCTGCCGCATCACGCCGCCGCCCAAAATGATCCGTTGCGGCGAGAGCGTGCAGATCCAGGTTGCGAGTCCCAGCGCGATATACTGCGCCTCCAGATCCCACGCGGGATGCTCGGGCGGCAGCGTCTCGCCCGGTTGTCCCCAGCGGGCCGCCAACGCGGGTCCCGCGACCAGTCCCTCCAGGCAGTCGTGGTGGAACTTGCAGTTGCCGGGGAAGTCCGCGTCGCGCGGGTCGCGCGGCACGCGGATGTGTCCCATCTCCGGGTGCACCAGGCCGTGCAGCAAGCCGCCGTTGGCCATGCCGCCGCCTCCCACGCCGGTGCCGATCGTCAGGTAAAGAAAAGTATCCAGGCCCTGCGCGGCGCCCCAGCGGTGTTCGCCCAGCGCCGCGGCGTTCACGTCGGTGTCAAAGCCCACCGGCAGTCCCGTGGCCCGGTGCACGGCGCCCGCCAGGTCCGTATCGCTCCAGCCGGCCTTGGGCGTGGAAGTAATGTAGCCGAATTTGGGCGACGCGCGGTCCAGGTCCACGGGACCGAACGATCCGATGCCGATCGCCTGCAGCGCGTGCGGCTGTGCCCGGAAAAAGTCCAGCGCGCGGGCGATCGTCTCGGCTGGCATGGTAGCTGGAAACTCGGTCCGTGCCAGCAGTTTGCCGCTTTCGCCGCCGGTGGCGCACACGAACTTTGTGCCGCCGCACTCCATTCCTCCATATATGGGCATCAGCTTTGTTATAGCGCGAAGCATGTTTCGTGAGAGCAAACCGTCGCCGCGGGCACATTTTAAGTTAAGGAGACCTGATAATGCTAAAAATAGCCCCGCTCTGCCTTGGACTCTGTTTTGCCATGGGAATCGCGCACGCCGCCACCAAGCCCGGACCGGAAGTGAAAACCCTCACCGCCCCTGTGACGCGGCCGAAGCCGTCCGCCATGCCGAAGGTGGCGTCCATGCCGGACGCCCAACTGGAAAAGACCATTCGCGCGAAGTTCGCCAAGTCCAAGATTTCAACGCACAATTTCCAGGTTCACGTACAGGGCGGCGTCGCCACCATCGAAGGGCAGACCGATGTGCTGCAACATAAAGGAACGGCGACGCGGCTGGCCAAAACCGCCGGCGCCATCAAAGTGGTGAACCACATCGCGGTGAGCCAGTCGGCTAAGGACAAAGCGGCCAAGAATCTCGCGACGGGCCGCCGCCGCGCGCAGGTCAAACGCAGCCAGACTACCGCGCGCACAGCCAAGCGCTCCAGTTAGCAATAAATGGCTCGTCCGGGGAATCTGTGGGTAACCGGCGAAGTTCAGCGCTGGGATTGAGAGAGGAAGCGGTGGAACCTGCGGCAGGTGGAGTCGAAGGAGCGTTGCTCGTCTTCCCAGCCGTTGTGGATTAGGGGGCGCCGTCCTCGTGGATTGCATTGCGGACGAGTTGTTCCGCGGCAACCTTCCTCAGATGAGGGTCTTCGTTCACGTCGCGAATGATCTCTCCGCAAAGCAGCCACATATTGTCGACGTGGTTTTGGACGGTTCTTTTTGACAGGCCAGACTCCGCTAGGTGAACAAGGAAGGGCATGAAGCACTCGACGAGTCTTGTACCTAGCGGGAGGTCTTCTTCCACGCCCATCCAGCGCTCTGGCCACTCCGAAAGATCGCGGCAGTCGCGGCAGTATGGCAATAGCGCGGGGGGCGTCGATGGGGGAGAATTGGAATTCGTCTTCATCTTCGTGTCGCCCCGGTCAATTCATGCGCCTTCCCAGGATTCTGAACCAGTGCCATCCCATCCCGGGATTTGTCTACGGGCAAGCCCGTTTCGCCGAAGACGAACAGGCCATTCTCATTCCGGTACGACCGCGGAAACGATCCGCAGCCATATGTTCAGGTGTCATCAACCCGCCCCGGGCTACGACCAGTCTCCCACACCGCGACGGTTTGAGTTCATCGGCTTCTGAGGCTATCCGGTTTTTCTGGTCTATTGCATGCGACGGGTGAACTGCAAACAATGCGGGGTGCTGGTCGAAGAAGTGCCATGGGGCATGGGCAACCACAGTTCCACCAAGGTTCACATGCATTTCCTGGGGCATTGGGCGCGCAAACTCTCCTGGAAGGAAACCGCCGAAGAGTTTCGCACTTCCTGGATAAGGTCCACGACGCGGTGGCGTATCTGGTCACCTGGGGGCTGGAGCATCGCGTCCTGGGGGCCATTCGCGCCATTGGGCGCGGCCAAGGGCACAAAATATATGACCTTGGTGTATCAGGTCGATCTGGGCTGTACCCGGCTGCTGTGGATGGGCAAGGAACGGACCGTGAAAACCTTCACGGAATTCTTTACCATGATTGGCCCGGAGGTGTCGGCGAAGATCGAATTCGTCTACTCGGACATGTGGAAACCGTATTTGGGTGTGATTCGCGAAAAATGTGCCCACGCCCTCAACATCCTCGACCGGTTCCGTCCTGACCAAATCCCGCTGGTGCCTTCTCAACCGGCCGGCGAATCTCACCGCCAACCAGAAGACTTCCAGCAACTCTGGAATTACGAGTGGACCGCCTGGGCAGCCAAGTTCCTCGACCAATGGTGTGGCCAAGTGATGCGCTCGCGGATCGAGCCGATGAAGAAAGTTGCCAGAACATTACGCGCCCACCGCGAACTCAACTATTTTCGCGCCCGGAAGGAGTTCTCGAGCGGCGTAATCGAGGGTCTGAACAGCAAAGCAAAGTCACTATGAGGAAATCCTATGGGTTCCGAACCTTCCGAGCCGCCGAACTGGCGCTCTATCATTCGCTTGGCAAACTGCCCGAGCCGGAGCTCACGCACAGATTCTTCTGACGAATCAATTAAAATATCAAATCGTGGAGAAAACCATGCCCCAGGAATACATCGAAATCCGCGGCGCCCGGGAGAACAACCTGAAGAACGTCTCGCTGCGCATCCCCAAACGCAAGATCACCATCTTCACCGGCGTCTCGGGTTCCGGCAAATCGTCGATCGTCTTCGATACCCTCGCGACCGAGGCGCAACGCCAGATGAACGAGAATTTCAGCATGTTCATCCGCACCTTCCTGCCGCGCTACTCCCAACCCGACGCCGACGCTATTGAGAACCTGAGCATGCCGATCGTGGTGGACCAGAAACGGCTCGGCGGCGGATCTCATTCGACGATGGGCACCATCACCGACATCTACCCGGTGCTGCGCCGGTTGTATTCCCACATCGGCAAACCCCATGTGGGACATGCGAATGTCTTTTCCTTCAACGACCCAAAGGGCATGTGCCCGAACTGCAACGGCCTCGGCCGCAAGATGGGCGTGGACGTGGATCTGTTCCTCGATAAATCCAAATCGCTGAACGAAGGCGCGATCCTATTCGGTGAATATGCGGTCGACAGTTGGGGCTGGAACTTCCTCGGCCGGTCGAAACTCTTCGATATGGACAAGAAGCTTTCGAAGTTCAGCGAAAAGGAAATGGAACTGCTTTTGTACAGCAAACCATATAAGTTGAAAACAAATGTCGGAGGCAAGACCTTCAATTTGACGTGTGAAGGCATCATCGCCAGATTTACCGCCAAGTACATCACGCGCGACCTGAAGACCATGTCGGAACGTACACAAAAGGCGGTGGCGCCTTACATCACGATGGCGCCGTGTACGGTGTGCAAGGGCGCGCGCTTAAGTCAGGAAGTGCTGAAGTGCAAGATCGGCGGATACAACATCGCCGAGCTGGCCGCGATGGAAGTGGACCGGTTGATCGGCGTGATCCAGGCGATCGCGGAACCGAAAGTCGCACCCATTTTGAAAACACTGATCCAGCGCCTGCAATATCTGGTGGATATCGGCCTCGAATATCTCGCCTTAAATCGTGAAACGGACACGCTCTCCGGCGGCGAATCGCAGCGCGTGAAGATCGTCAAGCACCTGAGCAGCAGCCTGGTGGACGCGATGTATGTGTTCGACGAGCCCAGCGTGGGTCTGCACCCGCGCGATGTGCATCGTTTGAATGAACTGCTTCAACAATTGCGCGATCGGGGAAATACGGTACTCGTGGTGGAACACGATCCCGATGTCATTAAAGTGGCCGACCATATCGTGGACCTGGGCCCGCATGCGGGAAGCCGGGGCGGCCAGGTCATGTACGAAGGTCCGTTCAAGAACCTGTTGAGCGCGGACACACTGACCGGAAAATATCTGAAACAGTCGGTTTCAATCAAAAGCGATTTCCGTTCCCCCAGTGGAAAACTGCCCATCAAGAATGCAAAAGCCAACAACTTGCAGAACGTGAGCGTGGACATCCCGAAGGGCGTACTCACGGCGATCACAGGTGTGGCAGGTTCGGGGAAGAGCTCGCTAATTCATCAGACCTTTCTCCGTCAACACCCGGACTCCATTGTGATCGACCAGTCCCCCGTGGGTGTCTCGATCCGGTCCAATCCCGGCACCTATACCGGCATCATGGACGAGGTGCGCAAGGCCTTCGCGGCCGCGAACAAGGTGAGCCCGTCGCTGTTCAGCTTCAATTCGGAAGGCGCCTGCGAGAACTGCCTGGGACTGGGCGTGATCTACACGGAGATCCCCGCGATGGGCGAGGTCAAGTCGCCATGTGAGATCTGCGAGGGCAAACGATTTAAAGATGAAGTGCTGGCATACAAGCTCAACGGAAAATCGATCAACGATGTGCTGGAAATGACTGTCAGCCAGGCGCTCGAGTACTTCAAGATCGACAAGATCGCGAGCAAGCTACAGGCCATGAGCGACGTCGGCCTCGATTACCTGACCCTGGGTCAGCCGTTGAGCACGCTCTCCGGTGGCGAATGCCAGCGCATCAAACTGGCGAGTGAGCTGCACAAACAAGGCAGCATCTATGTGCTGGACGAGCCCACCACCGGTTTACACATGTCGGATCTCAGTCACCTGCTGGAGATCATGAACCGGCTGGTGGACGCCGGCAACACGGTGATTGTGATCGAACACAACACCAGGGTGATCAAAAATGCGGACTGGGTCGTCGATATGGGCCCCGAAGGCGGCACCAAGGGCGGCAAGGTCATGTTCGAAGGCACGCCCAAGCAGTTGCTCACTGCAAAGAATTCGCTGACCAGTGAGTATATACGGAATTAACCTGATGCAAAGCGAATCGTCGGATTCACTGTGTCATAGGACGAGTGTGGAGCCGGCCGGCAGGCGCTAGCCGACTCAGCACATATGCGCGAGTGGGCTCCCTTTGAAGCCGATGGGAGCCAGGGTACAGTTGTAACCGTCTTTCCGAACGGCTATCGAACCAGAAGAGGCTTCCACTTGCGGAGGGTGCAGGTTACGCTGAGCGCAGCTAAAATAGGCGCGAGAGTTGGAGGTGTACATGAAAAGGCCCGTCCCGGTGGAATCCGCCTCTGCACTAATCGACCGGAAGATCAAGGAACTTGGGGACTGGCGCGGGAAGACGCTCGCGATAGTGCGGGAAATCATACACGAGGCAGACCCTGAGATCGTAGAAGAGTGGAAGTGGATGGGGACTCCCGTCTGGTCCCACGGCGGCATCGTCTCGACGGGAGAGACGTACAAGAACGTGGTCAAGATGACATTTGCCAAGGGAGCTCGGTTGCAGGACCCTTCAGGTTTATTCAACTCCAGCCTCGACGGGAATGCCAGGCGCGCCATCGACATCCACGAAGGCGACCAGGTCGATGAAGTGGCCCTGAAGGATCTCATCCGCGCCGCAGTGGCGCTCAATCTCAAGGGCAAGCCGAAGCCCCGGCGAGCGAGCGGCAAGCGGGCCGACTAGCTTCATCGCAGGCCAGGAGTTGGCCGCCGAAGGGCGCTCGGTCTTGATCGCGGAGGAGACTGCCATCTCTATGAAGCGTCCCTATGGCGGTCAAGCGTGAGTCGTGCCGATGAAATCGGCGGGCGCCGGCGACAGACTTGGGCGCTACGTGGTTTTCGGCCATCGGTTGGCTGGCAGGGTGCCGGGCGCGAAGTTCCTGCCGCTGTCAATCCGCGACAGGGCGGTATGACCGATTATGTACGGAGGGCGCGAACCGGGTCGGTTTGCGAGGCACGCCAGGCCGGCACAAGACACGCCGCCAGGGAGGCGATCGCCATGACCGCGCCCGCCGCTGCAAAGGTTAACGGATCGCGCGGGCTTACATGGTACAGAAGATTGGCGACGAGCTGTGTGACCACCATCGCGAGGGCGATACCCAGGAGGATGCCGGCGGCGGTGAGCTTCAGTCCATGCCGGACGACGCCGCGCAAGAGGTCCGCGGTGTCCGCGCCCAACGCCATGCGCAGTCCGAACTCGCGCATACGCTGCGAAACCGTGTAGGACATCACGCCGTATAGGCCGATCGCAGCCAGCAGAAGGGCCAATCCACCGAACAGGGCGAACATGCCGAGGGCGGTCCTCCGGAACGCGGTGGTGCGATCCACCTGTTCGCGCATGGTGATTACTTCACCGAGAATCAGATTGGCATCGAGTTTTTGGATTTCGCTGCGCAACGCCTTCGTCAAGGTTTCGGGCGGAAGAGCCGTACGCACCTCCAATCCGGACCCCCCGCCGGTCTGGAGCAGCGGCGTGTAATAAAATGGCTGGGGGATTTCGGTGAGGTTCCGGTACTTCGACATCCGCGCAATCCCTACCACCCGCAGCCATTGGCCTTTGGCTTGAAAGCGGCGGCCGACCGGATCGAGGCCCTTCCAGTACTGCGACGCCATCATCTCATTGACGACCGCCACGGGGGGAGCGGCGCCGGTATCGGTGCGGGCGAACTCCCGGCCCGCGACCAGAGGGATTCCCATCGTGGCGAAGTAGGAGGGGCCCACCCCGACGGATTCGACGGTAATCTGTCGATCCGGCGGCGCCTCATAACCTTCCACCGCGATCGATGCGGACTGATAGCTGCGCACGGTGAAGGGCGCGAGACCGGTGAAGGCCGCCGATTGCACTCCTGCCAGCGATTGAAGGCGATCGACGAGCAGTTCCTGAAAGTTTCGCGTGCGATCGCGGTTGTATCCCGCCGCCGCAAAGTCGATGGTGGTTGCCAGCACGTTCGCAGTTGAGAAGCCAGGGTTGGTGGCCTCGACAGCGCGGAGACTCCGCATCAGTAGGCCGGTTCCCACGAGCAGCACGAAGCTGAGCGCCACCTGCACCTGCACCAAACTGGAGCGCAGCAGCGCCCGCCGTCCTCCGCCAACCACGCCGCCGGATTCGGCCCGCATGGCGCCGGCCAGATCGATATCGCTCGCCTGAAGGGCGGGAACCAGCGCGAACAGCAGCGTGGAGACCGCGCAAACTCCGGCGCTCAGTGCGAGGACGCGCCAATCCAACCCGCCGGGCAGATACATGGAAACGCCGCCCCGGGCCGGAAGGAGCAGCACCAAAAGGTTGCGGCACGTGTATGCCAGAGCGAATCCGCTGGCCGCGGCGAAAGCCGCCAGAATAAATCCCTCCGTGAAAAGCTGTGCGAAGAGACGGCGGCGCGCGGAGCCGATGGCCAGACGCACGGCCATTTCATGCCGGCGCCGAAAGGATCGGAGCAGCAGCAGGTTACTGACGTTGGCGCAGGCGATCAGCAGCACCGCGATGGCGACAGCCAGCGAGATTTTGAGCGTCGGAAGCAGCGTGCCGGCATTGTTGAACGGTGTTTGCCAGAGGGGATAAAGCCGAACGCCGCGGCCGCGGTTGGTGGCCGGATAGGCGTCCTCCAGGCGCTTGGCCACGGCGGAGATCTCGGACTGCGCCCTCGTGGGACTGACGCCGGGCTTGAGGCGCACAAAACCCTCGATCCAGCGCGCGCCGCGGTCTTCGAGCTTGTACCCGCCTGGGTCGAACAGTTCCTGCATGGAGAGTGGCAGCCAGAATTGCATCGCCCAACCGACGAACGTACCGTGAAAATTTTCCGGAGCCACTCCGACGATGGTGTGCGGCAGGCCGTTCAGCATCAGGGCCTTCCCGACGATGCGCGGGTCGCCGTGGTAGCGCTCCCGCCACACCTGGTAGCCGATCACCGTAACGGGATGCGCATTGCGCCCGATGTCCTCGGCCGGTTCGAAGCCGCGGCCCAGGATCGGATGGACACCCAAGGCGTCGAAGTAGTTCGATGAGACAATGCTGGCTGGAGCACGCTCCGCGCGGTCGCCGACGCTGAGCGCGATGCCGGTGATGCGATCGACGATGAATGCGTCGAACAGCGTGCAATTTTTCGCGAAATCCTGGTAATCGGGCCAAGAGACATCGTCGTGCCCAGCCACGCCGCGATTGGTTCCCGTGACTGCCATCATGCGCTCCTGCTGGGTGACGAGAGGAAACGGACGCAAGAGAATGCCTTCGATCCAACTGAAGACAGTGGCATTGGCGCCGATGCCCAACGTGAGGCAAAGAATCGCCAACAGAGAAAAGCCCGGATTGCGCCGCAGCATCCTTAAAGCAAACCGCACATCCCGCCAAAACACTTCGATCATGGGAAATCCCCCGGTTTCGCGATAGATTTCTTTGGTGCGCGCGATACCTCCGAACCGGCGTAGGGCCGAGCAGCGCGCTTCTTCCGGCGGCATGCCGCGGCGAATCAATTCGGCGGTTTCCATTTGGAGATGGAAGGCGAGTTCGTCCTCCAGGTCGCGCTCCACACGGTTTTTCGAAAGCATTCCGGCGAACCGGCGCCACAGAACCCGCAAATGCCTCATGACGCCACGCCGCCAGGCCGGAGAAAGCGGCCGATTATGCCGGAGATGCGCTCCCAGTTTTCGGTTTCCGCGGCCAGTTGTTTCTTGCCTGCGCGGGTGATGGAGTAGAATTTGGCCCGCCGGTTGTTTTCCGAAGTGCCCCATTGGGAGGCGATCCAACCCAACTGTTCGAGACGCAGCAGCGCGGGATAGAGCGAACCCTGGTTCAACTCCAGGACATCCCCGCTGGTCTGCTCGATGCGGCGGGCGATTCCCCAGCCGTGTTGCGGACCCAGGCTGTCGAGCGTCCGCAGCACCATCAGCACCAGCGAGCCGTGTAGGACGTCCGGTTTATCCGGGGGCATTTTCGTTCCTTTTGGTAGCCTACAGAAGTGTACAACGGGAAGGGCATCTGCGTCAAGAGAGGAGCTATCTGGAGAGGGGCTATCTGGTGGCGCATGCCCCCGGAACGCAACGCAGCTAGTCCGCCAACGGCCCGCCGGGAGGATCAGAGACGGCTTTCCCCGATACAATCGAACCTCCGGCGCCCGGTAAATCACGGCGTTGCCAATAACCGTGGCGGGATTCCTAACGCCGAAGCCCGGCGACGTCTTCGTTGGCAGGTTGACAGGCGCCGCGGAGACCAAAGTGCACCCGGCCGTGGTGATTGCCAGCGCAGACTTACCTCGTTGAACGGCCAGACGTTTTGATCGGATTACTCACCACGAAGCTGGCCCGAACCGCTACGTCGACGGACTACGCACTTGTGGATTGGCAGGCCGCCGGGTGCGCGCCGCCTCGTGCTTCCGAGCGGCTGCGGCTTGGCGCAGCTCGATGAACCTCGATCCCTTGCAAAACCTAAGCAATGCCTGAACGCAGCCCACTACACCATCACGGCTTCCGTCTCCTCACTCGCCGTGAAATACGCGCAGTCGGGATGATGGAACACCAGCGCGCTGACGCTGGCTTCCGGGTCCATCATCATACCTTCGGTGAGCCGCACGCCGATGTCTTCCGGCCGCAGCAGTTTCCAGATGGCCTGCTGATCGTCGAGGTTGGGGCAGGCGGCATAGCCGAAGCTATAGCGCTTGCCGCGATACCGCGACGTGAAACGCTCCTGCATGGTCATGGTGGGTGGATCGGGGAAACCCCAATCTTCCCGGATGCGGCGGTGCAGCCATTCGGCGCAACCTTCCGCCGTCTCGATAGCCAGCGCCTGCAAGCCGTGCGACTTGAAGTACAGCCCGGCTTGTTTCCACTCCTCCGACCTGTCCCGAATGCCAGCGCCCGCCGTAACTACGAACATAGCGATGTGATCGCGCTTGCCGTCCTCCGGATCCAGGATGTAATCGCTCAGACACAATCCTTCGTCGCGATGCTGCCGGCCAAAACGGAACGTATGCAGCGGGGCCAGCGCTCCCGGCGCGAACAACTGGATGGCGTTGCCATCGCGCTCGGCCTCGAAGAACTGCCACACGGTCTTCACACGCATGAACTGGGCGGCCTCGTGTTTTAGTCCCTCCATCTTATGGAACAGGTCGAGCGCCTTAGGATCGTGCTCCGCCAGGTTCTTCTCGAAGTTGCCCTTGTATCCCAGATGCTTGCCGTAGAGCATGTGCGGGTTGATGTAGCTCCATATCTCGGCCAGATGCGGCACGTCGCGCACCTTGCGGTCCAGGTTGGGTGCAGCGGGAATCGGAATATCCGGGCGCACCTTGCGGCTGCGGGCCTCGGTCACGCGCACGGGCGCCTCTTCGGCGGCCTCGACCGGCGCGGGCGCCTCGGCGTAAGTGTGGTCTTGCATGGTGGCATTGCGCGCGGCGGGGTCCATCAGACGGTTCATCAGATCCAGGCCGGTCATGGCGTCTTTGGCGTAGCAGACGGCTTCGCCATAAGCCGGCGCGATGCGTGTACGCGTGAAGCGGTCGGAAAGCGCCGCGCCACCCACCAGCAGCGGCACGCGGATGCCGGCATCTTTCAAATCGCCCGCGGTGACGATCATCTGCTGGGCGCTCTTCACCAGCAGCCCGGAAAGCCCGATGGCATCCGGCGTGTGCTCCTGATAAGCGCGGATCAGAATATCGGGCGGCACCTTGATGCCAAGGTTGATCACCAGGTATCCGTTATTACTCAGGATGATCTCGACCAGGTTCTTGCCGATATCGTGCACGTCGCCCTTCACCGTGGCTAGCACGATCTTGCCGCGCGTCGCCGAATCGGCCTTTTCCATGAACTGCTCAAGATGCGTCACGGCCGCCTTCATGGCTTCAGCGGATTGCAGCACTTCGGCTACGATCAGCTCGTTGTTGTTGAACAGCCGGCCCACTTCGGCCATGCCCGTCATGAGCGGGCCATTGATGATTTCGAGCGGCGATGCGCCTTCCGCGCGCTTGCGGTCGAGGTCGGGAATCAGCCCGTCCTTAGTGCCTTCGATAATATAGTTAGCCAGGCGCTGGTCGAGCGGCAGGTCTTCGGCGCGGACTTTAACGCGGGCGCCGGTCTTGCGGAAATGATCGCTGATAGCCCCGATGTGGAACTGGTTGATGGCGGCGCGCTGGGCGAGAGTTTGTTGGCGCCAGTCTTCGGGCGCCAGATGCAGATCCGCGGGGCCGTCGGCGGGCGGGGTGTTGAACAGCAGGCTCTCCGCCAGCCGCCGCTCGTGTTCCGGAATCGACGCGAAGCGCTCCAGCTTCTCGGCGTTGACAATGGCCAAGTCCAGGCCCGCTTTGGTGCAGTAATACAGGAAGACCGAGTTCACCACCTCGCGCGCGGCGGCGGGCAGGCCGAATGAGACGTTGGAGATGCCCAGCACGGTTTTCACATAAGGGATGTTTTCCTTGACGAGCCTCACCGCTTCGATGGTTTCCACCGCACCGCCGATATAGTTGGCGTCGCCGGTGGCGCAGGGAAACACCAACGGATCGATGACGATATCTTCCGGCGCGACGCCGTACTTCTCAGTAAGCAGCTTGACAGACCGCTGGGCCACCGCCAGCTTACGCTCGCGCGTGAAAGCTTGCGCCTGCTGCTTGTCTTCGTCGATGCAGCCGACAATTAGCGCCGCGCCGTACGCTTTCGCGATCGGACACGTGCGCTCGAACTTCTCTTCGCCGTCTTCCAGGTTGATCGAGTTGACGATCGACTTACCCTGGCAATAAGTCAGAGCCAGTTCCATGGCGCGCGGATCGGTGGTGTCGATCATCACCGGCGCTTTGATCTTGCGAATCAGCTTCTCGTAGAACGGCGGAATATCCTTGATCTCGTCGCGGTCGGTGCTTTGCAGGCAGACATCCACAATGTGCGCGCCGTTCTTCACCTGGCGGCGGCCGATTTCGGTGGCCTCTTCCCACTTCTCCTCGGCCATCAGGTTCTTGAACAGCCGGGAGCCGATCACATTGGTGCGCTCGCCCACGATCAGCGGACGGTTGCTGTCTTCGGCCTCCACCAGCTCGATGCCGGAATAATAGGCGCGATGCGATGGCGCCTTCAGCGGGCGCGGTTTCCTGCCTTCGGCCATCTGCGCGACCAGCTTGATGTGCGCCGCCGTGGTGCCGCAGCATCCGCCCACCAGGTTGAGCCAGCCGTGCGCCACGAAGCGGTCGAGTTGCTCGGCGAACGATTGCGGCGTTTCGTTGTACTCGCCTTCCACGTTCGGCAGGCCGGCGTTCGGGTAGCAGGAGACGCGCGTGGAGGCCATCTCGCTCAGCGTGCGCAGGTGGTCGGTCATGAATTCGGGGCCGGTGCCGCAATTCAACCCCGCGGCGAGCAGATCGGCGTGCTCGATGGATGCGTAGAGCGCGTCGGCCGTCTGGCCCGCCAGCATGGTCCCCATGGTTTCGATGGTGCCCGAGACCATCACGGGAATGCGGCGGCCGAGCTCGCGCGCGAGCCGCCGGATGGCCAGCAGACCGGCCTTGATATTACGCGTATCCTGGCAGGTTTCCAGCAGCAGAATATCGGCGCCGCCATCGATCAGCGGCTTGGCGAGATCGTAGTAATCCTGCTGTAGATGGTCAAAGGTAATGGTGCGGCTGATGGTGATGCTCTTGCGTGTCGGACCCATGGAACCGGCTACGAAGCGCGGCTTGCGCGAGGTCGAGAATTCGTCCGCCGCCTGACGCGCCAGCCGCGCCGCCGCCACCATCAGGTCGTAGGATTCGCCATCCACGCCGTAATCCACCAGGTCGCTTTTGGTGCCGTTGAACGAATTGGTCTCGATGATATCGGCGCCGGCTTCCAGGTACGCGCGGTGGATGCCCAGCACCACGTCGGGCCGCGTGTTCACCAGGATTTCGTTGCAACCCTCCAGCACCGGCCCGCCGAAATCCGCGGCCGTGAGGTGCTGCTGTTGCAGCATGGTGCCCATGGCGCCGTCGACGACCAAGATACGGCTCTCGAGTGCGTCCAGCAGGGCTTGGCGGCGTTGGTCACTGGCGGTCATGGCAGAGAGGGTGTATCTTATGATTCTAACAGTTATGACCCGAAGAACCGCATTCCAACTGGCGGGCGCGGCGGCGGCCCTGCCGTCTTTGAGCGCCCAACCGGCTCCGTTGAAGGGCCGTCTGAAGCAATCCGCGGCGCGCTGGTGCTACGGGAAGATGAGCCTCGACGATCTGGCGCGCGAGGCGGCGCGCATCGGCTTGCGGGGCATCGACCTGATCGATTACAAGGAATGGCCCACCGTGCAGAAGTACGGGCTGGTGCCGGCCATGACGCCGGGCGCCGGCAAGATCGGCGATGGGTTCAACCGCAAGGAAAGTCACGACCGGCTGGTGGCCGAGATGGAGGAAAACATCGGGCGCGCGGCGGCCGCCAAGGCGCCCAACGTGATCACGTTCTCGGGCAACCGGCGCGGCCAGGCGGACGCGGAAGGGTTGGACAATTGCACGATCGGGCTGAATCGCGTGAAGAAGCTGGCCGAGGACAAGGGCGTTACTATCTGCGTGGAGCTGCTCAACAGCAAGATCGACCATCACGACTATCAGTGCGATCACACGGTTTGGGGCGTAGAGTTGATGAAGCGCGTGGATTCGCCGCGCGTGAAACTGTTGTACGACATTTATCACATGCAGATTATGGAAGGCGACATTATTCGCACAATCCGGGAAAACATTCAGTACATCGCGCACTTCCATACGGGCGGCGTGCCGGGGCGGCACGAGTTGGATGGCACGCAGGAACTGCAGTGGCGGGCGGTGGCGGAGGCGATTGTGGGCGCCGGCTTCACGGGTTACTTTGCGCACGAGTTTGTGCCGACGCGGGACCCGATGACGTCGCTCGAAGAAGCGGCGAAGTTGTGCGACGTTTGATACAGTGAGCGGCCATGGCTTGCCCCCACAAATGGCGCGCTGACGCGCTGGCGGCCTGAGAGGCCGCCGGCAGGCCACGGGCCTGCGCCACGAGGCTCGCATTTCCTATTCGGCCTTTTCCCGCCCGTCTGCCTCCAGCGTGGCCATTGCCTTCACCGCCGCTCCGTGCGCGATCACCACATCGGGATCGCGCTGCAACGCATCGAAATATTGCCCGCGAAAGCCCTGTCCCGCTTCGGCCGGTGTCAGTAACGTGCGCGCCTGCGCCAGCAGACGCGCGGCCTCCGCGGCGGTGGCCGGCTCGTCGGCGTCCAGCGTCTCGTCGATCAGCACGATCAGCTCGGAGAGCTCGTGCAGCCAGGCGAAGAAGGGATCGCGCAGCACCAGGTTCAGCAGTTGTCCGCTGGACTTGATGCGCTCGACGTCGTGGTCGTAACGCGCGCGTTCGGAATCGAGCAGGGTCTTGTGATGTGCCAGCAGGAGATGCCGGAGTCCGGTGAGGAGGCTGTGCGCGGCGTCGGCCATGCAGCTATGGTAGCGCGGGTGTACGCGGGTCGCCGTCAAACGCCCGCGGCCAGCCGCAGCTTGCATTCGTCCAGCATAGCCGCCGTGCGCGTAGCCCCCACGCGCGTGACGCCCAGCGCGCGCACCCGCAACAACGCATCCAGGTCGCGCACTCCGCCCGCCGCTTTCACTTGTACGTAGTCCGGCGAGTGCCGCCGCATCAGCGCCAGATCCTCCATGGTGGCCCCGCCCGTGCCATAGCCTGTGGATGTCTTCACCCAATCCGCCCGCAACTCGCCGCAGATTTCGCAGAGGCGGATCTTCTGCGCGTCGTGCAGACAGCAATTCTCGAAGATCACTTTCACTCTCTGCCCGGCCTCGTGCGCCGCCTCGATCACCGCGCCGATGTCCGCGCGCACGTAGCCCCAGTCGCCGCTGAGGACCTTGCTGACGTTCACCACCAGGTCGAGTTCCTGGCCGCCGTCCGCCAGCGCCTGGCGCGCCTCCGCCAGTTTGACAGCCGTGGTGTGGCCGCCATGCGGAAAGCCGATGGTGGTGCTGGCATTCACGCGGCTGCCGCGCAGCGCCTCCGCGCAACGCTGCAAGTAAAACGGCATGATGCAGACGCTGGCCACGTCGTATTCCAGCGCCAGTTGTATGCCCCGCTCCAGATCGTCCTCGGTCAGCGTGGGATTCAGCAGGGAATGGTCGATCATTTTGGCCATATCTTCGTAGGTGTAGTCCATGATGTACCGCCGCGCTCCAGTGTATCGCGCAGCGTTATGCTGGAATACAACCGTAACGGAGGATACATGCCTACTCTAAAATCGCAAGTTAGTGCGGCAGCCGCATTCGCGCTGGCCGCGGTTGTCGCGATGCCCATCCCCGCCTGGGCGCAAGGCGGATTCAACGGGCCGGGCCGGTACGAAATCGGCAATGTCCGATCCGGCAAAGTAATCGACCTGGACCGCAACGACCAGACCAGCGTCATCCAGTTCTCGGCGCGCAACACCGATAACCAGCAATGGGACATCGTGCCCGCCGAGCCTGGATTCTGGGTTCTGCGCAATGCCATGAACGGGGCTGCGCTGGAGGCCATGGGCGCGGGCAACAGCACGCCCGTACGCGGCATGCCATTCACCGGCAGCCCCAGCCAGCAATGGCGCATCGCGCCGGCCAATGACGGCAATGCGCTCATCACCAACCGTCTCGGCAAGACCTTGGACATCCCGAACTCGTCGACCCGCGACGGCGCCAGAGTCCAGACTTACGAGGTGAACGGCGAAGCCAATCAACGGTTCGTCTTCCGCCGCCTGGCGGATCTGGCGCGCCGCGACGACGCGGGACGCGACGGCGACGACTGGGACCGTGAGCACCGTTGGCAGCGCTACTACGGCCGCTTCGACGACCGCGAGCATCGCTGGGGCATGGATGGCGATGGCGTCTGCTTTTATCGCGAAGCGGGCTATCGCGGCCGGGCGTTTTGCGTGGTTGTGGGAGAAGAAGTACGCCGCCTGCCGGACCCGTTGATCGAGCGCTTTGCCTCGGTGAAGTTTTTCGGACGCGCGCGGGGAGTGGAGGTGTTCGCCGAGGAGGAGTTTGGCGGCCGGCGCGCCCGCATCGAGCACGATCAGCCCGACCTGGCGGGCTTCCGCAATGAGCGTGGCGACGACATGCGCCGCATCATATCCGTCCGCGTCTTCTGAGCCGCCGGCGTTTGGTGGGGCAGGACTCCAGTCCTGCGCGGGTTCTCCAGAACCCGCTCTTCGCGAGCCTACTCGCCCTCCGGCGGGTCCGGAGACCCGCCGCAGGCGTAGACGCCTGCCCCACTAGGGCGCCTTTGCATTCACACGGCGAGGCAGAATTTTCGCGGCCTGTTTTCAATCATTTGGGACAAATGGCTCCATTATTCCGTCCGCCCACGGCTTATGGTGAAGGCGAAGAAGGAGTTCGGTCCGCCCGTTTCCCCGCCAGGACAACCAAAACATCCAGCCATTTCATCCTCACGCTCCGTTTCCGGAGCGTCACTGCCGCAACTGCCGGGCTCCTTCTTCCTTCCTTACACCACCAGCTTCCAAGGCGCACGATATTCCCGCGTGAGGTAGCCGCGCGCCGCCTCCTGCGCCACGGTCAATTCGCGTTCGTCCCAATCCAGACGCATCCGGCTGCGCAGTGCCACGTTTCCCAGCAGGCACGTGGAGGTGGAGCGAAAGCACTTCTCAATGTCGCTGGCCGGCCGCTCGCGTGTCCGCACGCATTCCAGGAAGTTGGCCCAATGGTTCAGATTGCCGCTCGAAGTGGACTTCACCTCCTTGTGCTGGCCGCCCTTACCCTCGGGTATTACGCGGAAACCTTCGCGATCGATGTACAGAGTCGCCTCGTTGCCGTGGAATAGGATGCCGCCGCCTTTGTTGAACATCGACTGCGCGTTGGCGTTGCGGTTCTCGTAAGTGGCGATGAAGCCCGGATACTCGTAAGTGACCTGCAGCGTATCGGGCGTCTCCCGGTTATCGGTGAACCACAGCTTGCCGCCCATGCTCGCGATGGAGCGCGGCATGGCCTCGTCGAACGCCATCTGCACGATGTCCAGCCAATGCACGCCCCAGTCCGTCATCATGCCGCCGGCGTAATCCCAGAACCAGCGAAAATACGAGAAATTGTTGGGGTCCACGCCGAAGCGGTTGCGGTTGAAGGGCCGCATGGGCGCGGGCCCCAGCCACATATCCCAATCAAGCGAGGCCGGCGGATCGCTGTCCGGCGGATTGCCGATGCCTTCCGCCGGTGAATTGCCGTAGTTCCATGTGCGCACGAAAGTGACCTTGCCCAATTCGCCGCGGCGCACGATATCGCAGGCCTGCTGGAAATGCGCCGCCGAACGCTGCATGGTTCCGGCCTGCACCACGCGGTTGTATTTGCGGGCGGCTTCCACCATCGTGCGGCCTTCTTCCACCACCACGCACACGGGCTTTTCCACGTACACATCCTTGCCCGCCTTGCAGGCTTCGACGGTCATGTAAGCGTGCCAGTGATCGGGCGTCGAGATATTGACGACATCGATCGACTTGTCCGCCAGGATCTCCCGAAAATCGCGGACGGCGCGGGGAGTCTGGCCCTTTGCGCCGGCCTGGGCCATGGCGTCGTCCAGGTTGGGCTGGTAGACGTCGCAGAGGGCCACCACCTGTAGATTGGGCTGGCGCATGGCGTAGTCCAGGTTGCCGGTGCCCATACGTCCCATGCCGATGAATGCGGCAGCCACGCGATCGTTCGCGCCCCGGACGTTGCCGGTGAAGAGGGAGGTGGTCAACGCCACGCCTGCGGATTTGAGAAACTGCCTGCGGTCCGTGTTCGGATCGTCCATGCCGGGATTCTAGCACCCCGCGCCGCGGGACAGAATCTCCAGCGACGCCGCGGCGCGCCTCAAGGGTTGATCTTGTAATACCCCCGATAAGCCCCCATCTCCGGATAGAGTGCGTGCGCCCGGTACAGTTCCAGCACCTGCCGGATATGTCCCAGATCGTGGAAGGCCGATTCGTTCAGCAGTTGCGCCACGGTGATCGTTCCCAGTTCCTCGTGCCGGCCGGATCGCCGGCCAGCGCCATCCGGCATCGCCTGTAGCAGCGCCAGTGTTTCGGCGCGCTCTTTTTCGAACCGCGCCAGCTCGGCAAACGGATCGAACTGCGCCGTGGCGCGGAACAGCGCCAACTGATCGTAGCTTCGCATCAGCGCCCCCTCCGCGCCGAGCATCGCTTCATATCGGTTGCGGAACCCCTTCACCTCCACCTCCGCCAAATGCGCCAGCACCATGCCGATCGACCACCGCTCAGCGGACGGCCGCCAGTCCAACTGCTCCGCCGTCGCCAGCGACAGCAGGTTCCGAAGTATACCGGGCGTCTGCCGCAATACGCGCAGGCACGCTTCACAATTGGGGATGCGCAAGTCTGCCATGGAACCTCCAGGGTACAATAGAGAGAACTTTGTGAAAAACTCCGAACTTAAATTATGGGGCATCGTCTGGCGGCGGCCGCCTTCTAGGCGGCCAGAGCCGGCTGACAGCCGGCTGCGGGCAGAATTGCCCGCCCTCCAGTTCACAAGCGTGGGACAGGCGATTCTGCCTGCCTTCGCGATGTTCCTGGCGCTCACGTCCTCCGGCTGTGGCAAGCAGCAGGCGCAGGCCACCGGTGGAATGCCACCCGTCCCCGTAAGCGTAGCGGTCGCGGCCGAAGAAGCCATGCCGCTTGAAGTGCGCGCCATTGGCACGGTCGAGCCTTCCTCAACCGTCCAGATCAAATCGCAAGTGGCCGGCGAACTACTCAGCGTGCAATTCACCGAAGGCACCGACGTCCATAAAGACGATCTGCTGTTCGAGATCGATCCGCGTCCATATCGGGAGGCGCTGGCGCAAGCCGAATCCGCGGTGAATAAGGATCGCGCGCAACTAACCCAGGCTCAAGCCAACCTGGCGCGCGATACCGCGCAAGCCAAAAGCGCCGAAGCCGACGCCTATCGTTATGAACAACTCGCCAAGGAAGGCGTCGCGCCCGCTATGCAAGCCACCCAGACGCGCGCCGCCGCCGATGCCGCGCACGAGTCCGTCCACGCCGATCAAGCCGCCATCGAGAGCGCCCGCGCATCGCTCGAAAGCGATCAGGCCGCCGTGGCGCGCGCCAAACTGGACCTCGGCTACTGCGAAATCCGTTCGCCGGTCAGCGGCCGCGCCGGCAATCTGCTGGTGCATCCCGGCAATCTGATCAAGGTGAACGACGTGGCTCTGGTGGTCATCAACGCGATTGCCCCCATCTTCGTGTCGTTCGGCGTGCCGGAGGAGCAGCTCGGCGCCGTCCGGCAGCGCGCGCTGGCCAGCCTCGCCGTGCAGGCCTCCACCGACGCCGATCCTAACCGCATGGCGCGCGGCCGGCTGAAGGTCATCGACAATACGGTGGACACCAACACCGGCACCATCCGGCTGAAAGCCGTCTTCGACAACACCGATCGCATGCTATGGCCGGGCCAGTTCGTCAACGTGCTGCTCACTCTCGATACCCAGAGCAACGCCACCGTAGTGCCGTCCGAAGCGGTGCAGGACGGCCAGCGCGGCCAGTTCGTCTTCGTAGTGAAATCGGACCAGACGGTCGAGCCGCGGCCCGTTACAGTGGCTCGTACGATCGGCCGCAAAGCGGTCATCGCCAAAGGCGTCGTACCCGGCGAAACAGTAGTCACCGACGGCCAGTTGCGCTTGTACCCTGGCGCGAAGATTCAGCCCGTGGCGGCCGCCAAGGTCGATAACCTGACTCTCTAGATGGCGCTCTAACCATGCATATCTCCCGCATCTTCATCGAGCGTCCCGTCATGACCGCGCTGGTCATGTTCGCGATTCTGCTGTTCGGCACCGTGGCCTTCCGGTCGCTGCCGGTGGCCGCTTTGCCGACCGTCGATTATCCGACCATTCAGGTCAACGCTTCGCTTCCGGGCGCCAACCCGGAGACCATGGCCGCGGCGGTGGCCACGCCGCTCGAGCGCGAGTTTTCCACCATCGCCGGCGTGCAAAACATGAGTTCCACGAACTCCCAGGGAACTACACAGATCAACGTGCAATTCACCCTCGCGCGCAATATCGACGCGGCCGCGCAGGATATCCAGTCCGCCATTGCCAAGGCCGAGGGCGTGCTGCCGGCCAACATGCCGCATCCGCCTTCCTACGAAAAAGCCAATCCGGCCGAACAACCGGTGCTGTTCCTCTCCCTGAGTTCCGATACCCTGCCGGCCTACACCGTGGACGAGTACGCGGAAACGCTGCTGGCCGAGCGCATGTCCATGGTCTCCGGCGTTTCGCGTGTGCAGGTGTTCGGCGGCCAGAAGTTTGCCGTGCGGGTGCAATTGAATCCCGACGAACTGGCCGCGCGCGGCGTCGGTTTCGACGAAGTGATGCAGGCCATCCAGCGCAGCAACGTGAACCTGCCCACCGGCAAATTGTACGGCGAGAAGCAGGCTTTCACCGTGCAATCGAGCGGCGAGTTGACCCGCGCCGCCGCTTACCGGCCTATCATCGTCGCTTATAAGAACGGTGTGCCCATACGGCTGGAGCAGCTCGGTACCGTCATCGACGGCTTCGAGAACGACAAGACCGGTGCCTGGTTCAACGGCAAGAAAAGCACCATGCTCGCCGTGCAGCGCCAACCCGGCACCAACACGGTGGAAGTGGTGAACAGCGTCAAAGCGTTGTTGCCGCAGTTTCGAAGCGAACTGCCGCCCGCCATCAAGCTCGAAATCGGCGGCGATGCGGCGGAATCCATCCGCGGTTCGATCGACGACGTGGAATACACGCTCATGCTCACCGTCTGCCTGGTGGTGATGGTCATCTTCATTTTCCTGCGCAACCTGAGCGCCACCCTGATTCCGGGTGTGGCCGTGCCCCTCTCCATCGTCGGTACGTTCGCCGCCATGTATCTGCTCGGCTACAGCCTGAATTATCTCTCCCTGATGGCGCTGACCCTGTCGGTGGGGTTCGTGGTCGACGATGCGATCGTGATGCTCGAAAATATCGTCCGCTACATGGAGATGGGTAAAGGGCGCATGGAAGCCGCGCTGCTGGCGTCCAAGGAAATCGGTTTCACCATTATTTCCATGACCGTCTCGCTGGTGGCCGTCTTCATTCCCATCCTCTTCATGGGCGGCATCGTGGGACGGCTGCTGCACGAGTTCGCCGTCACCATCGCCATCGCCATTCTGATTTCCGGTTTCGTGTCTCTGAGTCTCACGCCCATGCTGGGCAGCCGTTTCCTGCGATATAGCCATACCGGCCGCCACGGCCGCATGTACGGCGCGTTTGAGTCCGGGTTCCAGGCTTTGGCGTCGGGCTACGATTACACCCTGAAAGGCGTGTTGCGCCATCAATTCGCCACGCTGATGGCCGGCCTCCTGCTGCTGGGCGGAACCGTTTATATGTTCTTCGGCATGCCCACCGGGTTCATCCCCAGCCAGGACAGCGGGTTTTTCTTCGGGTTCGCTCTTTCGGGCCAGGATATTTCTTTTGAATCGATGGCCAAGCACCTGCGCGCCGTCGCGGATATCGTACAGCGCGATCCGGATGTGGAGAACACCGGCGCCTTCATGATGGGCGGCAACCAGGTGGGCATGTTCGCCACACTGAAGCCGCGCTCCCAACGGAAGTTTACCGCCGACCAGATCCTGGCCAGGGTGCGGCCCCAGGTGGGCGCCGTTCCCGGCATCATGGTGTTCCTCCAGAATCCGCCGCCCATCACGGTGAGCGGACAATTCTCGACCAGCGCGTATCAGATGACCATGCAGAGCCCGAATTTGAAGGAGATTTACGCTTGGGTCGATCCGGTGGTCGACAAGATGCGCGCGCTGCCGGGCTTTCTGGACGTGAATTCCGACCTGCAGATCGCCAGCCCGCAGGTGAACGTGGACATCGACCGGGATCGCGCCGTGGCGCTGGGCCTCTCCCCGCAGCAGATTGAGGATGCCCTCTATGCCGCGTATGGCGACCGGCAAGTCTCCACGATTTATTCGCCGGCCAATCAGTACGCCGTCATCATGCAGGTGGAGCCGCGCTATCAACGCACGCCGGAAGGCCTTTCCAAAATCTATCTGCGCTCCACGCAGGGACCGCTGGTGCCCCTCGATTCCGTGGTGAAGCTATCGCGCGGCGTCGGTCCCCTGACCGTCAACCACTTCGGACAATTGCCGGCCGTGACTATATCGTTCAACCTGGCGCCCGGTTTCTCGCTCGGCAATGCCGCCCAGCAGGTGAAAGACACCGTACAATCGCTGCGCGTGCCGCCCACTATCAGCGTCAACTTCCAAGGCACCGTGAAGGAATTCCAGCAGTCGTTCCAGGGGCTGTCCATCCTGTTGATCGTGGCCATTCTGGTGATCTACATCGTGTTGGGCATTCTGTACGAGAGCTTCATCCATCCCGTCACGATTCTTTCGGGGCTGCCCTCGGCGGTGTTCGGCGCGCTGCTCACGCTGCGCCTGTTTCACAAGGAGCTGGACCTCTACGCTTTCGTCGGCCTGATCATGTTGTTCGGCGTGGTGAAGAAGAACGCCATCATGATGATCGACTTCGCGCTGGAACAGCAGCGCGTGGAGGGCAAGCCGCCGTTCGAAGCCATCTACTCGGGCTGCATGCTGCGCTTCCGCCCCATCATGATGACCACCGTGGCGGCGCTGTTCGGCACGCTGCCCATCGCGCTGGGCTACGGCGAAGGCGCGGAGGCGCGCCAGCCGCTGGGCCTGGCCGTGGTCGGCGGGCTGCTGGTGTCGCAGTTACTGACGCTGTATATTACGCCGGTGATCTATCTGTACATGGAGAGGGTCCAGACCTGGCTGAGGGGCAGTAAGGGCGCTGAGTCGCCGGCACGGCCTCGCGAGTTAGCTGCCGGATAGGTCAAGTTGGCGAGTGGCGCGAAACCTGCGCGTACAATCCAATCGGATGATCGACCGGATCGTGTTACGCGATGGGAGCGGGAGGGGCTGGCAACTTTAGCGGCTTAAGCTCGCCGTTGATCTGCTCATAGTTCCGGATAATGCCGTCCAGCATGTCCCGGAGAACCTTGGCCTGGTGCCAAGGCAGAGTGACGGCGGCTCGCTCCAGAAGTGTTCCGTATTGATCCCCCCACTTCGGCGATTCGGGGTTTGGAACTTGAATGAGCTGTCCGAAGCGAAGTGTGACATCATTGGAGGTCCAATTCAGTTGGACGACATTTGAATACGCGTCGAACACCCCGTCTTCAGGTTCTTCGATCGCGATCTCCTTAAGATTAATCGGCGACGCAGCTTCCGCTGTGTCTCGTGCTTTTCTAGACACTTCAGTGCTCCTTTATTTCTGCGACCAGGTTGCGCGACCCATCGCCCCAATACCCGAGCTCTGCGAACCAGGGTGTGCGCCGAATTCATGGGATCCCCGCCACTGTCTCGTCGCGTGCCTCAATTTCCGATACGCTCGGCTTCGCATAGCGCGCGAGGGTCTCCTTGGAACCGCCTCCAGAGACCACATGTCGCGGGGCTTTCCGGCGCGCTCCCAACAAATATTGAAGATCTCCGGCAACACTGGCCCGTTCCTGTTCGTCCGATCATTATCGTCGTACGCGACGATTGCCGCTTTTGTCTGAAGCGCGCGCGTATACTTGGCAATTGTTTCCAGCGTAAGATTCTGAGGATTGTTCAGGACCTTGGACACGGCGCCCTCCGAGACGGCTAGCCTACGCGCCAATTCGGATTGGCTGAGACCCAGATCCTCTAATCTTTTTTCAATCTGGGCGATGAAACCGAAAGCCATGCTGTGCGCAAAGGCCTTGGGCTCCACTTCGGTCCAATGCAATTCGTTAGGCATACGGTTCTCCTATTCGTCAATGTCCGGAAATGCCGCCATCACGGCCTTCACGACTTCTTTCTTAATTCTCAACTCGTTCACTGTATTCAACTCTGAAGGGTCCGTCTCTTCCGTGTTCTTTTGTGCGTGGGATACGAGGATACAGACCTGGAAAGGCGGATCTTTCGACTCCATAGGGTTACACAAGAAACCGTAGAAACGATGATGGGTTCCCGCTTGCTTCCACTTGAATACGAAGCAATGTTTATGTTCCCTGTCGTTCGGCCAGCCGTGAAAGTACTTGTCGAATAGGCCTCCCGCCAACCAGTAGTCGAACCTGCCGCGCACGTCTCGCGCGGTCTTCTCCTTGAGCTTGTCGAAATATCGCTTGGCGTTAACCCGGCCATTGTCCGCGGACTCAAGAAATCCAATGCCACGACGGGTGCGTGGAACACCGCTGATCGTGGCTACCGAATATGGCATTCGCGTCGCCGCAACCCACCATTAGAATTTTACCTATAGCTCAAGTTTTAGTCAACTTGCAGGGGAGGCCGGCCCGCAGGCAAGCCGCCGTTCGGAGCCATCTACTCGGGCTGCATGCTGCATGCTGCGCCTCCGACCCGTCATGATGACCACGGTGGCCGCGCTGTTCGACACGCTGCCCATCGCGCTGGGATACGGCGAAGGCGCACAGGCGCGCCAACAAAGGCGCTACTCTGCCGGCGCCCGCGGCGTGGTTGGCTGCACGATAGACGCGGGATCGAGGGGCGCGGATTGGCTGACGATATCGAAGGGGTTCGCCGTGGATTACGGAACCACCGACGTTCTAAAGGCAGCTATGCGCGAATACGGCCTCTCCGAGGACTCCCCGGGGAGCGGGCGAGGTCCTCCGGATTTGGAACCACAAGCGCGAACAGAATTAGCGATTCGCTCAAAGCCCTGCAAGCGCGCTTCCCGTTCGCCGGTAGTCAATCCCCGGCCCTGCCTCGAAAGAATGGCGCTAACCTTTTCCGCGGCACGGGAATTGGGACTCTTCGCATCCATGACAGTTCAATTCTATCGTGGGTTCGGCCTCGGGACCTAATTTCATCGGGCCCGCCATGCCGCCGGTTCGGTCAGCCGTTCGCCGACGGCGATGTGTCGCTTTCCACTTCACCTGGCGACCTAGGAAAGGAGGAATGGTGGTTGGGCCCGGAACGTCCGTTGTAACATTTCGATTACACGATCGTGTGACTGCAAGAGGTTCGTCGTTATGCATACTGGGCCGGACATCC
>Ga0187871_10000271_pt1 | contig 49833 bp, 33 predicted proteins | sample June2016WEW_16_1_FD_132988 | JGI IMG/M metagenome (GOLD analysis project Ga0187871, IMG submission 132988) | Peatland microbial communities from SPRUCE experiment site at the Marcell Experimental Forest, Minnesota, USA - June2016WEW_16_10 | ecosystem: Environmental > Terrestrial > Soil >...
TCCAATTCCAGGTCCGCAAAATGCAGAAACTCCCGGTATCGGCGGAAATGCCGGCACGGCACGCCGGGGGCATGCGCCACGATTAAACTCCCTGCACTGTCGCGCGGCGCTCCAGCTTACCCCAGCCGACCACGCGGCCGCGCACGGCATAGATCAGCGACTTAGCCACCACATAGTACATCAGCTCGCGATAATAGATGCGCTGAAAGAACAACAGCGCCAGGTCCCAAGGCTTTTCGCCTTCCAGCCAGTAGGCCAGCAGTCCGGTAAGTAACTCCAGCACGAAGAAGGCGAGATAAAACACGAGTACGATGCGCCAGTTACCGGCGAACAGCGCCACGATCATGGCCAGCTCGGCGAAAGGTGAAAGCGCCGAAAGCAGCACCTGAAAAATCCAGATGCTGGGCAGCGCCACGAAACCGAGCGTTCCGTACTTGGGGACGAATAGCGCGTCGCGGTGTTTCCAGGCGGCCTGCAATGTGCCGAACGCCCAACGGAAGCGCTGCTTGGCCAGCCCGCGGGTATCTTCGGGCGCCTCGGTGAAAGCTACGGCGTCTTGTTCATAGCGGATCTGGCGACCGGCGCGGCGGATCTTCAGGGTGAGGTCGGTGTCTTCGGCCAGGGTGTCGTCGCCGAATCCGCCCAAGTCGACGATCAGGCGCTTGCGCCAGGCGCCTACCGCGCCGGGCACCACCGTGATGGCGTTCAGCAGATCCAGCGCGCGGCGATCCAGGTTGAAGCCGTAGATATACTCGATCGACTGGAAGCGCGTGATCCAACGCTGGCGGTTGCCCACGCGCGCGTTGCCGGAGACGGCGCCCACGCGCGCATCGGCGAAGTGCCGGACGAGCTTGCCGATGGTGCCGGCACGGAAGATGGTGTCCGCATCCAGCGCGATCAGGATATCGTGCCGGGAGTGCGCGATGGCATTGTTGAGCGCGGCCGATTTGCCGGCGTTGGGCTGGGAGAGAAGCCAGACCTTGGGGTGCTCGCCAAAGTTCCGCCGCAGCACTTCCAGCGTGGCGTCGGCGGAGCCATCGTCGACGATCACCAGTTCCAGATCGTCATAGCCGTTGCGCAGGATGGACTCGACGGTGCGCACGATCACCTTCTCCTCGTTATACGCGGCGATGACGACCGAGACCGGCGGGCGGAAAGCGGCGTCGAAACGGGCATGCCGCGCGCGCCATTTTTGCGCCAATGCCAGCGCTCCAAAAAACAGCGAGCGGGCCAGCGTCAAGTAAATGGCCCATAGGAACAACATGCCGATGACTTTCTTGAACGTTCCCTGCGAGTCGAAGGCTCCGCCCTCGATGCGCGCCCAGCGCATCTCCACGGCGGAAGGCGCAGGCATGAGCTGCGCGCGCGTTTGCCCCAACAGTTCGCTGAGCGGGACGAAGCGATATCCCTGCGCCTGCAATCCGTCGAGGATGCGCGGCAGCGCCGCCACGGTAGCGGAGCGGTCGCCGCCGGCATCGTGCAGCAGAATGACGTGGCCAGGGTCCTCCGCGGACAGTTCGCCGCGGATTTCCGACACGATCTCATCCGCCGAAACACCCTTCACCCAATCGCGCGGATCGATGCGTTCCCCCACGGTCACATAGCCGGCCTTCTGGGCGCGCAGCACGGGCAGGATTTCCTCGGGAGTCTGCGGCTGGCTGTCGGCGTTGTACGGCGGACGGAACAGGACGGTGGAAACACCCAGCGCGTTTTCGATAATGCGCTCGGTGGTGCTCAGTTCCAGCGCGGCGCGCTCTTCGGAAACCAGCGCGATGTTGGGATGCGTGTAAGTATGATTGCCGATGTCGTGGCCTTCGGCATAGGCGCGTTTCACCAGACCGATGTTCTGGTCGGCATTAGCGCCGATGATGAAGAACGTTGCGCGCACGCCGTGACTGCGCAGAATATCGAGGATCGCGGGCGTGTAACGCGGGTCCGGCCCATCGTCGAAAGTGAGGCACAGGACTTTGCCCTTGGTCTGGCCGCCGCCGCTCGATTCGATCGTGTAGTAGGAAGGCAACTGTCCATACTGTTCGGCATACCGGCCATTGGCATCGCGCCACACTCGGCGGTTTCCGTCGTGCGGCGTCCGGACGATATGCAGGACATCGCCATCGCCGTATTGGTTCACCGATTTCTGCGCGGCCAGTGTGGATAATCGCTTGGGATCGTAATTGGCAGCGGGCCAGGCATCGGCTTCGAGCACATTCCAAAGGTCCGGATCCTCCGCGCCCAAGCGCCAGAGCGCCACGCCGCGGAAGCCGCCGTCGGCCACGGCGCGCGCCTGGTTCAAGGCGGTAACCGCGTCCAGGAACCAGACTTCGTGTTGGCGCCCGCCGGCCTGATAGCGATGCACCGGATTGGCCATATTGGCATCCCACTCGACAGCCGCGCGATTGGACGCCGCCCGGGACATGACCTCGTCGAATTTCGTCTCGGCCGACCCTGTGCCGCCGATCGTCCAGTCGTAACCATATCCGCCCATGCCGATGACCGTCTTTGCGGGCGGCGCGATCTGGCTCAGACGGTCGATCTGCTTCTGGAACCAGGCTTGCGACGCGATGGGTCCCGGCTCGCCGGACTGATAATGCTCGTCGTAGACCATGGGCACGATGTAGTCGTTGACCTCGGCCAGTTGGTTGAGGTCATAAGCCGGGTCCTCGATCGGGACGCTTTCGGTGAGCAGCAGACCGGCGGGCTGCAGCTTGGCGCGGAGTTGGCGCATGAAGGCCAGCAGCGGCTGGCGGTCGCGCGGGGCGAGCTCCTCGAAATCGATATTGACGCCGGCGAGGAGGTGTTCCGTGACGTTGTTGTAGATGTTATCGATGAGGTCGGCGCGAGCCTCGGCATCGTGCAGGATTTTGCGGACGTCACCCGCTTGCCAGCCATCGCGGTAGTTGGTGACCAGGGCGAGAATGGGCAGCTTGGCTTGCGCGGCGATGGCGATGACGGTGGGATCGCTCTGGTCGTCGAGATCGCCCTTGGCATTGCGCAGGATCAGCCATTCCGGAACCAGGTGGGTGAGATGCGAAAGGTGCAAGCGCAGGGAGACCATGCTGGACCGGTCCCAGTTGACATAGAAGCCGAACACGACGGGGCTATTGGTTTTGATTTGCGCGGCGTTTTTGGGATGCATCACGGGGGAGGCGGAGCGCACGTACTTGATGTTGCGCGCGGCCTTGCGCAGCTTGAAGGGGACGTTGCGCATGGGCCGCTCGCCGCGGATGATGGCGGGGACCTCGGCCAAGCCGGGTATGTCCTCGACCGGAGGCAGGCCCAGCGCGGGGATCTGCGGGCTGATGGCCATACTCAGCAGGAACAGGACCAGCAGGATGCCGAAGAAGATGGCGCCGGTCTGCAGGCTGCGGCGGAAGCGGTGCCAGCGCTTGCCGGTGGGGTCGTGGAAGACGAAGGAGCGTTCTGGGTCGGGCACGGGAGGTCGGTTGGGGTACTCCAATCCATTGTAAAGTCCCGCGGGCTGCGCCGTTAGGTTCGCGGCCGCTACAACAGAGCGGCAAAAGGCGCGAGGCCGAAGCGCGACTCGTCGGGAGACCCGCCGCGCGTAAGCGCCGATTCCAGAGCCAGGATCCACTGCTGGTCTTGTCCGCTACGTTCACGCGCGTTGCGAATCATGCGAATGTTATTCGCCGTTGTCTCAGCCTGCCAAGGCTCGCGCACAACCGCCAGAGCGCTATCCAGGGCTGTGTTCGCCGCGGAGAGATCGCTGTCCAGTACCGCGAGTTCCAGAAGCGTGGCGTGGTCCCAATAATCCGGCCGGCCCACGGACATCCGCCGGCGCAGCGCAAAACGGACAACCGGGAGAATCTGCTTTCCCCTAGGGTCCGGGGGATCGCGCAACGCACATAACGTCGCTGCATTGATACCGGGATACGCATCGCGCGGATCGATTTCAAACCCTCGCATATACGCGTCGATGGCCTTGTCGAGATGACCCCTGGCCAGGAACGTGTCATCCGACTTGAGCGCGTCCGTCCATTGATCCTTATAGACCCGGCCCAGGATGCCATAGGTCTCGCTACTGGGACCCCTGCGCCGAATGAGCGCCAGCAGCACGTTGGCCGCCTCATCGCGCTTTCGTACGCGATTCAGCGCCAGCCCGAGCTGCTCTTGCACCAAGATCGTTTCCGCCAACAGGCGGGACATCTTCGAAACCAGCTCGATCATCTCGGAATATCCCGATACGGCCCGATACGACAGAAATAGATCGATAACGATGGCCGCGTCGGCTTCCGCAATGTCGCCCAACTCCCGCTCGACTTCACGAACCGCCTCCACGCCTGCCTGCCGCGCACCGCTCAGGCGCGCCCTGACATCCGCGGCATGCTGCGCGAGGTCGTGAAACAAATCGACCTGCTCGCGCGGGAGACTCGCGGGTTGCATCCACTGCACCAGTTGAAAAAGCGGGCTATCCCACTCGGGCTGGCTACCAACCCGCAAACGCCTGAGGAGCGCTCCGATCGTCCTGAGAACGTCTACGGGGCCTCCTGCCGGTTCCACCTTGTAGAACACCGGCCGCAGCGGCGCCACATCGAACGGCAGCCTGCAATTCTCCACCTGCATCAGCACAGTAGTGGCTGGACGGATTGCGTGCCGGATACCTAACTCGTAATAGACGGACGCATCGGCGCCTGTCAAATCGGCGATGGCATAGTCGCACAGCATCAAGCGTTCAAACGATGGCTTCTGTATCACGCCGCCGGCCATTTCTTCGTCCGGCCGCAGTGGCAGCATCCCAGCGGCCGTGATCGCCGGTTCAACAATTTCCCGGTAGATCCGGTCGAATTGTATAGACATGCCGGCCGTGTCTACTTTAGTTCCGAACGGCATGATTACGAAACACAATGGCTTGCTCATACTGTCACTCCAGAAACCAATTGGCGGACGGCGTCTTCCACGTCCGGCTTGCTCCAATTGAATTCTCTCACCATAAATCCGTGCACGTCGGCTCGCGCATGCTGAAACGACTCTTCCTGAAGGAACAACACGTCCCGGCCCATGGCGCGCATCCACCCCCATTCCAGCGCCACGTTCGGATTGAGCTCCGGCATGTATTTATCCTCGACGATGGCCACACCCTTCGCACATCCCAAGAGATACAATTCCACTTCGTCCCACACGATGCTGTGATATTGCGGTTGGCGCTCGTCGGCGATCCGCGGTTTCGAGCCGCATGCCTCGATCGCCTTCTCGACGGCTTTGATTACGGTCCGGAGTTCCTCATCTTTCGGCGTGGAGTGCGGGTCGCTGGGCCGGCGGGGAAACTTGGTCATGATAAACACCGACTTGCGGAAGCCTTCTTCGGGGCTCGCGAAACCGGCATAGAATTTCTTCAACATCTCGCCGTGCCGTAAGTGATGCGGAGGGTAACGGAGGAGGTCCCCCAGGATATCCTCGATCTTCGGCTGCATCTCATCCACCATGCGTTTGTAAGAATCGATAAAATCGTCTCTCTCCGCCGGTGGCCTGGTATTCATTTCTTCCCAAGCCTCGACACGCTTTCGCTCCTCCTTGAACAGGATTCTGAGCTTCTCGACTGCTTCGACTGAACTCCTCACCGAGCGCGCGCCTTTCGGATTCGTCTTTATTGTATCGAACGGCTTCGCGGGAAAGGATGCGCCCGGCCAGCCCCGGGCCTCTACACCCGGCGCGCCACCATCAGGGTAATATCGTCGGCGGGCGGCGACCCCGCCGCGAAGTCCGTTAGAGCCTGATTCACCGCCGTCACGATTTCGGCCGCGCTCAAGTGCCGGTTGGCCTTCAGCACCTCCGCAAAGCGGTCGTCGCCGAACTCTTCCTCTTTGCCGTTGTTCGCTTCCGTGACGCCGTCGCTGTAGATCGCCAGCACGTCGCCGGGCTCCAGCTTGGCGCGATATTCGGAGTAGTTGGCCAGCGCTAGAATGCCCAGCGGCGGGCCGCCCCCATCCAAGGACTCGACGGCGCCGCTGGCGCGCACCAGCACCGGCGGATTATGCCCCGCGCTGCAGTAACCCAGTTCACCCGTGGTGGCGTCCAGCAGGCAGATGAAGAATGTAATGAAACGATTGCTCGGGCAATTCTGGCAGGTGATCTTGTTCAGGCGGTTGATGACGGCGGCCAGGTTCTGCGGTTCGTCCGCCAGCACCTGCACGCGGGCCTGCAGGCCCATCATCATGAGCGAGGCAGGCATGCCCTTGCCGGAAACGTCGCCCAGCACCATGGCCACGCGCCCATTCGGATAGGTGAAGAAATCGTAGTAATCGCCGCCCACCGTGCGGCAAGCGGCGTTGTACCCAGCCAGGTCCGCACCGGGCACTTGCGGTGCGGCGGCCGGCAGGAAGCTGCGTTGGATCTCGGCCGCCTGGTCCAATTCGCGCGCCATGCGGCGCTCCAGTTCTTCCACTTCCGAAAGCCGCGCGTGTTCGATGCGGATGGCGGCCACGTTGGCCATGACGGTGAGCAGGCTGAGGTCGTCCTTGGTAAACGCGCGGAACATATTCGGCGAATCCACATAGATCAGGCCGATGGTGCGCTTCTCGGTTTGCAGCGGTACGGCCATGAGGGTGCGCACCTTCTGTTCCACGATGCTCATGCGCTCGCGAAAGGCTTCGTCCGACTGCGCGTCGCGCACCAACATGGAGGCTTTGTCGTTAATGACGCGGTCGCGCACGGCCGAGCTGATGCGGAAGCCTTCGCCCTTGTTCGCCTTCACCTCCAGGCGGTCGCCTTCCAGGATCATCACCACGCCGCGCTGCGCCCCGACGCCTTCGATGGCCAGATCGAGGATCAGCGGAAAGAGGTCGGCCAGGGTGCCGCGGCCGGCGAGTTCCTGTCCCGCGCGGATGAGCGCCTGCACCTGTTTGGTGCCGTGCTGGCCGGGACGGTCGACAATGGTCTGGCTGGAGAGCGCGCCTTCCAGGCTGGTGAAGATGGTGGAGGTGCTGGGAGGATCGGGCTCGCCGGTTTCAAAGACGACTACGCCATCCGCGGACTTCGCGCCGGCGCCCTTGTCATCGAAGACAATCGCCAGATGGCCGGCGGTTATGCGGTCGCCGGGCTTCAACTTCAGTTTGGCGCGGAGAGGGATGTTGTTGACCAGCGTGCCGTTTTTGCTGCCGAGATCCTGGACGGTCCAGTCGTCGCCGTCGCGTTCAAAGACCATGTGCTGGCGCGACAGGCCAGCGTCGTCCGGGAAGCACAATTCGGCGGTGCTGGAGCGGCCGACGGTGAGGCGGTCGTTCTGCAGCGGCAGAGTCTTAATCTGCCCATCCGGACACTGAATGACAATCTCCCGTTGCATGGTGGGTTGGGGGTGGGCCACAGTTGATTATAGCGAACGGGCGAGTGAGGCGGACCGCGGCCGTACCCTTCAGCGTGCGATGGTCAAACGGCGGAAGTAGCCCTCGGTGCCCGGTCCGATCCACAGGGCCACGGCGCCTTGGCTGTCGCCGAGCTTCAGATCGTGAACGATCAGGCAGGGCTGCGCGGCGCCGTTCACGTATAGTGAGGCGCCGGTCCCTTCGACCACGATACGCAGATGCGTCCATTCGCCCGCCGCCATGTCGGCATAGGATTCGTAGACGCCGGGGCTTTCCTTGCGCAGGCGTTCCCAGGGCCAATCCGGAAACGATACATACTGGGTGCTGTGGTTGCGGCGGAGTTGGTCGTCGGCGCGGCCGTTGGTGGGCCGGATGTAGATCTCCTCGAAGCGCGCGGCTTCCGCCGCCACGCGGAACGCCACACCGATGAACCCGCGAGCTTGCGCGCCGGCGGACTGGGCGGGAGCGCCGGAGACGTCCACATCGATCGCGCCGTTGTGGAACGTGAAATTCCTGACGACCGCAAGGGCCTCGCCGGGACCGGGGCCGGCTTCGGTGATCTTGATCGCAGGCACGCCGCGGTAAGTGGCCGCTTCCGCGTGGACCCCCCTCAGGTCCAGGCGGGAAAGATCGGTGAGGGGGATTTCTTCGGCCAGCATGGGCGCCACGCCTAACATGGCGCAGACGAAAATAGAGAGACGGAGCATCGTCTTCTACGACGCACGCAGCCAGCCAGACGTTAGCAGAATAGTCTCGCGATGCTGGCCGGCGATCTGTCTCTTCCGCGCCCATTCCGTGGATCGATTGGGTAACCCCGGTATTTACCGGGGTGAAAGTTCGCGTCGGGAGGAGACGGTCCGGCGTTTCGGCATCCGAACGGGCCACCTTTTAGACGTACCTAAACACGCACTGATGGCGAGGCTTGATGAGTCCATGCAAACGCTCCGGTCCTCCTCCGCGCCAATGCCACTTAGCTTAGTCTTTCGAAGCGCGAGGCCGGAACTCAAGGTTGGACCGTGATTGATAGGAGACCGCCGGTCGTCATTTTCATCGCAGATGGATGCGGTGCTCCGCGTGCACGGGTTGGCGCGATGCGACTCACGAGCGTGCGACAACAGCGCGCTTCTTCTTTAATCGGGCGCTAATCCTTCGATTGTGCGAGCGGAGCGGGGCCAAAGCCCCGCGCGGGCTCAAGCCCGCCCCCCAATAGAGCACAACTCGCGCGCGACCCGCATGGCCGCCTCTTTGCCGCGCTCGCCGACCTCGCCGGGCGCGCCCACGCAGGATGGGCATCCGGCCTCGCACTCGCAGGCGGCCAGCAGCTCGGAAGTGAGCTGCACCAGCCGGTCGGCCATGCGGTGGAGCGGGGCGCTCAGGCCCACTCCGCCGGGATAGCAATCGTAGAGATACAGGTTGGGCTGCTCGCCGAAGGCCACGCCGAGATCGCGCGGATCGCACATCAGCAGGAGCGCGGCCACGGTGCGCAGGGCGTTGCCCAATCCGGCGAGGCCGCTGCGCTTTTCGTCGGGTGTCAGGTCCGGGAAGCGCGCCATGAACTCGGCGGGGAAGTGCAGCCAGAAGGCGGTGGTGTGCATCTCCTGTTCGGGCATGGATAAATTGCCCGCGCCCACGTTCTCGTTGGTGTAGAACTTGATCTTCTTGAAGCCTACGATCTGGCGGGTGACGCGCACGTCGCCGTGACACTTGCGCGCGCCGCCCAGCGGATCGCATGCGAATTCCTGCAGGGTCTTCACCTGCGTGTAATCGATGGCGTCGGTGTAATAGTCGCAGTCCACGCGGCGCACGTAGGCTTTGCGTTCCTTGTAATCGAAGCGCTCGACATGATACTGGCGGGCTTCGTGCAAGTAGATGGCTTTTTCGTGCAATGTGGTGAGCGCCGCGGTGAAGGCCACTTCGGCGACGATGGCCGGTTCGCCCGTGATATCGACCACCACGAAGTTATCGCTTGAAATGGAGCGGAGGCTGGTGGCGTCGGCGGGATAGGAATCCGAAGTCCAGTGCCAGGCTCCCGCGGCGGCTGTAGAGTGGTGCAGGAAGCCGGCTTCTTCCAGGAAACGGCACATCTCCGTGGAATCGTGCGCGCCGAATTTCTCGCCATCCCGAATGGGGAGTTCGAAGGCCGCGCATTTCATATGCGCCAGCAGGATTTCGAGATTATCGGGGTTGATGTAGGCGTGTTCGGGCGAGCGGCCGAAGAAGTAATCGGGATGCTCGACGATGTACTGGTCGAGGGGCGCGCTGGAGGCCACCAGCACGGCGGCGGATGCGCTCTGGCGGCGTCCGGCGCGGCCGGCGCGCTGCCACGTGGAGGCGATGGTGCCGGGATAGCCGGCCATGACCACGGCGTCCAGCGAGCCGATGTCGATGCCCAGCTCGAGCGCATTAGTGGCCACCACGGCGCGGATTTCGCCATCGCGCAGCTTGCGCTCGATTTCGCGGCGCTCGCGCGGCAGGTATCCGCCGCGATACCCGCGCACGGCATCGTGGGGCAGCGGGCCGCGCTCGAGTGCGTCCTTCAGATAAGTAACCAGGAGTTCGGTGGCCAGGCGGTTGTTGGCGAACACCAGCGTCTGCAGGCGATGTTCGATGAACTCGAGCGCGATGCGCCGCGACTCGGCGATGTAACTGCGGCGGATGCCCAGTTGGCGGTTGACCACGGGCGGATTGTAGAAGACGAAGAATTTCTCGCCGCGGGGCGCGCCGTTCGAATCGACGATGCGGAAGGGCAATCCGGTGAGGGCTTCGGCCAGTTCGCGCGGATTGGCGATGGTGGCCGAGCAGCAAATGAAAATGGGCTGCGATCCGTAAAACTCGCAGATGCGCCGCAGCCGGCGCAGCAGGTTCGCCAGGTGGCTGCCGTAGACGCCGCGATAGTAATGCAGCTCGTCGACGACGATGTAGCGCAGATTTTCGAACAGCTTGGCCCAGCGCGTGTGGTGCGGCAGGATACCGGAGTGCAGCATGTCCGGATTGGTGAGCACGATATTGGCGCGCTGGCGGATGGCTTTGCGGGCGTCTTGCGGAGTATCGCCATCGTAAGTGAATGCGCGGATTTCGGAACCCATGCGGTCGATGGCGGTTTGCAATTCGTGGAGCTGATCTTCGGCCAGGGCTTTGGTCGGGAAAAGATACATGGCGCGAGCGCCGGGGTCGGCGAGCAGCAGGTTCAGAATGGGCAGGTTATAGCACAGCGTTTTTCCGCTGGCGGTGGGTGTAACGACTACCACATTTTGGTTTTGCGCGACGGCCTGGAAGGTTTCGGCCTGGTGGGAATAGAGTTGGCCGATGCCGCGGTCCGCCAGCGCGCGCCGCAGGATGGGATTCACGCTTTCGGGTAGATCCCGATATGTGGCGGCGGTGGCGGGCTCGTGCCGGATGGCGGCGTGATGAAAGCGGGTGAGCGCGGCTGCGAGCGTGGCTTCGCGCGCGGGGGATTGGGGAGAGGAGAGGGTGAGGTCCATCCGGTTTCGCCTTTTCTTTGCTAGGTTACAGGAAAACGAGATGGATGGCAAGAAGAGCGGGGCTGCGAGCCTGCCCCACAAAGTTATTCTTCGGGACGGACGAACTCGTAGCGTTCCAAGGTAGCGGCAACTTCGTAGGCGGACTCGCTCATATCCGACTGGTTAGCGCGCAGCACCTTGCCGATACAGCGCAAACTAACATTCTGTTCCGCCGGTCCGCCGAGGTTGATGATGTATTCGATGGACGCACCGATTTCCGGCACTTTACCGGCAGTGAACAAAACGCCGCCCGAGCCGATGTTCTTTGTCAGGCCGAATTGCGTGCTGCGCTCGGTCCCGTTTCGGGTGATCGAAACGGGCAATTGAAGGGTGAACCGCCGGGTGCGTCTTTGTTCCACTCTAAGTAATCTAGTTTCTTTGGAGACTAAGGTCAACTAGTTATTCGAAAAAAAACGTTTTATTAGTACTGCCCGTTCGATGAACTTTAGTCCTAATGCGGGACTTTAGTCCTGCTTAGGTTTATAAATAAAGCCGCCATAGCTCGGCGCGTGTACGCCGGCGAAGGGCCTAAACTCTTCACCCGATTTGACGATGAAGAGGGGGTGAGTTTCCCGCTACAAGAGCCGCCTTCGGGAGGCCGCATCGAAGCCGCGGTCAGATCGCAGCCGGTGAACGGCGAGCGCGTGGCGATGCCATGGGACACCCTGCTGCGGCGAGTGGCCCACTCGCTGCCGGCCATGATCCGGATGTGCGGCGCGGATGGCCGTGCCACACTGTTCAACCAGCGGTGGCTGGCTTTCACCGGATGTACCTTGCCGCACGCGCTGGCTGGCGGATGGACGGCCGGGCTGCACCCCGGCGATGTGGCGGGGCAGTTAGCGGCGCAGCGGGCGGCGCTGCAGTTGCGCGCGCCGTTCGAATGGGAATACAGGCTGCGCCGGGCGGATGGAGAGTACCGCCGGATGCTGGACCAAGGCGAGCCGCAGTTCGATGCACAAGGCGGCTTTCACGGTTACGTGGTCATGGCCAGCGACATCACCGAAAGCAAACGCGCCGAAGATGAGCGGCGCTGGTTGTCCAAGGCGGTGGAGCAGAGTCCGGCGAGCGTGGTGATCACCGATCTGCGCGGAGACATCGAGTATGTGAACCCTAAATTCACGGCGGTGACGGGCTATTCGCTGGACGAGGTGCGGGGGAAAAATCCGCGCATCCTCAAATCGGGTGAGACGCCGGCCGAGGGATATCAAGAGCTCTGGGAGACCATTCAAACGGGAGAATGGCGGGGCGAATTCCACAACAAGAAGAAGAACGGCGAGTTGTATTGGGAGTCCGCCTCCATCTGTCCGATCCGCGACGCGCTGGGCAGGCCGGCGCATTTCATCGCGGTAAAGGAAGACATCACCGAACGCAAGCGCATGGAAGGCGCTCTGCGGGTGTCGGAAGAGCGGCTGCGCATCGCGGCCGAAAGCGCCGGAATCTGTGTCTACGATTTGAATCTGGCAACGGGCAGGGCGGAGGTGTTCGGTGCGGATCCGTTCCTCAGGACGCTGCGGTCGTTTGACGCTTGGGCGCAGGCGATCCACCCGGACGATCGGGAGCGGATCATGGGGGCGGCCCAGCGCCGCAGGCGGGGATATCAGGAAGAGTACCGTTTGGTGCATCCGGACGGTTCGATCCGGTATTACTCGGATCACGGCGCGCCGCAATGCGGTGGGCGGTGGATTGGCGCGTTCCGGGACATCACCGGGAGCAAGCAGGCCGAAGAGGCGCGGGCGCGGCTGGCGGCCATCGTACAGTGTTCGAACGACGCCATCGTGTCGCTGGACCTGGAAGGCGCCATACAAAGCTGGAATCCGGCGGCGGAAAAGCTATATGGTTATACGGGCGCGGAGATGCAGGGCCGCCCGCTGGTGACGCTATACCCTCCAACGCAGCGCGCGGCCGCCGGCGCCAGGCTGGCGGAAGTGCTGCGCGGTGCAGCCGTCCGGGCCTATGAAACCGAGCACGTCCGAAAAGACGGGAACGTATTTCCGGTCAGCATCGTGGCCTCGCCGATTCAGGACGCCGCGGGCCGCGTGGTGGGCAACTCCGGCATCGTCCGGGACATCACCGGGCAGAAACGCGCGCAAGCGGCGCTGATCGAGAGCGAAAACCGTTTCCGGGCGCTGGTGCAGAATAGCAATGACACGATTACCCTGATCGATCCCACCGGAGCGATTCTTTACGATAGCCCAGGTGTTTACGAGCTATTGGGTGTCTCGCCCGAGCAACGCCTGGGATGCGAACTCTTCCAGTGGGTTCAGCCCGACGATCTGGCTGCCGTGCGGAAGCTGCACGAAGAACTGCTGCGCGCACCCGGCACCCGGCTGCGGACCCAACTGCGGCTGCGGCATGCCGACGGAGGCTGGCGTTGGTGCGATAGTTGGGCAACCAATCTGCTAGGGGAGCCGGGCGTTGGCGCGCTGGTCATCAGTTTCCGGGATATCACGGAACTAAAAGGCGTAGAGACGGCATTGCGGGAGAGCGAAGAGCGCTACCGCAAGCTGATCGAGGATGCCAGCGACATCATCTTCACCATCGATCTGGCGGGGAACTTCACGTCGGTCAATACCATGGGAGAGCGGATCTCGGGGTATGGCCGGCAAGAGCTGCTGGGCATGAATCTGCGGCAGATCGCCGCTCCGGAATCGCTGGCCGCCATCCGGCACACCATGGAAGCGCGGCTGGCCGGGGAATCGTCGGCGGCGCTGGAGGCGGAACTGGTGACGCGGGACGGCCAACGGGTGGCCATGGAGGTGAGCGGCCGGCTGCAATCCCGAAACGGCTTGCCGGTGGGCATATTGGCTATCGCGCGGGACATCAGCCAGCGTAAGCGGGTGGAAAGGCTGGAGCACAATCGCCGGGAAGTGCTGGAGATGGTCGCACAGAATCAACCGCTGGATGCCGTGCTGCGCCGCGTGGAAAAGACGATCGAACACTATTACCCGGGAGCGGTCGCGCGGATCGATCTCACGGACGGCGCCGCGGCCGCGGAGTGCGGGCTCGCAAGAACGGGGGCGGCGGCCGGGGACTACCAAGGATATCTGGCAGTGCCCATTCGGGGCGGCGATGGCCAGGTATTGGGGAATCTGCAGATCTTTCGTCCCGAACCGTGGCAGGCCACCGAATCCGAACAAGTGCTGCTGGATTCCAAGGCGAAACTGGCGGCCATCGCGCTGGAGCACAGGGCGCTCACCAACCGGTTGTCGTATCAAGCGCAGCACGATCCGCTGACGGGCTTGCCGAACCGCGCGCTGCTCGACGATCGTCTTCGGCAAGCCATCACGCTGGCGCGGCGGCAGGCGAAGATGGTGGCGGTGCTGTACGTGGACCTGGACCGTTTCAAGTTCATCAACGACACGCTGGGCCATCACGTGGGAGACCTGCTGCTGCAGGAGACGGCCAAGCGGCTGGAGGCCGCGGTGCGCGAATCGGACACGCTGGCGCGGCCGGGCGGAGACGAGTTCGTGGCGGTATTGTCCGGCATTGAGACCGTCCACGACGCGGAAATCGTCGAGGAACGGATTATCGAAACCATGCGGGATCCATTCCAGATCAGGGGACACGAGTTGTTCACCAGCGCCAGTGTGGGCCTGAGCCTGTTCCCCGAAGATGGGGAGGACGCCGGGACTCTGCAGAAGCACGCCGATGTGGCCATGTACGAGGCTAAGAGCCTGGGCAGAAACCGCTATCAGCGGTTCGCGCGGGAGATGAACTCCGCTTCCGGCGAGCGGCTGGAAATCGAAAACCAGCTCCACTGGGCTTTGGAGCGCGGCGAACTGCAACTACACTATCAGCCCCAGTTTCAACTCCCATCCCGGCGGCTGGGGGGTGTGGAGGCGCTGTTGCGGTGGAATCATCCGAAATGGGGTTTGGTTCTGCCGGGCCGATTCGTCCCGGTGGCCGAAGAGAGCGGGCTGATCGTTCCGATCAGCTTGTGGGTGCTGCGCGAGGCTTGCCGGCAGCACCAAATGTGGCGGCGCGCGGGATATCCGCCGGTTAAGATCGCGGTGAACGTCTCGGCTACGCAGTTCGCGCGCACGAACCTGGCGGAGAAGGTCGCGGAAGTGCTGGCAGCACACGAGATGGAGGCGCGCTATCTGGAACTGGAGCTTACCGAGGGAGTGCTGATGCGGGACGCCGCGGACTCGGCCCGGCAGATCGCCGAATTGCGGGCATTGGGGGTGCGGATCTCCATCGACGATTTCGGGACGGGCTACTCGTCTCTGAGTTATCTGCAGCGCCTGCCGATCGACGATCTGAAAATCGACCGGTGTTTCGTACGGGGCATCGATCGGGCCGCCAGCACGCAACCCCTGGTGCAGGCGATCGTGGGCCTGGCGCACGGTTTGAACCTGACGGCCACAGCCGAGGGCGTGGAAACCGAAGACGAACTGGCGATCGTTCAGGCGCTGGGTTGCGACCAGGTGCAAGGATACCTGCTGGGCAGACCCGTGCCGGCGGATCGATGGGAGAGTTACTGGCGCGCGTAGCTCGCCGTTGGACTTTGTACATTTTCCCGAATGGAAAATGCCCAGTGGGGCAGGCTCGCAGCCTGCGCGGGCCTCGCAGGCCCGCTCTTCGGCGAGCGTAGCTCGCCTTTGGGCAGCGCATGGCGCTGCCCTACTGGGACACCGGCCGCGCCACTGCCGCCCGCGCCAGAGCCAGAACCTCCGCGGCACCCACGCCTACGCCGGAAGCGACTCTGCACTCCTCGTCGAGCAGTACGGCCGCGGGCGTGCCGGTGGCCCCTAACAACTGGCCGGCCTGGAAGCCCGCGTCCAATACTACGCGCGCGCGAAACCCCTGCGCGCGATTGGCATCGGGCTGGCCGGTCGAGACGACCAGCAACTGCGGTCCATCCTCCGCGGGATCGCGCTCCCAGGCTTTGATATCCGCGAGCATCTGCTGGCAAAAGCCACAGTCCGGATTCCAGAAAAGCAATAGATGGCGATGACCACGCAGGTCCCGCAAGCCGACGGGCTGGCCGTTCAGGTCCGGCAGCGCGAGGTCCGGCGCCATTTCCCCTTTCGCCAGGGGCGGCGGTACGGTGGCCGTGGCGACCAGCGCGTGGATGGCATCCGCGCCGCTAGCCACCGGACTCGAGATGCGGCCGTTCTTGATCAGTACGGCGGTGGGAGTTCCTTCGGCCCGATAAGCGTGAGAGATTTCGTCGCCCACCTGCAGCAGGAAGTTCCGGAGCCCATGCGCGGCGGCTTTGGCGCGATTCGGCTCCAAGGCGCCGCGGCTGATGAGCGCGATGGACAAACGGTCCGCATAGGCTTGCTGCCAGTGCGCCACATCCGGCATCAGGGCATCGCAGCCGGCGCAACCCGGTTCGGTGAATATGAGCAGGAGTGTCTCGCTGGCCTGGCGCAGCGCGTCGAGGGTGACCATGCTTCCATCGAGCGCGGCGAGGCGAAAGGGAGGCGCGGGAGTATCGATTGGCAGCCCCGGCTCGGGCGGCGCCGGACGCAATCCGAGCTCGGCTTCCACCGCTTCCAGCCGCAGCAGCAGGCGTCCGTTCTGGCGCAGCAGGTGCACGAGGGACCAGATCCAGAGAGCCGCCAACGCCGCAATGGCGAGCGAGAACCCCAGCACCGCGGCTTCGAAACGGCCGAGGCCGGCGACCCAGCCGATGTAGCTTGGAGACGGCATTTCGCGCGCTTGCAGGATTACGACGCCGGCCATGGCGGAGAGAGCCACGTTGCGCGCGATGGTGGCGAAGCCTATCGGCTTGGAACGCAATTGGCCAAAGCAATGGCAAGCGGGCCGGCGGCCGCGGGCCAGGCTGTTGCCGATGGCGGCGATGAACACCAGCAGCAGCGCCAGAGTCCCTCCCGCGCCCCAGACGGCGGTAGCCGAGGGCAGCAGGGCCATGGCGCAGGCCAGTTCCGCCAACGGCAGCAGCCACGCGACGGGCCTCGCCAGAGATGCGGGCGCGCCGAAATCGAGGATGGATTGCCGCGTGCCTTTAGGATCGGTTACTTTCGTGATGCCTGCCACGGCGAAAGTTGCCGACAATATTAGCCGCAACAGAAGCGACACACCTGCCATAAGCCATTCATTCTAGCCCACGCCGTTTGGCGCTGCCATACAGGGCATGTGGTTAGTGGGGCTGAACGGCGAGCTTCGCTTGCCGAAAGAGCGGGCCTGCGAGCCTGCCCCACTGGCCGCGCATGGCGCGGCCCCACTTATTTAGGATCCAGATTCGCTTTCAGGTCTTCCGGCGTAAGATCGCACTTCGCCCCCGTGGGTGGGACCTCCACCTTGGCGGTCCAGAGGATGGCGTTCACCACCAGTCGCCGTTGATCTTCCAGGCCCCAGTTGTGGTGGAAGTGCCCGCCGGTGAAGCCGAAGCCGCGGCCGCCATCCGCGCGCTCCACGGCCCAGGCGACCGTCTCCTGTTGCGGTGCGTCCTTGGGCAGCATGGCGGTGAGAATGGGCACCAGCCGCTTGTCGTCCTTGCGAAACATAATGCGGTAGTACCATTCGTCGGTGCTGCGAAAGGTGTCCCAACCGCGCGAGATGGGGTGGGCCGGCGCGGTCTGCGTCAATTCCACGTCGTTCACCGGGTTTTGCGAATAGAGGCGCCGGTAGAACCCGCCGATCCAATCCAGCAACTCCATACCGCCGTGGTCGCCGGGCACTTCCACGGCGTAGTGCAGGCAGGCCAGTCCAACGCCGTTCTTCATCAGCTTGCCCAGCTTGGCGAGACGGTCGTCCGCCAATAGCGGATGATTTTCGCCGCCATCCATATACAGCACGATGGCGTTGGCGCCCTCGAAGAAAGAGTCGTCCGCCGGCCAGCCGCCCCTCACCACGATGGCGGCGACGCCGGGATTCTGGCGCAGGCATTTGGCCAGCAGCGTGGCGCCCGCATTGAATTCGTGCTCTCCGGGGCCGTGACTGGGCGTGCCGGCCACCAGTACGATCTTGGCCGGCGGCGCGGCGAGAGCGCTGCAACACACGGCCGCCAACAGCGCCATGCGAAGCGCGGATTGGCTCATTTATGCTCCTTTTGGAGCCACGCGCGTACGCCCCCCTTCTTCTTGGGCTTCAGATCCGCGCCCAGGACGCCGTCGATAGCCGCCAGCGCGATGGGCGCCATAAGCCGGTAACCCTTGGCATTGGGGTGCACCCCGTCATCCGATAAATCGGCCTGCAGAAATCCGGCTTGATCCACCAGCGCCGCATAGTAATCCACGTAGCGGAAATGCCGCTGCTCGCAGAAGTTCTTCAGCCAGTTGTCCACCTCCAGAATCTTGGATGGCGACAGGCGCGCGGTGCGGGCGTACTGCGGGTTGACGTCCTTGTGGTAATCGCTGATCGGCAACACGGAGGCGAACATCGGCTCGATATGGTGCGCCTCCGCCAGGTCGGCGATCATGGACAGATTGTTTTCGACGGTACCGGCGGCCACGCCCCGCGCGAGATCGTCGATACCGGCGAGCACCAGCACCAGCCGCGGCTTCAGGTCGATCGCGTCGGCCTTCATGCGGCCCAACATCTGGCCGGTGATCTGGCCGGAGATGCCGCGGTTCACGAAGTCGCGCTCGCTGCCGTAATACTCGTTGAGCCGCCAGAGGTCGGTAATGGAGTCGCCCAGAAACACCATGCGCGGTTTCTGCGGCGAGGGCTGGCCGAGCTTTTCGTTGGCTTCCGCGTATCTCTTCAGATCGTCGCGATCCGGGTTGTGCAATTGCGATTCATTCAGATCCAGCAGGGCGCGGAAGTGCGAGTCCAGGCGATCCACCGCGTCGCGCAGCTCGCCGAACTGGCGGCGCCCTTCCTCGGGAAAGGGATAGGGCTTGGGCACGGTGTCGGAGATGGCCAGGTAGGCGCGCGCATCGCTCAGAAAAGCGAAAGTATTAGCGGCGTTTTGCGGGGCGGTTTCCAGGTTGGCGAGCGCCTGGCGGACATCTTCCAGCGCGGGGGCTCCGGCGCGCGCCAGGCCGGGCACGGCCAAGCCGGTGGATTCCATCAATTGCACGGCGCGCCGTTCCAGCTTCAGCGCATCCTGGTTGGAAAGCAATGCGCCGCCGCTTTGGGCAAACGCCATCGCCGCAGCCGCCCCAAAACAGGCGAGCCATTTCATGATTTTTCTTCCTTCTCCAGTTGTAGGGTAATGGTGCCGATGGTAAACTGCAAGCGCACGCGGATCTGGACGGGTAGTTTGCGGGCATCGTCCGTCAGCCAGACGTGCAGGTGCCCGTAGCGGCGGTACAGCACGTCGTTAAACAGGAACGCCTCGTAGCGGATAGTCTTGAACGATCCGGCGGGCGTCTTGATATCCTCGCGCTGCTGCGCCTCCACGCGCGCCATCACGCTGCGCTTGCCGTCGCTGACGGCCACTTGCGTGGTTTGCCCGGGCTGCAGGTTGAGGGTGCGCAGCGCGTACAGGCCGCCCAATACGTCGTGCACGCAGGCCGGAATATCGATCTCGTGCGCGTTGACCACGGCCTTTTTGTCCAGATCTTTTTCCAGGTATTCGGCCTTGTGCGCCTCGCGGTTGAAAGTGACGCTGGTTTCCTTGTGCCGGTTGCCCTCTTCGGCCTTCAGGTAAGAGCCGGTAGAGCACAAGTCGGATTCCAGGTTCGAGACGTAATCGTTATTCACCTTGAAGAGCTTGGAGACCAGGCCGGTGGATTCGAGGTGCAGGTTGGCCTGCCAGCCCGGATTGGAGTGATGGGGCGTGGCGCCCCACACGAGGTGCGCCTTGCCGGCCGTGACCAGCCGCCACTCGACGGTGTATTGGAGCGTCTCCCGCGCCGGGATGGCGCCGGGCGCGGCCGCGACCAGGGGAGCTACGAATAGCACAAGCAGCATCCGGACTGCTGTCATTACAGCCAGTGTAACGCGTTGTGGGAGGCGCGACGGATCATGCGGGGTGCGACAGAAAAGTGGAAAGGCGTGAAAGGCTAAAAGAAGGTTGCCAGAGCCTTGCGTACGGTACGCGAGGCTGGCCGTCCAAGCGCCGGTGTTGTATACCTTGCCGGATTCGGGCTGGGCTCATTGCTTGTGTTTTATCGGCGTTCATCGGCGTTCATCGGCGGCCAGATATGCTTTTCCTCCGGCCCAACGCGAAAATCAAAACCGAATATTGGCCGCCGATGAACGCCGATGAACGCCGGTAAAACCAGCGCTCCCGAAAGGCACTCCAGGACTCGCGGGATTAAGGACTGGTGCGCGCTTCGGCCATCTGTCATAATCAGAGACTGGATCAGAGGCTGGAAAATGCCCGTAACTCCGGGGGCCAGACTTTTTCTCAACTACCGGCGGGACGACGCCGAAGGGCAGGCCGGCCGGCTCTACGACCGCGTCAATGCAGCCTTCCCCGGCCGCGTCTTTCGCGACGTCAGCGGTATCGATATCGGGGTCGACTTCGCGCGGGCCATCCAGGATGCAATTGCTTCCAGCAGGGTGTTGCTGGCGGTCATCGGAAGACAATGGCTGGCTGTCGCCAACGAGCATGGCGACCGCCGCGTATTGCAGCCGAATGACTATGTGCGCCTCGAAATCGCTACCGCGCTCGAGCGCAAACTCCGCGTCATCCCGGTTCTGGTAGACGGAGCCAGAATGCCGGCCGTGGAGGATCTTCCCGCCGATATTCAGCCCTTGGTGCAGATCAATGCGATCGAACTGACCGCCGGCGATTATGACCATCTGGTGGAGAGGCTGATTACCGCGCTCGAATCGGATCTCGGCAAACGCGGCCAACAGGGCACCTCCGACGAAATCGACAAGGAAGTAACGGGCCTGGCTCGCCGGGCCGAAGCCGCGATCGCTTTGGAAGACTGGATGGCGGCCAAACAGGGGCTGCAAGCGGCGCTCTCGCTCGATTCCAGCAATGCCGAGGTCGCCGCGCGGCTGCGTTTTGCGGGGGAACAGTTGAAACTGTCGGGTCTTTACGAAGACGGGCAGAAGCGTTATCAAAGCCGGGATAAGGCAGGCGCGCTGGAACGGTTTCGGCAGGTCCGCGCCGCGGGCGGCTCGTACAAGAATGTCGATCAGTTGATCGACCAGATCGGGCAGGAACTGCGCGTGCCGGATACGCAGCGCGCCAAGAGCAAACTGGGCTGGCTCAAGTGGGTCATGGCTGTCGTTGTACTGTTGGGCATCGTCGGCTACGTGCCCAACAAGCAGCCCGTCCCCGATGCCCAGCGGAACGGTTCGAATCCGCCGCCGAAACAGGCCAGCCAGGCGCCAGTAGAGCCGCAGCCCGCGGCGCCGGCGGCGGAGGCGGCCAGGGTTGCGGATCCCGACCAGCAGCAGCGCGATGTGCCGCAAAGCACGGCGCCCGCCCCGGTGGCGGACAGCCCCGAGGCTGTCTTTGTGCCTTATGGACGTTGGGATATGTCCTCTGAGTTGAACCCCGCTTACGGAATGGTCATCGATTTTTATGGGAATGGCACCTTGAATGGCACTTTCTTTGTCCAGACCCGGGCGGGCTATTATCAGTTCCCCGCCAGCAATGGAGTGTACCAGTACAATGCAGCCCGGCATATCCTGTTAATGAGTGGCCGCAACAACATGGGAATACCGTTTCAGGAAACCATTCAGATACAGGGGCAACGGGCCGGCCAGTTCCGCGTCTTCTACCAAGGCGTGGCCTTTTGGATGAGAAGGCTCTAACCATTTCCGTCACCGGCATTATTCTCCAACTCACGCATAGCGGACTCTATTGCGCGGCTGGCGATTTCTATGTCGATCCATGGCTTCCGGTGGATCGCGCGGTGATCACGCACGCGCATGCCGATCACGCTTGTCCGGGTTCGCGCGCGTATCTGGCGGCGCGGGCTGGCGCGGCTTTGCTGCGGGCGCGGGTGGGCGGTGAGGCGGCCATCGAGGCGCTCGATTATGGCGAAGTGGTGAACCTGGGTAGCGTGCGTGTGTCACTGCATCCGGCGGGGCACATCCTTGGTTCCGCGCAGGTGCGGATCGAATCGGGCGGCGAGGTGTGGGTAGTTTCCGGAGACTATAAACTGCAGCCCGATCCAACCTGCGCGGCGTTCGAGCCAGTCGCCTGCGACACATTCGTGACGGAATCCACTTTCGGCCTGCCGATTTACCGCTGGCCGCGCGCGGCCGAGGTATTGGCGGAGATCCGGAGTTGGTGGGCCGCCAACCAACAGGCCGGCAAAGCCAGCGTGCTGTTCGCCTATAGTCTGGGCAAAGCGCAGCGAGTGCTGGCGGGGATTGACGCTGCCGCCGGTCCTACTTATACGCACGGCGCGGTGGAGAATTTCTGCCGGCTCTATCGCGCGGCGGAGATCGCGCTCGCGCCGGCCACGCATGTGGCTTCCGCGCCCGCCGGCACCGACTGGAGCCGCGCGTTGATTGTAGCGCCGCCATCGGCGAACGGCACGCCGTGGATGCGCCGGTTCGGTCCGGTATCGACCGGCTTCGTCTCGGGCTGGATGCGGATTCGCGGGGCGCGGCGGCGGCGGTCGCTGGATCGCGGCTTCGTGCTGTCGGATCATGCCGATTGGCCGGGGTTGATGTCGGCGATCAGCGCATGCGGCGCATCGCGCGTGTGGGTGACGCACGGATATCGGGCGCCGGTGGTGGAATGGCTCAAGCGACAGGGACTGGATGCCCAGGCCATCGAAACCCGCTTCGAAGGGGAGCAGGATGAAACCGGCGAAGCGACTGCCGAGGGCGAGCCATGAAAGCGTTCGCCGAGCTGTACGCAGCCCTCGACGAGACCACCAAGACCAACGAGAAGGTCGAGGCGCTGACGCGCTACTTCGCGCGGGTGCCGCCGGCGGACGCCGTCTGGGCGGCCACGTTCCTGATCGGCCGCCGTCCGAAGAGGCTGTTGGAATCGCGCAAGCTGGCGCAGTGGGCGATCGAGGAATCCGGCATCCCCGAGTGGCTGTTCGGCGAATGCTACCACGCCGTGGGCGACTTCGCCGAAACCATCGCACTGCTGCTGCCGGCCGCGCAATCTTCGAGCGACCTGCCGCTGCATTACTGGATCGAAGAGCGCCTGCTGCCATTGCGCGAAGCGGACGACGAAGCCCGGCGCGCGTCCCTGGTTTCCGCTTGGCGCGAAATGGACGAGAGGCAGCGCTTCGCCTGGAACAAGATCATCACCGGCGAGTTTCGCGTGGGCGTGTCGCAAAGCCTGGTGGTCCGCGCGGTGGCAGCGGTCAGTGGCCTGGATGCCGCCGCGGTGTCGCACCGCCTGATGGGCGACTGGCAACCTACCGCCTCGTTCTGGGCGCAATTGGTGACTCCCGATACGCGCGACGCGGATATCAGCCGGCCGTATCCCTTCTTCCTTGCCTATCCGCTAGAGGGCGCGATCGCGGAACTGGGCGATGTGCGCGAATGGCAGGTGGAATGGAAATGGGACGGCATTCGCGCGCAGTTGATCCGCCGTGGCGGGCGTACGTTCGTCTGGTCGCGCGGCGAGGAACTGATGACGGACCGTTTTCCGGAGCTGCAGGCGCTGGGCGCCCAGTTGCCGGAAGGCGTCGTGGTGGATGGCGAAGTGCTGCCGTGGAAAGACGGCGAACCGCTGCCCTTCGCGCAGATGCAGCGGCGCATCGGCCGCAAGGTGCTGGGGCCGCGGATTCTGAGCGAGGCGCCGGTGGTCATGGTGGCTTACGATCTGTTGGAACTGCGCGGCGAAGACATCCGGGAGCGGCCGCTCGAATTCCGCCGCGCGCGATTGGAAGAGATCGCGCCGCCGGATTCCGCGCTGATTGTGTCACCGGTGGTGAGGGGCGACACATGGGACGAACTGACGATGCGGCGGCAGGAAGCCCGCGTGCGCAAGGTAGAAGGATTCATGCTGAAGCGCCTGGGCTCTCCCTATCGGGTGGGCCGCCGCCGCGGCGACTGGTGGAAGTGGAAGATCGAGCCTTACTCGGTGGATGCGGTGTTGATCTACGCGCAGCCCGGCCAAGGCCGGCGCGCCAGTCTGTTCACCGATTATACGTTCGGAGTGTGGGACGGCAACGAGTTGGTGCCGTTTGCGAAGGCTTACTCGGGACTCACCGACGAAGAGATTCGCCAGGTGGATGCTTTCGTGCGCGGCAATACGATTGAGAAGTTCGGTCCGGTGCGCGCGGTGAAGCCGGAGCTGGTTTTCGAGTTGGCGTTTGAAGGGATTCAGCGGTCGCCGCGGCACCGGTCGGGGATCGCGGTGAGGTTTCCGCGTATGGCTCGCTGGCGGACGGATAAGAAAGCGGCGGAGGCGGATACGCTGGAGACCATACGGGCGCTACTGCCGCCGGGTAGCCGGGGTGCTGGCGATTGAAGGGGTCGGTTGGACAGCGGGTCCATGCGCCATACCGCGAGCTTCGCTCGCCGCTGGACTTTGGCCTTTTTGGTGGGGCAGGCTCGCAGCCTGCGGCGGCCTCGTAGGCCGCCTGCCGCGAAGCAGTGCCGGCTTGGTGGCATAGGCTTTAGCCTGTGGAGGCGGGCTACGTACGCCGTAGGCGCGCCGCGCTCGCCGGGACGGCGAACTGAAGTTCGCCGCGGCACGCTGAAGCGTGCTCCACCAGGCAGCTCAAAATGGCCAAATTCCGGTCGCTGAAGAGCGGGTTCAGGAGAACCCGCGCAGGCTGCGAGCCTGGCTGCGAGCCTGGCTGCGAGCCTGGCTGCGAGCCTGCCCCACGACGCTCAATTGTCGTAAGGCTTTCCCGTGGCGAGGGTCTGGGCCATGGACTCCAGGTTCTTCTTGTTCACGGGATCGGGCGCTTGCGCGGCGGCTTTCTGCGCATACTCCGCGGCCTTCTGATAGTCGCCGACGGCCATGTAACCGCGCGCCAGTCCGACGTTCACCGGCCAGGCGTCGCCATTGCGCTGGGCATTCAGCTTGAAGATTTCCAAGGCCTCCTGGTTCTTCTTGGCGGCGAGCAATTGGCGGCCGTACTGGTGAATATCGAGGCTCGTCGCGCTGGGGTGGTGGACCGCGGCCTGCATGATTGTCTGCGCTTCCGCATCGCGGCCCATTTTCGTCAGTACCAGAGCTTTCGTGCTGAGAGTGTCGAAATTGGTCTGGCCCAGGACAGGCGAACCGATCGCCAACTCCGCCCAACTTAAAGCGTCCTACAGATGTACTCCGGCTTTGACGCAGAACTGCGCGGCTTGGTCGTACGCGTGCGGATTAAAGCCGGCGGCGCCGGTAAGTTCATGCCGCAGCTTGCCGACATAGATCTCGTTCACGTTGTCGACCTTGATATTGAACGGCACCGCGAGTTCTTCCCACTGCAGCTCAGCGGTAGCTTCGGCGGGACGGCGGGTGGTGAACTCATAAGTGAGCCACTCCCGGTATGCATGCTTGGCGGGCTTGACCTTCACGCGCAGCGCGTCCTGGCTGTCGTCATAGAAGAAGCTGCCCCAGGCAGTGGCGTTGTTCGAGAAGATGACCGTCCATTCGTCCTGCCCCGGGATAAGATGCAATCCATACTGGCCGGCAGGCAGCGCCTGACCTTCGATTTCGACCGGATCGGAAATAGTGAATACGGTGTTCTCGTTCGCGCCGCCACGCCACGGGCTGAGCTTGCCGCCGCGGAAACCCAGATCCGTCATGCCGTAGGGGACCAGCTTGCCCCAGATCTGGCCGCGCCGGTCGCGCACGGCAGGGCTGGCGTAGTCGATGGTGACCTTCACCGGTCCGATGAACTGAGTCACCGATGCCTTTTGATTGTTTCCGTCGGGAGGAAGCGTCAGCGCCGGATATTGGGCAAACAGAGATCCGGACAAAGATAGGGCGACAGAGAACTGAAGCAGAGTGCGCATACGTCAGCAGACGCGGCAACTCCGGAATCGTTTGGTTCGGGTTCAGTTCTTGCCGTAGTGCGCCGCGTTTTCGGCCGCGAAGCGCGCCAGTTCGGCGGGCAGCTCATCGAGCGGAAAGACGGCGTTCGATGGGCAAACGGGCACGCACGCGCCGCAATCGATGCAGTCGTCCGGCTCGACGAACAGGTGCGGCGCTTCGACGAACCCGGCTTCGTCTTTCTTGGGGTGGATGCAATCGACCGGGCAGGCTTCGACGCACAGTTCGTCTTTAGTACAAGCTTCGGTGATAACGTATGCCATAAGGATTCCGGCGGGAGAACGGCAATCCCGTTGCCAGAACGTAAGCCGATCAAAAAACAGGAGATACTTGGCGGAGAGAGGCATCGGTTGGGGCATTCCACGCAGACGCGACCGGACAACTTGCGCCAACCTGCGCGATCTTCAGGCGAACAGCGATGCGAGTTCGAACGCGAAGCCTGGCAGCAGATCGGTTTCGACCGGCTGGCTCCATTCGAGAGAGCGCGCGGTCTCGCCGCGATGGATTTGGACGGTCCGCGATTTTGGGTAGACCTGCCAGACTTCGGTCGTGCCGCTACGCAGGTAGGCGCGGACCTTGTCGTGACTTTCGGACGCGCGTTCGCTGGGCGAGATGACTTCGATGGCGATATCGGGAGCGCCGGGGATGGGGGTTTTTTCGGGATCGAGGCGCCTGGCGTTGTCTCCGAGCAGAACACAGACATCGGGCCGGACGCGGTCGTGATCCGACAGGGAGAATTCAACATCCTGGCCTGCCAAACCAGACATTTTGCTCGTTTCGAAATAACGTCGAAAAGCAAGCTGAATCCTCAACACATATTCCTGATGCTGCCACGTCGGACTGGGCACAGAAATCAACTCCCCGTTGACCAGCTCCCATTGCCGGCCCTCTTCGTAGGGCATGGCGTCGAACTGGGCGCCGCTGATAGTAGTGATCGTGGCCATAGAAAATCTCTTCTCTATTATGGCTCAATTGTGCCGTGGGCGAAGCCGGAGGGTTGGCGCACCCGCGTACTCGGCGAAATGCGTCGCGCCGATGTGCGCAATGTAGCCGTCCGGACGAATCAGAATCCGAGGGCCCGCCGGCGTCAGGATCTCTATCGCGCGGCCACTGCGCAAATGATCGAAGAGCCTGGTCCCATCGTCGAGTCGGGCATCGGGCATGCGATCGCCGGGATGCAGGCTTCCGCACGCGGCGCCCGAGGACAGTGGGCTCGTCCGGTAATGCAAGGCCAACTGGTTCGTGGCGTCGCCGCGCCTGATCGATCGCGTTTTGAGCAGGCGTTTGCTCAATCCGAGCACGGCAGCGGCGATCGGGAGACGTTCGGCCTCGTATGTATCGAGCAGGGAGTCGGGTCCGCCGCGCGCAACGTGAGCGAACTTCCAGCCCAGGTTGTAAGCGTCCTGCACCCCGGTATTGAGCCCCTGGCCTCCCGTAGGCGGATGGACGTGCGCCGCGTCCCCCGCTAGGAACACGCGCCCGACGCGGTAGCGGTTCACCATGCGCGCCGCGGGCTGGTAGATCGAACTCCATGCGACGCGCTGGATGCGATGGCCCGTGGCTTTGTGTACGGCGCCTTCGATGCCGGCCGCCGCGGTCTGGGCTTTAGCGGTGAATTGGAATAGCGACGTGTTCGGCAGCGGGCAGAGCCCGATCGGGCCGCCCTTTGCCAGGGGCCAGAGATGCCAGTCGCGGCGATCCAGACCTTCGATCTCGACGTCCGCGACGAGCATGGGCGGCTCGTCGATCGTCTCGCCTTCGAGGCGCAGGCCTAGGGATTTTCGCACCATGCTGTGGCCGCCATCGCACCCGGCCAGGAAGTCCGCTCGGACGATTTCGCCGGTCGAGAGCGTGGCGACCACGCGGTGCGCATCCTGCGTGAATGCGGCGAGCGCCTTGCCGAATTCGACCTGGCCGCCGAGCGCCCGCAGACGCTCGCGCAAGATCGCTTCCGTGCGCGCTTGTGGCACCATCCAGAGGTTCGGATAGGGAACGCTCTTGGTGGGAGGCTTGAAAGTGGCGAGCGATCCCGCCCGCAGCGAGAATGGGCCGCAGTGCATCCGGAACTTCGGGTAAGGCGCACCGGCGGCCAGAATCGCGTCGATTACCCCGAGAGCATCGAAGATCTCGAGCGTACGCGGCTGGATGCCTTTGCCGCGCGACCCCGCGAACGGCGTTTGGGCGGTCTCGATCAAACGAAACGCGATCCCGCGGCGCGCGAGATCGAGCGCCAGCGTCAACCCCGTTGGTCCGGCTCCGGCTATCAACACCGCTGTTTCGTACATCGTACGAAACCAGCTTAGTGGTACGGTGTACGAATGTCAAGCGGAAAATCGCAGTTGACCCGTGAAAAGATCGCCGCCGCCGCGCTCGCCATCGCCGACCGGGAGGGCTTCGAGGCGGTGTCTATGCGCAGGGTGGCGCAAGGGCTGCAGGTCGGAACGATGAGTCTCTATTACTACGTGAAGTCCAAAGACGATCTGATCGCGGTAATGGACGACGCGCTGATGGGCGAAGCTCTCCTGCCGGCGCTGCCGGGAGGTTGGCGGCGCGCCCTGATGGAGATCGCCAGGCGAACCCATGCAATCTTCATCCGCCACCCCTGGGCGCTGGTCGCGATGTTATCGGCGCCCCCCGGGCGCAATGCGATGCGCCATATGGAGCAATGTCTCGAAGCGCTCGCTGAAACTTCGATGACCGGGAAACAGAAGATCACGCTGCTTGCCATGGTGGACGACTTCGTTTTCGGGCACGCGCTACGCGAAGCCGCCACCGATGCGGCAATCGACGTGGAGTTCGGCGCCGCCCAACTTGCTACGGGCGCCTTCCCACGGCTCGCGGAGGTGTTCGGAGGCGGCCGCATCGACGCGAACAAAGATCGATTCGAGCGAGGTCTGCGGGCGCTGCTCGGGGCGGTCCGGACACCTCGACTGCTGCGGTCTCGTCACTCAACGTAAAGCGCCCGCAGCCGGGATGATGGAACATGAGAGCGGGCGCAGGCTTCGGAACGCAATTCCTTGGCGGAAACAGCCCGTATAATAGCTACGAGGGAATCAAGGTGCCAATCGGCGCGCCAGAAGAAATTCTACTGGACTGGTCCGATTCCTGGTCTGACGCAGACCTGCGTGAGTTCACCGCCGCCTCGCTCAAGCGGTTCCAGGACGAGGAACAGGAAGAACCGCGTTGAAATGTGTTCGCCCGTGGCCTCTGCCGCCCGACTGCCCTCGTACTTCCACTGCTCCTTCCGGAGATACGGAATATCGACGCGCCAGACGACGTCCGCCCTGCCCCGCGTCATCCGCTTGGTCGGATCGATGGCATATCGCCACACCATATACCATCCCGGATGATCGTAATGCGACTGAATCGCCCATGGGCGGGTGCTGCCCTTCGACTCCAGCGCTTCATTCGGCGGCGGACCCGGCTTGCCCGAAGATGCCAATGACGCCGCCAAAAAACATTGGCCGGTGCGAAGTGCATCTCGGTCAATTCCTCGGTTTTTTCCTCCGCGAAATCGATGGCGCCCCTGAGGTGCGCAACCGTCAGCCCCTGAGGCAGCCTCACTGCATCGTCGAATCCGTCACGAGAGAGCGCCGCGAATGCCGGAATCGCCTTGACCGCGACATCAAAGTACGTCGCATCGGACTCCACACCGATGCTCCGATACCCCACAGCCGCCGCCGCCGCAATCGTCGAACCGGCCCCCAATAAACGGGTCCAGCACGACGCCCTCCCGAGCGGCCAGGCAGGCCCGCACGATCTGCCGCATGACGCCTGTGGCTTCAAAGACGGTGTGCGGAGCGATTCGGCGCTCCTCCACTCTGGTCGGCGCGGACGCGATCACGGCGATAAGACAGGTCCGCGGAAGGCCTCTTCTCCTCCTTCCTTTCTATCAGTATAGTAAATCTATCAAAATTATTGACAAGTATGATTCCGTGCTGTAGACTTGGTTAACCAAGCGGCGAACGGAGTTGTTAATCGGGGACGCTCAGTCGCGCAGGTTCTCCCGCATTGGTAACGGGTTTGGCCATTTGATTGGAGGAATCTGGAAATGAAAAAGTCTGCTTCTCTGAGCCGGTTTGTACTGGCTTCGTCTATATTTTTGTTGGGCTTACCTGCTCTTGCCCAGAATTCGCAACTGGAGGGCCGGGTCACCGACGCGAGCCAGTCGATCGTGAACCAAGCGGCAATCACCGTGACGCGCACGGATTCGGGACTCCAGCGGGAAGTCCTGTCAAACGACCAGGGACTCTACGCAGTCCCGCTGCTGCCCCCGGGCCAATATCAAATCAGCGTGGCCAAGTTGGGTTTCAAGCCCCTGACCCGCACTGGTATCGTGCTCGAGACCGGCACCATCACCAGCGTCGATCTGCAGCTTGAGGTGGGAGGCGTCAACGAGACGGTCACCGTGGAAGCGGCCGCGCCTCTGTTACAGCCGGAAACCTCATCGGTGGCGCATGTGGTGGACGGCCAATCCATCCAGGATCTGCCGCTGGTGGACCGGCGCGCCTCGCAACTCATTGGGCTGAACGGATTTGTGGTGCAGAACGGCGCCGGACTGGGCGCCACGTTCGGCATTGCCGGGGGGCGCGCCAACAACGCCATGTATACGCTGGACGGAGAAAGCACCCAGAATCTGCCGAATATCGGCGTGGCCACCCTGGTATACGATCCACCCGTGGAATCGCTGCAGGAATTCAACGTGGAGATGAGCAACTACGCGGCGGAGCTGGGCCGCACCGGCGGGGGCGTGATCCAGATGACCACCAAGTCCGGCACCAACGACTGGCACGGATCGGCGTACGAATTCTTCCGCAACAATGTCCTCGACGCGCGCACCTTCTTTGCGGCTACGAATCCGATTCTGCGCTACAACCTGTTCGGCGCGTCACTGGGCGGCCCCATCAAGAAGAATAAGACGTTCTTCTTTTACAACTACGAGGGACTGCGCGAGATCACCTACGTGGCGACGATCCTAGGCGTGCCCACGGTAGCGGAAGACGGGGGCAATTTCTCGGGGGACAAGGCCGTCAAGGATCCTAAAACGGGGGTTCCATTCCCTGGAAACGTCATTCCGGCCAACATGTTGGATCCGGTGGGCGCCAAGCTGGCGTCATTTTTTCCCGCCCCCAACGTGCCAGGCCAGCCATCCGGGCACAACAATTTCCTGGCGAATCAAGCCAACGGGACCATCGGTAACAATCACATCGCCCGTATCGATCATATGTTTCGCGAGAAGGACCGGATCGTCGGCCGCTTCGTCGGCTACACCACGCCCACGTATACAGGCGCGATATTTAGCGTGGCAGCGGCAGACCCGGCCGCCGTCAAAGCGCACACCAGCTACTACAATGTGACCGGGACCTGGTATCACGACTTCAGCCCGACGGTGCTCAACGAATTCCGCACTGGCTTCGACCTCCGGTCGTCCCACACGTATTCTTCGGGCGCGGGATCCGATCTGAACCAGACCATCGGGCTTACGGGCGCGGATTCGGCGTTTGCCCCGAACGTGGTGGTGCCCGGTTACACGCAGCAGGGAACCACCACCCAGCAAAGATTCCAGGTGCCCACGCTGGCGATCCCGGTGATCGATCACGTCAGCGTGATTCGCGGAACCCACCAGTTCAAGTTCGGCGCCGAATACCGGTACGCCAGCGACGTGGACGACTGGTGGGGAATAGCCGGCGGACAACTTACCTTCAATACCACGGCCACCGGGAATTCTCTGGCCGCGTTGGAACTAGGATGGGTGAACACCGCCCAAATCGTCAACGCCCTCCCGTTGAAGCCGCGCGGGGACAATTACAGCGCCTACGCCCAGGACGATTGGAAAGTAACGCCGAACCTTACCTTGAACCTCGGGCTGCGCTGGGACCTCGATCAACCGCGCTGGGAAGAGTACGGTAACCGGCAGAATGGGTTCAACCCCACGGCCATCAACCCCGTTTCCGCCACGCCTGGCATCGTCACGTTCTCCGGATTGAACGGCGTGCCGCAGTACGCCACCAATTGGAACTATCACAATCTGGGACCGCGCTTTGGCTTCGCCTGGCGTCTGCCGAAGAACTTTGTGATTCGCGGCGGCTCCGCCCTGCTCTACGTGGGGCCCTACGACATGGCCACGCCCATCACCGCGAACCTGGGCTTCAGCGATTCAGCGTCGTTTGTCTCGCCGAACAACGGGGTTACACCGGCGTTTCTGCTAGCGCAGGGATTCCCGGCGAATGGCGTTCCGACCGCGAGCCAGCTCACGCCGGGCTACGGCGCGGTACCGGTCGGACAGAAACCGGCCACCGCCGTTACTTTCTATCAACAGACCGGCCGCAATACCGGTTACCTGGAGCAATACAATTTCAATATTCAAAAGCAGCTTTCGAATTCGGTATTGGTGGAAGTGGGCGGGCTTGGCACCATGGGTCACGATCTGCCGGTTCCGAATCAAGGCGGCGTGACCATCAATCAGGTGCCGACAGACGAATTGGGACCGGGCAATGCCCAGATATTGCGGCCGTTCCCGCAGTTCAGCGACGTGCGCGTGCTGGCCGACGACATCGGCAGCTCCAAGTACTACGGCATCAACCTCCATTTGGAGAAGCGCGCCTCGAAAGGACTCACCATTCAGGGCAACTACACGTTTTCGCGATTTGAGGACAACATTCCCGGCCGCAACGAACTGGGAGATCCGGGCGGGGCTCTGACGTATTACAACACTTACCTGAATATGAACGACCGCGCGCAGGACTGGGGTCTGTCCGGCAACGATATCAAGCACAGGTTCGTCGCCGAGGCGATCTACGAGGTGCCCTACGGCAAAGGGAAAGCTCACGCGCCCGGCAGCGCTTTCCTGGACGCGGTGGCAGGCGGATGGTCCCTCGCCTACACGGGGGAGTTGCATTCAGGGTCGCCGTATGGAGTACTGGAAGCGGTCAACCTGACGAATTCGTTTTCGGACGGCAACCGGCCGAACGTGGTCGGAGATCCCACTCTGAGCACCAACCGGCCGACTGCCGAGAAAATCTCCGAGTGGTTTAACACCAGCGCATTCGCCGCGGCGCCAGCTTATACGTTCGGGAATGCGGGCCGCACGGCCGGGTATGGTCCGGGGGCCATCGGCCTGAATCTCTCGATGCTGAAGGACTTCCATATCCGCGAGCGGCACGACGTGCAATTCCGGGCGGAGGCGCTGAACTTCATCAACCATGCGAATTTCGCGTTGCCCAACGTGCAACAGGGCAGCGCGGCATTTGGAACCATCACCAGCCTGATCCCCGGCAACCAATCGCGCATCATCCAGTTGGGGTTGCACTACAGGTTCTAATTCGTGGGGCAGTCCTCCAGGACTGCGCCGGACCTCCAGGTCCGGCCTTGGCGAGACGTGGACGTCTCGCGCAGGCGTGGACGCCCGCCCCACAAGTGTGGGTTTCACCACCAATATGCTCGGCGGTGCGCGGCCTCGCGGCCTTGAAGACTTGACAGATGGCTACCGCAGTTGGCTATGATCTGTTGATCAGTGAATTATATCCATCGAGTTAATGGACAAATCGGAGGTTTGATGCGTCTTCCGAGCACGCTATTGCTGTTGTTCGGCGTCTGTGCTCCCGGCATGGCCGAGGTGGGCGTGCGCGTGCTCCTCGGCATTAGCGACAAACAGGCGGCCAAATGGGACGGATCGGCGTCCATCGACCGTGGGCGCATCACGAAAACGGACCCCTGGAGGTTCTCCAAGGAAGATGAAATCCTGGGCGCCAACGCGTGGAAGGCGTCGACCGCCCCGCTCATGACGCGGACGGCGGGCGAAGACAAGTCCGTAGTCGATAACGGCGTAATCCTCTGGCTGAGCGATGAGGACGAGAACGGCACCGTCCGGATTACGACCGCGCAAGGGGATTTCAGCGTGCGTCTGGGCGATATTCCGTACGGCACGTTCGCACATGCGCTGGACGGGCGGGTGGCCATGGATCGCATTCCGCCGTCCGCGCAAGTGACCAGCAGCCTCGAAGAGCAGGATTATCCCGTGGCGGCGTTGGCGGCAAACGGCGACATCTGGCTGGCGTATCTGGAATTCAGGCACAATCCTGCGCACAACAAGCTGCGCGCGCCACTCACTGCCGCACCCAAGGACTTCTCGGCCTATACCGCCGCGCCCGGCGGAGACCAGGTTCTAGTGAAGCGATTCTCGCAGAATCGCTGGGAAGAACCTATCGCCATCACGGCTCCGGGCGGCGACCTGTACCGGCCAGCGGTGGCCGTGGACGGTTCGGGCCGGCCTTGGGTGTTCTGGTCGGCGAACGAGAACGGCGATTTCGATCTTTGGGCGCGGCCGATCGCGAACGGCGCACCGGGCAAAACGGTACGGATCTCAAAAGCTCTCGGTTCCGACGTCTTTCCCGCCGCGGCGGCCGATGCCAAGGGACGCGTGTGGGTAGCGTGGCAGGGCTGGCGGCAGGGCAAGGCGGCCATCTTCGCCGCCACCCAGCAAGGCGACGGCTTCTCCGCCCCAGCGACCGTGTCGAATTCGCCCGGCGACGAATGGAACCCGGCTATCGCCGCCGACACAGCCGGCCGCGTCACCGTGGCGTGGGACTCGTATCGGAATGGCAGTTTTGACGTGTACGTCCGCACAGCGACCGGCCCCGGTCACTGGGGACCGGAGGTGCCCGTGGCCGCCACCGCCCGCTACGAGGCATATCCTTCGATTGCATACGATCCGCAAGGGCGTTTGTGGATTGCCTACGAAGAGGGGCCGGAGGGTTGGGGCAAGGATTTCGGCGCTTACCGCAGCTCCGGAGTATCTGTGTATTTCGCGCGGGCCGTGCGGCTGGTGGGATTGGATAGTTCCGGCCGCTTGATCCAGCCGGCCGATCCCGGATCGGCGCTGCAAGGTGTCCCAGCCGCGCGTGAAGATAGCCCAGCGCGACAAGCCGACGCCAAAGGTTGGGAGACGCCCGACCAACAGCGGTATGCCCGGCGCGAACCCAACGCGCATCCCATGCCGCCGCCCGAACCGCGAAATACCCTGCCCCGCCTGGCGGTGGATGCCTCCGGCCGCATCTGGTTAACCTATCGCAGCCCACATGCCACGCTCTGGAATCCGATCGGCACGGTGTGGTCGGAGTACCTGGCGTCGTTCGACGGCACAACCTGGACCGGGCCAGTCTACCTGTTCCGCAGCGACAACGTGCTCGACAATCGCCCGGCGCTGGTCTCGCGGCGGGCCGGCGACCTGATGGTGATCGAATCCAACGACTACCGCCGCGAGATTCAGTTGCTGACCAAGCGCGGGTGGGACTTCACCCAAATTCGTACCACAGGTGTTGCCGATCCTTACAACAACGATTTATTCGCCAGCGTGATCTCGCTGCCGCCCGCTGCGCAGCCCATCTCCGGGAGGGATATCGGTCCGCCGCCGCCACCCACAACGGCGATTCCGGCGGACGAGGTGGCGGCCGCCGCCAAGTTGCGCGCTTACCGGGTGGATGCCGCGGGAAGCGAACTGAAGCTGGTGCGCGGGGAATTTCACCGCCACAGCGAAATTTCATACGACGGCGGGTTGGACGGGACGCTGCTGGACCAGTGGCGCTACATCATCGACGCGGCCGCGCTCGATTGGGTAGGCTGTTGCGATCACGACAATGGCGGCGCGCGCGAGTACACCTGGTGGACTACGCAGAAGCTCACCGACATGTTCTACACGCCGGGCCGGTTCGCGCCCATGTTCAGTTACGAGCGCAGCGTGCAATACCCGGAAGGGCACCGCAACGCGGTCTTTGCGCAGCGCGGCATACGTCCGCTGCCGCGGCTTCCCATCACTACCGCCGATTACGCGGGACACGCGCCGGATACGCAGATGTTCTATGCCTATCTCAAGCAGTTCGGCGGCGTGGTCGCGTCGCACACCAGCGGCACGGACATGGGAACCGACTGGCGCGACAACGATCCCGATTCCGAACCGGTGGTTGAGATTTACCAGGGCATGCGGCAGAACTACGAGATGCCGGACGCGCCGCGGTCGAACAGCGCGCAAGATTCGATCGGCGGCTGGCGGCCCAAGGGGTTCATCAATCTGGCTTTCGAGAAGGGCTACCGATTCGGCTTCGAAGCCAGCTCGGACCACGTTTCCACGCATATGAGCTATTCCGTCGTGTTGTCGGCCGGCGACACGCGCGACGCTATTCTGGAGGCTTTGCGCAAACGCCACGTGTACGCGGCCACCGACAATATCCTGGCGGACGTACGCAGCGGCGCGCACTTGATGGGCGATGTCTTCTCGTCTAACGCGGCGCCGGAGATCCGGGTGAAGCTCGCGGGGACTGCGCCGTTCGCCAGGGTGGTTATCGTCAAGGACAACAAGTACGTGTACACAACCGAGCCGGGCGCCAAGGATGTCGAATTTCGCTGGCGAGATAACGCCCCGGAGCCTGGGAAGACCAGCTACTATTATGTCCGGGGAGAACAACAGGACGGCGAGCTCGTCTGGGCCTCGCCGTTCTGGATCACTTACACGGGGAGATAACGTTTGCGCACAATTTTAATTCTCTTCTGCGCGGGGTCGGCGATATTCGCAGCCGAGCACTGCGACAGCGGCATCTCCGCGGCGCGGGGCAAGAACGCGACCGGGGGGTCGCACGCGGCCCCAGGAGAAAACGCGGGCGTCCGCCCCACATCGGACATGGTCCGGATTCCCGGCGGTGAATTCTGGATGGGATCCGATCACACCGATATGGAAGATGCCAGGCCCGTGCATCGCGTGCACGTGGATGCCTTCCGGATAGATCGCGCCACGGTGACCAACGATCAATTCGCGGCGTTCGTGGCGGTCACCGGATACCTGACGGTCGCCGAGCGTCAACCGGACCCCAAAGACTTCCCCGGCGCGAAGCCGGCGGATCTGGTGCCGGGCTCGGTGGTCTTTACCCCGCCTGCCCATGCGGTTGAATTGAGCGACGCCTATGCGTGGTGGCGCTACGTGAAGGGCGCGAGTTGGAAACATCCGGAAGGTCCCTCGAGCGATCTGAAAGGCCGCCGCAATCATCCGGTGGTGCACGTGGCGTGGGAGGATGCCGCCGCATACGCGAAGTGGGCCGGAAAGCGTCTACCCACCGAAGCCGAGTTCGAATTCGCCGCGCGCGGCGGGTTGGACCGGCAGACTTACGCGTGGGGCAAGGATTTCCGGCCGGGTGGCCAGTTTCAGGCGAACACTTTCCAGGGCCACTTTCCCGATACCAATACGGCCGAGGATGGCTTTGCGGGCACCGCGCCGGTAGGCTCCTTTCCAGCCAACGGATACGGCCTGTACGACATGGCGGGCAATGTCTGGGAATGGTGCGCCGACTGGTATCGGGCGGACTATTACCAGCAGATCGCGAAATCCGGCGCAGTGGTTCGCAACCCGCAGGGACCGGCGGATAGTTTCGACCCGGGTGAACCCGGCGTGGCGAAGCGCGTGCAAAAGGGAGGATCGTTCCTCTGCACCGATCAATATTGTGCGCGCTACATGCCGGGCAGCCGCGGGAAAGGCGAGCCCAGTACCGGGACGAATCACGTCGGCTTCCGCTGCGTGCGATAGGCAGCACAGGTGTCTGAAAAGCGAGAAAAAGAGAAACGTGCAACGACTGACTTAGCTGCCGAGTGGGCGCATGGCGCTCGGCGCGCCGCACGCGATCCCGATCCTGGTTGACGGCGTGGGCATTGGCGCAACCTCTACTCCCGGCGGCGCGGTGGCCACGCCCGCCCTCGACGAACAACAGGCCAGCCTGGGAATTTAACTGAGTCGTCTCTGAATGACTCAGACCAAGAGGAGATCTATGAGAAAGAAAAGCGTCCTGAAGGCGTTAACATCGGCGTTACTATTTGCGACGAGTGCAAGACTCTCAGTGCATGCCCAAGCGATACAGCCGTATCAGGGAGTCGTCGGCAGAACCCTCGCCGAGTCCAAAGAATGGTGGCCGGAACCTGTGAAAGCGCCTGCCGGCGCCCCAAACGTAGTGTGGATACTGTTGGACGATGTCGGCTTTGGCGCTGCCGCCACATTCGGCGGGCTGATCCAGACTCCCACGTTTGACATTCTTGCCAACAATGGTTTGCGCTATACGAACTTTCATACGGCCGCGATCTGCGCCCCAACCCGCGCAGCGCTGCTGACTGGCCGCAACAGCGCGTCGGTGCACGTTTCCGGATTTTCACACACGGTTCTATCCGCCGGATTCCCGGGCTGGGACGGCAGGATTCCTTCCTCGGCCGGAACCATCGCGGAAATCCTTCGTGAGAATGGCTACAACACATTCGCGGTTGGCAAATATGGTGTAACTCCGGACGAAGACGCCACCGACGCAGGCCCCTTCGATCGTTGGCCAACCGGAAAAGGCTTCGACCACTTCTTCGGATTTCTTGGTTCGCAGACCGACCAATACAAGCCGGACCTGGTGGAGGATCAGGCGCACGCCCGTCCGGATGGCCGCCACTTCAGCGACCAGATCACCGATAAAGCCATCGGTTATGTCGATCGTCAGAAGAAGGCAGCGCCGAACAAGCCCTTCTTCCTCTATTACGCGCCAGCCGCCACGCATGCTCCGCACCAGGTTGACAAATACTGGAGCGATCAATACAAAGGAAAATTCGACAAGGGCTGGGACGCTTACCGCGAGGAGGTTTTCGAACGTCAGAAGAGGCTTGGCCTTGTCCCCGCCGATGCGAAACTTCCCGATCGCAACCCCGACATTAAAGCCTGGGATCAATTGTCGGAAACCGAGAAAAGGCTTTATGCACGCTTCATGGAAGTCTATGCAGGCTATCTGACGTATACGGATTTTGAAGTTGGCCGTTTCATCAATCACCTAAAAGAGATAAACCAATTGGATAACACGCTCGTATTCATTATGATCGGTGACAACGGCGCAAGCAAAGAAGGCACCTTGAACGGGAATATCGATCGCCCTTTTGTGGGCAAGAAGTTAACCGAAGAAGAGAGTATTACCTACAACCTGAGTAAAGTTGGGGAGATCGGCACGTCCGCCGCCACCGAGGGAAATTATCCGCTCGGATGGGCACAGGCCGCAAACACGCCTTTCAAGTACTGGAAGCAGGATGCGAACAGTGAAGGCGGCACTCACAATCCGCTCATCGTCTTCTATCCGAAGGGGATTAAGGACAAAGGGGGAATTCGTACGCAGTACAGCCACGTAATCGACATTCTTCCGACGACACTCGATCTTGTGGGCGTCAAGACTCCCGATCAGATCAAGGGAATCAAGCAGGCTGCGATTGAGGGAACTTCATTGGCGTACTCGATAGACGATGCTAAGGCGCCTTCCCGTCACACGCTGCAGTATTACTATATCTTTGGTTCGAGATCGATTTATCACGACGGCTGGAAAGCTGAGCTAGCTTACCCAAATAGCTTTATCACTGGAAATGCGCAAAGCAAACAGGCCTTCGATGAAAGCGCTTGGGAACTCTACAACCTGAATGAGGACTACACCGAGCGAATCGACTTAGCCAAGAAGTACCCTGATAAATTAGCTGAACTAAAGGCTCTGTTCGAGGATCAGGCCCAATCGCATAATCTCTATCCCTACATTACTTGGGACGATGTACTGAACGGACGAATTCACCGCACCAAAGGCTCTAAGTCCTTTTTCGACGCCGTGAAAGACTTAAGCAAGAGCGATAATAGCCAATAAGTGTTGATTACTGGCGCATCGCTTGTCCGACTAGATAAAGAGGGAACAATGCAACGAATTACTTGGCTGCTGAGTGCAATGATGGCGTATGCCGCGGCCGCCGGATACGCGGCGGACACACTTCCGCGACCCGACCCCCCGTTTAAAGGCAAGATCGATCCCAGCCGCGACAAATCGAATCCGGATTGGCCGCAGCGGCTCGCCGCTCCCAAGGGCGCGCCCAATGTAGTGTTGATCCTGCTCGACGATGTGGGGTTCGGCGCAACCTCGACCTTCGGTGGTCCCGTGGCGACACCCGCCCTGGACGAACTGGCGAAAAGCGGATTGCGCTACAACCGGTTTCACGTTAACGCGCTGTGCTCGCCCACGCGCGCCGCGCTGCTCTCCGGACGCAACGACCACGAAATCGGCTTCGGCACGGTGATCGAGGCTGCCCAGGGCTACCCGGGCTACAATTCCATCTGGCCCAGGAGCGCCGCATCCATAGCCGAAATCCTGAAGTTGAACGGCTATAGCACGGCGGCATTTGGTAAGTGGCACAACACGCCCGCGTGGGAGACCAACCCGGCGGGTCCTTTCGACCACTGGCCCACCGGCCTCGGATTCGAGTACTTCTACGGATTCGTCGCCGGCATGGATGAACAATGGTACCCGAGACTTTATCGCAATACCGTGGCCGTCGAGCCGCCCACGACGCCTGCCGGCGGCTATCATTTGACCACCGACCTGGCGGACGACGCCACGCGGTGGGTCCAGCAGCACGACGGCGTTTCGCCGCAAAAGCCGTTCTATCTCTATTTCGCCACCGGCGCGACGCACGAGCCGCACCAGGTGCCGCAGGAGTGGATCGATAAGTACAAGGGTAAGTTCGACCAGGGCTGGGACAAGCTGCGCGAGGAAACTTTCGCACGCCAGAAAGAGTTTGGCATCATCCCGGCCAATGCCGAATTAACACCACGGCCGAAAGAACTGCCCGCCTGGGATTCGCTCACTGCGGACCAGCGGAAGTTGCTGGCCCACCAGATGGAAGTCTACGCCGGCTTTCTGGCGCACACCGACTATGAGATCGGCCGCCTGCTACGAAACATCAAGGCCGAGGGCCACAACGAAGACACTATCGTCTTTTATATAGCAGGCGACAACGGCGCGAGCGCAGAGGGCGGCCTGGAGGGTCACGACGCCTGGACCGCGGAGGGCAAACCGCGCAGCATCGAGGAACGCCTGGCGCACACCGGCGAATTGGGAAGCGACTTGTATCTGAACCACTATGCGTCGGGCTGGGCGTTCGCCACCTGCACGCCTTTTCAGTGGAGCAAGCAGGTGGCATCGCACCTGGGCGGCACGCGCGACCCGCTGATTGTTTCTTGGCCGGGTCACATTAAGGACGCCGGCGGATTGCGCGCACAGTTCCACCATGTCACCGACATCGCGCCCACGATTTACGAATTAGCCGGAATTCAATTCCCCGAATCCGTGGAGGGCGTAAAGCAGTTACCCCTCGAAGGAGTGAGCATGGTCTACTCTTTCGATCATCCGGACCAACCCAGTCCTCACAAGGTCCAGTATTTCGAAATGGTCGGCAACCGGAGCATCTATAAGGACGGCTGGTGGGCGGGTTCGCGCCACTTGTTGCCCTGGGATCTGGCGGCGCATTGGCAGGATCGCCAGCCGCAAAACAACCCATGGGAACTTTACAATCTCAACGAAGATTACAGCCAGGCGCACGATCTGGCGGCCCGCTATCCGGAAAAGCTGAAGGAGTTGGAGCAACTCTTCGACAGCGAGGCGCGGCGCAATAACGTTTATCCGTTGACGCCGTTTGGTTCTCCGTTGCCCACGCCATACGACGGCGCAACGTCGTTCGTATACCACACCGGCGTCGAGCGCATTCCGGCCGCGTCGGCGCCCAGGCTGGCTGGCCGTGCACACCGCATTACCGCGGACGTGGAGATCCCCGCGGGCGGCGCCGAAGGCGTGATCCTGGCCCAAGGTGGGATCTTGGGCGGATACACGCTCTTTGTCAAGAATGGCCGCGCAATATACGAAGTCAACGCCTCCGGCAACCGTGCCGGTTCGGTGGTATCCGAACCGCTCGCCCCGGGGAAAGCCCACATCGTCGTCGAATTCACTCCGGACAAGGTGGCGGCCAGGCCCGGATTGATCGCCGGGCGCAGTCCCAGCCCCGGTATCGCCAAACTCTCGGTTAACGGCAAGGCCGCCGGCGAGACGAAGGTCGCCGCCTTCGGCGTTTATTACTTCGAAACCATGGACGTGGGGTCGGACCTCGGCTCGCCGGTAAGTCCGGACTATACGAGCCCCTTCCGCTTCACGGGCAAGATCGAGACTGTGAGAGTTGACCTCCAATGAGAAGTGGAGGAGCGTTGTGGGGCAGGACTCCAGTCCTGCGGCCGACGTCCACGTCGGCCTGCGCGTGCGGGTTCCCGAGAATGACTTTGATTTGAGGTTGATGCAATGACAAAGATACGAAAGCTTGTCGTAGTAATGGGCGGATTGTCGTGGCTATCCGCCATGACTTGGGCGGCGGACGTCTTGCCCAAGCCCGACCCTGCCTTCAAGGGAAAGATCGACCCCAGCCGCGACAAATCGACGCCGGATTGGCCGCGGCGGACCGGCGCCAGGAAAGGCGCGCCCAACGTCGTGCTGATTTTGCTCGACGACGTGGGATTCGGCGCGACCGCGACGTTCGGCGGACCGGTGCCGACACCCGCCCTGGACCAACTCGCCAAGAGCGGATTGCGCTACAACCGGTTCCACGTGAACTCGCTATGTTCGCCCACGCGCGCCGCGCTGCTTTCCGGGCGCAACGATCACGAAATCGGCTTCGGCACGGTAGTCGAGGGCGCGTCCGGCTACCCCGGTTACAACTCCATCTGGCCCAAGAGCGCCGTCTCCATTGCCGAGGTGCTGAAACAGAATGGCTACAGCACGGCGGCGTTCGGTAAGTGGCACAACACCCCCGTTTGGGAGACGAATCCAGCCGGTCCTTTCGATCACTGGCCCACCAGCTTGGGATTCGAGTATTACTACGGTTTCATGGGAGGCGCGGACAGTCAGTGGCACCCGCGGCTGTATCGGAATACCGTCGCAGTGGAGCCGCCCGCCACGCCAGCCGAGGGTTATCATCTCACCACCGATCTGGTGAACGACGCCAGCCGATGGCTGCAACGGCACGACGCGGTGTCGCCGCAGAAACCCTTCTTCCTGTACTTCGCCACCGGGGCGACCCACACCCCGCATCATGTTGCCAAGGAGTGGATCGCGAAGTTCGCCGGTCAGTTCGACCAGGGATGGGACCGCCTGCGCGAACAGACCTTTGCCCGCCAGAGAGAGTTTGGGATCATCCCCGCCAGTGCCGAGCTCACGCCGCGGCCGAAAGAGATGCCGGCGTGGGATTCTCTGAGCGCGAACCAGAGGAGGCTGTTGGCGCATGAAATGGAAGTCTACGCGGCATTCCTGGCGCAAACGGATTATGAAGTCGGCCGGCTGCTCGCCAATATCAAGGCCGAGGGACACACCGAAGACACCATCGTGTTTTACATCGCCGGCGACAACGGCGCCAGCGCCGAAGGCGGTCCCGAGGGACTCGACGCCTACACCGTGGACGGCAAGCCGCGGCCGGTGGAGGCCCGTTTGGAGCACATCGACGACCTGGGCGGCGAACTCTTCCTCAACCACTATGCGGCGGCCTGGGCATGGGCGACCAACACGCCATTTCAATGGAGCAAGCAGGTCGCCTCCCACCTGGGCGGTACGCGGGATCCGCTGATCGTCTCCTGGCCCGGACACATCAAAGACGCCGGCGGACTGCGCACGCAATTCCATCACGTCACCGATATCGCGCCGACACTCTATGAACTGGCCGGCGTCGAGCTTCCGGACGCGGTCAACGGTGTGAAACAGCTACCGCTCGAAGGCGTCAGCATGGTCTATAGCTTCGATCATCCCGATCAGCCCAGCGCCCACAAAATTCAATACTTCGAAATGCTGGGGAACCGCGGTATTTACAAGGATGGGTGGTGGGCCGGATCGCGACACCTGCTGCCCTGGCAGAGTACCCAGCTTGCCAACTGGGAAGGGCATACTCCCGAACAGAATCCTTGGGAGCTTTACAACCTGAACGAAGACTACAGCCAGGCGCACAATCTGGCCGAACGGAATCCGGAGAAGTTGAAAGAGCTGCAGCAGCTTTTCGATAGCGAAGCGCGGCGCAACAACGTATATCCGCTGGCGCCTCACAGAGCCGCGCCGCCCACGCCCGCGGGGGCCCAAACATCCTTCGTATACCATGCGGGAGTGCAGCGCATCCCGACCAGCTCCGCGCCGCGTGTCGCCGGGCATGCCCACCGGATTACGGCCGACCTGGACATCCCCGCCGGCGGCGCGGAAGGTGTGATTTTGGCTCAGGGCGGACGCTATGGCGGCTACACCCTGTATGTCAAGGACGGGCATGTAACCTACGAGGTGAACGCTTTCGGTAACCGCACTGGGATCGTCGTATCCAGCAAGCCGCTCGCAGCGGGCAAGGCTCACATCGTGGTCGATTTCACGCCGGACGACTCCCAGCCCGGCAAACAGGTAGTCACCGGAGGAGTAGGGCAAGGAGTGTCGACGCGTGCGGTGGGGCCTGGTATGGCGCGCCTTTCGATTAATGGCGAGCCCGCGGGTGAGACGCCCATCGCCGTTTTCGGCGGCTACTACTACGAAACGTTCGACATCGGTTCGGATCTCGGCACGCCGGTGAGCGCCAGCTATGCCAGCCCGTTCGCCTTCAACGGCAAGATCGACACCGTAAAGGTGGAGATCCAATGACAGAGGCGGTGACGCTGAAGCCGCAATAACCATGCCCTGGAAAGCGACTGCAAAGGGGCAAGACAAAAGCACGTACGGGAGCGGCGGGCAGCCCCGACGCCGAAGTCCTGCTGGGCTGGTCCTAACGTCGTGGTCGAATGCACAGTGGTGGCCCGTGGCCACTCGAACGCCAGACCTGTACCGTGTGACAGGAAGCCTGTCACAATTCCTGGTCCCGTCCCTGTTTTACCAAAGACTCGACTGGGCGTTCCCACTCCACGAGCATCCTTGCGGCGCAAAAAAAAACAATTCCATCGCAGCCTGAAACGATCCCGCAATGCGCGTCACTAGTAAGACAGCCATCCGTGTGTGCGTCGGCGCCGGCTCATGCTGCTCCGCGCCGAGTCGCCATATGCGGGCTTTTCGGAGGAAGACGGTTGATGGGCCAAGATTGCATTACGGCACCACTTTCGGACGAAGCATTGCGCGAGCTATTCCGCCGCCTTGGCTTTCAGACCGGCTCCGCCGCCATGCTACCGGTTCTGCGGCAGGCCCACAAAGCGGCATGCGTGAGCGATATCACGGTTCTGATAGAGGGGGAAACCGGCACCGGCAAACAGGTCCTGGCCCACGCGATCCATCAACTGGACCAAAAGAGGAGCGGCCATCCGTTCGTCACGGTGCACTGCAGCACCATCAATGAATCGCTGGCGGAAAGTGAGCTGTTCGGTCATGAGTTGGGCGCATTTTCCGGGGCGATCAGCCGGCGAAAGGGCTTATTTCAAGCCGCGCATCGCGGCACTCTGTTTCTCGACGATGTGAACGATCTGCCGCTGGCCCTGCAGCCCAAACTGCTGGACGTTGTGCAGAGAGGCACGGTCCGGCCCGTCGGCTCCGACGCGGAAGCGGCAATCGACGTGCGGATCATAGCCGCGGCAAATCAGCCTGTGGCGCCGCTGGTTCAGCAGAACCGTTTCCGCGCGGATCTCTATCACCGCCTGAACGTGGTGAAAATCCGGTTGTCTCCGCTGCGTGAGAGACCCGCGGATCTGCACGCTCTCATCCTGGCCTTTGCGCGGCAGTCGGGCGGGGTCTATCCTGGCATCACAAGTATCGATCCGGAGTTGGTGCGATATCTCGCATCCCAGCCTTTTGCGGGCAACGTCCGGGAGTTGGAGCACGGCGTGGAACGGGCCCTTTTCGGCAAGGCCGAAGGCACGTGTTTGCAGTTGTCCGATTGGGCCGCGCCCTGCGGCGAAGGAACGCAGAATTCCAATCGGGACCCGGTCGGCGATGCCGCCGAATCCCTGCTGAAAGCCATCATCCAGGATGGCGTGCCGTATTGCATGGCGCTGCGGCAACTCGAAAAGAAGCTGCTGGAGGGCGCCTTGTCGGCGGGCGGGCGTACGCGGCGGGAACTCGCCGGCCGTCTGCAGACCAGCGAACGCACTCTCTACCACAAGTTACGCTCCTTCAGAGTGACTCACCGCCCACGGCCCACTGACTGACCGGCTCCCGCATTTTTCACTCGATCCCAAAGACTGCCGTGAATCCGCCGCGCCGCACGAGTCCCATCGCGAGCCGTGCGGGAAATGGCGGCTTAATCTACCGCCAACCGTTGCACACCGCCCTGCAATTCCTTGCAGTGCCATTCTTCGCCTAGACATGCCCTGCTTTGGCCCCGCGAATTCGCATGGGACTCCGCGGCGGGCACGCAACCTCCCGCAGCATGCAAGCCGCCTGGAACTCCGGCGAATTAGCCCGGGCGCCGCCCGCAAATCGCTCAGAACGCGGCATTTCCGGAGCCACCCGCGCCGTCCTGCAACCTGCAAATCAAACGGTCCTCATCGTGCTTCTGTCCTGGCTTGAACGCGGAGGGCACCCACGCGAGTAGGAGACCGAGTCACGTTCCGGCTTTCTGACGTTTTTCTGCCGGCCGCGGACGATCCGTCGCCCCGGGATGAAGAAATGGAAGGAACGGTAATCGACTTTTCCGATTCGGGTGCGCAGGCGCGGTTCTTTGCAGTCGTCGAGGTAGTCAGGAAGCAAACCGTGATCGTGCCAATGCACGAGCTCCGCATCTCACCAGGCCAAAAAGGAGGCTAAATGCCGGTTGTCACGTCGTACCCAGGAATTTATATCCAGGAATTGCCGAGCAACACTCACACGATCGCCGCGGCGCCCACGTCGGTAACGGTATTCGTCGGCTATGTCCATCCGTTCAAGACCGCGCCGGCGAACTTCGGATTGCCGCTGGAGATTTTCAGCTTCTCCGACTATGAGCGGCTGTTCGGAGGATTCTATCAAAGCTCGGTGATCGATGCGAACGTGTCGTATGCGGTAAACGAGTTCTTTGAGAACGGCGGCACGGACGCATTCGTAGTGGGTCTGATGCCGTCCTATTACGACGTGGCGACGGGGACGAAAACCGGCGCCGTCACCCCCGGCACCGTGATCCTGGATGGAGGCACCGGGGTCGGCGTTCTGTTCACCGCGCTCCAGCCGACCGATATCCCCGCCACCGCGGCCTCGCCCGGAACGGTCATGACGATTGCCATCGCCAATGTGCAGCCGGCCGCGACCAACGTCGCCGACATCACCATCACCTATGGGTCGCAGCAGGAGGTGTATCGCAAGGTCACGCTCGACAATACCAAGCCGGATTTTCTGGAAACCAGGATTAATAACGTCTCGGCGCTGGTCACCGTTGGCGCGAGCACGGCGTATCCCACCGCTTTCACCACCGCTACGGGAACCATCAACCAGACGCCGCCAGCGGGCACGACGGGCGTCATCAACGCTACGGATTTCACGGCGGTCTTCCAGGCAGATACTCCGCTGGACAAATTGCCGCTCTTCAATCTGCTGGTGACTCCAGGCATCTCGAAGGGCGCGAATTCGGTGCAGAGTGAAGCGCTGGCATTCTGTGAACGCAAGCTGGCGTTTTACATCATGGACCCGCCGGTAGAGGATGTGGCCGATCCGCCGACCGACTGGATCGGCGATTTCATGGGCGCCGGCGATACGGACGGCAATGTCGCGCCGCAGAGCCCCAATGGGGCGCTGTATTTTCCCTACTTGCAATCCACCAACCCGGTAACGGGAGTTCCCTTGGACCCAAACGGCAATCCCTTCATTCTGCCGCCAAGCGGCTACGTAGCCGGCATCTATGCGGCGACCGATTCGAGCCGCGGCGTCTGGAAGGCTCCGGCCGGTTACGCAACCACTCTGCTCGATACCACCGGCGTCGTGCCCACCGGCCTGATGACGGACACCCGGCAGGGCGTGTTGAATCTCATCGGCGTCAACTGCATCCGCTCATTCCCGGGAGCGGGTACGGTCGTCTTCGGGGCCAGAACGCTGGTTTCCGCGAACCAGGCTCTGCAGCAATGGAAGTATGTGCCGGTGCGCCGCATGGCGCTGTTCATCGAGCAAACGCTGAAAACCAATCTCACGTGGGTGATTTTCGAGCCCAATGACGACCCGCTCTGGGTCGCCATCCGGATCTCGATTGAAAGTTTCATGTTGTCGCTGTTCAACCAGGGCGCTTTCGCGGGCACCACGCCCAGCGATGCATTCCAGGTGAAGTGCGACAGCACCACGACCACGCCGGACGATCAGGCCAATGGCGTCGTCAATATCATCGTGGCGTTCGCGCCGCTGCGGCCGGCGGAGTTCGTGGTGGTCAAGATCGCGCAGCTTGCAGGACAGGCGCAGTCCTAAAAGGAGAGTGACATGGGAAAACCATTCACGGTAAATATCAACCGATTTGACCCGTACAAGTCCTATCGCTTTCTGGTGTATTTCGATACTTCGACAACTCCGGTGGCGGGCGTCAGCAAGGTAACCACGCTGAAGCGCTCCGCGGACCCCATCGAGTACAAGGAAGGCGGTAACGCCATCATCCGCAAAGGACTCGGACGGACCAAATACGAGGCCATCACCATGGAGCGCGGCGTCACGTTCGACACCGACTTCGAGGATTGGGCGAACGCGGCGCAGGTATTGGACAAAGGCTCGCCGTCCACATCGCTGCAGAACCTGCGCAAGGAGATCCGCATCGAGCTGTTGAACGAGGAGGGCCAACCCGTGCGGCGCTACATCGTGCACCGCTGCTGGGTGTCGGAGTATCAGGCGCTGCCGGATCTGGATGCGGGGACGAATGCCGTGGCGATCGAGCACATCAAGCTTGAGAACGAGGGCTGGGAGCGCGACACGAGCCTCGCCGAGGCGCTTGAAACTTAGCCCCAGGGTCCAGCCATGTTCTGTCTGCCTGTCAGTAGGATCGAGGTCGAATTGCGCCAGGCCACCGGCGCCGAGGATATGCTCTTGCTCGAGGGCGGCGGCGGCCTGGTGGAGACCTCCATCGCGCTCGCTTCGCAGCTCGTCCGCCAGCACGATGGCGCCGAGTTGGATGCCGGAGCGTTGCCGGCCGCCGATCTCGAGGCGTTGCTGCTCCAGCTCCGCCGCGTGCTCTTCGGCGATCTGGTGGTGTCGCGCGGGCGCTGCCCCATGGAGGCATGTGGGACGCCCACCGAGGTCTGCTTCCGCATCGGCGACTACCTGGCGCACCATCGCGCGCGTACCCCGGCCAACGTCGCGCCCGTGACTGGAGAGCCGCCTTGGTATGGGATTCTCGGCAGCCCAGTGCAGTTTCGGCTGGTGACCGCCGCTGATTTGGCCGCTGCCGTTCAGTCTCCGCATCCGGCGCGCGAGCTGGCGCGGCGGACCATCCGCGTGGACTCGCCGCGGGAGTGGAAGCAAGCGCAGAAGGAGGCCCAAAAGGCCATGCAGGCGCTGGCGCCTCCGCTTTCGGGAGAGATCCAGGGCCAATGTCCGGAGTGCGGCGCCACGGCGCGTTTCTGGTTTGACGCGCAAAGCTACGTGCAGCGCGAAATGCGCTACGACGCCGAGTTCCTCTACGAGGATGTGCACCTGCTGGCGGGCCGTTATCACTGGACGGAGGAAAAGATTCTGTCTTTGCCGCGCGCGCGGCGCGTGCAATACGTGGAGATGGCTCTGCGCGGGGCGGGAGGAAACTGAATGGCGCGGTCCTATTTCAGCCGCATCCTGCCAGGCGCGCGGAGCCCCGCACTGGCGCCTGCGCGTCCAGTATCGAATCTGTGGAAGTCCGTGCGGATCGATTCGACGCTGGCCGCCGCGTCGCCGGAAATTCCTGCGCAGGCTCCCGATCGCGGCAGCCGGCGCCGCGCCGCGGCGGCGGCCGATCCGGAGGCCGCGCCGGCGATCTCCCGCAGGTTTGAAATTCAGCCTAAGCCGGAGCCTCCCACGGCCGCTCCGGCCTCGCCCAGGCAAGCGCCCACGTCGAGCCCGCCTTTCCAGAAAGCCGCGGGGCCTGCGCCGCGCGAAGAACATGTCGTCCGGCCAGCGGATGGGCCGTTGAATTCGAAGGCCGCGTCAACGCGGTATGCCGGCGAGCGTGAGCCGGCGACATCGGATGTGCCGCGCGCGGCCCTGAAAAACGACGTCGCGCGAAAGCCCGATCAGGCCGTTACAAACGGCCCGGAACCCGCACCCGGCCAGCGGCCGGCGATTTCTCCGAAAGAGCCGCGCAGGGATTTGCGGCCGGCGATTTCTCCGGCGCGCCGGGATTTGCGGCCGCCGCAGGCACACGTGCGCGCCGTCCCGGCCGAGCCTGACACAAAGCTGCAAGCCCCGCCACGCGCGGTATCGGTGCAGCCCGGCGGCCA